>Ga0181559_10000734_pt1 | contig 31177 bp, 26 predicted proteins | sample 011ome_21_FD_133752 | JGI IMG/M metagenome (GOLD analysis project Ga0181559, IMG submission 133752) | Coastal salt marsh microbial communities from the Groves Creek Marsh, Skidaway Island, Georgia - 011508AT metaG (megahit assembly) | ecosystem: Environmental > Aquatic > Marine > Intertidal... | reverse complement strand
CGGCTCCACGATTTTTGGGCCATGCGCAAGGCCGGCACCCTCACCGACGACGCCCAAATCTTCGACTCCACCGTCCCCAACCTCGGCGCCCTTCGAACGCGCTCCGTCGTCCGGCTCGCCGATTCGTGGCACGCCCACATGTGGTAGGGCGCCCGCAAACAATTTCGTCGCTCAACGGTTCAATCGCACCTTTTTGAGCCTCAGTGAGTTGTGGGTGTGAAAACCGACCAATCTGGGCTTTTTCTCGACCAACTCACGACCTTGCGCGTCAAGTTTTCGTTAACGAACGTTGTTTTTTTCGAACCACTCCGCTACATTTAACGCGCTGAACGATGTGAAAACGAGACTCCGGTCCCGACCAAATTGTGAGGCAACCCCGCTTGATTCTGTTCGTCATTCTCAGGAAAGACGCGCTGTTTCGGCGAATATGATTTGAAATTAATTGTTTGATCTAAACCAAAACCTGTTCTAATGTTCAACATGTACACGAAGCTCGCGACCGCCCTTGGTGCGTTCGCTCTTCTCTTCTCAACTGGAGCTTGGGGTCAGTGTGCGGACGGCGAGATTGCGATCGATTATTCGATCGGCAACGGCTCGTACCCCTCTGAAATTTCCTGGCAGCTCAACGATGCGGCTGGCAACAACCTGTTCACGGGTGGTGCTGGCGAAGCTGGCACTTGGTGCTTGGCACCTGGCGACTACACGTTCATCGGTCTCGACTCTTTCGGAGACGGGTGGAATGGTGCAGTAGCAAACTTCTACAACTCGGGTGTGTTGATTGGTTCGTTGGCCGTCGAAGGCGGTCAGGGAAGCATCGTCTTCACAGCGAGCAGCGACGTGCCTGGTTGCACCGACCCTGCAGCGGACAACTACAACCCCGCCGCAACAGTGGACGACGGTTCTTGCTGCCTCGACAACACCATGACCATTAACCTCTACGACAGCTTCGGCGACGGTTGGTCTTGGGCTGGCGATTTCGGTGGATTGATCCTCAACGGGGATTCGGTGGAATTCGCAAGCGGCGATCAATTGACCATCACGGGTTGCTTCGCTGAAGGCTGCTACACCGGACAAATTGTGATTCCTAATTACGCGAGTGAGGGTTCTTGGGTTGTCTCCGACGCGGCTGGCAACGTAGTGAACTCTGGCGGTGGTGCCGGAACCATTTTCTTCTGGGCTGGTTCGGACGATTGCGTTATTGCGGGATGCACCGATACGAGCGCATGCAACTACACCGAAGGATCAAACCTGAACGACGGTTCCTGCGAGTACTTGACTTGCGCGGGTTGTACTGACCCTGTTGCTTGCAACTACGACGACACGGCTACTTTGAACAACGGCACGTGCGATTACAGCTGCATCGGTTGTACGGACGACACGGCCCTCAACTACTGCGGGGACTGCACGGTGTCCGACAACTCTTTGTGTGTTTACTGCTCGGGCATTTACTACAACTTCACGATTACGGACAGCTTCGGCGACGGCATTTGCTGCACTTACGGAGAAGGTTCTTACTCGGTTGAGGTTGGTGGTACGGTCGTGGCTTCTGGCGGCGACTTCGGTGACATCGAAACCACGCTCTTCTGCGTGGAGGACAGCTTGTCTTGCGTCACGGTGACCTTGATTCCCGACAACTACCCAGGGGAAACGGACTGGACCTTGACCAACGCCATCACGGGTGAAGTGCTCGCCTCAGGCGACGGCGATGAAGGTACCTTCGGCACAGCAACGTGCACGAGCGGATGCAACGACCCCGGAGCCTGCAACTACGACGGCTCTGACTTGAACGACGGATCATGTGACTACTCTTGTGTTGGTTGCACGGATTCTGCCGCAGCCAACTACGATCCCAATGCGACCATCGACGACGGTTGCATTTACTGCGACCCAGGAACGTTCGTCTTCTACATTGACATGTTCGACAGCTACGGCGACGGATGGCAAGGGGCAGCTTACTACGTGTACAACTTGAGCACTGGTGCGCTTGAAGTCAGCGGCGACCTCAACACGTCTGAAAACGGCGACGGTCTCACGTTCGCTACGGACTTTGCTTGTTTGGCTCCTGGATGCTACAGCTTCCAAACTACGGACGATACGTGGCCAAGTGAGGTGAGCATGAACTTGTACGACCAGTTTGGTACCAACTACGGTACGGTGGGCGTGCTCGCGGACTACGGCGTTGACTTCACCCTGACCGGTCAGTGTGACTTTGAAGGATGCACGGACCCAGCAGCGAACAACTTCAACCCCTCTGCGTCTACGGACGACGGTTCTTGTGAGTTGCCACCCGCAAACGACGACGTCGCGAACGCGGAGGCCATGTTCTGCGGAGCGAGCCTCTCAGGTACGCTTCAGTACGCCAATGACAACGAAGGACTTGGTGGAACCTTGTTCGGAAACGAAACGGCTCCTGGTTTGCTCGACGCGGCCGTGTGGTATGTAATCAACTCGGATGCGGATCAGCAAATCACCATGTCTACGTGTGACACGCCTGCCAACGGCACTGGCACTGATTACTCGACAAACACCGACCTCGCTGTGTTCACCATGGACATGGACGGCAACTTGAACATTTTCGCCCAGAACGAAAGCGGATGTGGCACTGGTTTCCACTCGACCATCACGTGGTCAGCCTACACGGGTGTGGACTATTACGTGCGTGTAGAAGGCACGGGTGGAAGTGAATTCGTGATTGCAGCTTCTTGCAACCCAGACCAAACGACTTCTCCAGAAAACGACAACTGCGACGGTGCAATTGCCCAGGTGACCGGAGAGACCTTCACCGGCAACCTCTGCGGTGCCAACGCTGAAGAGATCTACCTGCCTTGGGAAGGAACAGGAACGGCTTACGCCGTGTACTTCACGTTCAACAGCGCGAACTACAACACCTTCTACTTCAACACGACCAACATCTCGAACGACATTGTTGGCTTCGCAATGTTGGACGGCAACTCTTGCGACGACCTCGGTCCGTTCGTGGGATGTACGGTGACTGGAACGTGTGCGGGGTCTGTGGAAAGCTTCTTGCCCAACCTCGAGCCCAACACGGACTACTACTTCGTGGTATGGACGGATGACCAAAGCACGTGCGGCGAATTCGAATTCACCACGACGGGCATCATCCTCGGTTGCACGGACTCTTCTGCCAACAACTACAACCCTGAAGCCAACCAAGACGACGGTTCTTGTGACTTCTTGGGTGTGACGCAGCCAAACGATTCTTGTGCGGACGCAATCACGCTCGAGTGCAACGCGGTGACAAGCGGTTCAACGGGTGGTTCTACCAACGTTGGTGCGCCATTGAACGTGGCGGGTTGTGAAGCAGCTCCTGGTCCCGGTGTTTGGTACACCTTCGTGGGTGACAGCTCTTTGCACACGTTGAGCACGTGTGGATCTGCCATTGACAGCAAAATCAACATCTACACGACTGACACCCTGTGCGGTGGCGGTGGCATCGACACGCCTCCTGCAGATCCTTGCGACTCGTTGGTGACGACGTCATACAGCATTGGTGGCGGTTCTTGGGACAGCGAAATTTCTTGGGAGCTGTACCTCGGAGACAACCTCATTTTGAGTGGTGCTGCCCCAGCAAGCGGTGAGATCTGCTTGGAGGCCGGTGACTACACTTTGAACATGTACGACGCCTACGGCGACGGATGGAACGGCGCAGGCGCGACGTTCACGGACGGCTTGGGTGACGTGATGGGTCTTGCCGGACTTGACGACGGTGACTTTGGAACCGCGACCATCAGCATTGCTCCGTACAGCACGGATCCGATTTACATCGCGGGTGACTTTACGTGCTTTGCCAGTGCCACGTCATCGGACGGTACCGGAGTTTGCACGTTGTTCGACTCTGACGACGTCAACTTCCAGTTCATTTCAGAGCCAGGTTTGTTGTACTACGTGTACGTGGGTGCTCAAGACACCGACGGCAACCCAACTACGGACGACAACGGTGCATTTGACATCGACTTCACGTGCGTCCCTGTGGTGGAAGGCTGCATGTCCAACATCGCGTGCAACTACAACCCAGATGCCAACGTTGACGACGGTTCTTGCGACCTCTGGAGCTGCGTTTGTGATGACACGACGGGTACGGCTGTTCAATTCTACATGAACGACGCCTTCGGCGACGGTTGGAACGGTTCTGTTTACACCATTACGAGCCTCGCGGGTGACACCGTGGCTACGGGTACGCTCGACGAAGCTGGCTTCTTTGTGGACAACGACAACTACACCGGACCAGAATACGGTTACGACTTGTTCTGCCTCGATCCAGGCTGCTACAGCGTGGAAGTGACGGACGGCGACTGGCCTTCTGAGGTGTCTTGGGAGGTGTTGACGGAAGACGGCTCTGTGTTGACTTCTGGCGGACCAACTGCTGGCATCACCATCTCTGTGGGTGGGGCGGTTTGTGGTTGCACGGACGCAGGTGCTTGCAACTTCGACCCAGCTGCGACCGACGAAGACGGCTCTTGTGAGTACGTGACTTGCGCAGGTTGCACAGACTCGACTTCTTGCAGCTACGACGCGGATGCCACCATTGACGATGGATCTTGCTGCTACGACAACTGCGTTAATGTGAACATGAACGACAGCTTCGGCGACGGATGGAACGGCGGTTACTACGTCTTGTCTGATGTGGCTGGCAACGAAATTGGCACCGGTACACTTGCGTCAGGTTCTTCTGGTGTGGATACGTACTGTTTGGCTGACGGTTGCTACATCATCACTGTTGTGGGCGGTTCTTGGTCTTACGAAATGAGCTGGAACATCACGGGTGCATTCGCTGGACTGGTTTCCGGTGGTGCAGATGAATCAGCCACGTTCAACGTGGGTTCAGGTGACCAGTGTGTTGTGGGTTGCGACATCGCTTGTGCATGCAACTACAACCCTGCCACGAACATTGCTGACCTCGAGTCATGTGTGTTCGACGGCTGCTCAGGTTGCACGTACCCAGATGCAGACAACTACGATCAAGCAGCTGTTACCGACGACGGTTCTTGCAGCTTCAACATTGCAAACCCATGCCCTGCTGACTTGAACGGCGACGGATCGGTCTCTACGGCTGACTTGCTCGAATTCTTGACGGCATTCGGTCAGATTTGCTAATCTGAAATACTTGAATTGAAGAAAGGCCCGGCGCAAGCCGGGCCTTTTTGTTTCTTTGAAGAGATGAAAAGCATTTTGATCACCGGAGCGGGATCCGGCATTGGAGCGGCGGCAGCCAAGCGGCTTGCGAGGCGACGTGGAGTGAGGTTGGTTTTGATGGGGCGGAGGCTTGCGGCATTGCAAGAGTTGAAAAGCTCGTTGCCTGACGCTGAACAACACGTGGCGGTGTCCATGGATGTGGTCGACAGGGAGTCGCTGGTGGTTTGGATGGACTCCGAGGAGGCCGATTTTGTGCGTCATCCGCTCGTCGCAGTTTTTGCCAACGCAGGAATCGGTGGGCCCAACTCATTTGGGAAGGGCGATCGGTGGGATGAAATTGTGCAGGTCAACCTCACGGGAACGTACAACACCGTGTTGGCGGCTTATCCTCATTTGCAACGTGCTCCAGGGAGGAGGCAGGTGTTGGTGACCAGCAGCGTGTTGGCGAGATTTGGGGTGCCTGGACAAGCCGCGTACGTGGCAAGCAAAACCGGGTTGCTCGGGTTGGTGCGGTCGTTGGCGACCGAATGGTCTTCGGAGGGGATTTGCGTGAATGCCTTGTGTCCAGGTTGGGTGGATACGGAAATGGCACGAGCCAGCATTCAAGCGCTGGCGGAGTCAGAGGGGATTTCATTCGCGGAATCCAAAGCGCGTCAAGAGGCCCTTCTCCCCACGGGCGCAATGAGCACGCCCGACGAGATGGCGAAGTGGGTGGACTTTGTGTTTCGGGGTCTGGGAGAGGGGGAAGCTGAAGAGCCGCTGCTGACTTTGACCGGACAAGCGCTCGACGTGAACAGCGGTTCGTGGATGGGATGACCGAGGCAAGCCGCAACTCGTGGCTACCTTTGGGACATGCGACACAACCTCAGCGACGTGTCGACCTTGATCAAGGATCGAAGGTCGTTTGCGCCCGAAGCGTTTTCTGCCCGCAAGGTGCATCGAGACGTGGTGGAAGAAATCCTCCGCGCGGGATCTTGGGCTCCGACCCACGGGATGACTCAGCCTTGGAGGTTTACGGTGTTTCTTGGAGAGGCCTTGGATGAACTGAGCGTGTCGTTGCCAACATGGTACACCTCGTTCGTCGGGGACAAGGTCAACGAAGTCAAATTGGAAAAGCTCCGTCGTCGCTTCGCAACGTGCAATTGCGTCATCGGCGTGGGCATGGTGCCTGACGTCAAGGGTCGAATCTCGGCGGAGGATGAACAGTGGGCAGTCGCAGCGGCAGTGCAAAACATGCACCTGACCTGCACTGCATACGGCCTTGGAGCCAAATGGACCACGCCTGGTTTCATGCGCTTGCCGGAGGTTCGAGAAACCTTGGGACTGCCGGAGGGCGGAAAGGTGATGGGGTTGTTTTACGTGGGCTATCCTGCCGGAGATTGGCCGCAATCCCACCGATGGCCTCTCGAGTTTGTCACCCGATGGAAAGGGGAGCCGGGGGGAGGTCGTCCACACGAGTCCCGACCGACGGTGTGATGCGCTGGGTGAACCATTACACGCATCCGGGCGACACGAGGTATCACGTGTTTGAATTTCGAGAACCCCACTACTCAGCGCGATTTATGGAGCGCTGTGACGAGGCTTCCGTGCCCTATGAGCGGCACGAGGAGGAAGGCGTGACGATGTTTGGAGTGCCCAAATCGCACTTCAAGTCCGCCATGAAAGCCAACCACTTGGTCTATGCGGAATTTCGGTCTCACTTCATTCCACACCGCGGGTGGCGTTACGGGTTGTTGGTGTTCACAGCGGCGGTGTTGGGCTTGGCGTTGCTGGGGTGGCTGACGGCCAGTTCCGCGCATGCTCAACCGGACGGATTGCCGTGGGAGTTGGACGTGGTTGCCCGCGTTCACGTTCCCCAGTTGGGCATGGAGCCTACGTTGGTGCAAGGCCAAGGGATTGACGCCACTTGGACGCCGCGGCTTGGAAACGAACTGGGCTTGCGCATTCACCGCAGGCTTAAAGATGGGTGGACGCTTGGAGGCGGCATCGAGTGGGTGCGTCGTGAGCACGGTTTGGTGTTGGCTTACCGCAACGACACCGTGGGAGTCCAAACCCAAGACACCCTGCCTGCGATGCGCAGCCTGGCCTACCGGATCCCACTGCTCGCAGGCATTCGGGTGCCCTTGAGTTGGAATGGTCTCGAGCTGCAAGCCAGTGGAGGCTTGGGGTTGGAATGGAAGACCTCCGAAACGGTGGTTTCTCAACTCGTCCAAACCGAGGGCGCCGACCACGTCGTCCAAGCCTATCAAGGGCGAACTCGGTTCGTCACGGTTCCTGTTTTGGCGGAAGTGGGATTGCAGAAAGCCGCGGAAAAGGATCGCGCAGGGTGGTACGTGGGTTGGTTTTGGTCCAGTCCGCTGGGGAGAGACGCCTGGGCAGAAAACACGTGGCAGTCGGGTTCGGTATCCGGGTTGGCCAGGAATTGGTTGAACCTTGTGGTCACGGGGGTCGACCTGCGTCTGGTGTTGCCCGAGTAAGATCCTTTGGGGTCTCGAAACGCGGCTTGTCTTGGAAGGAAAAAGAGCCCACCAAGGGCGAGCTCTTTTTACGGATTTCTTGGCGCTTTGTGCCGGACTTACTTCGCGTCAGCGACTAAGTTGAATCCAACGGTGAAGTTGTCGTGAATCAGGTTGTCGCCGAGGTCGTCGAAGAACGAACCTGACCCGTATTTGACGTCGAATTGGGAGCGGTCAAGGACTGCGCTTCCAGAGATTGTCAATTGAGAACCGTTTTCAATTATGTTGGCGTAGAACGTCACGCTCTTGGTGATGCCACGGATGGTGAAGTCGCCGGTCACGCTGTGTGTGGCGTCGCCTTCAGCCTGGGCCAGCGGGGCGATGTCGCGCAAGGTGAAGGAGCTGGTTTTGTGCTCCGAAACGTGGAAGAAGTCTTCGCTGTTGAGGTGGCCCACGAGTTTGGTGCCCCATTCGCCTTCGAGGTCTGCGCATGCGATGGTTTGCATGTCGACGACGATGTTGGCGGCAACAAGTTCACCTTCGGTCACAGAGAGGTATCCGTTTTGAATGCCCACAGTGCCGCTGTGCTCCCCCGTGACTTTGGTGGCGTGCCATGTGACGTTCGAGGCTTCTGCGTTAACTCTGTAGCGTGTGGTGGTTTCGTTGGTTGCCCAAGCCGTTCCGGCGAGAAGGGCTGCGACAGCCAGGGTGAGAGTGTTTTTCATGGCGATGAAATTGAGAGTGTATTATTAAGAGTTTTGAGTTTCGTTCCAGCGGTCCAGCAAGTTGCTCACGAGAGCAGCTTCGTTTGATGCCCAAACGGCCTCAAGGCTGGACAGGGATTCTTCCATCAACCCTGAAAGACGTTGAATGGTTCGTTCCCCTTCGGGAGTCAATTCGATGTCGACGCGTCTCCGGTCGTCAGGGCATGACCTGCGCTTTACGAGCCCTTTGGTCAAGAGTTTGTCCACCAAGCGTGACGTGTTGCTGTTGGGATCGATCATCCTCGAGGTGATGTCGCGAAGGGCGATAGGCTTTCCCTTTTGGCCTCGGAGGATGCGGAGGATGTTGAATTGTCCTGGAGTGATGCCGTGCGGCTTCAGCAACGTCCTGTGGAGGGTCATCAAATTGGAGGCGGTGTGAAGAACCGTCAACACGACGCGTTGTTGCTCCGATGAAAAGGAGCTCATCTGAAGGGCTTTGGCTGTCTTCATGAATCAAATGTAGGTACAAAAGATGTACATACAATAAAATGATGTGAAATGAGAACGCCACCTGAGGTGGAGGCGTTGGTGCAGGCTCAGTCTGGGGAATCTATTAGGAGGAGAGGATTTTTCGGACAAATCCAGAAATGACTTTGCCATCCGCTTGGCCGGCCATGGTGGCCGAGGCCAGTCCCATCACCTTGCCCATGTCGGCCATGGACGACGCTCCTGTGGAAGCGATGATTTCTTTCACTTTGGCTTCGATTTCGTCTTCGGTTAGCGCGGCAGGAAGGAATTCCTGGATGACCTTGGCTTGGGCCTCTTCTTCTTCCGCAAGGTCGGGTCGTTCCTGTTCACGGTACAAGGCCGCGGTTTCGTTTCGTTGCTTCACAAGTTTGCTCAGGATGGCCATCGTGGTGGCGTCGTCGACTTGGTGGCCTGCGCGGTCCTTGGTGGCTTCCAGGAGGATTTTGCTCTTGATGTCGCGCAGGGCAGCGAGGCGCTCGCGGTCCTTTGCGCGCATGGCATCCTTGATGCCGTCGGAGATTTGGTCAGCGAGGGTGCTCATCAGTCGACGTTGTCGTGCAAGAAGGGGTTGTCGTTGCGCAGCTCAACACGACGGTTTCCTTCCTCGTCGACCTCTTCGTTCAGGCGCATGCGGCTGACTTGTGAGTCTGCGCTGAGCGGCGTGTCGTCAATGGAGATGTTCCGACGCTTGTAGGCGGGTTCGTTTTCCAGGTCCGCGATGCGTCCGGGCAGGTTGAGTTTGCTTTTGAATTCGGCCAGGCTGCGCGTGATTTGGCGCTGGCGCTCGGCAAAGGCCTCCTTGGACGGCTGCACGGACGGGGCTGGAGCGGATTCGGCGGTTGGTTCTTCGGTGACGTGGAACGCGGGCGGTTCGGGGGTGGTTTCAGCGTCAGGAACGTTGGGCGTTTCTGGCGTGAGGTCCTGCGGCTCGGGTACGTCGTCGAGGTTGTAGATGACAAATTCGTCTTGCGCTTCAAGGTCCTGCTCCGGGATAATTTCTTGGTGAGCCAAACTGTCCTGAGGCAATTCTTGCTGCACTTCGTTCGAGGGAACGTCCGCAGGGCGCGTTTCCTCCGCATTGGGGAAGAGCTCTTTCTGTGGCGCGGCCAAATCCCATTTGTTGCGGTCGACCGGGACGTCCGTCTCGGGGGCTTTCTCCGGTTTGATGAACGGCTCGGCCTCCGGGGTGGGGACCGCTGGCGGGACGTTGTTGGAAGGGGTTTCGCCTTTGTCGTCGAGCCAAACTTTCTTGGGTCCTGCTGCCGCGGCAGAAGAATCGTGTTCCTTGCCTTCAAAGCCCGTCGCGATGACGGTAACGCAGAGGTCCTCGCCCAAGTTGGGGTCGGTGCCGTAGCCCCAGATGACTTCGGCAGTTTGGCCTGCGGCGTCCTGAATGTGATCCGTAATCTCCATGATTTCGTCCATCAGGATTTCCTCGGTGCCAAACGTGATGTTGAGGAGCACGAAGTTCGCGCCGGTGATGTCGCTGTCGTTGAGCAACGGGCTCTCGAGCGCGTCGCTGACGGCCTTCTGCGCCCGTCCTTGACCCGAGGCGCTTCCCGATCCCATGATGGCGCGACCGCTGTTGCGCATGACGGTGTTGACGTCGTTCATGTCCACGTTGATTTCCCCGGTCAACGTGATCACCTCTGCGATGCCCTTGGCAGCGGTGCAGAGGATTTGGTCGGCGTTGGCAAACGCACTTCGGATGGTTTGATTTCCGAAGAGCTCACGCAGCTTGTCGTTGCGAATGATGAGCAGGGTGTCGACGGCTGCGCGCATGGCTTCAAGTCCTTCCGAAGCTTGGGTGTTGCGTCGTCTCCCTTCGAATTGGAAGGGCACTGTAACGATTCCCACCGTCAGAATGCCTCGTTCTTTGCACGCTTGTGCGATGACGGGCGCAGCGCCGGTTCCTGTGCCGCCTCCCATGCCGGCGGTGACGAAGACCATGCTCGTGTCGCTTCCCAACAGGCCCGTTACCTCATCCAGGCTTTCAATCGCGGCGTTCTTGCCGACTTCAGGCAAGGATCCCGCTCCTTGGCCTCCCGTCAACGTCGCGCCCAATTGCACTTTGCGTGGAACGGGGCTGATGTCCAGCGCTTGGGCATCCGTGTTGCAGACGATGAAGTCCACGCCGGTGATGCCCTGCTCGAACATCGTGTTTACGGCATTAGAACCACCGCCACCGACGCCGATGACTTTGATGGGGGAGTTGGAGGACTGGGGAAGGTTGAATTGCATGAGAGGATGTTTGTCGGGTAGGAAGGAGGTGCGGGGATTGTGTTAGACGTCTTCGGTTTCGAACCAGTTCTTGACGTTCTGCATGAATTTTTGGATGCCGATGGAGGGCAGTGAAATGCGGTCGTTGCTTGGTGCTTGCACCTGCTGCGACTTCGCTCGAATGCGGTCGTACCCTTTGATGACGAGTCCGACCCCGGTGGAATAGGACGGAATGGACGTGTCTTCAGGCGCTTTGGCAATGTGCTCTCCGGGGAAGCCCAAACGGCAATCCAACCCGGTTACGAACTGGAAAAGCTGGGTGACGTGCTTGAGTTGCGACCCCCCGCCCGTCAGCACGATGCCGCCAATCAGTTGGTCGCCGTACCCCGAGCTCCGGATTTCGTAATGCACGTGCTCGATGATCTCCGTCATCCGTGCCTCGATGATTTGGGAGAGCGTCTTCAGCGCGATCTCCTTGGGCTTTCGTCCAGTCAGGCCGGGGATGCACACGATTTCGTTTGATTTGGTTTCCTGTGACAAGGCGGAGCCAAATTTCTTTTTCAGTTGCTCCGCCTGGCGCTTCATGATTTGGCATCCCTGGCGGATGTCGTCGCTGATGACGTTGCCGCCGAACGGGATGACGGCCGTGTGACGGATGATGCCGTCTTGGAAGATGGCGATGTCGGTGGTGCCGCCGCCGATGTCGACCAGGGCGACGCCCGCTTCCTTTTCTTCCTCGGAGAGGACAGAAGCGGCGGAAGCGAGGGGCTCAAGGATGAGTTGGTCCACTTCGAGTCCGGCCTTGCGAATGCACTTGTAGATGTTCTGCGCGGCAGCCATTTGACCTGTAATGATGTGGAAATTGGCTTCGAGGCGAACGCCAGACATCCCGATAGGGTCCTTGATGCCTTGCTCGTTGTCGACGGTGAATTCTTGCGGAATGACGTGAAGGATTTCTTCCCCAGGCTGCATGACGAGCTTGTGCATGTCCTCGATCAGCGCCTCGATGTCCGCTTGGCTGATTTCCGCCTCCAAATTTTCTCGCGTGATGAGTCCGCGGTGTTGCAAGCTTTTGATGTGCTGGCCGGCGATGCCGACGTTGACCAGGCGGATTTGGGCTCCGACCTTTTCCTCCGCTTCCTGAACCGCCTGCTGGATGGACGCCACCGTTCGGTCGATGTTGGCCACGACGCCCCGAGACACGCCCACCGATTCGCTGCGTCCGTAGCCGAGCAATTCAATTTTGCCAAACTCGTTTTTTTGGCCAATGAAGCACGCGATTTTCGTCGTTCCGATGTCGAGGCCGACGACGATTTCTTCGGCGTTTTGGGGGAGTTGGTTGTCCATCATGGGTAGCGTTGTGCGATCACTTGGTCGCGGTAGGTGAGGTCAATGCGTTTGAAGTTTCTGAGGTTTCCACGCTGAACGTGGGCACGGTAGAAAGCAAGGAGGTTGCGTTTTTTGTGGGCCGTCTCGTTTGCGTCGCCGAGCACGATTTCGTGGCCAGCCAAGCGGGGGTGCAGCACGAGTTCTCCGTTGTCGTTCATGGAGAGTTGGTCGGTCAACGCATTCCAAAACGCGTCTCCCTGCGTGGCTTTCACAAACCGGTAGCCCATGGTGGCCTGGGTCTCCCGCGCGACATGCATGACGGGAATGTGCGGGGTGAAGTGGGAATCCAAATCCATGCGCCGTCCGTCCTCGTCAAGGTAGTAGTCCGCACCGCCCTTCACGTGGACGCGCATCACCGGATGCCGTTGCCAAACGTCGATGTGCAGCACCCCGTCCATGGTGGGGTAGACTTCTGCGTGTTGGCAAGGCCCGATGGCCTTGAGGTGGTTCACGACAGATTGAAGGTCCACGTCGGCCATCAATTCCCCTTCGAGGCGGGTGGTCCCAAGCTGCGATTGAATGCGGCTCGCGTCCAAGAACGTGGCCGCTTGTTCGTCGAGCACACGGATCTTCACTCCCGCCACGCGACGTCCCGAGGCTTCCACGGAGGCAAAGCCGAGCACCGCTCCAAGGGCGGCAAGGACGAGAGTCGTGCTGAGAATGCGTGCGATCATGACTTCTGTTCCAGGCGGTCCTGCATGTGCTGGAGGGCTTGGGGAACAAGGCGATCGATGTCGCCTGCGCCTGCCGTTACCAGCACGTCAACAGGACATGCCTTCAAGGAACCGAAGATGGAATCGGAAGTCGAAAGATGCTTGTGGGTGCCCGAGATGTTATCAAACAACCATTGTGCATCAACCCCCGGGATGGGAGCTTCTCGGGCGGGGTAAATGGGAAGCAAAAAAAGCCGATCCACCTTGCCCAAAACACGTGCGAATTCCTCCCCAAAATCCCGCGTTCGCGAATACAAATGCGGCTGAAAAACCAAGGTGATTTCGCGTTGGGGCCACCGTTCGCGAATGGCTTCTAGCAACGCCTTCAATTCGGTGGGGTGGTGGGCGTAATCGTCCACGTAGACGGCGTGTGCCGTGTCGAGTTGCACGTCCATTCGGCGCTTGACACCGCTGTAGTTGGCTACGACGTCGGCCAAAATCGGCGCTTCGACTCCCGCATGGCGTGCGAGTGCCACGGCCACAAGCGCGTTGGCCGTGTTGTGCCGCCCGGGCATGGCGGGGCGCACGTCGAATTCTGTTGGCGCGGTGCCGTCGGCTTGGCTGGGTCCTCGGCCGAGGGTGAACCGGACCTCGCCGTTTCTTGAAACGACGGCGAGGTGATCCACCTCGGCCGGCACGTCGTCGCCCTCGCGGCACACCACGAAACGCTCGAGGCGCGGTCCAGACTCGGTGCCGGAGCAGGGATTAGGCCACGCAAGGCCGTGCGGAAGAAGCAGGGTTTTCGTCACCTGAGAACCAAACCGTTCGAATGCCTCGCGAAAGGCCGCTTCTGTGCCGTAGACGTCGAGGTGATCCGGTTCGAGGTTGGTGACGGCGGCGAAATCGGGGTGCAGGTGGTGAAAGCTCCGGTCGAATTCATCCGCTTCGACCACGTGCCACGTGGCGCCTTCACGGGTCACGTAGTTCGTGCCGGTCTTGGCGTCGACGCCTCCGAGAAACGCGTGACATCCTTCGTGTGTCGCGTCGAGCATGGCCGCAAGCCAGCTCGACGTTGTGGTTTTGCCGTGGGTTCCCGCCACGGCAAGGGTGGGGCGATGGCGTGTGATTTGGCCCAACAGCGCGGCGCGCTTCACCGGTTGGTGGCCTTGAGAAAGGAAGTGCTTGAACAGCGGCAAGTCCTTCGGCACGGCGGGAGTCCAAACCACCGTCAACGTCCCCTCGTTTGCGCGGCGTGCCCACCTCGGCAAGTCTTCAGGTCGGGGGGAGTGCGTGACGGCAATTCCTTCGCGTTCAAGCGATTCAAGCAGGGGTGAGGGAGTCAGGTCGTACCCGGCCACGACGTGACCCAGACGGTGCAGGTGCCGGGCCAGGGCACTCATGCCAATGCCGCCAAGACCCAGGAAGAACACGTGCTTGGCGGCGGACATGGTTCAGGCAAGAAGGGATTCGAGTTCGTCCACCACGGCACGGGCGGCTTCGGGTTTGGCCGCGTGCTTCATCGCCTCTGCCATGCCCGCGCAGCGGTCGGCATCGCTTAGAAGTGCCGTGAGGTGATGCCCCAGCTTTTCGCGCACCTCCACGTCGGCCAGGAGCACGGCGCCGCCAAGGTCCGTCAAGCTCCGGGCGTTGTGCGTTTGGTGGTCCTCCGCAACGTGGGGAGAGGGGACCAAGATCGACGGTTTGCCCACAAGGGCAAGTTCGGCGATGGACATGGCTCCGGCACGCGAGGCGATGACTGTGGAGGCGCGGTACGCGAGGTCCATGCGGTCGATGAATCCGGAGCACACCACCCCGTCACAGGGGTGGGCCTTCAGCCAGGCACTGCACGACGCCTCGAACCGCGCACCACATTGCCACAGCACTTGGTAACCGCGCTCCGACAACCGCGGTTGCTTGCTCAGAATGGCCTGGACGGCTTCGTTCATGGATTGCGCTCCCAAACTTCCTCCCATGACGAACACCACGGGTTTGTCTTGAGTCAATCCCCAATGGGCAAGAGCTTCCTCTCGGCTTCCACTGGCGTCTGAGGCCAAATCGCAGACGTGCGTTCGAAGCGGATTTCCGGTCTCCACAATGCGGTCAGCCGGGAAAAACCGCTGCAACCCCGGCAGCCCCGCGCAAATGCGGTTGACGCGGTTGGCGAGCAATTTGTTGGTGATTCCGGGGTAGCTGTTTTGTTCTTGAATCAGCGTCGGAATGCCCTTCCGAACGGCCTGGTCGAGCAACGGGCCACTGGCAAATCCGCCCACGCCGACCACCACCTGGGGCCTGTGCTTTCTCAACAGCCGTCGGGCTTTCCAAAGGCTGCTGACGAGTTTGAAGGGGAAGGTGAGGTTGCGCGTGCTGGTGAGCGACCGGTCGATGCCGCTGATCCAAAGTCCGTCAATGGGGTACCCTGCGGCGGGAATCTTGTCCATTTCCATCCGACCCAAAGCGCCGACAAAGTGAATGCGAGCTTCGGGGTTGCGGCGTCTGATTTCGTCGGCAATGGCCAGCGCAGGGTGGATGTGGCCGCCCGTGCCACCACCTGAGATCATCACGTTGCTTAGCAGGGCCATCAGGTCAAAGAATTGGCTCCGGTCGACGGGGAAGAGCCGGGGCTTTCGTTTTGGACTGCCCGCGTGACGGCGAGCATCATGCCGATTGAAAGGCAGGTGAACAGAAGCGACGTGCCGCCGTAACTGACCAGCGGAAGCGGCTGTCCCGTCGTGGGGAACAGGCGCACCGAAACCCCCATGTTCACGAGCGCTTGCACGGTGATCATGAGTCCGAGTCCCAGGACGAGGTTTCGTCCAAACACCGACTCGCATTTGATGGCCGTCCTCGAGGCCCTGAACAGCAAGGCCAAGTACAAGAGCACCAACCCGAGCCCGCCTAAAATCGCCCCCCATTCCTCCACGATGAAGGCAAAGATCATGTCGGAATAGGGGTGGGGCAGGAAGTTCCGGGACGTGCCGGAAGCGGGGCCATGCGGGAACAACCCTCCCCGGTGAATCGCAATTTGTGCGAGCTCGATTTGGTAGTCTTCCGCGCTGGCCGTCCCGGCGTTGCCTGAAGCAAATCCCGCAAAGCTTTCGAGGCGGCTGGCCCACGTTCCGAAGCGTGGCAGCGCCTCGGGCGCAGCCTTGCCGATGCCGTACAGCAGGCCCAATCCTCCCAGGCCCAACACCCCGATTCGAAGCATGTGTCTCCACGGCAATCCTCCAACGAATAGCATGGCGACACAGACCGCGGCAAGCATGGCCGCGGTGGAAAAATCGGAGGGCAGGATGAGCGCGCAGACAAGGGCGATGCCCCCAAGGATGGGCGCGAGTCCTTGCCAAACGTCGTCCAGGACATTCGCCCGGACTTGCAATTGCCGCGCCACCCAGAGCACGAGGGCGAGCTTGGCAAAGTCGGACGTTTGGACGGTCAGTCCGATGAAGGGAATTTTGATCCACCGTCGCGCGTCGTTGATGTCCGTCCCAAACAGGAGCGTGAACACCAAGGCCGCGATGGCCAAGGCGAGCAGCACGTTGGCCAACTTCCCGAAGTACTTGAAGTGAATTCGGTGCACCCCAAACATGACGACCCACCCGCCCGCCAACAACGCGGCCTGCTTGAACAGGAATTTGGCGCTGTTGCCGTCGGCTTTGTACGCGAGCGTGCTGATGGCGCTGTACACCGTGACCAAGGAGGCCAGGGTCAGCACCAGGGCGATGGCCCAGAGCACGCGGTCGCCTTCCAACCGCTGCCGGATGCCGGCGAGGAGTTCGTTCATCTCAGTGTCTCGAAGGGTCAGAGGCGACGGACGGCTGCTTTGAACGCGCGTCCGCGCTGCTCGTAGCTGCCAAACAGGTCGAAGCTCGCGCACGCAGGTGACAAGAGTGCGGTGTCTCCGGGCATGCCCAGTTCGTAGGCCTTGGCGACGGCTTCCTCGGCGGAGCTGACGTCCCAGCTGCTTTCAACGAGTTCGTCGAAGGCGGCGTGCAACGGCGCGTTGTTTTTGCCCATGCAAATCATGTGCTTGACTTTGTCGCGGACCAAGGGCACGAGCGTGCTGTAGTCGTTGCCTTTGTCGATGCCGCCGGCAATCCAAATCACCGGGGCGTTCGCGCATTCCAAGGCGTACCACACGCTGTTGACGTTGGTGGCTTTGGAATCGTTGATGAACGTGATGCCGTTCACTTCTTGGACGAATTCCAGGCGGTGCTCGACGCCTTCAAAGCTTTGCAGACTCTCGCGAATGCCTTCTTTGCGCAAGTCCAAAATGCGGCCGGTCATGCCCGCGGCCATCGAGTTGAAGAGGTTGTGTTTCCCCTGCATGGCCAGTTTCTGAATGGTCATGGAAAATGAATTGAAATGTTGGAGGATGAATTGTGAATTGTCGTTGGAGTCCAAACCCCCGCCACGTCCGTCCCGCATCACCTCGTGGAGGGTACGTTCGGCAGTCAGGGGGTGGAGGGTCGCACGGGTTCCCGCGGCCTCGAGCATGCGCTCGGTCCACGCGCAGTCCGCGTTGTAGATCAGGTGGTGTGCCTCGGTTTGGGAGGCGGTGATGCGCCATTTCGACGCGGCGTAATTCGACATCTCGTACCCGTACCGGTCCAGGTGGTCGGGGGTGATGTTCAACAGGACGGCGATGTCCGGGCTGAACGTCGAGGTGCCGTCGAGCTGGAAGCTGCTCACCTCGATGACCGTGGCTTGCGCCGCCCCTTCGCTTCGGGCCAGGCGCTCGGACAGCCGGCGGGCCCAGCTCGTGCCAATGTTTCCCACGCAGTCGACGTCCCATCCTTCGTGGCGAAGCATGTGGTCGATCATCGACGTGGTGGTTGTCTTGCCGTTCGCGCCGGTGACGGCCACGACCGGGTTCGCGTGTCCGAGCGCCCGGTGCGCGCGCGCCGCGTATTCAATTTCGCTGACGACTTCGCACCCGCGTTCCCGGCACGCCTTCACGACCGGGGCGTTCTCCGGAATTCCGGGGCTCTTCACCACCGTCGCCACGTCCGGCCAGGATTCCATGCGGTGCCCCCCGGTCTCGAAATCGATGCCGGCGCTTTGCAATTCAGCCACGCCTGGTCCTTTTCCTTCCCCTGCGTCGCTGACCAGCGCGCGCGCCCCCAGCGACTTCGCCAAAAGGGCGGAGCCTACGCCGCTTTCGCCGGCGCCGAGCACGAGTATGGGGTCAGTGAGGTTCATGGGGCAGGTTCAGGTAGCGTGACGGGATCAGCGGACTTTGAGGGTGACGATGGTGATGACAGCGAGAAGGATGCCGACAATCCAAAACCGCGCAGTGATTTTGGACTCGGGCATGTTTTGTTTCTGGTAGTGGTGGTGAAGCGGCGCCATGAGAAACACGCGTCGGCCTTCGCCGTACTTCTTTTTGGTGTAGCGGAACCACCCCACTTGAATCACCACACTGAGGTTTTCGATGAGGAAAATCCCGCAGAGCACGGGGATGAGAAGCTCCTTGCGGATGGCGATGGCGAACGTGGCGATGATGCCGCCGAGGGCGAGCGATCCGGTGTCGCCCATGAAAACTTGGGCAGGGAAGGCGTTGTACCACAGGAATGCGATGCACGCCCCCACAAACGCCGCGATGAACACCACCAGCTCCTCGGAGCCGGGGATGTACATGATGCTGAGGTAGTCGGCGATGACGGTGTTGGAGCTGACGTACGCGAGGACTGCGAGCGCCATTCCCACGATGGCGCTGGTGCCGGTGGCCAGGCCGTCAATGCCGTCCGTGAGGTTGGCGCCGTTGCTGACCGCGGTGACGATGAGGATGACGAGCGGGATGAACACGACCCACACGTACTGTGCGGCATCGTCCACCAGCCACGACAAAAGCCACGCGTAGTCGAAATGGTTGTCCTTGATGAAGGGGATGGTCGTGGCCGTAGACCGCACCGTGGTCCAGGTCCCGTCGGCCGTCAATTCCTTGATGGCGATGTCCGGATGCCAAACCATCGCCGCCCCCAAAATCACCCCCATGCCGACCTGCCCAATGACCTTGAACCGGCCGGCAAGGCCTTCTTTGTTCTTCTTGAACACCTTGATGTAGTCGTCGATGAAACCAATGGTCCCGAGCCACACGGTGGCGAGAATCATGAGCTGCGAGTACACGTTGGTGAGGTCGGCGAACAAGAGGGTGGGCAACAGGATGGCCGCGAGTATGATGAGGCCGCCCATGGTGGGGGTGCCTTGCTTGTTCATTTGGCCTTCGAGCCCAAGGTCACGGACGATCTCGCCCACCTGCTTCAGTTGCAGGCGCTCGATGATGCGCTTGCCCAGCAAAATCCCTACCACCAAGGACGTCATGAGGCTCATTCCCGCACGGAACGAGACGAAGCTGAACAGGCCGGCGCCAGGCAGGTCGTAGATCTCGCGGAGGTGGGTGAAGAGGTGGTAGAGCATGGTCTTGGGTCGTCAGGTTCAGGTTGTGGGTGCGAAGGCTTCTTTCAATTCAAGTCGGTCGTCGAACGGGTGGCGTTCTCCTCGGATTTCTTGGTAGGTCTCGTGTCCTTTTCCCGCCACGAGCACGATGTCCCCCGGCTCGGCCAATGCCGCAGCAGTCCGAATCGCCTCCCGGCGGTCCACGATGCTCAGGCATTTGCGCTTCTCGATGGGGTCGAGGCCTTTTTCCATGTCGCGAAGGATGTCTGCCGGGTCTTCGCTTCGGGGGTTGTCGCTGGTCAGGATGACCCGGTCGGAACCGCTCGTGGCACTGCGCGCCATTGCCGGGCGCTTCGCGGTGTCCCGATCTCCCCCACACCCCACCACGGTGATGACCTTTTCACCCCCCGTCCGAACGTGGGCGATGGTCTTCAGCACGTTGTCGAGGGCGTCCGGGGTGTGGGCGTAGTCCACGATGGCCGTAATGCCGTCCCTCGCGGGCACGCGTTCAAAGCGACCGGCGGGCGGCTTCAACAAGGACATTTGCGTGAGGGCGTTCATCTTGTCCGCTCCGAGCAACTTGCCCACCACGTACACCGCCAGCAGGTTGCTGGCGTTGAAGCCGCCCACGAGCTGGGAATACAATTCCTGGCCGTCGAGGTGAAGGACGAGTCCGGTGATTTGGTTTTCCACCATCCGAGCACGCTCGTCCGCCACGCCTTGGACGGCCATCGTGACCACCTTCGCCTTGGTGTCCGCGACCATGTCCTCCGCGTGCGAATCGTCTGCGTTGACTGCGGCAAACGCGCCGGCAGGCAGGCGGTCAAACAGCTGCTTTTTCGCTTTGATGTAGCCGTTGAAATCGCCGTGGTAATCGAGGTGGTCGTGGGTGATGTTCGTGAAGACGGCTCCGGCCAAATGCGTTCCCGCAATCCGTTCCTGCACGATGGCGTGCGAGCTGGCCTCCATGAACACGTGCGTGCATCCGGCGTCCGCCATCTCGCGGAGCAGGGCCTGAAGGCTCAGGGCGTCAGGGGTGGTGTGCGTGGCGGGAACCACGCGGTCCACGATTCGGTTCTCGACCGTGCCCAACATGCCCACCTTTCGGTCGAGAAGCCGGTAGAGTTGGTGCAGGAGCGTGACGGTGGTCGTTTTGCCGTTGGTTCCGGTCACGGCCACCACCTTCATTTCGCGAGACGGGTGGTTGTGAAACGCCGCCGCGACATGCCCCAAGGCCGAGGCGCTCGATTTGACCTGCACCACCGTCACGTGCTCGGGCGTGTCCTCGGGCATGCGCTCGCAGATGACGCATGCCGCACCGGCGTCAATGGCCGTACCGATGTAGTTGTGTCCGTCCACCACGGTGCCTGGGACTGCGACAAACAGCCCTAAGGGCTGAACCTTCCGAGAGTCGACAGCCACGTGCTCCACCGCAACGTGGGTGGTGCCTCGCACCTCAAGGATGCGCGCGTCGTAGAGCAGGTCAGAGAGCAATTTCACGAGAGCCGGAGTTGAATGGTGGTGATTTCGGTGCGCAACGGCGTACCGGGTGCGATGGATTGAGATTTCACGGTTCCGATGCCGTCGTAGTCGACGTGGAGGCCGGCGTTTTCAAGGAGGTAGAGCGCATCGCGAAGCCCCATTCCGCGGACGTCAGGCACCCCGGATTCAGGGATTTCGAGGGGGAGGAGTTCGGCCTCTTTCTCGCCGGTTTTGACCTTCACCCAATCGCTTGTGATTCCTGTGCTGTGCGACATGCCCAAGGCTCCGTACAGCGTTTCCAAGGCTTCACGCGCTCCGTCGTTCGACGCCGGCACGGAAGGCAATTCGGCCAGCAGGCCCTTGCTCAAGGTGTGGAATGCGGGGTCCGTGGCGTAAATCAAGTCCGCCACTTCGCGGAACACCGGAGCCGCAATGGTGCTTCCGTAGTACCGGCCGCTTTGGGTGTCCGCAATGACCACCACGCACGAATACTTGGGGTTGTCGGCAGGGAAGTACCCGGCAAACGAGGCGCGGTACCGGCCTTCGGCGTACCCTTTTCCTGTGGCGATGCGCGCGGTCCCCGTCTTCCCTGCAACCGTGTAGGGTTTTCCAGCGAACAGGGTTTGGGCGGTGCCTTCGCCTTCGGGATCGCACACCGCTTCCATCATGCGTTTGCACGCCGCCAAGGTGGGCTCACTGCACACGCGAGCGTTGAGGATGTACGGCTCGTAGGTCTTCACGACTTCTCCGCTCGAACGCAGTTCCGTGACAAGCTGGGGTCGCATCATGCGGCCGTTGTTGGCGACGGCGTTGTAGAGAGCGAGGGTTTGGAGCGGGGTCTGCGTGACCTCGTAGCCGATGGCCATTTGGGTCAAACTGATGCCAGTCCAGCTGGACTCATCCACGGAGGTCTTGACCGTGGGGTCCGCTTCACCGATGTAGCGGATGCCTGTTTTTTCTGTCACGCCAATGCGCTTGAGTTCGTCCAAGAACGCCTGGGGCTTCTCGCCAAACGTGTTGCGCACCGCAAGCGCCGAACCGACGTTGGAGCTCACTTCAAACACTTTGGTCAGCGGAATCGACCCGTGCCCCCCGTCTTTGTGGTTGCTGTCCGTCATGCGCTTCTTGAAAAAGAAGATTTCGCCGTTTCCGGTGTCCACGCTGTCGGTGGGGAGCATGCCGGCCTCCATGCAAGCCATGAGCGAGGCGAGCTTGAACGTGGATCCGGGTTCCACTGCCGTGCCGATGGCGTGGTTGAAGTCCTCCCAGTATTCCACGTTGCCTTCCGAGACTTCGTGCCGCGTCAAGTTGGCGATGGCCCGAATGTTGCCCGTGGCCACCTCGCAGACGAGGACGGTTCCCCAGGCCGCGTCGTGGCGCCGGAGTTGCTGTTCCAGCGCGTTGGTCGCCACGTCCTGAAGGTGGAGGTCCAGTGTGGTCACCACGTCGAGCCCTTCCACCGGGTCCACGAGGTACTCGTCCGTCACGGGCATCCACTGGTTGCCCGCCACCTTTCGGGAGAGTTGTTGCCCCTCCACGCCGGCCAATTCGTCGTTCCACGCGCGTTCAATTCCGACGCGTTGCTGTTCGCGGTCGATGCCCACCGTACGCGCGGCGAGCTTGCCAAACGGCCGCCGCCTGTTCTCTCGGCGTTCGAAGACAAGCCCGCTCTTGTACCTCCCGAGCTTGACAAAGGGCAGGTTGCGCAATTCTTGGTAGTCGGTGAAGGGGATGTTGCGGCCAATCAAGGCGCCGCGGTGCCCGCGCTGTCGGGCGTTGTCAAACTTGGCTCGGATGTCGCTTGGGCGCTTGCCGGTCGCGGAGGCCAAAGCCAAACACAGCGTGTCAATCTGCGCGCGGTACATTTCCCAGTTCATCCCCTCGCACTTGGAATCCCAGCGCAGGTCGTACACCGGAACGCTTGTCGCAAGGAGGCTGCCATCGCGGGACAGGATTTGGCCCCGAGCCGGTTCGATGGTGCGTACGCTCGTGGAGAATTCTTCGCCACGGCTGGCCCAGCGGTCGTGTTCCACGGTTTGGATGTACACGATGCGCCCAAACACGCCCAACCCCACCAAGGTCAGGCCCACAAACACGAGCCAAATGCGTCCGGTGTTGGGCATGGGGTTCATTCGTCGGCGGGCAAAAGAATGGGCGGTGCGGTGGGTTGCTCCAAGCCGAGTTCGGCGGTGGAACGAGCGAGGCGGCTTTGCTGGAGCTGGGACTCGAAATCTGAGCGAAGTGTCTTTTCTTCGGCCGTCGCTTCTTCGAGTTTCTCCAGGGTCTTCTGCTTGTCGCGCAGGATGCGCTCAGTTTGGTACCCCAAAGCGAGGTACAGGATGGTCAGCAAGCATCCGTACAGGATGAACGGCACTTGGCGCACCAAGGCCTCGCGTGCGAGGATCTCGCCGCTGAGCACTTCCCTCACCAACCCACCGATTTGGTTCTCGGCGCGTCGCTTGGCGCGTCGCTCTTTCTTGTCGCGTTGCTCGGATCGGAATTCTTCCGAGGTGCGCAACCGGTTAGGGTTGCTGCTGCTGGTTTGCTTGGCGTTCTTAGCCGCTTCAGCCGCTGCCCTGGCCTCCACTTGGGCCTCTCGCGCGGCAAGTTCCGCCGGCGTGAGGGTACGGTTGCCTCGAGGGACCTCTTCGTTTCGGCCTCTTCGGCGGAGGAATGCGAGCAGCTTCATGGCGTCCACTCGGTTCGTTCCGCGACCCGCAATCGGGCGCTGCGGGCTCGGGGGTTGTCGTTCATTTCTTCGTCGCTTGCGACCACGGCCTTTCGCACGAGGGGTCGGAACGGCGCTTGAATCGCCCCTTTCATGTCGCGTTTGACGTCGTCGTCGAAGTTTCCAGAGCGCAGAAAGTGCTTCACCAGGCGGTCTTCGAGGCTGTGGTAACTCATGACGACCAAGCGTCCCCCAGGCTTCAGCATCCCCACGGCTTGCGTGAGCAGGTCTTCCAGGGCGCCCAGCTCGTCGTTGATGTGGATGCGAATGGCCTGAAAAATTCTTGCGTAGAATTTGTTCTCCTTGCCTCTCGGGGCGGACGGCGACAGCACCCGAATCAAGTCGTGCGTCGTTGTGATGGGGGTTTCTTCGCGCGCCGCAACAATGCGGTGGGCCAGTTTGTCGGGTCGGTTGAGTTCCCCGTAACGGCGGAAGACTTGGGTCATTTCCGAGACCTCCGCCTGGGCGAGCCACGCGCTAGCGGGCTCTCCCGTTCCGGGATTCATGCGCATGTCGAGCGGTCCGTCAAACCGCAACGAAAAGCCGCGTTCCGCCGTGTCAAATTGATGGGAGCTCACGCCGAGGTCGGCCAGCAAGCCTTCCAGGGGCAGTCCTTGGTGTGCCCGCAAAAACTGAGGGGCGAATCGGAAGTTGGCCGCCACCAAAGTGAACCGTGTGTCGTCGAGCGCATTGGACGCCGCGTCGGGATCTTGGTCAAACCCAAACAACCTCCCGCCGGGCCCAAGCTTCGCCAAGATGGCCCGGCTGTGCCCACCTCCGCCAAACGTGGCGTCCATCCAATTGCCTTCGCGTTCCCCGCCGTCGCCGCCGAGGTTGAGCGCCTCGAGGGAGGCGTCCAGCATGACGGGAACGTGGTAGGATGCGGTCATTCTGCGTCGGTGCCGTCGAGGTCCTTGCGCACGTCTTCTGCCAAGTCGCCGAAGTCGAGGTTGTCCTCGTCTTGGATGACTTGCTTGTTGTACGCATCCTGATTCCAGATTTCCACTTTCTCGCCCAGTCCGGAGACGATCACTTCTTTGGCATCCTTCGGGTCGATGCCGGCGTAAGCGAGCAGGGCGGAGGGCAGGTTGATGCGGCCCGATCCGTCCAAGTCCACGTGGGTGGCGCCCTTCATGAATTTTCGCTGAAACAGCTGATGCTTGCGGTTGTACCGGCTCAAGCGCGCCATTTCAGCATTCACCTTGTCCCATTCGGGCTTGGGGTACAGCACCAGGCAACCCTCGAAAATGTCCCGGTTCACCACGAGTCCGTGGTGAATCACTCCGTCCAACTGCTTCCGCAGTTTGGCAGGGAACATCAGACGGCCTTTGGCGTCGATGCGACAGGGGTGTTCTCCGAGCAGGTTGAGCATGGGTGCGTTTTCGCCAAATCAAAAGTACGATTGATTTCCCACTTTCTCCCACTCGTTGACACTTTCTCCCACTTTGTGGAAAAAGTTTGGACGTTCATCCGGAAAATCACCAATGAAATCGAGGGTTTTGGGGAGGTGGGAGAAAGTGGGGTGTTTTCGCTGTCAACACGTTATTCACAGGGGATGTGAACAACGGGACGTGGACGGCAGGCCCAAATGGGTTGCGTAGGGGGGCGGAGTCCGCCGCATTTTTGACCTCATGGATTCCACAATTCTCGAGCGCGGCCCCTACCGTTACGTGGAGGAGGGGCAAGGCACGCCGCTGGTGCTGTTGCACGGCCTCTTCGGTGCGTTGAGCAATTTTTCCGAAGTGCGTGCATACTTCAGCAAACGCTTCCGGGTGATCACCCCCATGTTGCCGATTTACGAGCTTCCCATGCTTGAGACCAACGCCAAAAACATGGCCAAGCACATCGCGGGCTTCCTCGACGAATTGGGGCTGGATAAGGTGCACTTGCTCGGCAACAGCCTCGGCGGTCACGTGGGGTTGATCTACACACGAGACCACCTTGATCGCGTGGCTTCCCTGACGTTGACGGCGAGCAGCGGGTTGTACGAGAATGCGTTTGGCTCAAGCTTTCCGCGGCGAGAAGACAAGAGTTACATCAAGGAGAAAGTGGCGGTGACCTTTCACGACCCCAAGCATGCGACCCCAGAATTGGTGGACGAGTGCTTTGAGGCGGTCAACGACAGAAACAAGGTGCTGCGCATTCTGAGCATCGCCAAGTCCGCCATCCGTCACAACATGGCCAAGGATTTGCCCTCCATGAACGTGCCGGTGTGTTTGATTTGGGGGAGAAACGACATCATCACTCCTCCGGAAGTGGCCGAGGAATTCAAGGCGGGGTTGCCGGACGCGGACCTGTTTTGGATTGACGCGTGCGGCCACGCGCCCATGATGGAGCACCCCGACACGTTCAACCAAATCCTTTCCGAGTGGTACGCCGCTCGGGGAATTGCCTGAGGCTCCGCGACGATGAGTTCCTCCAAAGCGCCCACGAGCCCGGACAACTGGGACCTCAAGGAGGCCTCGTTTGTCAAAAGCAGCGCCCAGCCGTCGGAGTGCCCCAGGCCGGACCGTCCGGAATACGCCTTCATCGGCCGATCCAACGTGGGAAAGAGCTCCTTGCTCAACATGCTCGTGGGTCGGAACAGCCTTGCCAAGACGTCCAGCACCCCGGGCAAAACGCAATCGATCAATCACTTTGATGTGGACGACACGTGGTCCCACGTGGAATTGCCGAGATTTGTGTAAGCGAAAGTGAGCAAGAAGGATCGCGCGAAGTGGATGAAGGTGACGCAAGATTACTTGAACACCCGAACCAATTTGATGTGCGTGATGATGCTCGTCGATTCACGCATTCCAGCCCAAAAAGTCGACCTCGAATTCATGGCGTGGATGGGAGAGGCTGGGTTGCCGTTTGTCCTGGTGTTCACGAAGGTCGACAAGCTGAACAAGGCGGAGCGTGCCGCGTTTTTGCCCGCCTACGAACAGGTTATGCTGAAGCAATGGCACAAGATGCCTCCGGTGTTTGTCACCAGCGGAAACACGGGGGAGGGGCGCGAAGAGGTGCTGCGTTTCATCGCCTCCACGAACGGCCTCTACGAACGCTGAGGGCGTTCTCGATTACCCTTCCAAGACGCCAATGCGTTTGGCGAGTTCTTCCGTGAACCCGCGAATGGCCTTGGCGTGGTCCTTGTCAGACGTGGCGCGCTCGTACGTGTCGGCAAGAGTCATCATGGTCTGAACGACGAACGACCGCATCTCCTCCACGCTCATTTCCTTGGTCCAAAGGTCCATGCGCATGGCGGCGAATTCCTTGGCGTTCCACATGGAAAGGGCCATTGCGGAGGCGGGCTGGTTCTGGATTCCGCCGTCGTCGGCGGTCCATTCCATGGCGACAGGAACGTGGTTTTCGTCGGTGGTGACGTCGATGGTGATGCGGGAGGTGGCCATGCCGCGAAAGTACGCCTACGGCCGGTAGGACCGCAACACGGGTTGCGGATCCTGCAATTCCAGGAGGTCGACTTCAGTCCATTCGGGGTGCGTTCGCATCGCGGCCTCGACCGCCTGCCACCCCAAGAAGATTCCCAACCGGTCGGGGCTGTCTTGTGGAACCTTGCCTACGCGCGTGAACGGTCCTTCCTGAAACCACCGCATCACGTCCTTGGGGTTGGAGGAAAACATGCGGTCTTGAGGTTGCATTTCCGCCCACGTAGCGCGTTCATGCTCGGTGGCCCAATTCCATTGTTCCTCCGACCAGTTCATCAGTTGGGCGGGCGAAGCGTCGGGAAAGCACCGAGATGTGAGGTGCATGATTTTGCCCCAGTACAGCCACATGTCGACCGTTCGCGGTGAAGCGGGGATGCGGTCTTGGTAGGAAACAAGGAGCCACCCTTTCAAGGCGTCGGTCGCCATCCAGTCGGAACGCATGCGAGCAAGCCGGTAGCTCGGAAAGCGTGAAGGTGGCAACTCGCGATGCATGGGGTGGTCGCTTCCGAGAAACCAATCGAGTCCCACGCCGAGCCACCCGTCTCCCGGGTAGATTGCAAAGTTGAAGCCGGAAGGCATCCAGACCACGTCGGGCAACTTCGCTCCAGGGTCCATCACGGAAAGACGTTTCAGGCCATCGAGGAGCAGGGCTGATTCGCGTTCGAGAACCTCGGCGGACCCCGACGTGGTGTCAATGGCGGCAAGCATCGGCTGCATTTGGTCAAGGAATTGCGTCAGGACTTCGACCGAGGCTGTGTCGGTTGCAGGCCCCAACTGAAGGATGCCTTCGCACCATTCCGTCCAAAACCCGTTGTGGGCTCCGCGAAGGTGATCCAATTGTTTGGCCCGGTTCTTGTCCTCTGGAAGGTTGTCCAACACCTCCATCCAATTCACTTCGCGGTGGTCGGCCGGCAAGTCCATGCTGGAGACGTCGACAGGTGAGGGACGGCGCTCGCACCCGGCCACGGTGCCCCACGCCAAAACCCACAGCGCGCCGTGGAACAACTTGCAGGAGAAAGGGAAGGGACGCATGAAACGGAACGTTAGATTTGAACAAATCGCTGCAGACGATGACAAAGATGAACAACGAAGGCGGGATTTTCGCCGGCTGGGTGGCGCTGTTGCTCAGCCTGGTCCTCGCATTGGGGGGGTCCTTGGAAGGAAACGCCCAAGCCCAAGGATTTCGCATGGGCCTTGCCTTGGATCCCAACGTGGCGTGGATGAACTCGCGGGATTTTGAGCACAGCGCGGACGGGGGGCAGGCGCATTTTGGCTACCAATTCATGGCGGACATCTTGTTCGCCGAGACCTACGCCTTCGGGACGGGGCTCCATGTCTTCCGCACTGGAAGTGAGGTTCAGTATTGGGAGCCCACCACCGACAGCACGCTGAGTCATGTGACACGCAGTTTCAACAACCAGTACGTGGAGCTTCCTTTGACCTTCAAGTTGCGCACCAAGGAGATTGGTTACACGACGTATTACGGCAAGTTTGGGGGCGGTGTGGGGTTGAACACCCGGCGTGAGGCCGACGAGGTGAGGTACGTGGGGTTTGAGCGAAACGGCGAGGTCTGGTCGCCGGTGGACAACCCAGTTGTTCCCATGGAAGACCAAATCTCCGGCGACTTTGCCAGCCTTTTTCGCGCATCCATGATTGTCGGTTTGGGGTTTGAACGCCGCATTGCCGGCACCACGGCACTGATGGTGGGGCTTACGTACAACAACAGTTTGTTCTCCACGCACAAAGACCAAACCGTCGTCAAGGTCGACGCCTCGGGCGTACCGCGGTTTGCCCAAGACGGCCCGCTGACCACGAAGATGGTGGGCCACGACAGCTTTCTCGCACTGACGTTGGGGGTCGTCTTCTGACGGCAGTGAACCTTCATTTGGGCCGCGTGTTGCAACTTGCGGAACCCACAGCAGCATGGCACAGTCTACCTTTTCCTCCGAAGCGGTCGCGAATCACATCGTGGCTTGGTTGAAGGCGTACCTCGACGCTTCCGGCATGGAAGGGTGGGTGGTTGGTGTGTCTGGAGGCATCGATTCTGCGGTGACGTCCACGCTCTGTGCAATGACGGGTGCGCCAACCACGTGCGTGGAAATGCCCATTCACCAGGCTCCTGACCAGGTTTCGCGTGCAGCCGATCACATCGCCTCGTTGAGTTCTCGGTTCCCCCGAGTTCGTCGCTCCACGGTGTCGTTGACGGAAGTGTACGACGCATTTTCTGCCGCCTTGCCCGACGGTCCTGACGTGAGTGGGGGGCTCGCGATGGCCAACAGCCGTGCCAGGCTTCGTATGACCACCCTGTACGCCCTCGGACAGCGTTCCAAGGCGTTGGTCGCCGGCACGGGAAACAAGGTGGAAGATTTTGGGGTCGGCTTTTACACCAAGTACGGCGACGGCGGGGTGGACCTTTCGCCCATCGCAGACTTAACCAAAACCGAAGTCTTCTCTTTGGCAGCCCACCTCGGCGTGATTGACGCGATCCAGCAAGCTGCTCCAACGGACGGGCTTTGGGGGGACGATCGCACCGACGAAGATCAACTCGGAGCCTCCTACCCTGAGCTGGAGTGGGCCATGGCCTGGGAAGAGTCGCACCTGGGCAACGAGGATGCGTCGCGGGAAGCCGAGGAAGAGGCCTTGCCGTGGCGGCAACGCGAGGTGCTGAGCATCTACCGCCGTCACCACCGGGCCAACCGCCACAAGATGATTCCGATTCCGGTCTGCGAGGTCCCGGATTCGGTGCGTTACGCGTGACTTCCAGCCTGATGGATGTCAGTCCGTCTCGGTGACCGTCAGCGTGGTCGTGGCTTCGACGCCCCGGCCTTCTTCGGGCAGGGTCACCATCACCACGGTGTAGGTGCCTGGCTTCAAGAACCCGTCTCCGTGACGCAACGGAATCTCCACCTTTTGAAGCCCGGCCACGAGGTCCACCTCGCCTGCGTCGACCACGAATCCCCGCGCCTCTTTGAGTTGGTTCAAGATGGCGGTTGCGCCGCCTCCAGTGATGGCCGTCGAGTCGGGTGCGGTGGGGGCATTCGGAATGAAGCGGAGCTCAAGACGTGCTTTGCCTCTGCTTCCAGCCCAAACCCACGCATCGACAGTCGGCTCCCAGGGCTCCGACCACGCCCAACCGCGTTCGCCCCAGCGTTCGCTTCGTTCCACCTCAAGGTCGGCTTCTTCGAAAGTCAAAGCCTCGTTTTTCCAGAGCCCGGGGTTGCCCTCGCGCTCGAGAAGCGGACTGAGGTCAAGAACGTAGATGCCGCGCCCGTGCGTGCCGAGCACCAAGTCCTGTTCTCGTTCTTGAATGACCAGGTCATGCACTGGCACACGAGGCAAGTCCGAATGGAGATTTGAGAAGGTCAATCCTCCGTCCACAGTGAGGTAAGCTCCGCCGTCGGTGCCGACCACCCACCATCCGGCGCGGTCTTTGCATTCCACAAGGGCATTTGCGGGTTCGTGAGGAAGGTGTTGTCCCCAGTTTTCCCAGGTCTTCCCCAGATCGCGCGTGGCGAACACAAACGCGTCCAGGCAGTCGTGGCGGTACCCGTTCAAGCTGACCACAAGAAGGTCGTCGTCGTGGTGGGACCACGCCACTTCGCTCACCCAGAGGTGCCGACCATTCGGGCCTTTGCCCACCGAAGTGGACACGGGCAAGTTGAGTTGGTCCCAGCTGTGACCCCCGTCCAACGTGACGTGGACCAATCCGTCGTCGCTTCCCACCGCGAGACGACCAAAGTGCCTGGGGTGTTCTGCCAACGTGGTCAAGGTGCCAAAGGGCACATTGCCCGCTTTGCTGCCGCGCGTCAAGTCTCCGCTGAGCGCCTCAAAGTCGTCGCCCCGGTTGAGCGATCGGTGCACCCGATTCGACGCCATGTAAAACACGTCTTGTTGGTGTTTGCTGAGCAAAATGGGGGTTTGCCAATTCCATCGAAGGGGCGTTTCGCCGAGCGCGTGCTTGGGATGGAGATCGGTTGTTTCGCCAGTCTTGCGATCGGTCCGCATGTACCACCCAAACTGGTACCCCGTGTACACCACCTCG
>Ga0181559_10000732_pt1 | contig 31179 bp, 7 predicted proteins | sample 011ome_21_FD_133752 | JGI IMG/M metagenome (GOLD analysis project Ga0181559, IMG submission 133752) | Coastal salt marsh microbial communities from the Groves Creek Marsh, Skidaway Island, Georgia - 011508AT metaG (megahit assembly) | ecosystem: Environmental > Aquatic > Marine > Intertidal zone... | reverse complement strand
GCTTGATCTCGGGCTCGCGTTTACGCTTCCGCGGCGGAGCCGGCTGAGCTGACTTGCAGGCCGCGCACCTCCTCTTCACCTTGCCGTGCGGGCAGCCGCTGCAGTGCACGCAGTTCCTCTTCAGCTTGCGGTGCGGGCAGCCGCTGCAGTGCACACAGCTCTTCTTCAGCTTGCCGTGCGGGCAGCCGCTGCAGTGCGTGCACTCGTCCTTCCGCTTGCCATGCGAGCATCGTTTTCGCTTCCCCTCCATCGCTCGCGGCCGAGCACCTCTCCAACCTCCGCGCGCACCCCGCCTCTGCGCGGCCGCAGCGAAGCGAGGTGTCGTAGCTTTTTTGTCGTAGCTTTTTTCGACGTGTGACGTTCTCGTCTCGTCCGAGAAATCGCGCTCGCGCTCGGCTCGATCAGCCGTCGATTTCAGTTTCGTCTCTCGTCGGCAAATTTTTTTTTTCGACTTTCGGCTCCAGTTTTTCTCTGATCGCGGCGTTCGATCGCCGAACCTGTGGTTCATCGCGAGCCTGGCGATTTCGGTTTGTAACAGTGGAGAAGGGGTCGCGTATGGGCTTTTAGTCATAAATGTCGCGGTTGGATGTGGGTCGAAACACCCGACTTCTCAATCTTGATTTTGTTCTTGATCCTGCCGACCCGCCCGCGCACGGGCACAACGCCCGTCGGCAGCGCACGGTGGAGTTTCCGCCGACGCCGCTCCTCCGACCGGCGCATCGAGACGAGACGCGGGAGCAGCCGGTGACAACCGCGCCCGCGTCGTGTACCCGGACCGACGCGCGCTCGTCGTTTCCGAGCGAATTCACGCCTCGCGCTACGCGAGTTCGATTGAAGGTGCCGGATCCGTCGCGCGACGTGAACGCCCGCGATGGTGCTCGGCGGCGTGCTGCGCTCGGTGGCGGGATGGAAGGCGGATAAGTACCAGTTTGAGGTTACGATTCACAGCGCGTACAACCTTCTGCCCGGCACCAAGGCGCTGCAGGTGCAGTGGAAGCGCGGCACCAAGTCCACCGCCACGAAACCCGTCAAGGCGCAAAGAGGCGAGGCGCTGTGGGACGAGGAGCTGTCGCTGGTGTGCACGATGTTTGTCAACCCGAAGACGTCGACGTACGAGCCCAAGCCCGCGGTGTTCGTGGTGAGGGAGATCCTGGACGCGCCGCTCAAGGAGCGCGTCTACGCCGAGGCGGTGGTGGACCTGCTGGAGTTCGCCATGCAGCCCGGCCGCGTGATCCGCCGGACGCTCCCGCTCGCGCAGGGCAAGAAGACGCTGCCGAGCCACATCATCTTCTCCGTCAAGGCCACGCCCCTGCGCGAGGGCGTCGCGCTCTCGGAGGTGAGCTCCAACGTCTCCGTCGCGGACCTCGCCGAGGTGGAGGAGCCGGAGCCGGAGCCGGAGGCGTCCGTCTTTGAGCAGCACCGGCGGCGGGCGGCGCTGGCGCGGCGCGAAGAGGAGACGGCGACGCGCGAAGAGTCGCGGGTCGTGACCACCACCACCACCACCACGAAGGTTGGGTTCGTGGACGAGGCCACGGGCGAGTTCACGGAGACCGGCCGCACGCGCGAGCAGGTGGTGCAGGAGGCGCTGGATAGCACGATGACGGCGGAGCAGAGGGTGGCGTTTGAGGCGCTGGAGGAGAAGCGAAAAACCAACGCCGCGCTCGAGCGCGGCGTCGTCGCGCTGCGGGACTCGCTCCTTCCGACGGAGACAGACGATGACGCGGCGATGACGGATGCGCCACACGCGGACAACAACGCGGATCTGGTTCGAATCCCGCTGGCGAACACCGGCAGGCAGGCGGGCCGCTACCACCCGCCCGTGCTGTACGACGACCACGTCTACGCCAAAGCCGGGTTCGGGACGGGTCTGAACGAGCGCCGCGACCCGCTCTTGGACGTCACGAGCGGGCGCGCGTTCGACGGGCACCTGGGCGCGTCCCTCTCCGAGCGCACGCGCCTGATCGTCGGCCGCGCGTGCAAGATCAACGTGCGCGCGGCGGACCACTTCGGGAACGCGCGGAGCATCGGCGGCGACGTCGTGGAGGGCGTGCTGACGGCGCCCGACGGCGAGCGCGAGGACTCGCTCGCCGTCGAGGTGACGGACCACGGCGACGGGACGTACGGGCTGGAGTTCAAGTGCGCGTCTCAGGGGGTGTGGGTGCTGCAGCTCAAGTTCAACGGCCGGTTGTCGAGCCAGAAGCACGAGCTCGTCGTGTCGTACGGCCCGCTGGTCGCGTCCGACCTGGAGGTGAAGCCCATGGTAGGGCCGTTCCTGTGCGGCGGGTACGCGGACGTGGTCGTGGAGGTGAAGCACCCCGAACTCGGGCGCGTGATGTCCGGCGCGGAGGCCTTCTCCGTGCGCGTCGTCTCGCCCAGCGCCATGTCGCAGTCCGTGCCGCTGGAGCTCGAGCCGGGCGCCGCGAAGGCGGTGGCCACGGTGTGCTGGCCCGAGGTTGGCGAGCACTCGGTGAGCGTCACGCTGGACGGCGCGCCCCTTCCCGGGTGCCCGATGGCGGTGCGCGTGCTCCCCGAGGACATCTGCCTCGCGGCGTGCCAGATCCAGGGCGCGGGGACGCACAGGGCGGTCGCGGGCGAACGCGCCAGCTTCGTGGTCGAGGCGCACGACGCGCGGGGCAACCGCCTCACGAAGGGGGGCGCGCCGCTGGGCGTCGTCGCGCGCTCGCTCGCGGAGAGCGCCGACGGCGCGACGACGCGCGGGCAGATTCTGGATTACGGCAACGGCGCCTACGAGGCATCCTACACCATGCGCGTCTCCGGCCCATACGAGGTGGCGCTCGTGCTTTTCGGTGAGGAGCTCGTGATGAAGGGCGCGTGCGAGCCCGGCGCCGCCGTGGTGGCTGGCTGCGCGCTCTTGGGCGACGCCGTGCTCGACCTGGAGGTTGGCCAGAAAGGGCGCTTCGCCGTCGAGCGCCGCGACGCCTACGGCAACCGCGCGCCCTCGCGGCAAGGCCAGCTGGCGCTTCGGTGCGCGGTGGACGGCCCCGGGACCGCGGAGACGTACGTGGTGGACGGCGCGGATGGGCGCTCGGACGTCGTCGCCAGCGCGGAGACGGCGGGTCGGTATTTCCTCACCGTGGTTGGCGGCGACGACCAGGAGCCTGTTCCGGGATCGCCGTTCGAGCTGGTGGCGTACCCCGGCTCGGCGGCGGCGGCGGCGAGCGTGACCACGGTGTACGGCGCGCAGCTCGCGAGCGCGGACTCGGACGTGCTCACGGCGGTTGCGGGGGACGAGATCACCGTCACGGTGCAGCCCAGGGATGTGTTCGGGAACCAGACGGTGTTCGGCCCGGGCGCGCGCGTCGCGGTGAGCGCCGTCGGCGGGCCGGGGGGCGTCGAGACGGCGTTCGAGGACCGCGGCGGGCCGAGGGCCGAAGCGACGACGCGCGGCGTCCTGAACGCCGCCGGGTCGTACCTGCTGTCCGCGAAGGTGGGCGACGAGCCCCTCGCCGGGTACCCGCGCATCCTGCAGATCGTGCCGGGCGCGACGGACCCCCGGCGGTGCGTGCTGTTCGGCGAGGCGACGCAGGGCGTGGACTGCGGCCGCGAGTGCTCGATGACCGTGCACGCCGCGGACCGCTTCGGCAACCTGCGCGCCACCGGCGGCGACGTCGTGGACCTGTCCATCCTCGCGCCGGACGGGCGCACGGTGGTGGCGGCGTCTGTGACGGACCACGCGGACGGCACGTATGGCGCCGCGTTCAGGCTGGACCACGCGGGCGCGTGGGGCTTGCAGCTCATCGTGAACGGCCGCGGCGGCCGCGCGGACGTGAGCGAGATTGTCGCCAACTTCGGGCCGTGTAAGGCGCGGGACTGCGTCTTCACCGGCTTCGGCATGGACGGCCTGGAGGGGGTCACGACGCTCTCCACGTCGCGCATCGTCATCTCGCCCGCCGCCTACGAGTCCGCGGGCCGGCGCATGTCCGGCAAGGAGTCCATCGGCGTTCGCGTGTTAACCCCCAGCGGGGGGATCAGCGCGGTGGAGCTCAACTTCACGCGCGGCCGGTACGAGGGCGTCCACCGCTGGACGCAGCCCGGGCTGCACACGGTGTCCGTCTCCCTGGACCAGGAGGCGGTCGTGGGCTCGCCGTTCACCGTGGAGGCGCTCGCGGCGCTTCCCGAGATCCGTGAGCTGGAGAGCATGAGCGCGGCGGACATCAACGGCATCCTGCAGAAGCTGGACCCCAACGCCTCGGCGCAGGCGCTCGCCACGCTCCCCCCCCGCCAAGCCGCCGAGGCGCTCGCCGGCCACGCGCCCGAGGCGATGGCGCGCATGATGAACGGGATGTACCCGAGCGCCACCGCGTCCATCCTCGCGTCGCTGCCCTCGCACGCCGCCGCGAGCGCCGTGAGCGCGATGAGCGAGGAGAAGGCGCGCGAAGTGCTCGCGGCGATGGCTGCGGAGGACGTCGCCGCGCTCGCGCGGAACATGTCCGCCGGCGACTTGCGCGCCAAAGCCGACGTGATGGCGCGCGCGCTGCTGGACATGTCCGACGCGGACGCGGCGGCGGCGCTCGCGTCGGCGCTTGACGCCGCGGACGGCGGCGACGCCTCGGGCGTCGCCGCGCTGCTGGACAGGATGCCCGCCGCGATGACCGCGGAGGCGCTAGCGGGCATGTCCGCGGAGAAAAAGGCGAAGACGCTGGCGGCGATGTCCGGCGACGCCGCCGCCGCCGCGCTCGAGCGCATGTCCGAGGAGGACCGCCTCGCCGCGCTCGGCGAGATGAACGACGCCGCCATCCAGAAACTCACCGCCGGGCTCACCGCCGCGTACGAGGACGACAAGAACCTGCCCGCGGCGGAGCGCGCCAGGCGGCGCGCCGCCGCGGCGAAGCGCGCCGCCGCGCTCGCGCCGTCGCTCGCCAAGATGCACCCCGGGAAGCTCGCGGCGGCGCTGGCGGAGGCGGACGCCGGCGAGCTCGCCGGGACGCTGCACGCTTTGCTCGGCGAGCCCGCGACGAAAAAGGGCGAGGGCTGGAAGTTCGGCATGGACCTGGACTTCGGGTTCGGCAAGGGCAGCGGCGAGGACAAGTCCGCCGCCGCCGCGCTGCTCCGCGCGCTCCCCAAGGACAAGCAGAGAGCCGCCGCGCTGGAGCTCCTGCGCGGGTGCCCTAAGGGCACGGCGGGGGCTATTCTCGCCGACTTTTCCGGCGAGGAGACGGCGGCGATGTTGCGGGACGCGTCTCCGGAGGAGCACGCCAAGCTTCTGGCGGAGCTGACCCGCGAGGACCCGGCGAAGGCGGCGGCGTTCCTCGCCGCGCTCTCGCCCGAGAAATCGGGCGCGGCGCTTTCGCTGCTGGTGGCGGACGCCAACGACGGCGCCGACGCGTTTGGCGTGTCGGAGGCTGAGCGCTTCGCGCTCTTCGGCGCGGCGCCGGCGTCGGCGCTGGAAAACGTCAAGCCGCCCACCGCGCTGGGCACGATGTGCGCCAGCACTTTGACCCCGGCGCAGGCGGCTGAGGTGCTCGGGAGGCTCTCGCCGTCGGCGGCGGCGGGGGCGCTGGAAGGCATGTCCGGCGAGGAGGTGCGCCAGGTGCTGGAGGCGTCGGCGGCGGCGTCGGCGGCGGCCGGGCGGCCCGCCGCCGACACGCCGCTGGTGGCGGCGATGGTGCCGTACATGGCGTCGCTGGACGCGGCGGGCGCGGCGGCGATGCTGGAGGCGATCCCGCCGGACATGGCCGTCGGCGTGATGATGAACACGCCCGAGGACCGCGCGAGCGAGATCCTCGCGCGCACCAAGAACAGCGCGCTCAAGGAGCGCGTCGCGAACCGCGCCAACCTGCACGTGCCCTCCTGCGACGTCGAGTTCCCCGACGAGGAGGCGCCGAGAGACGAAACCAGCCAAGACGCGGCCGAGTCTCGCGCGGAGCGCGGCGAGACCCTCGAGAACCGCCCGTCCACCTCTTCCGCGCGTCCACCTCTTCCGCGACGCACCAGGCGCGCGATCGCGGGTGAGCCTTACGCGTTCAAGGTGCTCGCGCGCGAGGGGGGCGGCGCACGCATCACGCACGGTGGCGCGCGTCTGGCGGCGGCGCTGCGCGCGCCCGCGGACGGCGCGCGCGGCCCGGGACCGGGCGGCGTCGGCGGCGAGCCGTGCGCCGTGCGCGACCTGGGCGACGGCTCGTACGAGGTTTCTTTCCACCCCACCGTGAGCGGCGAGCGGCTCGTGGTGCTGACCAGCGGCGGCGCTGGTGATGGATCCCGTGGCGACAACGCCAGGGAGGTTGTCGTCCCCGTGGACGCCGCCGAGCCGGTGGTGAGCGCCACGCAGTTCGACCGCGCCGGGCTGGAGGACTGGCGCGCCGGCGAGCCCGGCGCGTTGGCGCTGCGCATGAAGGACCGCTTCGGGAACGACGTCAAGGCGGAGTCCGCGCTGTTCACCTTCGAGGGGCGCGCGTCTGGCCCGGGGGGCGTCGCGGTTGTCCAGAAGACGGACCCGGTGACGGGCGGCGTCGTGTTCGAGTTCAAGACCACCGTCGCCGGCATCTACAAGCTCTCGGTGACGTGCGCGGACACGGGCGAGACTCTGCCCGGGATGCCCGTCGAGGCGGTTCTGCGCGCGGGCAAAATCTCGCACGTCGGGTGCACGGCTTCGTTGCAGACGCTCACCGGCGCGACGAAGGGCCCGGGCGCGTCCGCCGCCGCGTTCGGGGTGGCGGTGGCGATGGCCGGCGAGGAGATCACCGCGCTGGTGGACGCGCGGGATCGGTTCGGGAACGCCACCGTCTGGAGCGGCGAGAACGCGACCGTCGTGGCGCACGGCCCGGCGCAAGGCCCGGCGGACCGCGCCTTCGACGTCGTGGACGTGCGCGGCGGCCGCGCCGGGCTGCGGGGCATACTGCCGCGCGCGGGCTCGTACACGGTGGCCGTCTCCGTGGACGACATCCCGTGCGCGTGCTCCCCGCTGGTGCTGCACGTCTACCCCGGCCCCTGCGAGACGTCCCGCGCCGTCGTCAAGGGCGACGCGCTCGCCGGCGTGCTCCGCGGCGCGCCGTCGCGCCTGCTCGTGCAGACGGAGGACAAGTTCGGGAACAACTGCCACGCCGGCGGCGATCAGGTTGACTTGGCGCTTCAGGGCCCGACGGGCGCGCGCGCGAGCGCGGTGGACGTCGTGGACCACGGCGACGGCTCGTACGGGTGCGCGTTCGTCTGCCCGCAGGCGGGGCGCTGGATCGTGCAGGCGGTGGTCAACGGGCGCGTCGCCAAAGAAAGCACGGCGGAGGTGCTGGCGACGTACGGCCCGCTGCAGGCGAGCGACGTCGTGCTGCGCCCCGGGCCGGGCGTCGGCGAGCGCGCCACCTGCGGCGCCGTGCGCGACGTGTATTTGCAGGCGCTGGAGTACGACAGCACGGGGCGCGGCATGTCCGGCCAGGAGGCGGTGAGCGTACACCTGCTGACGCCCTCCGGCGCGTCGCACGCGCTCGCCGCCGGCTTCGCCGAGCGCGGGAGCCGGTACCGCGCGTCGGTGCGTTGGTGGGAAGTCGGGCGCCACGAAATCGTCGCCGCGGTGAACGGCGAGCCGGTGGTCGGGTCGCCGCTGGTGGTGGAGGTGGACGCGCAGGAGGTGAGCCTGCCGATGTGCCGGCTCTCGGGGCAGGGCCTCGCCGGCGCCGTCGCGGGCGAGCGCGCCGTGATCCTGATCGAGGCGCGCGACGCGCGGGGCAACCGGCTCTTCCAGGGGGGCGCGGCGATGGGCGTCGCCGCGCGCGTGGGCGGCGAGACGAGCCGCGGGAAACTGGTGGACTGCGGCGACGGGACGTACGAGGCTTCGTACTTCGTCGAGAAGGCGGGCCCGTACGAGGTGAGTTTGTTTCTGGGCACCGAGGCGACGACGTTCCGCGCGCACTGCGAGCCGGGCAAGGTGGACTACCAGAGCTGCCGCGTGGAGGGCGCGCTGCACAGCCGCTGGGTGGCGGGGAAGCAGCTGGCGCTGGTGGTGACGCGCGCCGACCGGTTCGGCAACCGCGTGCCGAGAAGAGAGGGCCTCGCGCCGTTCCACGGCGTCGGCACGGGGCCGGGCAAGGTCACGTGCGAGACGCTCGAGCTGGGGAACGGCTCGTGCGAGCTGCGCTTCTCGGGGACCGTCGCCGGCGTGTACAACCTCTCCGTCTGCGTGGACGACCAGCCTGTGGGCGACAACTCCGCGACGCTCGCCGAGCTCGCCGAGACTGACTTGACTGGCTTCGAGGACGCCGACGCGTTGGGCGAAAACGCCGCGGTTCCCCGGTCCGTGCCCGAGGGCCGGGCCAAGCCCGCGCGCGGCGGGTCGCCGGTCTCGCCCATGCAGGTGGGCGGCGTGATGGGCGCCGCGGTGGCGCGCGCCAACCTCGGTGGCTTGTTCGGGCGCACGATGTTCCCGCTCCCCAACGGGCAGTTTGACCTGACGATGCGCCCCGGCCCCGCCGACGGGCAGAGCTGCGACGTTTTGGTGGTGGGCGCGAGCAAGCAGGGCGACACCTGGGTCACGGCGGCTGGTGACGAAATTCTGGTGAAGGTTCTGGCGAAGGACCGCCACGGCAACGACACGCACTGGCAGGAGGGCCAGAACGTCACCGTGGAGGCGCGCGGCCCCGAGTTTGTGGCGTTCACCGTCACCGGCGCCACCGGCGTCAAGGCGGACTACCTGGCGCGCATGGTGCGCGCGGGCACGTTTGAGCTCCGGGTCATCGTGGACTCGCTCGCCGTGTGCTGGCGCGCCGTGCAGGTGGTGGCCGGGCCGACGTACGCGCCGAGGTGCAAGATCTCCATGGAGGGTTTGAAGAACCTGCACACCGGCGACACGTGCCGGCTCACCCTGAAGGCGGCGGACCAGTACGGCAACCTGCGCCTGGACGGCGACGACGCCATCCAGCTCACGCTCGAGGGCCCGGGCGGCGCCTACGCGCGCGGCGCGCAAGTCGTGGACCACGCCGACGGCACGTACGCGCTCGAGTTCATCACGCCGCTGGCCGGCCGCTGGAACATGAGCGCGCGCGTCAACGGCAAGCCTTGCGTGGAGGGTGGCGTCTCCTTCACCGTGGCCTTCGGCACGCTCACCGCCGAGGAGGCGGTGGTGCACATCCGGCGCTACGCCGCGGGCGCGCCCGGGTCCTTCGCCGGCGGCGATCGCGACGACGACGACGACGACGCGTCGGACCGCGCGAACGACCCGTCGCGCCCCGACGGCGTGTACGAGTGCGGCACGACGAGCGAGCTCATCGTCGCCGGCGCCGGGTTCGGGGAGAACGGCCGTTTGATGACGGGTCTGGAGGCTGTCACCGTGCGCCTTCTCCAGCCCGGAGGCACGCAGGAGGCGCTGCCGTGCGTCCTGAGCAAGGACCACACGCACTACGCCGCGCCCATCCGGTGGCTGCACCCCGGCGAGCACGCCGTCTCCGTCCTGCTGGACGGCGTGCGCGTGGCGGGCACGCCCCTGCGCGCGCGCGCGGAGGGTATCGAGATCGGGCTGTCCATGTCCGCGCTGGAGGGTGCGGGCGCGACGAAGTGCGTCGCCGGCGAGGTGGCGCACATCCGGCTCGTGGCGAGGGACCACGGCGGGAATCCCGTTTTGCGCGGCGGCGCGCCTTTGCTGCTCGAGGCGCGCGTGCCGGGCGAGGACCCCGTCTCCGGCGACGTCGTCGATAACGGCGACGGCACGTACGAGTTTTCCTACCGCGTCGACAAGGCGGGCCCGCTGGAGGTGGCGCTCGTGCTCGCGCGGAAGCGTAACCCCACCGTGCGCGTTCTACCCGTGCAGTGCGTCGCGGCGGCGATGGAGCCCTCGGAGTGCCGCGTGGACGCCGGCAAGCTGATGCTGCACTGGCCGGCGGGCGAGCCCGCCGTCGTGCGCGTCACGCGCAAGGACCGCTTCGGCAACCCGACGCGCGACGCCGGATCGCGGAACCGGCTCGCCGCCGAGGTTACGGGCCCGGGCGCGTGCGACTGCGAGGCGGTGGAGCTGGGCGACGGTACGTGCGAGTTGCGTCTGCGCGCGGGCGCGGCGGGGTCGTACGAGGTGTCCATCGTGGCGCTGGCGATGCCCAACCCCGCGAGCGTCGAGCCCGTGGAGGTTGGGCACTTCACCGCCGACGTCACCGCCGGGCCGACGTTTCCGAGCGCGTGCGTGGCGCGCGTCGCGCTGCTCGTCTCCGACGGCGAGGGCGGCGTCGTGGAGGAGAGCCTGGGCGAGCCGGACGCGGACGTCACGCTCCCGGCGACGGTGATGGCGGGCGACCGCGTCTTGGTGTACGTGCTCCCGCGCGACGTCGCCGGGAACAAGACGCGCTGGACCGGCGGCGAGCGCGTCTCCGTCGCGGCGCGCGGCCCGGCGGAGACGCCCTTCGAGCCGCTGGACGTGGTGGGCGCCTTCGCGGCGACGCTCACCGCCGCCGGCGCGTACTCCGTCGCCGCGCTGGTGGGCGACTGCTCCGCCGCGGGGTGGCCGCGCACGCTGCAGGTGGTGGCCGGCCCGTGCGACCCGGACAAGTGCGTCGTCTCCGGCGACGCGCTCGGAAACTGCGCCACGGGCCGCCCGCTGTCGCTGCTGGTGCGCGCCGCCGACCGCTTCGGGAACCCGCGCTCGATGGGCGGGGACATGCTGGAGCTCTTCGCGCGCCCGCGCCGCGCGGAGGCGGAGGGCGGCGGCGCCGGCGCGCGCGTGGACGCCGCCGTGACGGACAACGAGGACGGCACGTACGGCGCCGTCGTGGTGTTGGAAGAAGCCACCAAGCACGACGTGCACGTCTCCGTCAACGGGCTCTCCGACGCCGAGAGCCGGTACTTCCTGGCGCCCAGCCTGGCGCCGCTCTCGGCGGCGGAGTGCGTGGTGAGGGGCGTGGGCGCGCGCACGCGTGATCCGGCGCTGTGCGAAACCTCGGTGGTGTTCGTGCAGCCTGCCAACCCCATCCGCGCGATGTCCGGCCGCGAGGCGGTCACCATGGTCGTGCACACGCCCTCAGGGCTCGCCCTGAACAACCCCGCGCGCTTCTCCGCGGAGACGCGCCGGTTCGAGGCGCCCGTGTACTGGGTCGAGGCGGGCGCGCACTCCGTGGCGGTGAGCCTGGACGGCGAGCTCCTGCCCGGGTGCCCGTTCCTGGTGGAGGTGCGGGACCCCGAGGACGAGGATCTCGGCGAGGAGGAAGACGCGGTGTCGAACGAACGCGCCTCGACGCGCGTGAAGAAGTCCTCCACCACCACCACCACCACCACCGTCACCACCAGAAGCAGAAACGGCGCCGTCGTGACGGACACGCGCCGCTCGCGAGGCGAGTGGACGGAGGAGACGTACGCGGACGAGGCGGGTGTCGAGCGCGTCCGGCGCGTCCGCGTAAAAAGCGAGGGGAGCGTCAGTGACGGCGGCAGTGACGCCGACTCTGCGGATTCGCGGATGTTCGCGTTCGGCGGCGGCGGCTTGAAGCCGAGCGCCGCCGCGTCCGAGCGCGCCGCGCGCTCGCTGAGCGGTATGTCCGCCGGCGTCGCCGCGCAGGCGCTCGCCGACATGCGCCCCGCCGCCGGCGGCGCGGTGCTGGCGCGCATGGACCCGCAAACCGCGGGCGGGGTGATCGACGCGATGCCCCCCGCCGTCGCCGCGGCGGCGGTGTGCGCCATGGAGGCGGAGGAGGCCATCGCCGCGCTCGCGCAGTGCCCGCGCGAAACGCGCGTCGCCGTGCTCGAGGCGATGACGCCGCCGCAGCTCGGCGCCTACCTCAGCGCGATGTCCGCCGAGGGCGCCGCCGACGTCCTTCGCGAGCTCAGCCTGGTTTGGTCCAACGCCGGCGTCGAGCACATGGTCTCGCGCCGCGCCGCGGCGGCGCTGGCGCGGCTCCCCGAGGACCGACTGCTGGAGGCGCTCGTCGGCGTGCGCTCCGAGCGCGCGGCGCCCATCCTCGAGGCGCTGTGCGAGGAGGGCGGCGTCCAGGACGGCGCGGCGCTCGCCGCGCGCGCCGTCACGGCGCTCTGCAAGCGCTCGCCGGACAAGTGCGCGGCGCACGTCGCGGCGATGGTGGACGTCGCCATGCGCGGCTCGGAGAGGGGCATCCCTGGCTCGGGGCGCGCCGTCGCGCACCTCTTCGCGCGCCTGCCCCGGCACGCGCAGGGCGCCATCCTGACGCGCCTCTCCGCGAAGCGCGCGGCGTACCTGGTCTCCTGGCTCGGGCCCAAGCGCGGCGCCGCGGCGATGGCTGCGGCGGTGGCGGAGGGCGGCGGCGCCGCCGGCGGCGCCTTCGCGGCGGCGACCCTGGAGGCGCTCGAGGACCTCGGGTTCGAGGGCGACGGCGACGGCGACGGCGACGGCGACGGCGAAGGCGCCGGCGCCGGCGCCGCGGCGGCGCTCCTGGCGGCGATGCACACCGAGGACCCCGAGTCGGCTTCCGGCGCGCTCGGCGCGCTGGACCCCGCGCTCGCCGCCGCCGCCGTCGCCCGCCTCCCCCCCGGCGCCGCGGCGGCGCTCGCCAGCGGGGTCAAGGACCCCACGACGGTGGCGGCGATGCTGGAGGAGATGCCCGCGGACAAGCGCGCGGCGATGCTCATCAAGATGGACGCCGAGGCGTCTGCGGCGGCGGCGAGCGCCATGGACCCCGGGCTTGCCGGCGAGGCGATGGAGGCGGCGCAGCGCGCCGCGCTGCTCGGCGGCGCCGACGCCGACGCCTTCGCCGACCGCGAGGGCGGCGGGTGGCTCGGCGCGCGCGGCGAGTCGGGCGAGGACGACGCGTTCGGCGACGCCCTGGGAGACGCCGCCGAGAGGTTCGGCGCTGGCCGAGCCGACGCGGCGCGATTGCGAGACAGCAGCGATCTCGGCGCGGGGTCCGGGTACGTCTCTGACGCGGCGAGCGATGTCTCGGCGCGTCTGACGGCGATGCTCTCCAAGATGGACCCCTTCGCCGCCGCGCAGGCGGCGTCGTCCATGGACCCCGACGTCGCGGCGGCGGCGCATTCGCACCTCCCGCCGGATCGCGCGGCGGCGATGATCGCGTCCGGGGGGCTGGACGCGGCGGACGCCGCGGCGATGCTGGACAAGCTCTCGGTGGACGCCGCCGACCGCGTGATTGCAGCGCTCCCCCCCAACGTCGCCGAGCGCACCGCCGCGCTCGTCGCCTCGGACGAGATCCGCGCGCGCGCCGCCGCGCGCGCCGTCGTGCACCTCGCCTCCTCGCACGTCTCCGGCCCCAACTGCGAGACGTGCGTCGCCGGCGCCGGCGCGGCGCTCCTGCTGGAGTCCGCCAACCCCGGCGGCGGGCGGCTCACCCGCGGCGGCGCGCACGTCGTCGCGACGGCGTACGCGCTGGAGCCCGAGTACGACGCGAACGGCGACCGGACGGCGCCCGAGGGCAAGGGCCACGTCGATACGCGCGCGGCGGGCGTTCCCGCGATCGTGGGGACCACCACCGACCTCGGCACGGGCGCGTACGAGATCCGGTACGTCATCGAAAAAGCGGGCCGGTACCACTTGGAGCTCACCACCGCCGGCCAGAGCCGCGTCGTGGTAATAACGTGCGAGCCGGACGCGTTGGACCCACCGTCGTGCGAGGTGGTGCGTCTGGCGTCTGGCGTCTGGCGCGCCGGCGAGGCGCTCGAGCTGCGCGTCTTCTGCCGCGACCGCTTCGGCAACGCGGTCACGCCCCCGGACGCGGCGAGTGGTACCTCCGGGGCGGCGCTCACGCGGTCCACCACGGAGGCGACGCGCGCCGCCGCCGCCGCCGACGCCGCCGACCGCCGCGAGGCTGCCGCGCGCCAGAGCGCGGCTGCGGCGAAGCAGGCGGACGCCGCGGACGCGCTGGTGGTTGTGGCGGACGGCGAGGGCCCGGGCGCGGTGGAGGCGGACGTCGGCCCGGACGAGGCCAAGCCGCACGCGCCCTGGTGCGTCGCGCGCTTCCGCGCGGACGAGGGTGGCGAGTACACTTTGCGCGTCTTCGCCGCCGAGTCGCAGCGGCGTTGGTGGGGCGGGCTCGCGCGCGACGTGCTTCCCGGCGCGCCGCTGTCCGTGTCGCTGGCGCCGGCGGCGCCCGACCGCGCGAAGTGCGCGGTGCGGCTCGCCGGCGCCAAGGAGCGCCCCGGCGGCATGCTGGTGGCGATGGCCGGGCGCGAGGTTACGGTTTCCGTGCTCGCGCGCGACGCCTTCGGCAACCCCGCCAGCTTCGACGCGCACGTTGACGCCGACGCCGGCGCCGGCGCGCCGCGCGCGCACGTGCTGGTGGACGCCGTCGGGCCGGAGGACGTCTCCTTCGTCGCCGCCGCCGGCGGCGTACCCGGCGAGCGCGCGTTCGCGGGCGTGCCCGCGAAGAGCGGGTCGTACGTGGTGCGCGTGAGCATGGGCGGGCGCCCCGTCGTGGGCTTCCCGCGGAACCTGCAGGTTGTGGCTGCGCAGACGGACCCGACGCAGTGCGTGATCCGCGGCGACGCCCTGGCGGCGGGCGGCGGCGTGGTGGTGGGCGACGTCACCAAGGCGAGCCTGGTGGCGCGCGACCGGTTCGGGAACGCCTGCCTCGAGGGCGGCGACCAGGTGATGGTGCGGCTGCTGGGCCCGGCGGGCGCGACGGACGCCGACGTGGCGGACTACGGCGACGGCACGTACGGGCTCGCGTTCACCGTCCCGCGCGCGGGCGAGTGGCGCGCGCACGTCGCCGTGAACGGCGAGGAGAACCCGGCGCCGCTGGCGCGCTTCACCGCGACCCAAGGGCGCCTCGACGCCGGGCAGTTGACGCTGAAGATCTCCGGCACGCAAGGCGGCGCCGTCGCCGACGCCTTCGCCGTCGGTTCCGGGCTGGGGATGGGCCGCGACGCGCTCGGAACCCAAACCTTCGGCGTGGACGGCGGCGCGCGCGCCAGCGTGCGCCCGGCGGTGGGCGTCGAGACGACGGTGTACATCCAGGCGCTCGACTACGAGCTCAGCGGCCGCGAAGTCGGCGGCGGCGAGCCGGTGTGTTTGCGACTCCTCTCGCCCTCGGGCGTGAGCGCCAACGTGCCGCTGCGCGCCAGCAAGGACCGCGCGCGCTTCCGAGCCACCGTGCGCTGGCCGGAGGTGGGCGAGCACGTGCTCGTGGCCTCGCTGAACGGCGACGCCATCGTCGGGTCGCCCACGCGCGTCGGCGTCGTCGCCGCGGACGTGCACCTGCCCGTCTGCCGCGTCGCCGGCGCCGGCGCAAACAAGTGCGTCGCGGGCGAGCGCGCGCGCTTTTCCGTGGAGGCGCGCGACGCGCGCGGGAACCGGCTGGTGGCCGGCGGGGCGTCTCTGACGCTGCAGGTGCAGGTGCCCGGCTCGGAGCCCACCCGCGGCGCGGTTTTAGACCAGGGCGACGGGACGTACGCCTGCTCGTACGCGGTGGACGTCGCGGGCCCGTACCTGTTAGTGCTCGCTTCGCAGTCCTCGCGGCTGGCGCTGGAGGGCGCGTGTCGCGCCGGCCCGGCTGACCCGGCGAAATGCAGAGTGGACGCCGCTGAGTTGAAGCGCCTCACCGCCGGCGCGCGTGGCGTCGCGCGGATCACGCGCCTCGACCGGTTCGGCAACGTCGTGCCCGCGGGCCCGGATTTGCTGCCGTTCCGCGTGGAGGTCTCCGGCGTGGGCCCGGCGGAGATCGAGACGGTGGAGGCTGGCGACGGCGCGTGCGAAGTGCGCTTCGAGGCGCGCGTCGCCGGGCGGTACAGTCTCAAAGTCTTCTCCGGGCACGGCGCGAGTTTGCCCGTGTCCGGGTCCCCGTTCGACGCCGTGGTGCTTCCCGGCCAGGCGGCGTCCTCGTCGTGCGTCGCGCGGCTGGAGGGCACCAAGGTGCACGGCCCGGGCGTGACCGCGGCGGTCGCGGGCGAGCCGCTGGTCGTGCGCATGCAGGCGCGCGACCGCTTCGGCAACGCCACCGCCTGGAAGCGGTGGCAGACGCTCTCGGTGGCGGCGTCCGGGCCGCAGGAGGTGACGTTCGCGGAGCGCGAGAGCACGGAAGAAGGTTCCGCCTCGCGGGGCACCTTCGTCGCGACGCTGTCCCGCGCGGGCGCGTACGTGGTCTGGTGCACGGTCGGCGGCCAAGCCGTCGCGGGGTGGCCGAAGGTGATCCAAGTCGTGCCGGGCGTCGTGGACAGCGACGCCGCCGTCTGGCGCGCCGAGGCGGACACCGCCGCGATGACGTCGGAGCTGGTCGGGAGCTCGTCCGCGGTGGACCGGCACGGCACCGTGCAGATCGTGCGCCCGCGCGACGTGCTCGGGATGCAGCGCGAGGCGGACAGCCTGCGCGAGCGCCTGGCGAAGTACGAGGAGGCGGCGGCGGTGGTCATGGAGGCGGCGGAGGCGTCGGGGGTGGACCTGAAACGCGCGGCGCGCGACGCGGCGTTTCGCGCCCAAGCCGAAGCCAGCGGCTCGGGGTCGAGGTCCACGGCGAAGCGGCCGTGAAGCACATTTTGAAGCATATTTTGAGCGGAGACGCGGTCTCTCGGTGTATCCGGAGACCGCGAAGACCGCGAAACGCGGAAGAGCCGCCTCTACCTACGCGAGAGGCGGGTTCGACGCGACGATCGTACTAGGTATACGTAGCTACGCAGCTATCGTTGTAGAAAACCACCTTTTTTATTAGCCAACAAACAAAATCAAAACTTGCCAAAAATCGTTTTCCCGCCGAAGCGTTCGCGACCTCCCGTCTCCCGGAAAAAATTCACGAAACTCGGGTGACCGAAGCCGACGGTCCGCCTCCGTCCACCCCGCCGTCGCTTCGTTCGGCCACGCCGGGTGTTTCCGAAGAATCAAGTTTGAACAAACAGGCTGGCGAGTTTAGACCGACATTTCAGGGTTCTCGCCACTCGAGAGACTTTCCAGAGACCGCGATTGTACTTGAAGCGCCCGGCTCGTCGGGCGCGCACCATAACGCGCACGCACGCAGCGCGCGCGCGCGTCGTCACACCGTTCGCACTCGCGTGAGACGGCGAAGCGTCTCTTCGTTCCCTCGGGCGTTCACCGCGTACCGCGCGCGCGTGCGGCTCGTCGGACCCAGCCCCGAGCGAGTTTCGCGGACGTCCCTCGCGCGCATTTATCCGCGATTTGCGCGCGTCATGGCACGCGTCATCGACGTCGGTGGGTCGCGCCCCGCGTTCGAGCCCCGGAGCTCGAGCGCCGAGGCGGTCGACGTGATGCTCGACCCGAAGGAGGAGGTACGTCTCGGCGGAACGCGCGCGTTCCCGCGCGTACATTCCCCTCGCGCGCGCGCCGGCGCAGGCTGGATTCTTCTCGAAACGGCCGAAGCGTCGCTCCCCGCTCACGCGTTCGTCCCCTCGGTTCCGCAGGCGACCCTGGAGCGCGGGGACTTCTCCCTGGCCGACATGCACATCCCCAGCCTTGAAGACATGGTGGCGCAGGAGGACGGAGGCCTGAGCTGGTGCGTCGCCCACCCCCTTTTCCGCACCCCTCGTTCCCGCGCGGTCGCGTCGCCTCCGACGTTTCGTTTTCCTTTTATCATCGCGCATCCACGTCGCGACACGTGGCGTCCGCCCTCGAAATCTGATTCAATCGGGAACTTCACGAACGATCTGACCCGAACGACTTTTCCCCGAACTCTTTTCCCCATCCGCAGGCGCCCGCGTGGGTCCGGGTCGTTCGCCGACATGCTGGAGGACGCGATCGACGCGGACCTCGACGTGTTCGCGCACCTGAGCGAAGGCGCGGCCCGAACGAGCGTCCCCCCCGGAGGTTTCGCGCCGTCCGTCACGCCTTCCGTCTCGCCTCGCGAGCCTCGCGGGACGGGTGCCGCTTTTTCTTTTCAGCGCGAGACGTCGCATGAGAGAGAGCGCGAACGCGGCGGCCGGCACGGCTGGACCGACGCTGAAGACGCGGCGCTCACCGCGCTCGTCAACACGCACGGGTGCCGCAAGTGGAGCGAAGTGGCTCGCGGCCTCGGTCGGCGGACGGGGAAGCAGTGCCGCGAGCGGTGGAACAACCACGTGCGGCCGGACATCAAGCGCGGCGCGTGGACCGAAGCGGAGGAGCTCGCGCTCGTCGACGCGCACACGCGGCTGGGGAACCGCTGGGCCGACATCGCGGCGGCTATTCCCGGCCGCACGGAGAACGCGGTGAAGAACCACTGGAACGCGACGGCGCGACGGAAAGACGCGCCCGTAGCGCGCGAGGGCACATCCGTGGTGCTCCGGGAGCACTTGCTGCGCGTGAGGCTGGGGAACGAAGACGCGGACGTCGTCGCGTACGCGGTGGGGGGGATCACCGAGGAGGACGTCGCGAGGCTCGAGGCTCGAGCGCCGCGAGGAGGCGCTCGCGAGGACGGATCCGCGAGGACGGATCCGACGGAGAGTCTCGCCAAACGCCGGCGACTCTCGGGTGGTGGATCCGCGGAAGCGTTGGGCGCGAGCGTCTCGAGCGTCTCAGCCTCCCTGCGCCGGTCGCTGTCGCGCTCTCTGCTCGACGACGGGCGCGACGGCGACGCCGGCGCGTTCCCTTGCGAAGCGGCGGAGGCGGCGGCGCCGAAGGCGCCGAAGAGGGGCCCGGGCCCCGAAAAGGGCAGCACGCTCGCCGATCGCCGCCGGACGCAGATCGCCGCGGTCGCCGCCGCGGCCGCGCGCGCGAAGGCGGAGCGCGAGAGCCGCGTCGCGGCCGCGCGCCGAGAGGCGAGCCGCGGCGACGCGCGTCCGGCGGCGGAACAACCGCCCGCCGACGCGGCGGCGGTTTCCGCGCGAGAAAACGTTTTCTCCCCGAGCGACGGCGTCCCCCGGGGCGCCTCTGGAAGCGCTGGGCTTGCCGTCGCCGAGAAGAAGCCCGCGAGCCCCGCGTCGTCCCTCGGCGATTCCCGGGAATCGCCGAAGGAGGCGCGTCACCCCGCGGACGACCTGATGGCCGCGTGCATGCGTCGCGTGCGCGCGCAGAAAGGCGCGTCGTACCACTTCGAGAACGCGCGCGCGAACGCGAGACCGGCGAACCCGAAACCGGGAAACCCGGGAAACCCGCGTTCGCGCCGTCCCGCGCGCCTCTCGAAGATTTCGATTTCCGCGGCGAATACCGGAGAAGCGGAGAAGCGCTCCGGAGCTACGGAACCGGTCACCGCGTTGCCCGCGTCTGCTGAGGCGCGCGTCTCTCACGCCTCGGACATCTCGCAGTGGGACCTCGAGCCTCGCGGCGACGCGGATCGAGGGCCCGAGGACGAGGACCCGACGCTGGCGGCGTGCGCCGCCGCCGCCGCCGACGCGACGGCGTTTGACACGTCGCGCGCGTTTGAGGACTGGCGCGTCGATTGGTTCGCGCTGGACGACCGCGTGAACCACGACGGGCGGTCGGACGCGGCGGAAGGGGAAGGCTCGGGCCTTCCGACGACGCACCTCGGGTCCCTCGCCGAGGATACCGGGGACGCGCTCGCTGTCCCGACGCTGGACGGCGCGGCCTTCTCGCCTTCTCCACAAAACGGGGCCGGCAAGGCCGGAGGTCATTACGAGCCTCTGGACGAGCTGGAGGACCTCGTGGCGACCGTCGGCCTACACAAAGCCGTGGCGTGCTTGCGGAGTGCGCTGGGAAGGGTCGCGGGAGACGACGTTCCGACGCTGGTGGCCCGCGACGGGTCGTGCGGGGGGGGGCTTCGAGCCGACGAGCGCGAGTTCGACGCGAGGTCGATGCTCAGTGGGTAAAGTCATTTTTTGTTTCGGCGACGCGCGCGCGCGCGTCGACGCCGCCGACGTCGATGGTCGAGGGGGGGGACGGTGGAGGGAATCAACCCTCGAGCGAAGGCTTCTTCGCTCGAGCTCAGGTTGGGCGGGTTTTTTGCGTTTTTTGCGTTTTTCTGTGCACCTATAAATACATTGTACTTTTGGCGAACGCGATTTCACTAAAAAAACCGCGTATTGTACGCGCCGCAAGGCGCGTCGTCGCCGCTGTCGCGCCCGAAAAACGCTCCGAAACGAGTCCCGTCGACGCGCGTCACGCGTTGAGCGGCGGGTGCACGAGCACGATTTCCTCCGCGTACGCGGCGCTCACGCCTTCGCCCGCGGCGCCTTCCTCCGGCGGCGAGCAGCTCTTCGAGCACGTGTACACGGCCATGGTCCCGAAATCCACCGCGGACGCCAGCTCCGAGTCCACGTCCAGGTGGTTGATGACCTGCGGCAGCACCTGGAACTCAAAGGCGCGCGGCGCCGCGCAGCGCGGGCACGGCGGGACGGTTTTCTCGTCGCGCGGCGGCGCGCGCGTGACGGAGGGCCATAGCGCGTCCGCGCCTGCCTCGAAGCAGTACCGTATCACCTGCGTCGGGTCGCTCCGCCGCAACCGCAGATGGAAACGCGAGAGCTGCACTTGATCCTTGTCCTGCATCTTCTCAAGCTCGCGCAACTCGCGCGCGCTCACGTCCGAGCCCTTCCCCAGCAACGCCGCCGGGACGGCTCGCGCGTCTCTTTGGCGCGTCTCTCGAAGCTCTGTCGGAACGTCCGCCGTCGGGGACACGACCCCGTCCCCGTCCCCGTCCCCGTCCCCGTCCCCGTCGGACGCCGAGCCCGACGCCGCGTCGTCGTCGAGCGTCTCGGGCTCGACGACGAGTTCGCGCTCCGGGAACGTCTTCGGCGCGCGCACGACGGACCCGACGTCCGTCGGGCGGTCTGCCCAGCGGTCGTTCCTCGCGTCGTATCGCGCCTGCTGCGCGTCGCTCAGCTCCTGCACGGGGCCGCCCACCCGCGCGGGCTCGTCGGGGTAGAACGCGTTGTCGCGAGGCAGCTGAGAGCGGAAGGCGCGCACGGCGCCCGGCCGATGCAGGTCGCCGCCGTGCGGCGAGACAAACACGAAGACGCTCCGGTGGAACGCGGATGGCTGGTCGTCCACGGGCGCGTAGATCTGCATGAGGAAGTCCAGCGGCTCGCGCGTGTACAGGCACTTGAGCTGCGTCGCGGTCGGGACGTCCACCGGGTCGAGCCACGCCGGCTTTCCGCCAACCTTGCACGGGAAATGGTGCCTCCGCATCGACGCCACCGCGTCTCGTCGCTCCGCGGGATCGCTCGGCAGAGGCTCGACGAAGCCTATGTTCCACTCCAGGTCCCCGCCCTCGGACTCGTCGTCCGAGCTGTACGCGTTCTCCTCGCCGCTGTCTTCGTCCTCTTCCTCGTCCCCCACCACCAGCTCCCCGGTCGACTTCGAGGCGTGCTCGACGTCCTCGAAGTGCTGCGCGGCGGCGGCGGCCGAGACATCGCCCGCGGCGGCCTCCTCCGCGGACATCGCGATCGGCGGCGGCGGGACGGAAAGCCCGCCTCGGGAGCGCACCCGACCCCACGGACGTGCGGAGAAGGCGAGAAACCTCCGAGCTGCCCGCGCGTCGCGTGAGCGTCAGCGAGGGGCGCCGGAGTGGTTCGGCCGCCGCGGAGTCGGCGCATTTTCTCGTCTCGAGGAAACCGAGCAAACTGCCGGGCGTCCGCTGCCACAAAAGAATGCAGGCGTTTCACAAACGGCAGCGCTGAAAAAAAACACAACGCTATACTTGTACGCCACCCTGTACTGCGCGTAATACAATGGTATTGTTACAGGTCACCCCTCGTCCTCCCGGACCGATCACGCGTGACGTCACGCGGTTGTCTCATCACTCCCGGATGCGCATGTACACGACGCCGTCCAAACGCGTCTCGTCGCGACGTTTCTCTCGTCTCTCGTCTGAACGTCTCTGCTAGCAGAGACGTTAGTCGTGCGACAGAAAAGAACCCGCGCCCCCCAACTGCCTCGCCTTCATCTGCGCCGCCGCGGCTTGCGAGGTCTCGTAGTCGAACCTGGACCTCTGCGCGTCGAACCCGCCGGCGCCCACCTTCGCGCTCCCCACGTCGAACTTGGAGTTCTTGTTCTTGTGCAGGCGGGGGGAGTCCGCGAACGGCCGCGGCGGCGCATCCGACTCGGTGGCGAACGGCGACGCCTCGACGCGGTCGCCGTAACCTGCGTGTCGTTTTGGTTTTTTTTTTCGCGAGAATGCGTTTCGGATGGCGTGTTCAGTGAACGACGAACGTGAGGAAAGACGGTTGTGGACGGTTCGGGACGCCGGGTCGGGCGCTGTCGCTTCGGGACCGGTCACGCGGGGGACGGGGAGACGGGAACGTGAACGGGGTCGTCCTCGGCGTTTCTTTCCCGAGTCTCGTCGCGCGGGACCTCGGGGCGTTTCGGGCGAAACGCGCCGGGGAGCGCGCGGGGGGCGCGACGGGAAGACGGGGCCATTTATCGCGTTCGGAGACGTGACGCACCGGCAACCTTGGCTCGCCCGCCGTTCGTGATGGTCTGCTGGGTCTCGAACGCGTACTCGCCGCCGTAGATGGTGTTCTGCACGCTGCTGTCCGGGCCCGAACCGAACTGGGCCCTGCCCGTTCGCGGGAGCGCTCTGCGGGTGTCACGGTGAGAGGGGCGCGTCAGAGTCGGTCGAGAGATGGGGCAGTTGACTTTTCGCGCGGGGGCGCACGCCTCGAGCTACGACCCGGAGAGTCGCGTCGGGACTTGGGCTGCGCGTCTCGCGCGCGCTCGACATATACGTACTCTTCCCCGAAGTTCACGAGGCTCATGGTGGAGGAAGGGACGTGAGGAACGACGCGCGCGTCGTTGTGCCGAGCGAGGCGCCATTTTAACGAACAGACACTTTTGGGAAAAAGCGCGAACGCGGAAATCACCAGAGACCAGACTTGTTGGTTTAACTTTCGGTCGGTGACGCGAATTTTGTGACTAAATGTTCGTTGGGGGTCGCATATGCGAACCGTCTTCGCGCCAGGCGCGAGAAGGCGAAAAAAGCGACCACCGCCGCGCGATCGCCACTGCGCGACCCTTTAGGCGCGGATCGACGCGCCGCGCGATCGGGCACGCGATGTTCGCTTCACCCCAGAGACAGGGTGGCGGCGGCGCGTTCGGATCCGGAAACGCGCCGGCCGAGGAGGGCGGTTCGGGTACGTCGCGTGACGCGGAATGAGCGCGAAAACATCCCTAACGATCCCGGCGCGACCGATCTCTGACGCCGCCTTCGCCCTTCCCCCCCTCTCCTCGATACCGCAGCCGCCGAGGACATGCAGGAGGCCGCGCGGGCCATCTCCAATCTACAGGCCGAGAGCGACGGCGTGGATCTCGCGACGCTCCTCAGGGAGGTTCCGCGTGAGGCGTACGCGTTCCAGCAGCTCGGGGTGCGTCCCCTCACGCTTCTTTCCGTCCGGGCGCGGCGTCCGCGCGGCGCGGACGCCACCACGCGCGCCCCAGCGCGCGGCGCGTTCCCGATACGCGAGTCGCGCGTGCCCCGTCACGACGACGTTCACTCGACCCGACCCCTCCCGCTGACTCGCTCCGCGTCCGTCTCGTCCACGACTCGCCCTCTCGGTCGTTCCGTCGTCGCTCGTTTTCTCTGTTCCTCGTCTCTTTCCCTCATCTCGCGCAGTGGCCCGCGGAGATCGCGTCCGTGACCACCCGCGAGCTCCCCGCGGCGGTCCTGGAGCGGTACAGCGCGCGCCAGTCCGTGTGTTTCTGCGGCGTGCTCCCCGAGATCGGCCGCGCGTGGGCGACGGTGGACAACGCGCTGTTCCTGTGGCGTTACGACGTGCCGGACGACGTGCCGGTGGAGTACGCCGGCGAGGAGCAAGCCATCGTCGCCGTCGCCGTCGCGACGCCAAAGCCCGGCGTCTTCCTGCGGAGCATAGAGCGCCTGATCGTCGTCGCCACCACCACGGAGATCGTGCTGCTGGGCGCCGCCTTCGAAAACGGCGCCCCGTCGACGTCTGCCGGGCAGGCGGGGGGCGAGCCGGCGGCGGGCGACGGTGGACAACGCGCGGACGCCGGCGTCGCCGCGCCGCGCGTCTCCCTCGCCGAGAAGGACGTGACCCTGCACGCGTTGGACTACGCCTGCGTGACGGACGACGTCGTCGTGAAGGATTTCGCGTGCACCTCCACCGGCCGCATCTTCTTCGCAGGCGACGACGAGGCGCTGTACGAGGTGGAGTACAGCGCGGGCGACACGTGGCGCGCGCGGCGGTGCCGCAAGACGTGCCACCACAGCGCCACGCCCAAGCTTTTGCCGAGCATCCTGCGTTTGCGCGCGCCGGACGCGCTGCGGCAGGTGCTGGTGGACGAGGACCGGTGCGCTTTGTACACGCGCTCGGAGAGCGGCGTCGTGGCGGTGTACGACCTGGGCGCCGCGCTCGCCGAGGCGCCCAGACGCGTCGCCGAGGTGCGCGACGTCGCCGGCGCCGCGCAGACGGCGCGGGGGGGGGGCTTGTTCTACGACGGGCGCGGCGCGACCGGCGCGCACGGGTACGCCCCGTACGGCGCGCAGTCGTTCGGCGGCGGCGGCGGTGATCGAACCTCGGGAACGAGCGGCAAGGGCTCGCAGACGCGGAAGGGCGGGAGGCTCGTGCACGTCGCCGTGGTGAGTGCGCGCGAGTCGGCGACGGCGACGCTGGTCGCCGTGTGCGCGGATGGGCGGCGCGTGTACTTCACCGCGCTGCCCAGCGCCGGGCACGCGCGCTACGGGCCCTCAGGCCTCGGCGCGTACGGGCACTCGGGCTCGTACGGCGCCGGCGCCGGCGCGCATCGCGGCGCGGGCAGCGCGACACACGCCACGCGGCGCACGTCGCCGGCGGTAACGCGCCTCGCCGTTTTGGCGGTGCGCGACCCGCCGCCGCAGGCAAGCGCCGCGCGGGGCATGACCGCCGCGCAATCCCTGCGCGCCACCACCACGGCGCGCCCTCTGGAGGTTGAGGCGGCGTTTTACGCGGAGGGCGTGATGCTCCTCTCGGACGCCGCCGAGGCGGACGAGGACGCGCGGCTCTTCTTCACGTCGCGCGACGCGTCCCTGCCGTCGCACGTGCGCGCCGTGTCCCCCGCGGAGCGAATGAGCGCGCACGCGGCGGGCGCGGAGGGCGCCGGCTACGGCGGCGGCGTGAGCGGCGGCGCCGCCGCCGCCGCGCACGCCGCGCGCTCGCTCCGCGAAGCCGTCAGCACGCGCCGCCTCACCGGGCGCGCGGCGTCCAGCGTCGGGTCCATGGGCGAGGTCCCGCCCCCGCCCGCGGTTCTCCGCGACCTGGACCCCCCCTTCCCCGCCGCCGCCGCGCGGCGCGGCGCGGCGGGCGGCGCGTATGAGCAAACACCCGCGCCGCGCCTGCGCGGCGGCGAACTCGCCACGCAGCACGCGGCGCCGCGCCGCAAGTTCGTGATCGTCACCAACGCCGGCGTGGTGCTTGTGGAGAAGGCCCGGCCGCTGGACGCGCTGCGCGAGCTCCTGCTGGACGACGTGCACGAGCACATCGCGCGCTTCTTCGCCGCCTACGGCCAGGCGGAGGCGGCCACCATGTGCTTGGCGCTTGCGCTGGGCGCCGGGGCGCCCGAGACCCCGGCGCCCCCTGACTCTTTGCTCACATCCCCGCACGCGTCGGCCGAGCCGAGCCTCCCCGGCGCACGGAGGCTGGTGGGCGCCGGCGCCGAGGCGAGCGGCGCGTTCCTCTCGGCGCGCGCGTCCTCGGCGTCCGCGGTGGCCGCCGCCGCCGAGCGCGCGCGCCTCGCGCTGGAGGACCCTCGCCTGACGGGCGAGCCGCGCGTGGAGGACGACGGCGCGGAGGTGGGGGACGCGGGGCCGGGTGGGCCGAGCCCGGCGGCGGGCGCGGCGCCGTTCGACATGGGCCGCGCCATCGTGCGTCCGCGCTCGCACTTCTCGGGCGTGCACGCCGCGGCGTTCACGTACGCGGCGCGCGTCCTGGCGGCGGTCTGGGAGCGCCCCGTGGCTGTCGCGCTGGCCGCCGCCTCCGCGCCGGCGAAGGCGCCGGGCGGAGCCCCGAACCGCGGCGGCGGGAACGGCGCGCGCGTCTCCGCGGGTTCGCGGGCTACGCCGCGCGAGCCGCTCCGCGAGGCTGCGGCGAACGGCGAGCTTCTCGCTCACACGAGCCTGGCGGGAGCCGCGTCCGCTGCGGCGGGTTGGCTCGGGGGTATGCTCATGCCTTCGAGCCGCGGGCTTTTGAGCGCGCCCGCGGCGTGCGCCATCCCGGCGGACGCGCTCGCGTCGCTCGAGCAGCGTCTGCGGCGGCTCGAGCGGTTCCTGGCGCGCCGCCGCCGGCGGGACTCGCCGCCCGCGCTCGCGTTCGCGTCCCGTGCGCTGGAGCCGAAGCGCCGCCGCGTCGACCCGAGCGCCGCGCGGCGCGCCGAGGAGCGCTCGCTGGCGGCGCTGCGCGGCACGCTGCGCCGCGCCGCCGAGGCGTCCGCGCTGCTGCGCGTGGCGAGCGAGTCGGGGCACTTTGCGCGCGCCGCCGCGCGGCTGGCGCGCGAGGACGGCGAGGCTCTGACCCGCGGCGACACGACGCTGCGTCGTCTGGCGACGACGTCGGAAGGCGCGCGGCTGGCGAGCGCGCTGGTGGAGGCGTTGATGGGTGCGCTCGTGTCCGCCGGGGACGTCGAGCGCGCGGAGCGCACCGCGCAGAAACTGCAGACGCTGTGCCCCATGTTCTTCGGCGGCGACGAGCGCCGCTTCTACCGCGCGCGCCAGTCGCTACAGGCGGCGCGCGACGCGCGCGACGCTCGCGACGCGGCGGCGGCGGAGCGCCTCGTCGCCGAGGCACTCGCCGCGCTGCTGGAGGTGCCCGCGGCGGGGAACCTATCCGCGACCATGGCGGAGCTCGCGGACGCGGGATGCTTCCACGGGCTCATCGCGCTGCCGCTCTGCGCGGCGGCGGCGGCGCGCCGCCGCGCAGAGCGGCGTCGCGCCGGCGCGGCGGAGGCGTACGAAGGCGACGACGTCTTCGAAGCCGCCCGCGGGCCTGTTTCTTTTCCGGGCGCCTTCGACGCCTTCGACGAGGCGGACCGATCCACGGCGGCGGCCATGACGGCGGCCACGCCGGAGGCGTGCCGCGAGTACGTCTGCGTCGCGCTGCGCGCGCTCGCCACGGGCGCGCCGGACGAAGGCGCGCCGCCGGGCTCACTGGGAGCCGTCTGCGCCGCTCTGTCGCCGGAGCGGCGCGCGCGGGGGCTCGCCGCCGCGCTGGCGCGCGTCGCGCAGGCGTCGTCGCCGCCGGCGGCGGCGGCGGCGCGCGCGCGGCTGGCGGCGGCCAAGGCGGAGGCGGAGGCGGCGGCGGCGGCGGCGGCGCGCGCGGGCGCGCCCTTCGTCCCCCCGCCCGAGGTTTCCTGCGCCGCGCAGATGGCCACTGCCACCGCCTCGCCCGCGGAGGCGGAGGGCGCCGCGCTGGACGGCGGCGCCTTCGCGGCGCGCGTGTACGCCGAGCTGGTTCGTTTGAAGGAGGACGACGCGTTGCTTTCGCTCCCGCCGGCGCCGCTCGAGCGCTTCCTGGCGGAGAAGGGCGCGTTCGCGGTGGCGCAGCAGGGCGGCGCGCTCACGCAGTCGCAGGCGCGACACCTCGAGCTGCTCGCGAAGCTGTACCGCCGCAAAGGCCGCGACGCGCTCGCCGCGCGCGTCTACTTCGCGCTCGCCGAGCGCGACGCCGCCGGAGCCGCCGTGCCGCTCGAAGAGCGCGCCGCGCTTCTGGATGTGGCGATGCGCGCTCTGACTGACGCGAGTGTTTGCGCGAAAACAAACGAAGACGTTCATGTCGTACGAACGTCATCGTCGTCGTACGAAAACGAGCTGCCTACGACGACAACCGACACGAACAACGCTTCGGTATCGGTATCTTCTTTATCCACCTCGGACACGGCTTTCTTCGAAACGTTAGACGGCAAAATCAAGGTATTGGCGTTTCAAACGCGCGCGCGCGCCGCGTTTCTAGAGCGCGCGCGCGTCGCCGAGACGTCCGAAGCGGCGGCGGCGGCGCGCGCGGCGGCGGCGGACCTCGAGCGCGAGCTCCGCCCGCTGAGCGACATGTTCAACGACTTCGCGCGCCCCGCGGAGATGTGGGACCTGTGCCTGGAGATGCTGCACTTCGCCGGGTACAGGGACCAGGGCGACGACCAGACCGCCGCCGCGCGCGAGCTCTGGGACGCCGCGCTCGGCGAAGCCGCGGCGGAGGCGTGCGCCGGGGAGAACGAAAACGACGCCGACGCCGCCGCGCGCGCCGCCTGCGCGGCGGCGGCGGCGCTGGGCCCCAAGCTGTTCCCCTCGGATGCGGCGTTCCCGGTGGCGCACGTCGCGCTCAGACTCGAGCTGCTGGCCGCGGGGCTCTGGCGCCCGGATTGCGGCGATTCGCAGGAGGGGGGGGAGGCAGTCAGAAGCAGTCAGGTTCAAAAAACGCTTCAGGACGACGCGCTCGTGGCGGAGACGGTGTTGCGCGCGACGCGCGATTCTTTCGAGGCGGCGTACGCCGCGTACGACCGGCTCCTCGCCGCGCCGCACGCGATGCACCGCGCGCACCACGACCGGCGCCACCTGCAGGCGCACGCGCGTCACCTGCAGACGCCCGCGCTGCGTCTGCGCCTGCTGCGCTCGGCGCTGCGCGTGCTGCGGCGGTGGGAGGCGTCGACGGCGGAGCGGGAGCCGGAGCCGGCGCGCGGGTTCGGCGCCTACGGCGGCGGGAATCGGCGCGCGCGCGCCGCGCTCGCGGACGTCTGCGCGGGGTACGCCGGCGAGGCACGCAGGCTGCTGCAGGTGCCCGCGAGCGAGCAGGGCGCCGCCGAGGCGCTGGCGGCGGAGTTTGAGGCGCTGGGAAGGAGGCTCGCGTCGGCGTGACGCGAGAACGGGAACGAGGCGACGAGCGAGCGTTTTTAGCGGAGAAATGGGTTTTACATAGCTAGTCTGCGTATGACACGTTTTCGCGCTGTACTGTGTCGCACCCGGTCGCCGTGTACTGTACAGCCTGATGACCGAAACGACCGAGAGCGAAACTTCGTTCGTTTCTTTTGCCACGTCGGTCGGTACGCGACGATTAAAGACGATCGCCCCCCTCGCTGTGCTCACACGTACGGGCGCCCCCGAGCACCCGTCAACAGTCGTCGCGCGCTCGCCGCATCGTTCTCGCCCGCGCTCTCGGGCCCGGCCTCCCGGCGACCCCGCGCACGTCCCCGCTGCGCGCGAGATGGCGGCATCCGTCGCCAAAACGTCACCCGCGGTGGCGCGCGTGACATCGTCCCCCGGCGCGGGCTCGCGCGCGCGTCGCGGCGCCGCCGCCGCGCCCGTGCGCCCCGCGCGGCTCACGCCGCCCCGCCGCGCGCGGCGCCTCGATGCGCGCGCAGCGGAGGGCGCCGCTTCGGATTCCACGTCCTCTCCGCCCCCGCCCCCGCCGGAGCCCCCCTCGTCCCCGCCCGGCAAGGCCATCGCTGGCGCGGGCTTCGCGCTGGGCGTCGCGCTGTTCGCCTCCGGCTTGGGCGGCGGCGCGCCTACGCTGGCGAGCCTGGAGCGGGACGCCGTTTCTTTGGACGTGGCGCTGGCGAACGGGCGCCCGACCGTGGTGGAGTTCTACGCGGACTGGTGCGAGGTGTGCAAGGAGAGCGCGCCGTCGGTGTTCGACGTCGAGCGCCGGTTCGGCGGCGACGTCAACTTCGTGATGCTCAACATCGACAACACCAAGTGGGGCGGCGAGATGGACCAGTACGGCGTCGACGGCATTCCGCACCTGGTCTTCCTGGACAAGAGCGGACGTGCCGAGGGCCAGGTCGTGGGCAAGTTCCCGAAAGCCGCGCTCGAGCAGAACGTCCAGGCGCTGGCCGAGGGGAAAACGGCTCTGCCCTTCGCCAAGTTCCAGGAGGGCGCGAGCGCCGCCCGCGCGCCGGACATAGCCGCCGCGCCGCAGAGCGCCGTCGACGATCCCAGGGGCGGCGCGGTGTACAACGCCGACCCCAGAGCGCACGGGTGAGGTGGTGATGTCTCAGACGGCGATACGATGAAAGAAAGAAAACGACATAGGCGCATCATCACTCGTGTTCTGAGAGCGCTTTCTCTCTTTCTCTCCTATATATACGCGTCGTCGTCGCCGCGTCGCGCGTTTGGCGTCAAAAAGCAAACGCGCGTTTTATCTAAATAAGGGAGACAGACGTCACCGCTTGGCGAGCGCGGTCCCGGCTTTTTCTTTGTTTGTCTGTCCTTTCTCCGCGCCCATAGTAGCCTCCGCCGTTCCCGCTTCCCTCGAGTGCACGAAGAGGCTCCCCTTGTTCCCGCGCGAGATCCGGAGCTGGTCATCCAGGTACAGCTGCTCGACCCATCCGGCGCCGCGGCCGGGCTTTGGCTCGAGGGTCTTCCCCCACACGCGCGTCCCGCCGACGGAGACGTCCACGGTGGAGATGCGCACCTCCGTCCGCGTCGCGGAGACCGCCGCGGTGGGCGCGGTCGCCGAGACCGTGAGCGGCCCCAGGAGCACCAGGTTCTCCAGCGTGTCGTCCGCGTTGAGGATCTGGAAGTTGTCGCTCGCAACGCCGGCGAAAAGCTTTTGGAAAAAGTTTGACGACGCCTGCTGCTGCGACCAACGCAGCCTCCACTTCCCGAGGAGCGAGGGGTCCCGCGCGGGCGCGGGCGTGGGGTTGAGCTTCTCCAGCTCGTCGATCGCGGCCAGGATGGCGGCGTCGTCCCTGGAGGACGCCTCGAGCAGCCCGAGCATGTTCTGCTGCGCGCCGAACAGAGCCTCCTTCGAGCTTCCGGTGAACACGCGGACGCTGGCGGTCGATGCGCCGTCGTCCGCGGACGCCCGCGCGAGCCCGCGGGACCGCGGGACGCGCACGCGGCGACGGGAAGACGCCCGGAATCCCGACCCGAACAGCGCGATGGGGCGCGCGGCGGTGGCTGAAGTGGACATGCCTCGCTGTGACCTGCGCTGCGCGTGCGCGACTGATGGCTCCACGTGTCGAGCGACGGGAGCGGCTCACAGCCATCGATTCCGGAATCGAGTGGAAGCATTTCGGGGCACATCTGACGTGCGGAATACGTCATGGGTTTTGTTCCGCAAGGTTTCACAATCCCGCGCGCTTCTGCACTACTCGTACCTCTCTCATCTTCACCATGCCTGTCGACAAACTTTTGATGGCCAACAGCGCTATGGGCGCCGCCTACGGCCTCCAGGTCGGCCTCGCCCCCGCGAAGGCGTGCGAGACCTTCTACGGCGAAACGTCCCCGTCCAAGGTGAGTAAGACGAATCGTGTTCAACACAGTCAGCACGAAATATCCCGACGTATCGATCGGGTGAGACACCGCTGGACGCGTCCGGCGACTGACTCCGCACATTCCCGCTTCCCTCAACCGCCTCTTAGGCTAGCCTTGGTATCTCGAAGTGGCTCGGCTTCGCCCAATGCATGTCGGTGCGTCCAATCCCCGTGGAGTCTCGGACGAAGCCGATCAGAATAAAGTCGAACCTTTTGACGACGACGGAACG
>Ga0181559_10000730_pt1 | contig 31211 bp, 25 predicted proteins | sample 011ome_21_FD_133752 | JGI IMG/M metagenome (GOLD analysis project Ga0181559, IMG submission 133752) | Coastal salt marsh microbial communities from the Groves Creek Marsh, Skidaway Island, Georgia - 011508AT metaG (megahit assembly) | ecosystem: Environmental > Aquatic > Marine > Intertidal... | reverse complement strand
TTGGTCAAGGACAACCAGCAATTCGTGCTCGAGGAATGCCACGTGCAAGACGAGGGGTTTCATCCGCTTTCGCCCATGCCCGATGCGCAGATTTACGGCCGACACACCTACTACAAAGGGGCCAGCGTCATGCACAACCTGCGCGCGTACCTCGGAGACGATCTCTTCCGCGAAGCAGCCCAAACCGTCATCGCCGAGCGCTTTGACAGCCACATGGACGTCGCCGATTTCGAGGCCTTGTTGGAGGACGCAACGGGCGAAGACCTCACGCCTTTCTTCGAGGCTCAGGTCCTGCAACCGGGGTTCAGCACGTGGGTGGTGGACAGCCTGACCACGGGTTCGGAAAACGGATGCTACGCCACCACGGTGCACCTTCACCAAAAGCTCCGCGCATGCGCCAACTTCCATGAAAACGAACCGCTCGACCTGACGCTCTGGAACGCGAACTGGGACACCACCTTGGTTCACGCTCGGGTAGGCGGGGAGCACGATGCCGTGACGTTTTGGCACGAAGAGCCGTTTGTCCTTCTGGGGGTGAACGCCGACGGACGCCTCAACCAAGGGCGGTTGGACCACACGTTTGCCGTCACCGAGCCCACAGGGTTGAGCAACCTCGACTGGGTGGACATGCGCGTGGGGTGCGACGAAATCGCGGAAGGCGACAGCGTTTTGGTGCGGGTAGAACACCATTGGGCTGCGCCGGACGCAGGGCCTGCAGCACCGTACGTCGAAACGCTCAGCGACGCCCATTTCTGGGTGGTCGACGGGACGTGGGACGACAACGACCCCAACGCGCCTCTGCTCGACGCCCGCCTGAACTACGTGGGCAACGACGAAACGGACTTGGATTACGGCTTGTTTGGCGACACCGAAGCAGGTGGGTTCCTTGCGTGGCGGGCCCAAGCCGGAGACCCGTGGGTGCAATACCCCGACTACGAGTGGCAGGCGGGGTCGCTTTCCAACGGCAGCGGCTTGTTTAAAATCCCGCGCCTCCGAAAAGGCCAATACGCGTTTGCCAAAGGGGACGTGACACTCGGTCTCGAGCCGATTTCCGATGAACCCCCGGCTGCATTCTCGGTGGCGCCCAACCCCGCCACGGACGTGGTCTCTTGGGTCTGGGAAATGGGGCCGGAACACAAGGCAAGGCTCGAAGTGTACGACGCCACGGGACGCCTTGTCGACGCCGTTCCAGCTTCAGACCGGAGCATGGATGTCTCGTCGTGGCCTTCCGGCACGTACCAACTGACGTTGGTCGATTCCGAGCGCGTTTCGCGCCACTCGCACACGCTCGTTGTGCGGCACTGACCGAGAAAAAGACCTGTTCAGGGTTGGGGTGCGTCGACCAACGTTGCACGTTGCACCACCCCTTCGACCTCTCGGATGTACGGGCGTTTGTCGAAGTACGGCGCGTACGCGTAGCCTTCCAACGTCAACAACCGCCCGCGGTCCTCGTCCACCAGCGTCAAGCTGTAAAAGGGACCTCCCATAAAGTCGTTTTCCATCTTCCAAAGTCCGCGAACCTCGAGTGCGAAATGGCCGTCAAACTCCAGTTCCTCGTAAGCCGGGAAGAAGCGCCGCTCCGTGGCCATGTAGCTGCCTTTGGTGGGGCCTTGGACGTGCCTTTTCGTCAACTCATCGCGGCGATCCAGCACGTGTTCCAAACTGAGTTGATCCGAGCTCGTGTATGGCTCGCTGTGGATGAAAAAGCCCTGTTGAATGTCGTGGTTGTCGCCGCCTTTGAGCCGCGTAAGTTGCCTGTCGATCCACCAGAACCCCTCTTCTTGTTTGGCCAAACGCGCGTCCTTCGGCCACAGCCCCTGCACGTTCCATTCCTCAACCACTTCTCGCGCAATCACTTCGTTGGGAGACAGCGCCACAATGTCGGCGAACCTCGAGGCCTCTTCGGCGTGCAACAAGCTGATCATTTCGCTGCCCCGCGAGCCCAGAACATCTGCAAGTGCCTCCGCATTCCGGGCCTTGGCAACCAAGTAGATTTGGCCGCGGCTGTACTTGTTGCGAAAAAACGCGAACGACGGCTCCTGCGTGTCGACTCGGTCGGCCACCTCCAAGACCAAAATGTTGCGGTGCGGCTTCCAAAACCGGTCAAACAACTCCGGTTCCAAGTGCACGACGTCCATCAACGGCTCGTATTGCGGAAGAACTGGATACGGCTGGCCCAACATGGCCTGCACGGTGTCTCCCGCCACGCTTTCCCACACGTCCTGGGGCGCCACCACCACCAGCTCGCCGGCTGCACCCACCTTTCCAGGCAAGGCAACCCTTGCCCCATCTCCTTGGCACGACATCAGCGATCCGCCCAACAGCAGCGCTCCGAAAACAGCAACCCATTGGACCTCAAATTTTGCTCGGATCGGCATGGATGATGAGTTTTTGGCCCACGCGGATGACCGAGGAATTCAGGTCGTTCCAGGCTTTGATTTGGGAAACCTTCACGCCGTGTTTGGCGGCAATGGTTCCGAGCACGTCACCGCTCTTCACTCGGTACACCACCGGCTCGGGTTCGTATTTGATGACCGGGGTCAAGTCGGGTTTGTGTGCGCGCATGGCCGCCTCTTGGGCCAAAAACTCGGCCACGTTCGCCACAGGCCACCTCACAGGAAATTTCTCACCCGGCCCAGGAACAATCTTCAAGCGGTACATCGGGTTCAGGACCGCGATCTCCGCCTCTGTCAACGTCGTCACGGCCGCCATTTGGTCGAACCTCAGAGGCCCATCCACACGAATCGTGTCCACCGACATCGCCCCAGGCAAGGTCTTTTGCGGGAAAATGCCGTGCTCGGCGTGATGTTCCATCAGGTACACCACCGCAATGAAGTTCGGTACGTAGTCCCGGGTTTCTTTCGGCAAGAACGGCCGAACTTCCCAGTAATTCGTCTTTCCTCCGGACCGACGAATGGCCCTGTTTACGTTTCCAGGTCCCGCGTTGTACGCCGCCAGGGCGAAGTACCAATCCCCGTACATCTTGTGCAGTCTCCGCAAATGCCGGCACGCCGCTTCTGTCGCGAGGAGGGGGTCCTTGCGCTCGTCGATGTAGCCGTCGATGCGCAACCCCTCGGCCTTGGCGGTGTAATACATGAATTGCCAGAGCCCTCGTGCTCCCGCCGGCGACCTTGCCTCCGGGTTCAACCCACTCTCCACCACGGGCAGGTACTTGAGTTCAAGGGGCAGGTCGTTTCGTGCCAAAACCTCTTCAAACAAAGGAAAGTACATGGCCGATCGGCCGAGCATCGTCCCCAAGTGATGCGACCGCTTCGACCCAAATGTCACAATCCGGCGGTGCGCCACAGGATTCCACCTCAAGTCCAATTCGGAAACCAAATTCAACGCCGCCAACCCTTGGGCAACATGCGCCGAATCCAATTGCGTGCCTGCCGACGGCAAACCCACGTCTGGCAGGTTCCAAAGCGACGAATCTGAGCTCACACAATGTGCCGTGGCGCACCAGTCCGCCCACTGGGCCTCCCAATCGATCAGGGCTTCAAAAGGGTCCTGTTCAGCAACCCGCGCGGTGTCGGCCACCACCTCGACCGCCGTCGTGTCCTGCGCCCACGTCCGCGGGCTCGTTCCCCACACCAGGAGGAAGCACATCCACGCGGCGCGCATCATCACGCTTCCTTGTCCGCGCCGTCAGCCTTGTCGTCTTTCCCGCTCGACGCGTCTTTGAATTCTTTCATTCCCTGGCCGAGGCCGCGCATGAGTTCAGGAATTTTTCGGCCACCGAAGAGCAGCAAAATGACCAAAGCAATGAGAAGGAGTTGTGTTGGACCGACGGCACCCATGGCGTGAAGATTTGGGACGAAGTTCCGAAAACCTTCCCACTTCCCGACACAATGAACCTCAAGTCCTCAACGCCAAATTGTCGATGAGGCGCACTCCTTGCACGTACGCAGCAACCACGGCGTGAACGCGCCCTTGATTCACGTCCGTAGCCCGCTCAAACGTGTCCGCGTCTACGGCTTCAAAGTACTCCAACGTAACGCCCGAGCTGGCCACAAGTTTCGCGCGTTCCCTCGACACCGTTTCGCTCCATGGCAGTCCCGCAGCGAGACCCTCCCTGAGCGAAACCAACGCCTTGTGCAGCGCCGTAGCTTGCTGTTTGCCGTCTTCGTCAAGCCGTGCATTTCGCGAACTCAATGCCAAACCCGAAGCGTCCCTCACCAGGTCCCCCACTTCAATCTCCAACCCTGCATGCCGATCTGCCGCAAGCCGTTTCACCACCGCAACTTGTTGCAAATCCTTCTCCCCAAACACGGCCAATTGGGGCTTCACCGCCGAGAACAACAGGTCCACCACGGCGATGACCCCGTCAAAATGTCCAGGTCGATGCGCCCCTTCAAAGTCGTGCGTCAACGGACCCCAGTTGACGTGAGGTGCTGAAGGTGCGCCGCCGTAAAGCTCCTCTGCGGTAGGGGCAAAAACCGCGTCTGCGCCCGCTGCTTCTGCCTTGGCAGCATCCTCCTCCAGCGTCCTTGGATACGCTTCGTAATCCGCAGACTCGTTGAATTGCGTTGGGTTGACCAACACGGAGACCACGACCAAGTCGCATGTTTGCGCCGCGTTGCGGATCAAACTCGCGTGCCCTTCATGCAACGCGCCCATAGTCGGCACAAATCCGCCTCGGAGGGTTGACCAACGTGCTTCCAACTGCCAGTTGTGAAGGGCTTCCAAAGAATGCAAAAGGACCATGAACACCGTGTGTTTTGTCGCCGAAACCCGCGATTTTACTTGGATTTGGGTGTAAAAATACCTATCTTGGCTATCCGTTTAACGAATGACATAACAGAATGAGTAAGCCGCGTGTCCTCTACATTTCTCAGCACCTCACCCCCTACCTCCCTGAAACCACAATGAGCCATGTTTCTCGGCAGTTGCCCCAGGGAACGCATGAGAAAGGAAAGGAGATCCGCGTGTTCATGCCGCGTTTCGGAAAAATCAACGAACGTCGCCACCAACTTCACGAGGTCATTCGTCTCTCCGGGATGAACTTGAACATCAACGACACCGACCACCCCTTGATCATCAAGGTGGCGTCCATCCCGTCGGCGCGCATTCAAGTGTACTTCATCGACAACGACACGTACTTCAAGCGCAAGGCTGTTTTGAAGGACGACAAGGGCGCGATGTTTGCCGACAACGACGAGCGCAGCTTGTTCTTTGTGCGTGGCGTTTTGGAAACGGTCCGCAAGTTGGGCTGGGCTCCGGACATCATCCACTGCAGTGGGTGGATGACAAGCTTGGTGCCGTTGTACCTGAAGCACGTCTTCGCGGATGAGCCCTACTTCGCAAACGCCAAAGTGATTTACCACGCCTACAACGAGGGTTTTGAGGGCGCACTTGACTCGGGAATGGCGGAAAAAGCAGCCGCTCACGGCATCCCCATGGAAGCGCTTGCAAGCATTGGTGAACCCACGTTTGAAAACCTGAACAGCCTCGGAATGCGTGAAGCGGATGCCGTGGTTGTTGGGTCGCAGGAGCTGAGTCCCGACTCTCAAGCCACCCTTTCCAACCTCGACAAACCAATTCTCCCCTACCAAGGCGAAGAAGGGTTCGTGTCTGAAATTAACGCTTTCTATGACACGATGTTGGAGGGAAAAACTGAGGCTGTCGCGGAGTAAGAGAAGTTCTTGCTGAACTTCGTGCCTTCATGAAGAGGTTCGAATTCCGCATCCACCCGACAGCCTGGCTTGTTTTTGGATGCTTGATTGCATGTTGCTGGGGGTGCACCAAACCGGAAACCGACATCGGCCTAGGCTTGCAACCCACGTCCGAGCTTCTTGACGTTGCTGTCACGGACACCGTGACGGTGGAGTTGGCCACGGTTCGCGAGGACAGCCTCGAAACCGACAAGCTCAGCACGGGCCTGATTGGACGCGTTTTTGTTCCGCGATTCGGCTGGGTCAACACCTCGTTGGCGACGCAACTGCGACTCTCGGCAACCGACGCCGATTTCGGAATCAACCCCGTGGCCGACAGCATGTTCTTGCAGTTGCGCTACACCGGAGATTTCTACGGGCGGCTGACACCGCAAGCGGTTTCTGTGCAACCGCTCGAAGATTCCCTGTCCTTGGACAGCACGTACCACTCCAACCTCAGCCTGTCAACTTCCGGCGCCGAGTGGGTCGTTGACGGCACGGCACCGTTCGTGTTTCAACCTTCCGAGCCGACTTTGGTCGGGAACGACACCCTTGCGCCTCAGCTGCGCATTCCAATCCGAACGGAGGTGGCGCAGTCCTTTTTGGAATTGGACACGACGGCTTTCGACGGAAACGCGTCGTGGTTTCAAGAGCTTCCGGGCATCCTGATCAGGCACGGTGGGGTGGGGCAGGGAGTCGTGGCATTTGACATCAACAGCGGTCTGAGCGTGATGCGCATGCATTACCACAACGACAACGACACGTCGTCCTACGACTTCTTGATCAGCCCGCTCAGCGCGCGAGTGAACTTGTTCGAGCACGACTTCGTCGGAGAACTCAAGGGGCTTGATGCTGACAACGGACTTGACGAATTGCCCGGCAACGAACGCGCCTACGTGCTTTCGGCTTCCGGCTGCAAAACGCGACTTCGGTTTCCCCACTTAACCTCGTTCGTGGACAGCGCCGGAAACACACCCACGGTGCTCAAAGCGGAGCTCGTGGTTCCTGTGGAAGAGGCCTACTTTGACAAGCCCATCCCCGCGCAGGACCAATTGTTTGTCCTGCTTGAAGGAATTGAAAGCGGCTTTGTGTCCAGCCCAGACCAAAACGCCCCCATCTCCGTCGGCGGGTTCTTCGACGCGTCTCGCAGGGCCTTCGTATTCAACCTGACCAGCACGGTGCAAGAGTTGATGAAGGGCGGGTTGGATGGGCGTGAATTGTACCTTGTCTCCAGCCGAGCGGGCATTTCTGTGTCGAGCGTGGTGTTGAAAGGCACCGCAGCCGAGACTCCCACCAGGCTGACGCTTACCCTTGGGATGTAACTCCAATTTGACCTTGACACCATGTGCGGAATAGTCGGATACCTCGGATCACAAGAAGCCTACCCCATCCTGATTGACGGCCTGAAGCGCTTGGAATACCGCGGGTACGACAGCGCTGGGGTCGCCACGCTCGAGCCCGGAGGTGCCTTGCGCATCGAAAAGAAGCAAGGCAAAGTCGCCAACCTCGAGTCCCACGTCGGCAAAAACCGACCCGTTGGAACGGTGGGAATCGGCCACACGCGTTGGGCCACCCACGGGCCTCCTTGCGATGTAAACGCCCACCCGCACGCAGGCGGAAGTGGCCGAATTGCGCTCATTCACAACGGCATCATTGAGAATTACGAAGCCCTTCGTGAATTGTTGACGCACCGCGGACACAACTTGGTCAGTGAAACCGACACGGAAGTTCTTGCGCACTTCATCGAAGAGGTCCAAACCACCACCGGGCTCGACCTCCCTGACGCAGTGCGAACCGCACTCAAAGAGGTCGTTGGCGCCTACGCCATCGTTGTGGTGGATCAGCAACATCCGGACCGCCTGATTGCCGCACGCAAATCCAGCCCCCTTGTTATCGGTGTTGGAGAGAACAACGAGTTTTTCGTGGGCTCTGACGCCACGCCCATTGTGGCTTACACCAAAAACGTAATCTACCTCGAAGACGAGGAGGTCGCCACGATGCAGCGTTCTGGAGAACTCACAATCCGCACCATTGGCGACGCGGCGGTCACCCCGGAAATTCACGCCATCGAACTGGAAATGGCGTCGCTCGAAAAAGCCGGTTACGACCACTTCATGCTCAAAGAAATTTTCGAGCAACCCAAATCAATTCGCGACTCCATCCGCGGCCGCGTTCGATTGCAAACCGGTGAAGTTGTGATGTCCGGCATTGACGACCACTGGGAGGTGTGGAAAAATGCGCGTCGCATCCTCATCCTCGGTTGCGGCACAAGCTGGCATGCCGGTTTGGTCGCCGAATACCTGTTCGAAAGCTTTGCGCGAATTCCCGTCGAGGTGGAATACGCCTCGGAGTTCCGCTACCGAAACCCCATCGTCCGACCCGACGACGTGGTGCTGGCAATCTCCCAAAGCGGAGAGACTGCGGACACGCTTGCAGCCATTCGTCTCGCAAAAGACAAAGGCGCACACGTTTTTGGGGTGTGCAACGTGGTGGGTTCGAGCATCGCTCGCGAAACCCACGCCGGCGCGTACACCCACGCGGGTCCGGAAATTGGTGTGGCATCGACCAAAGCATTCACCGCTCAAGTCGCCGTGCTGACTGCCATGGCGATGCACGTGGGGCGCAAGCTCGGGCAACTGGACGACCCGAGTTTCATGCGCCTGATGACCGGTTTGGACAACGTGCCTGGGCTGGTCAAAAAGGTGCTGAACAACGCCGGGAGCGTGGAACACATTGCAAGGGAGTTCGCTAGCGCTGAAAACGCGTTGTACTTGGGCCGAGGGTTCCAGTTCCCCGTCGCGCTTGAAGGGGCTCTCAAACTCAAAGAGATCAGCTACATCCACGCCGAAGGTTACCCTGCGGCTGAGATGAAACACGGGCCCATCGCGTTGATTGACGAAGACATGCCCGTCGTGTTCGTCGCCACCCAAGACGAGGTCTACGAAAAGGTGGTCAGCAACATCCAAGAAGTCAAGGCGCGGGGAGGACGCATCCTCTCCATCGTCACCGAAGGAGACACCAAAGTCAAGGCCCTTTCTGACTACATTCTTGAAATTCCCAAGGTGCACGAGGCCTTGGCGCCCCTTTTGACCGCGGTCCCCATGCAACTTTTGAGCTACCACATTGCGTTGTTGAGGGGATGCAACGTAGATCAGCCCCGGAATTTGGCCAAAAGTGTCACCGTCGAATGACCCACGATGCCTGTGTTTTTGTGGTTATCAACAATATGTTTTGTGAATGTTGATAAACTTAATTCTTTGTGAATCCCTTGTTCTGTGCTTTCTTGCACCACCGAATCTTTGAAACCTAAATTTCAGTCATGAAAAAACTGATGTTCACCTTTGCCATGTTTGCTGTGGCATTCACCTCCGCTCAAGCTCAGAAGCAGCTTGGTGGCGAGCACAACATTGAAGTCTCCTTCAACCCGTTTGGCGGAAACCCAATCAACGCCTCAACCATGAAGTACCGGAAGTTCATGGACGACGATCGCGCTCTTCGCGTGACTCTCGGACTGAACCAAAACAGCAACCGCTACTTGGTCGTCCCTGAAAACTCGTTGCAGGAATTGGGTGCGACAGGCACAATGACCCACCCCGACCTCTTCCTTTACAACGATTTTTCGTCCATCGAACTCGGCGTCGGATACGAGATGCACTTCAAAGGAACCGACAACCTGTCTCCTTACTTCGGTGTTGCGGCTGGCATCAGCATGAATTCCACGTCGCTGAAGCGCGAGCGCTTCAGCGCCTTGAACATCGAAGACGCCACCGCGGCAACGTGGGAAGGTGAAACCGACGTTGCTGCTTGGGGCGTTTGGTCTTACCAAAACGACATCACGTCGAGCACCCTCAACCTCGACCTCTTGTTTGGTGCCGATTACTACTTCAACGACGCGATTTACGTCGGTTTCGAAGCGGGCCTTCGCTACGGTCGCACGTCCGGCATCACTTCAACGATCACTGCCAGTGACAACAACGCTTTCAACATCTACTTCGACGGCGGCGAAGGCGACAGCGACGGTTTGGTTGTGAATACGGTTGCAGCTGGCGGAAGCGGCTACCAGTGGAACAGCGCAACCGAAGTGAACTACACCATCAACAGCCAACCGTGGTTGGGTGACGGTGTCTACAGCGCCAACACTGGCCTCGCCGACGAAGCGTTTTACCTCGCTTCTGACGACCTGTGGTCAGACTGGTCTGAGCAATCTCCAAGCAACCAAGACCAGGAGGTACGCCCCAACGGCATTCCTGGTGACGACCCACGCGACGCCTTCTTCAACGGTTCCAACTTCTTGGGAACGTACTCTACGGGCATGTTGCGTATCGGCTTCTTGTTCGAATAAGCACCCGTCACATCGACTTTCACAGAAAGGCGCCCTCGTGGCGCCTTTCTTCGTTTCTTGAACCCATGATTTGCGAATTCACGTGGTGCGAAAAGGTTTGGCGCGCTGACTTGTCCCAACCCATCGACCTAAGCCTGAAGCTCAAGGCCAACGGCGAACCCAACCCCTCTGCGTGGTACGTTGACGGGCCCACCATGATCCCCGTCCAAAGCGACGGGTTCGTCGGAGAAGTCCGACAAGGCGGGTCCGTGAACTTTCGCAACATCGTGTTCAACCCCCACGGACACGGCACCCACACAGAATGTCTCGGCCACATCACCAAGGAAATTCACTCGGTTGACCACACCTTGCGTGATCAACCCACCCATTTCCCATGTTCGGTTTTGTCGGTCACCCCTGAACTGCGTGGGGAAGATTTGGTGGTGGATGCCGTCGCATTGAAAGGCTTGGGTGAGGGACCATGGACACCCGCCTTGGCCGTTCGAACCTTGCCCAACCTCGTCGAGAAGAAGACCCAGGCCTGGTCCAACACGAACCCTCCCTATTTCACCCGTGAATTCATGGAAAAACTCGTGGCTCACGGCGTGGAGCACCTCTTGGTGGACTTGCCTTCTGTCGACCGCGAGGTGGACGGCGGAAAGTTGGAGGGTCACCACGCGTTTTGGGGGCTGCCTGAGCAGCCTCGGGCACATTGTACCATCACCGAGTTCATCTACGTGCCCAACAGCGTCCCAGACGGCGTCTATTTGCTTCATTTGGGGGTAGCCCCCATGGACAACGACGCGTCTCCGAGCCGCCCCGTGGTTTATCCCACGGCATAAAAAAAGCCCGGCACTAGGCCGGGCTTTCTGTTTCAATTCATTTCAACTCAGTTGACATCCCACCAAAGCGGGGTGTTCAAGGTGTTTGCAGCTCCGCCAGCAGCGGACCAGTTGGCCTCATTCAACGTTGCCTCGTCAAGTGGCAACGTGAAGCGGTGAGGGGGCAAATCGCCGTCGGTGCCGCCACCAAGGCTGCCATCAGCACACGCATTGAGTGCAGGCCCGTCCAAGCGGCGCCATTCGCACCATCCCTCGATTCCTTGCATGTACAAAGCCACCCACTTCTCGTACACCCAAGACTCCGCAGAGAAGGGGTGTGCATCGATGTAGGCTTGGGCATCCGCTGCGTCCACGCCCCAGAAGTCCATGGACGCCTGTATTCCGGCCGCATAGTGCTCCTCTGCAGAACCACCTGCGTTGGCCCAGCCTTTGGCGGCTGCCTCCGCGCACAAGAAGCGCACTTGAGCGGCATCCATGTAGATGCCAGGCATGGTTGCCGCCAAGACCGCGGCGCCTCGCTGGCTCACATCATCGTTGGGCGTCAATGCCGCGTTTGCTTCATTCAAACCGTACACTTCTCCCACGTAAGCTCCTCCTGCGTTCGGCGCATAGTACACACTCAAACGAGGGTCAGCATTGGTCGTGAGGTAGTCCACCATCGTGTTGGAAGCCGCGAAATCGTTACGCGTCTGGTAGTCCTGGTTGATGGGGTGGTTGTTCGGAACGGCGTCGAGGTAACCGAACAAAGCGTTGTCAGCATTGTCCAAGATCACACCCGCATCCAAAGCCGCCTCACCGGCCAGCTTCGCAGCACCTGCGTCCGCGTCCGACATGCGCATCGCCACACGGAGTTTCAGCGAGTTGCCAAACATGGCCCACTTGCCCATGTCACCGCCGTACACAACGTCGCCCTGTGGGCCGGCACCTGCAGCGTCGATGCCCGAAATGGCACCGTCGATCATGGTGATCAACCCAGCGTAAACGTCGGCTTGAGAGTCGTACGCGGGCGTTGTGTTTTCACCGCCCTGAAGCGCTTCTGAGAACGGGATGTCTCCGTAGCAATCGGTCAACATTTGGAACGTCCACGCCTGCAAGAGCGTCGCCACGGCAATCTGGTTGCCATTGGCGCCGTATCCCGCGTAGTCGGCCGCGTCGTCCCCGCTGTTGAGGTCGATGATGGTTTGCAGGTCCTGCAGAGCTCCCGCGTAGAAGGCGCTCCAGTATCCGTTGTCAATCTCCGTACGGAACTGGTAACGGCTCTCGTTGGAGTATTGGTTCGAAGCCCAGTACTGAGCGAGCTGATTTCCGCGACGGCCATTCCACCACTCGTCGGTGGTGTTGTCCATGAGCGATTTTTGTGCTGAAGTCAACAAGAACCCCGTAGAGACAGAGCTTGGCTCGTTGGGGTTGGTGTTGATGGAGTCGAAATCCTTCCGACATCCGGTCAAAACGAGGGCCCCAGCCAGACCCAACGTCAACATGCTTTTCAAATTCATGATTTTTTGTTTTTCAGGTTGGGTTCTTACAGGGTGAACTTCAAGTTCACACCAATTGTGCGCTCCGTCGGCAACTGACCACCTTCAAATCCTTGGATGTTGGAAGCAGACGTCGCGACCTCAGGATCGATGTGAGGAACGTTTTTGTGCAAGATGGCCAAGTTCCGTCCGTACAAGCCCACGCTCACATTGGAGAAAGGAATGTTCGAGGTGGCGCTCGCTGGCAGGTTGTAGTTCAAACGGATTTCGCGAAGTTTCACGAAGGACGCATCGTATTGGTCGGCTGCGTGAATCACGTATCCTTGGTTGTAGAAGAAGTGCGCTTGCGGGTTGATGCCCACCGTATTTGCTTCTCCAGACCCCTGAACATTTCCATTCTCGTCCGTCACAAGGTTTCCGTCCGCATCGTAAGCTGCAGTGACGCCGTCCACCACAACGCCGGCGTAGTCGTCAGCGCGGATGTCGTTTCCGTCCGCATCCCACACTGTTTCGTACAAGGTGCCGGAATATTTGCCCCACTGGTTCGAAAGGCTATGCAATGAGCCCCCTTTCTGGAAGTCAATCAACGCGTACAAGCTCAAGTTGCCCATGGTGAAGGTGTTTGTCACACCGCCAGTGAAGTCTGGCAAGATGGAGCCCAATGCTTCAGGGGCGTCAGAACGGAGGTAATAGCCGTCGGCGTCCACCAACTTGTTGCCGTCGGCGTCAAACACGTAGTTGTATCCGTAGAACGTTCCGAGTGCTTCGCCTGGGCGAGCCTCCAACGTCACGCCAAACAACGAGGCGTAACGGAGGTTGTCAACGCCATCCGCCAGCTCGAGGAGCTCGTTGGTGTTCTTTGCGTAGTTGAATCCAATGTCCCAACGGAAGTTGTCCGTCACCACGGGGGAGACTTCCAACATCAATTCGACACCCTTGTTGTTCACCTTACCCGCGTTTTGAATCGAAGAAGTGTATCCTGAAGAAGCAGACTGCGTTACGGAAAAGATCAGGTCTTCCGTCGTGCTGTTGTAGTACGTACCGTCGAAACGAACCTTGCCTTCAAGCAACGTGGCTTCCACACCCACCTCCAAACTGGACGTCTTCTCTGGACGCAAGTTGGGGTTGTTCTGGGCGTTCGGCACGCTTGCGTTTCCGTAAGAACCGAAGTTGGGGTTGATGGCGTACGTGGTTGACGTGCGGTATGGATCCGTGTCGTTGCCAACCTGCGCCCACCCGAGGCGAATCTTGCCAAAGTCCAACAAGTCGTTGTCCACAACTTCAGAGAACACGTAGCTCGCTGTAGCGGAGGGGTAGAAGTAGCTGTTGTTCGCTTCAGGAAGCGTGGAGCTCCAGTCGTTACGACCCGTGAAATCCAAGTACAAGCTGCGGTTGATGCCCAAGCTTACGCTTCCAAACGCCGAGTTGATCGTCTTCTGACGCTCAAAGTCGGTGACGTTGATGGGGCTCACGCTGTTGAGCAAACTGTAGTAACCGGGGGTGTTCAACCCGCCTTGAGTCGCGCCACCCACGTTAATGTAGCTGTAGTTGCGCTGGTTCACACCTACAAAACCAGTCAAGGACACATCCTCGCTGATGTCGTTGGTGTAGTTCAAAATCAAGTCGTGGTTGGTTTCCTTCAACTCGCGGTTTTGCTCGCTGTAGCTGGAGACGCGGACGCCACCCACGGCGATTCGCTCTTGGCGACGGTCCGTGTAGTAGTCAACCATGGAGCGTCCCTGCAACGAGAGGTTGTCGTTGATCTTGTAGTTCAAGCTCACATTTCCGAAGAGGCGGTTACGAGAGTCGTTTTGGACGTTCTCGAAACGCTCCCAGTACGGGTTGTCCCAGTAGTGAGGCGTGCCGTCGGTGATGGAGTTGCGGTTCCACGTGCGGTGCGTGCCGTCGGGGTTCTTGTAATCGCGCAAACGAGCATCGTCGAGCTGACGCTGGCCCCACTGCGTGAATTGGCTCATGATGGACTCGCCGTAACCCGTCAGCGGACGGCCTTGAGACGCCGAGTTCACGTAGTTCACACTCACAGAGCTCTTGAGCTTCTCGCTGATGTTGGACGAGCCGTTGAAGTTCAACGTGTTGCGCTCCAACGAAGAGTTTTCGTAGATGCCGGTTTGGTCGTGATTGGTGTACGACAATCGGAAGTTGCCTGCCGCGCTCGCGCCAGACACCGCGACGTTGTTTGTGTAAGTCACGCCTGTTTGGAAGAAGTCTGCAACGTTGTTGGGGTTGGCTTCCCATGGGCGAATCTCGCCGTAGGTGTCGCTTCCTTCGTACCAGCTGTCCCAGTGACGCGTGGCGCTTCCGTCCAAGGCAGGTCCCCATGATCCATCGTACCCCATGTCAGGCACGTTTCCGTCGGCAATCGCGCCATTGCTCATCGTATCGCCGCTCTGGTAAATCCAAGTTGGACCTGCACCACCGCCGTAGCTGTTTTGGTAATCTGGAAGGAAGAGGACGTCGTTGAACGCCACGCCAGAGTTTACCTCGATGCCAAGGCCATCCTTGCCTTTCATTCCCTTGCCTGATTTCGTCGTAATAACGATGGCACCATTGGATGCACGAGAACCGTAAAGTGCCGCTGCAGCTGGGCCCTTCAACACCGTCACAGACTCAATGTCTTCAGGGTTGATGTCCGCTGCCGTGTTGCCGTAATCGTATGCTCCCGCACCACGTTGCTGGTCGTACGACGAGTAGTCGCTGTTGTCAATGGGCACACCGTCCACAACAAAGAGCGGCTGATTGTCGCCCGTGATGGAACTGGCGCCACGCAGGAGCACCTTTGACGAAGAGCCCATGCTCGTTCCAGAGGTTACCTGGACACCGGCCACCTTCCCGGACAAGGCTCGAACAACGTTGTCGTTCTTGGCTTGTGTGAAGGACTCGTTGCCTAGTTCCTGGACGGCGTAGCCCAGGGCCTTTTTTTCGCGAGACATACCGAGGGCGGTCACCACCACTTCGTCGAGCGCCACGCCACTTTCGAGGCTGACGTTGACCGTGGTTTGGCCATTCAGGGTTACTCGCTGGGTTGTGTAACCTACAAAACTGAACACCAAAACATCAGATGCCGGATCAGCAGAAATGGAAAAAGATCCATCCAGGCTGGTGAAGACACCGGTCGCGTTGCCGTCAACGACGACGGCAACCCCTGGCAGCGCATCGCCAGAAGATTGTTCGGTCACCGTGCCCTTGACGGTGGTTTGCGCCCAGAGTGCCGAGGAAATCATTCCCAAGCTTAAGAGCAGAATACTTCTGATTTTCATGAAGTGTTTGAATGAGTGAAACGTTAGAAATCGGACGGCACTGTGTCATTGGGACACAATACATCGCCGAACGAAGGTGCACCCATTCCCGTTGATTACCAAATCTTAACGGCTTGATGTTTTAATGAAAACACCGCAACATGTGTGTTCATAACCCCCTTTGCCCACTGTGTTGACTGGGAAGCAGGACCGTAAAGACGCTGCCCAATCCGGGCGAAGATTCAACGGAGATTCTGCCTTGGGCACCTTTTACAATGGCCTTCACCATGGCCAAACCAAGACCCAAACCGTGGGTTTTCGTTGTGAATTTGGGCTCGAAGATGCGCTCCAACCTCTCGGGAGCAATTCCTGCTCCGTCGTCCACGACTTGAACCCTGACCCAACCTTCGTCTGCAAGCTCCAACCGCACTTGCACCGAAGTGTCTTTGCCCGGATTCGATTCAAGCGCATTCCTCACAAGGTTGTTGAATGCTCGTGTCAGCCTTGTTCGATCTGCGAGCACTGTCACGGGATGATCTGGCCCTGCGAAACTCACCCCTTCTGATTCGTGCAAGAAGACCACGTCTTGCAACAAGCGAACCAACTCAAGCCGCACCGGCTCGGCCTTGCCGTCCGTTGCCAGCAACGCAAACCCTTCAGCGATGTGGCTCAGGGTGTCGATCTGTTGCACGGTGGTTTGGGTGTACCTCGTAAGGCGGTCTGAAAAATCCTCTGCGCCGTCTTCCCAAGCACGTGCAAGGTGCTGTGCCCCAAGTTTGAGTGGTGTCAAGGGGTTCTTGATTTCATGAGCCACCTGTTGGGCCATTTCGCGCCAGGCCCCTTCTCGCTCCAATGAAGCCCGAGCGTTCATGCTTTCTTCAAGCTGCTTCAGAAGCTCGTTGTACGATCTGACGAGCGCTCCGATCTCGTCTTTCCAACGGTACTCCAAGGACCTTGTGGCGTCCCGCTTCAACGGGTCCGACCGCATGTCAGAACTCAGGCGCCTCAATGGACCTACGATGGAATTGGAAAGCCAAAACGCCAGCATGCCCACCAACACAAAGAGCAGCAAATAGACCGGCGCCAAGCGCATCAAAAACGCGCGCCAATCGGCCTCCTCCGCCTCTCTGGGGTCGTAATGAACGTGCCCGAGCGCCAACACCTTCCCTTCCGAACTCCTCAACGGCCAAACCACCTCTGTGCCACCCCGGACGTTTGGAATCTCGGTGCGGCCCGCTCCACCGACTGCCGAAGCCAACACCGTTGGGGGCAAAGACAACGCCACTGTCGTGTCGGGCGAACCCGGGCCCGCTGACGTCGTCACCAAGCCGCCGCCGCTGTTGTACAGCGAAAACGTCAGGCTGTGGACATCGGCCAATTCACAAATGCGGTCTGTGAACACCACAGCCAAACTGTCTTGACTCACCGAACCCCCCAAGCGTTCGAGCATGTAGCTCAAGCTCCGTTGAAGCGCTGCCTCCTTCCGCAACAGCCGTTGGGCGTTGTAGGTCGCCTCCGCATCTACGCCGTACCTGTACGCCACAAAGCCCGTGGCCATCAACGCGCAGACCACCACCGCCATCATGCCAAGAAAGATGCGTAGCCTCAAACCCATGGTCCGAAGCTAACCACAAAGCATGCCAAGAAAAACGTTGAATAGGATTAGCCTTCCAGGGCCTCTGAGCCCGCCACAATCTCCAGAATCTCGGTCGTGATGGACGCCTGACGCGCCTTGTTGTACGTGATGCGAAGGTCACGCAACAATTCTCCGCCGTTGTCCGTCGCTTGGTGCATCGCCGTCATGCGCGCCCCGTGCTCGGCCGCGTGGCTGTCCAAAAGGGCCTTGTAGAGCTGAACCCGCAGTGCGTTGGGAAGCATGCGCTCCACAATTTCCTCCTTGTTGGGTTCAAAAATGTAATCCACCGAAGCGTCCGCGCCACTTCCGTCATCTGACGGCAACATGGGCAAGAATGGCTCCTCTGTTGGAAGCTGGACAGCTGCGTTTTTAAACTGGTTGTAGCACAACACCACTCGGTCGTAGGCGCCCGCTGCAAACTGCTCCATCACTTTGTTAGCCACCTCCGACGCGTGATCAAAGTTCAGGTTGTCGAAGAGCGAGGTCGGAGCGTCACCAAATCCCTCTGCCACGCTCCACTCCATGCGCTTCACTGCATCCAGGGCTTTCTTTCCCAAAGGCAGCACGTCAAAGGACCGCCCACCCTCCTTGCACTCGGTGGCAATTTTCGTGGCGAGCTTGACGACATTGTTGTTGAATGCTCCGCACAACCCGCGGTTGGACGTGATGGCCACAACCAGCACGCGCTTCACCTCGCGGACTTCTGAATATTGGCCTTCCCCCTTCTCCAAGCTGGCGCTCACGTTGGCAAGCATGCCCTGAAGTTTGACCGCGTAAGGACGCATCTGCGTGATGGCGTCCTGAGCGCGACGCAACTTTGCCGCAGACACCATTTTCATTGCAGAGGTAATCTGCATGGTGTTCTGCACCGAGGAGATGCGATCGCGTACTTCTTGAAGTCCTCCAGCCATGGTTCAGGAATCAGGCGTAACGTGCAGTCATTTCAGCTGCCGCAGATTCAATGACGCTCGTCTCCGTGTCGGAGTACTTGCCCGCTTTGAGCGCTGCCAGCGTGTCGGCATGCTTGGTGCGCATGTAGTCCAAGAACTCCACTTCGAATTCGCGGACCTTGTTCACTGGCACAGCCTTCAGCAGATTCTTGGTGCCGCAGTAGATGATTGCGATTTGCTCCTCCACAGGAAGTGGGGAGTTTTGAGCTTGCTTAAGAATCTCCACGTTGCGCTCTCCCTTGCCAAGAACGGCCTTCGTAGCATCGTCAAGGTCTGAACCAAACTTGGCAAACGCTTCCAACTCACGGAACTGCGCTTGATCAAGCTTCAGCGTACCAGCCACCTTCTTCATGGATTTGATCTGAGCAGATCCACCAACGCGGCTCACCGAGATTCCTACATTGATGGCAGGGCGCACGCCAGAAAGGAAAAGGTTCGATTCCAAGAAAATCTGACCGTCTGTGATGGAAATCACGTTGGTGGGAATGTACGCCGAAACGTCACCCGCTTGAGTTTCAATGATGGGAAGAGCTGTCAACGAACCCCCACCCTTCACCTTGCCCTTGAGGCTTTCAGGAAGGTCGTTCATTTGGGCAGCGATGCTGTCTTCAGCAATCACCTTTGCCGCGCGCTCCAACAAGCGAGAGTGCAAGTAGAAGACGTCACCAGGGTAGGCCTCACGCCCCGGAGGACGGCGAAGAAGCAAAGACACCTCGCGGTACGCAACGGCTTGCTTGGACAGGTCGTCGTAGACCACCAATGCCGGACGACCCGTGTCGCGGAAGTATTCCCCGATGGCCGCACCCGTAAACGGTGCGTAGAATTGGAGGGGAGCAGGGTCAGAAGCTGTTGCCGCCACGATCACCGTGTACGCCATCGCTCCTGCTTCTTCCAGCGTCTTCAAAATGCCCGCAACTGTGGAGCCCTTTTGGCCTACTGCAACGTAGATGCAGAACACCGGCTCACCCGCGTCGTAAAACTCCTTTTGGTTGATGATGGTGTCAATTGCAACGGTCGTCTTTCCCGTCTGACGGTCGCCAATGATCAACTCACGCTGGCCACGACCAATGGGAATCATGGCGTCAATGGACTTGATGCCCGTCTGCAATGGCTCGTTTACCGGTTGACGGTAAATCACCCCAGGTGCCTTGCGCTCCACAGGCATGTCAAACGTCTCGCCTGTGATCGGGCCCTTGCCGTCAATCGGCTCTCCCAACATGTTGACCACGCGGCCCAACATGCCCTCGCCCACCTTCACGGAGGCAATGGTTCCTGTGCGTTTGGCGGTGCTGCCCTCCTTCAAATCGCCCGATGGCTCGAGAAGTACGGCACCCACGTTGTCTTCTTCCAAATTCAAAACGATGCCACGAACGCCGTTCTCGAACTCGATCAATTCACCAGATTGCACGTTAGTCAATCCGTAAATGCGAGCGATTCCATCACCCACTTGGAGGACGGTGCCCACTTCTTCGAGTTGGGCGGCGCTGGTAGCTCCTGCGAGTTGCTCGCGGAGAATCGAAGAAACTTCTGCTGGGTTAATTTCAGCCATCACTTTGTGCTTTTCACCTGTTAAAACTCAGGCTCGTAGTCGTGTTCAGTTAATTCACGGCCAAGCGAACGCAATTGCCGCTTGATCGAGGCGTCGACCATTTGGTCTCCCATTTTGAGGATGTATCCACCCAAAATGTTGGGGTCGACTTGTTCTTGGAGCTCCACTTCGCCGTTGTGCACTTTGGCCACCTGGCCCAGCACCTTCTCGCGAAGCTCTGATGTCAAAGGTGACGCTGTGGTGAGCGACACCTCCTTCACGTTGCGCATCAAGCGCAACTGGTTTTTGCCTTCAATGGCCAAGTCGCCAATGAGGCCTTCCCGACCCTTGCCAACCATGATGCGCAAGTACCCCATCGTCAGTGTACTCACGTGCTTGGAGAACACCGCGTCGAGGACCGCTTGCTTCTTGTCTGCCTTGACCACCGGGCTATTCAGCATCACGGCCAAATCCGCGCTGCCTCCGACCACCTCGTCGAGGGTGACCAAATCATTCGCAACAGCATCAAGTTCGCCCCGCTCCTCAGCGAGGGAAAGCAATGCCTTGGCGTACCGGGATGCGACGCGTGCTGTGGCCATGGGGTTAGTTCAAGGGGCTTTCGTCAATGAGGCGATCCACCAACTGCTGCTGCTTGTCGTCGCTGCTCAATTCGGCTCGAATGAGTTGTTCGGCGATGCTGACAGACAGTTTGGCGACCTCCGCCTTCAATTCTGCGACCGCGGCTTTGCGCTCGTTGGCAATGGCTTGGCGAGCGGACTCCGCTTCACGCGCAGCCTCTTCCTTCGCCTTGCTCTTGGCTTCTGCGACGAGCTTGTCTCCCATCTCGCGCGATTCGCGCAACATGGCATCTCGCTCGGCACGGGCCTCTTGCAACAAACGCTCATTGTCCGCCTGCAGGGATGCCATTTCGGCGCGGGCTTTGTCCGCTTGACTCAACGCACCGGCAATGCTTTCTTCGCGCTCTTTCAAGGCGGTGAGGATGGGGCCCCACGCCATTTTGCGCAACAAAAACATCACCACCAAAAATGCGATGGTGGCCCAAACGACAGTCCCGAAAGCGGGTGTCAATAGCGCTTCCATGGAATTATCCGAGGGCGACGAGCAAGCAGATGATGGCACCGAAGAGGGCAACACCCTCAACCAATGCGGCTGCGATGATCATGTTGGTACGGAGATCACCGGCCATTTCTGGCTGGCGAGCCATGGCCTCCAGGGCGGAGCCACCAATGCGTCCAACACCAAGTCCAGCTCCGATGGCTGCAGCACCTGCGCCGAGTCCGGCCAAACCTTGTCCAATTTCAAGAAGGATAGTCAACAATTCCATGTGACGGTATTTGAGAGAATGAATGTTTCGTAATCAATGATGAGCCTCATGCGTTGCTTCACCGAAATAGATGGCTGCAAGCAGGGTGAAAATGAATGCTTGCAAGAACGCCACGAGCAATTCGATGCAATACATGAAGATCATGAACAGAGTCGAGAAGATGCCCACGCCATACCCTGCCACGGCTGAGGATTCCCCGAAGATGAGGATCAAACTCACAAAGGACAAGATGATGATGTGACCCGCGGTGATGTTCGCGGTCAAACGAATCATCAACACAATGGGCTTCAAGAACATCCCAACGATTTCAATCGGAATAATGATGGGCATCACGAAGATGGGCACCCCGGGAGGCCAGAACAAATGGCCCCAGTAGTGTTTGTTTCCGTTCAGGGTAGTCAAAAGGAACACAAAGGTTGCCATGACCATGGTGATGCCAACAGTTCCTGTGATGTTGAATCCCCCGATGAAAGGAATCAAGCCAAGCAGGTTCGCGAAGAGGATGAAGAAGAACACCGTCAACAGGAACGGCAAGAACTTCTGCGCCTTCTTCTCTCCTAAGCTTGGAACGGCAATGTCGTCTCGAACAAACACCACGAGGGGCTCCAGCGCGTTGGTCAATCCCGTAGGTGCCTGTCCTGGGCGCTTCTTGTAGCTCGCCGCAGCGCGGCCAAACAAAAAGACCAGAAGCGCCATGATGAACAACATCCCGAACACCGATTTCGTGATGCTCAGGTCCATGATGTGCTCGCCACCATGGTCATGTCCGGAGTGATCACCAGCCAGGGAGATGTGGCCGTGAGAAAGCACGTACTCCGTGCCATCCTCCATGACGGCGTGACGCTCGTCGCCGTGACCATGAAAGGCACTGCTCATAAACACATGCAAACCGCGTCCTTCCGAATAAAGAATGACAGGAAGCGGGATGTGAACGGCAGACTCACCTTCTCCCCACAGGTGGATGTCGTAGGCATCTGCCACGTGATGCATGATGAATGGGCTTGGGTCAAAGCCTGCTTCTTCCTCCAACCCTTCAATCAGCCCCTCTTCGGCATGAGATTCTTGGTGGGCATGTCCCTCGTGGCCGTTCTCATGTTGCGCCCACAGAAATGGGCCTGTCACGAGGCCTATTAGCGCCAAAAAGGGTTGCAATCGCTTGATCATCGTCCGAAATCCGCGACAAAAGTAATCACGAACTTCCCATTCCACAGGACTTAGGTAGATTTCTTTTTGTTCTGAGATGACGTGGCCACCAGGTCCACCACAAAAAGCGTGAGATGGGCCACAAAAACCGCAAATGCACCCAAGGCAAATTCCACCCTACCATACTCATTGACAACGAGATAGGACGTGATTAGGATGAGCATGCCAAACATCTTCACAGCCGTGGCGCCGTTGACTGCATTGACAAACCCCATCGGCGACTTGCCGGTCGAGCTCGCCACCCACCATCGGCTCAAGGCCGTCGACCCGCTCACCACCCCCACAGCGATAGTCCACCAAGGCTGCGCCACAACGTTCATCGCAGCCAACGAGTTGCCCGCGGCCCACGACAGGGTCGCAAGCGCCAAGCAGACCCAATAAAACCTTTGACCTTTCATTTCAACGCACGGACAACGAGGTAAAGGCCGGCGCCGAGTCCTAACAGCCCGCCAATGGCTGTGCCAAGAGGTTGGTTCCAAGCCAATCGCTCATCGAGCTTCAACCCACCAAACACACCAAGGGCAATGGCCACCCCGAGTTGGGTGCCCATTCCTGCAAAGCGCAGTATGGATGCAGAAGGGCCGGATTTTCTCCCTCCTTGTTGAGGGGAGTCCGCCTCCTTCTTGGGGTCGGTCATGAGCGCGGTTAGAGCTTTGTCTGCGCGGCAACAGGACGAGCGACCTCAGGCTTCTTGACTTGAGGAACCCCCGTTTCAACCTCGGCACCCTTCAGGGTGTTGACCGCACCAGGCTTGCCCATCATAGGGGCCTCCTTGCGTTCGCGCGAACCCATGTGGAACGTTCCAACGGGCTGCGCACCCGCCTCCACGCTGAGCTGGCCGTAGTACACGGTGCCAGCAACTTTGGCAGAGGCTTTCAGGGCCATGAGCTCAGCCACTTCGATTTGTCCTTCCATGGTGCCTTCCACTTCGCAGTGAGCACACATGACGTTTCCTTTGATGGAACCTTTGGGACCCACCACCAAACGTCCTTTGGTCGCAATGTCTCCCTCGAAGGTGCCGTCCACGCGCATGTTGCTTTGGCTGCGGATGTTGCCTTCAAAGGTGGTTCCTTCCACGATGCGGTTCACCGCATCCGTGCTGGGGGCTTCCGTGCCCATGGGGGATTTCTTGTTGCCAATCATTTGGCCGAAAGGTAGTGTTCTGAGAAGAACTTCGCGTACCCTTGGATGTCCTTGTTTTTGAACAACGTGACGTAGTTCTCGTTGCTAATTAGCACGATGTCGTACCCCGAAGAGTTGATGTCGATGAGCTCCTCTCGGTTCGAGGTGAACACGTTGTAATACCCCATCCCTTCCTCGCTGTTTCGGAAGGATTTGACCAAAACGACTTGGTTCGCTCGGTCGATCAAATTGCTGGTCACTTTGAGCCGCTTTGAGCCGTAAAACGCGTTGTTGAAATCTGCGGCTTGTGCCTTGATCTCTTCCCCGTTTCCGCGGCCCACTGGAACGAAAATCGCAAAGTAGTGCTCCTTGGTGGGCTGCACCTCAAACGGCGACACCTCCTCGGCAACCCCCTCCTCTTCCTTGGGGGGAGTGAGCTCGTTGCCCAGCGCCACACCTAGCTTCTGCATGATTTCACGCGCGTACGCCGCTTCCTCGGTGTCCGGGCAATCGCCCAAGATCCCCTGAAGTGCCTCGAAATACGGTGTTCGGTCTCCGGTGTAACTCGTCAAGCCACCCACGCATTGCGCACGCAACAGCCTGTATTTGCATTCGAACATGTTGGAATCCGCCTCCAGCACCTCGTCGATTTCCAGCAAGACGTTTTGATAGTCCTTCGTGTAATAGCGGGAGAGGAGTGCCTCGTAAACCTCCCGCTGAGCTTGCCGAATCATCTCCTCTTCGTCGAGGTAATCTGGGTCTTCAATCAAGCGCGCCCATTCACTTCCCGGATACAACCGCACAATCTCGTCGGCCCAGTACTGGCTGTTGCAGTCGTCGCAAAACGGGTTTTGGTAGTTCTCTTCGATTTCTCGCTCGAGGTAGGTTCGGAACAACTGGTAATGCGCAGTCGGGTGAAAGTTGGAGCTGTCAAGAACCTCGATCAGTTCTGCCCACGTTTCGATGGCCTTTTCGTTGTCGTTCAGCTTCTCGCGGTAGTCCAAACCTGCGTTGTAATACGCCTCCGCCATCAGCTCTTCGACCACAACGCGTTCCTCCTCGCCGCAAGGTAGCGAGGCCAGCAGCTCCTCAAAGGACGGCAGGTTGGCGGGGTCGAGCGGGTCGAGCGCCTCCTCTTCTCCAGGCCCCTCTTCCCCGTCACTGTCCTCGCTGTCTTCGGAGAACAGGTTGCCCATTTTGTTCGATCGACGCCAATTGTCTTCCAACACCCGGTCTCCCCAATAGTCGAGGAATTGCTGTTTCCCGGACTGCCTCAAGCTTCCGTTGTAAGGCCAAAACATGCCCGCCCCCGAGTTGTCTGCGGCCGCCGCCGCTTCCGCAGCCTCCCTCGCGGCCTCCCGTTCCTCGCGCTGACGTTGCAGCTCGAGTTCCATGTTTCGAAGCACGCGGTCGACCGCGCGCAACCGAAGGTCTTCGTCCATGTCGCACAAATCGAGCAAGCTGTCGACCTCGTTGATGGTGTTGAGGTTCTCCACCAGGCTCGACAGGTCAGAAGCCAGGGATGAAATCTCTTCCTTGCGCTCGTTGTCTTCGTCGAGGTAAACCAACGCGCTGTCGTAATAAGCCTGCGCCGTCGGGTAGGCGAGGTCCTCCATGTACAAATCTGCGAGCTTGAGGTAGCCCTTGCCGAGTTGGTGGTCGTTGTCCACGTGAGCCGCGACAGACGACTTGAACAACCCAAACGACTCGTCGCGTCGTCGGTCTTCCAAGGCCACCTCGCCAAGCGCGAAGTACACCTGGTCCAAGAATTCTTCGTTCTTGTCGTCTTCCAGCATCTCCTCCAACAGCTCCACAATCGCCTCGCTGTTTCCGTTGCGACGCTCGTACGTCATCGCTTGCTGGATGTTGCCTTGGAAGACCCATTCGTAGTCCGCCCAGCGCATGTCTGCGACGGCTTGGAATTGTTCGATCGCGCCCTCTTTGTCTCCGGCCTCACGAAGGCATTGCGCAAGCACAAACGTGGCCCGGGTGCGCGCCTTGTCCTTTTTTCCAAGCAAGGGCAAGGCGTCCTCGAGGTGGCGCGCCGCGTCCTCGAACTCTTCGTTCAAAATCTTGTACTGCGCCAAGACCAAGAGGGTGTGTGCGGCCGCGTCCTCGGAAGCGTCACGCACGCTCTCAGCCTTGGTGAGGGCGTTCTTCGCTTTGACCACATCGCCGGTGCGCATGTGCGTTCGACCAAGCCACGAAAACGCCCACGCCTCAGCGTCGGCCCCGTCCACTGTTCGGACGAGGTATGTGAAGATTTCCTCGGCCTTGGGGTAGTCGCCTTTCATGTAGTACGACTTCCCAATGACGGTGTAGTTGTCGTCAATCCATTTGTTCATGACCGGCCGGTTCATCGACTTGGTCATTCTTTGAGGCGGGGCCATGGTGTGACGGTCCACCACGCGTGTGCATTTTTCAATGGCCCGCTCCATGAGGGGAAAAATCTGCTGGGCGGTGCTTTCGTCTGCCTCCAAAAACAAGGGCAGCACCTCGTCCCAGCGCTCGTCGTGCAGTTCCTCGAGTTTGGCCTCTACCTCCGCGTGGGCTTCGTTCGCGTAAAAGAACCCGTTGTACTTGGCCGTGGTGTTGTGGTACAAGCGGTACGCCCGACCGTCACGTTTCGTGGTGCAAGACGAGGCCACGAGGGCAACGCATGCGAGTGTGAAAATCAGGGTGCGGTTCAACATCGGCTCCTTCAACGTAGAAGTGCCAAATTTATTGGAAGCCCGCCTTCTTTTGGCCAGAAACTTTGCCTGCGTCGCGATATTCGCGCCATGTCCAGATGGAAGCACCGTTTGCGCGTCACTGTTTTTGACGAAAGTTCCTACTCTGAAATCCGTGTCTTTCGCGGCTCGCCTCGCAAGTGGGCAACTTGGCTTGGTCTGGCATCGCTCACGTTGGTTGCGTTGACCTACCTCGTGGTGGCCCAAACCCCGCTCCGCGAATGGGTTGTGCCCGGCTATGTCGCTGAATCCACGCGCGCCGAGATCCGCGAAGCACGGGCAGCCACGGACAGCATGGCACGTGTTTTGGCCCAACAAGAGTTGTCCCTCTGGGCGCTTCGTCAAGCGTTGGTGGGAGACTCTGCCGCCCTTGGGTTTTTACAAAACGCTTCCGAAGGCAGAGTGGGGTTTGACAGTTTGGGCATTGCGGCCATGGATTCCGCTGCCTTGTTTCCTGGGACCGGAGAAGAAGCCCTTCGGCACACCGTTGAGCACGCCGACCGGTTCGCGCTGCAGCGCCGCAACCTTGCACGAGCAACCCCTACCGGGTTTTCCTACTCCCCTTTGGTCGGTGGGGTGTCAGACGAGTTGGATTTGGGGGCCGGGCACCTCGGGATCGATTTGGTCGCCCCCGAAGGAACCGCCATTCAATCTGTGGACGACGGGTCGGTGCTCTTCAGCTCGTACACCATTGAAACCGGCTACACCCTCGTCATTCAGCACCGTGGCGACCGCGTCTCGATTTACAAACACTGCGCCTCTCTCCTGAAGCGCCAAGGAGATTTGGTCGCCGGTGGCGAAGCCATTGCGTTGATGGGAAACACCGGCGAACTCTCCAGCGGACCTCACTTGCATTTCGAGTGGTGGGTCAAGGGACAGCCGGTCGACCCCAAGCCCTGGTTGGGCCGAGTTGTCTCTGAAGAGGGGTTGTGAGCCTGCTCGGTCGCGGCTTCCGTCAAGGCCAAACCAACTCTCCACACGCCGTCAACGCTTTGTACTCCCGCCAACGGACCTTCATGTCTTCCACGGTCAGCGACTTTAACCCGTCCGTGCCGAACGCTTCGCATGTGAAACTCGCCATCACACTCCCCACCGTCACCGCTTGCTTCATGTCGTCCCACGTGACCTCACCTTTGGCAAGGTGTCGCGCGCTCAAGTATCCCACAAACCCGCCCGCAAACGTGTCTCCCGCACCCGTCGGGTCCACCACATGCTCCAACGGGTAGGCGGGGGCAAAAAACGTTTGGCCCTCTTGGAACATCAGGGCTCCGTGTTCGCCTTTTTTGATGACCACTGTGGAGGGGCCCATGGCATGAATGGCTTTGGCCGCCTTCGGTAAGAAATGTTCTCCTGTCAGTTGCCGCGCCTCCTCGTCGTTGACCGTCAACACGTCCACCCGTGTCACCACTTTCTTGAGGTTCTCCAACGCCACATCCATCCAAAAGTTCATGGTGTCAAGGACCACCAGCTTGGGCGACGACATCTGATCCAAAACCGCCAGCTGCACCGCGGGGTCCAAATTTCCCAGCATCACGAAACTTGCCTCGGCGCCTTGGGAACAAACCTTGGGCTCCCATCCAACCAACACGTTCAGGTCGGTTGCAAGAGTGTCCCGTCCCACCATGTCGTTGTGGTAACTGCCCGCCCAATGAAAACTCTTCCCGTCCGCCACCCGCGTCAACCCCTCCAGGCCTGCGCCTCGGTCCGTCAATTCGTCCAGGAACGTTTCGGGAAAGTCGTTCCCAATCACACTAACAACGTGTTGCTTGGCGGCAAAGTGACTCACCGCAAGCGCGATGTAACTCGCTGCCCCACCCACCACCTTTCCAGAGCTTCCAAACGGCGTGTCAATGGTGTCAAACGCAACGGTTCCAAGGGTAAGAACAGACATGAAATCGGGGGTTTTTGGCAATTTCAGCCAAAGGTATTGCTTCAATACGCACCCTGACGTATTTTTGCCGTCCTCTAATTCCTCCATAGCTCAGCTGGTTAGAGCATCTGACTGTTAATCAGAGGGTCCTTGGTTCAAGTCCAAGTGGAGGAGCCCAAAAAGAAAGCCCCGCAATGAGCGGGGCTTTTTGTTTGTGGGTGTGGGGGTCAGTGGTTCAAGCTTGCCACAGATGTGGCTGGTTGAACAATGAGATAACAGATCCAAGTTGCCTCAAATCTGGGTTCAATTGGCGCGTTTTTCGGCACGCTTTATCGATTCTATTCAGGTCTCAACTTTGAAGAGTCGCCCCTCACTCGGCATTCCGAACGCAGCGAACTGAATAGCCTTTGTTTTTTTCGTAAGTGTACGTTGGGTTGGTGATGTCCTCGCTGTTATTGAGCAATACCCGGGCATGTGCGGTGGATGTCTCCCATGGATCGGCCGAGGAACTCCACCACCACCCCTCGTCTCCCGCGACCCAGAAGAAGCCTCCACCGCCGTCGAACCGGGAGCCGCCGGGCAAACCCGTCCAGCCACTTGAATTGGTCGCGCCTGTGTTTGGCGGGTTCCAATGATCAAAGCCAGCTTCTTTCATCTTGCCACCCGCTTCGTTTTCGCCTCCCAAGTAATCCGTTAATTGCGTGAACTCATCATCTGAAGGAACATGCCAGCCGCTTGGACAAATGCTGTCAGTCATCACTGCCGGCCAGTTGTATAGAACGCCGTACGTCTCATAGTTTGAGGTTGATTTGGCTTCTCCTACATCAGAGCCTTCGTATTCGTAGACATAGTAGTGGGGGCTGGAATCACCGCCTTCACTTGGAGGGGAAACTTCGGGCAAATAGCGACAGTTCTCAGCAAACCAACACTGATTCCCTATTGTAATGACGGCATAACTATGGCCACTGTATTCCACAAAATCAGAACTGGAACATCCGGTCAAGCTGGTTCCTTCACAAACACAAGCATTGCTCCAGGTGTCGTTTGTCGTAGAATAATTGTTGTCATCACAACTATCTCCGCCAAAAGAGCATGAGCCATCGTCATCTGTCGCTGTCTCGTCATAGTTGCAAGACGTCTCATCGGTACAACCGGGCACCTCAAGTTCATCGCACACGCTGTCTCCGTCAGCGTCATTGAGGCAGTCTCCATTGCAACCATAAAATTCCTCGGCGTACTCGCAAGAACCATCGTCAACTGACGCTGTCTCGTCATAGTTGCATGCTGTCTCATCAATACATCCAGGTGCTTCCACCCCTTCACAAACACAGGCGGTATTCCAAGAATCGTTTACCGTTTCACTGTTGCCATCGTCACAACTATCTCCGCCAAAAGAGCATGAGCCATCGTTGATTGTAACATTCACATCGTAGTTGCACGCCGCATCGTCCGTACAACCGGCACACGAGGTGAATTCACAAGAACCATTTTCTTCAGTAGCCGCTGAGTCATAGTTGCACGCCGTAGAATCTAAGCACCCATAGCAATCAAAGTTGCATGAGCCGTCGTCAGTGTTTGCATTTGTGTTGTAGTTGCATGCCGTGTCATCGATACAACCGTAGACGGCCTCAACCCCTTCACAAACGCAGGCGCTACTCCAAGAATCGTCTGCTGTTTCACTGTTGCCATCATCGCAACTATCCCCTGTGTAGGAACAAGGGCCATCTTCAATTGCTGCAGGATTGTAGTTGCACGCAGTGTCATCAGAGCACCCTGTTAAAACAAAAGACCGAATGGCACGTGCGTTCTTCGTGGCTGACTTTTGGCCGTGGCCAGCTCCACCGGTCAAGTTTTGAATAACGTCAACGTAATACGCAAAATCTTGGTCTTCTGACGACTCCGTTGAACTCCAGTACTCCGAAAAATCACTAGTCCACATAGAATAGGTCTGAAAAAAGCCAATGTTTCCAAGGCCATAGGAGTTGGCTCCCCCAATGTTGAGGTACATCTGAGTCAGCTCCCCTGATGATGGAAGATACCAGTCGTCATATCCATTCAAAACTAGATCCACACAATAATTCGCAGCGCCGTTTTCACAACCTGCATTTACAATGTCCATTGTGTTTTGATAGCCCGTGCCGATAGCTGTTCCTTCCGCCCCTGGCACATCGTCGTTAATACAGCCCCACGTCCAACCATATGGCGAAATAGGCGTACTTTCATCTTGTGTCGCAGCCACTAGCCCGCCACCATTGCCATCCAAATAAAAGATGATTCCACCTTCGTGGAAATCACCTATTTCCAGGTAGTCGCACGAGCCAACATCAATCACCGCATTTGGATCAAAATTTGTAGCGAGGCCATCTGTGCAGCCCCAGCGCATTGCACCAGTGTTCGAAGTAAGTTCAGCAATCTGATTTTGTAGGTCTAGAATCGTCTGAGAAAGCTGTTCTACCCAACTCGTCAGCGAACTATCCCCCACCATAATCTCTGACGGGGAGAACGGATTTCCATACGCCCCAAGGAATTCTTGCAAGTCACCTACAGCGATGTCACCGTCGGCATTGCCGTCAGGATTGTAAGGGTATGTGATTGTGGATTGCGCTGCCGCTCCAAGGCTTACAGCGCACATCGTCAAAGCAACAAGTCGTTTCATTGGTCTTGGTTTGAGAACAAGTAATGTACGACATAAGTCTAGGAGTTCAAATTGCACTCGTCCAAGACAATCAGATTTTCAAGAGATTTTGAAAGCACCAGCTTTTTTGTCGTCCACACGGAGAACTTAATGGGGCCATTGTTCTTGCCGCGACGAATTGAACGCTTTTCTCTTGGTTTTTCCTTTCTGTGTTTAGGATGAAATTCCTCTGTAGATTCTTTCGCTGGAGGAGCCCAAAAAGAAAGCCCCGCAATGAGCGGGGCTTTTTCATGTGCTTCACGCCTGCAGCGACCTCAATCCGAAGCGCGCAGATTGAATCCAACTGAAATGGTCAGCCGATACCCCGTCTCCCTCATTCGGATGGTCTCAAAGTAGTCTGATGCATTGAGGGCGTCCCCCAGTGCTGAATTCCGCGGGCCTTGTTTGTCGGGGACGAAGGCAATGTTAATCGGAAGGTTCAGATCGCCCTTGGTGTAATTGTAGCCCAGCGCAAAGACAAATCCGAGGCCCGAGGTAGACAAATTGGGGCCTGTGGCGAACTCCACCCCTTTCTCCGAACGAACACCGACAAGACTTGAAAAGGACGGCAAAAACATCCCTTTTTCCATGCCCCCAATCAACGC
>Ga0181559_10000726_pt1 | contig 31255 bp, 24 predicted proteins | sample 011ome_21_FD_133752 | JGI IMG/M metagenome (GOLD analysis project Ga0181559, IMG submission 133752) | Coastal salt marsh microbial communities from the Groves Creek Marsh, Skidaway Island, Georgia - 011508AT metaG (megahit assembly) | ecosystem: Environmental > Aquatic > Marine > Intertidal... | reverse complement strand
CAACCTAAATATACTGCCAGCCCTGGTTGCCCAACGCTTAAACAGGGTCATTAAGCCGTACGCCAATCCGCCCAGCACCAGCGCCACCACCGCCGCACCCCCAATGAAGGAAAAAGTCATCAACAGGCTTGAGCTATAGAAAAACAGGATACCTATCAACATGGCAATACCTGCAAGCGCTCTTTCACCAAGACTCAGGGCGCTGGTTGGCAGATCACGCCTTAAAACACGTAAGGGTTCAATGCTTGGGAGATGCCACATGGCCGGGAGGGCAAAGCCCATCAAACAAAATACGCCCGTCATGGAAGCGACCAGATAAGGGCCAATGCCAGCCTGGGGCAATCCCCCGGGAAGAAGATCGCTAATGGACCAGAGCAAAAACTGGTGTATCCCTACGCCAAGCAACAAACCAATGACTGTACAGAACAAACCGAGCAGTGCTATTTGCCGAAACAGAATTGACCTTATTCGGGAGGCTGACAATCCCCAACTCTTCATGAGGGCGATGCTGTCTTTGTGTCGCTCCGCGTATCTTTGACTGGAAAGCGCCAATGCAATTGCAGCCAAAAGCACCCCGACCGTACCCGCCAGCAACAGGAAACTTCGTCCCCTTTCTAATGCGCTTTGCAGACGCTCCTCGGACTCTTCCGGCAGGTGATAATGCAGGTGTTCGTTGTAATCCTCATTGACCATTTCGTCCAACCAGTCCTGAAACGACTGAACCTGGGTGTCTTCACCCGCGACCAGCATGTGGTAACTAACTCGACTTCCGGGCTGAACCACGCCTGTGGCAGGCAAATCCTGGGCGTTTATCATGACCCTTGCGCCCATCACGGAGAAACCACTTCCGCGATCAGGCTCACTGATAATGACTTTGGTCACAGGCAGCTCTAGATTGCCAACTTCAATGGAATCACCCATTTCCATATCCATGATAGGTAACAGGCGTTCTTCAACCCAAGCTTCCCCGGCGCGCGGACCTTGATTTGTTTTACTCCAGGTTGAATCGTCCGGTGCGAACGGAACATCGGTGATGGTTAATTCACCTCGCAGGGGATATAAATCCCCAACCGCTTTAACCGTACCCAAATGTGTATGGTCGTCACGAAAAATCATGGAGCTAAACTGGGTGGATTCTGCTGACTGCAGGCCCAGTTCATCAGCTTTATCCCAGTAAAGCCTTGGGACTTCAATACTTGAATGAATGATGAGATCAGAGGCAATAAATCCACTGGCTTCGCGTGACAAGCCCCCTTGAACTCGTTCTGCCAGAATGGCGACGCCAGCAACGACCGCTACCGCCAAAACCAGTGATGCGGCAATAAGACTTAGCTGACCACCTTTCCAGTCTCGCCACAAAAGCTTAAGTTCAAGCATCGCTAACGATCTCTCCCGCATCGATAACCAACTGACGCTGGCATCGATCAGCCAGACGGGTTTCGTGGGTAACAAGAACCCGCGTAGCACCCTCTTCCGAATTCAATTTAAACAACAAGTCGCTAATTTTCTCCCCCGTCTTGGCATCCAGATTCCCGGTAGGCTCATCAGCGAACAATATGGTTGGCTTGCAGGCAAAAGCGCGCGCCAGGGCAACCCTTTGTTGTTCACCACCTGAAAGCTGACGCGGATAGTGGTCATATCGCTCGGCCAAGCCAACGCGATCCAGATACATTTTTGCATCTGCTATGGCGCTGCCATCACCTCGAAGTTCAAGCGGCAAGGCGACGTTTTCCAGCGCACTCAAGCCCGGCAAAAGCTGAAAGGTCTGAAACACGAAGCCGACGAGTTCGGAACGAACCTTGGCTCGCTCTTCTTCATCCATATCGGTAATACAGTATTGATCCAGATAAATTTTGCCCGAAGTAGGCATATCAAGGCCCGCAATCAAACCCAGCAATGTGGATTTTCCAGCGCCCGACGGGCCAATAATGGCGACACTTTGGCCCGCTTCAATTTCAAGATTGATATTTTTTAACAGTTCAAGTTTGCCGTCGTTCGTTGCAACGGTCTTGCAAAGAGATTTTGTTGTTATCATGCAAAAGTTACTTTTTGAGGGTTACAGGGCAAACCTTTTTGCCCAAAGACTCGTAGATTTTGATACTAGCAGCACTTTTTACGTACCGGCCATGAAGATTGTTTCATTTTTAATCGCTTTTTTTTGTACATTTCTCTCTACAGCACCCGCTTATGCGGATCGCATTCTTGTTTTGGGCGATAGCCTGAGCGCTGCATATGACATCCCCTGGGAATCTGGCTGGGTACAGTTAATGACTACTGAACTCGATAGCCAGCACGAGGTCATTAACGCAAGCGTTAGTGGAGAAGCTACAGGGGGAGGCCTTTCCAGGGTTCAATCGTTACTGGATACCCATCAGCCTGACTGGGTAATCATTCAGTTGGGTGGTAATGATGGATTACGCGGATACCCGTTAAATGTGATCGAGAACAACCTGTTACAGATAGGTCGTATCGTAAAAAATTTCGGTGCCGAGCCAATATATTTTGGCATCCGCATCCCACCAAATTACGGGGATCGATACAGTAACGCGTTTGCTGCGATATTTCCGGAAATTGCTGGGGAAATGGACGCCCCATTTTTAAATTTATATCAGGAACAGATCGCTACCAATACTGAGCTAATGCAGGATGATGGGATACACCCGAATGAAACGGCCCAGCCGTTAATCAAGGATTACGTACTTAATTTCCTGCGCCCTTTGATTAATCAGGACTAACTGGCTCGGCATAAACAATTTGAAGTTGCAGGCTCTCTGAGCCCCTGAATCGATTTATTTCCATACGGTAAACTGCATCTATAAGCCCATCCGATAGGCTCATAAGCTCGACAGGGGCATTAAACCAAATGGCATCGAGCACCTTCGACGTTCCTGGCCGAGCCAATTGCATCTTTAAATGTTTTTCTTTTAAGCAGCGGCTACTAAAAACCCCAAAGCGCCCCTGGAATTGTGGTTCTGGAACGCCTTGTCCCCAAGGAAGTAGATTCTCTAATGTAGAAGCGAATTCCAGCGAGAAATCCGTGTCATCAAGCACACCGTCGTTCCACAAAACCGATTGCAAATCTTCCTCGTTAAGCAGCTCTCTTGTGGCTTCATCGAAGGCTTTTTTGAACTGCTTGTAGTTACTGGTTTCGATCGTGAGGCCAGCAGCCATGGCATGACCACCAAACTTCTGGATAAGCTTCGGATGCTGGCTATTTATACGCTCCAGGCAATCACGAATATGTAGTCCTGGAATTGACCTTGCGGAGCCTTTGAGTACCGAATTATCCTCTGAAAGAGCAAACGCAATAACCGGTCGATGGATACTATCCTTGATACGGGCTGCAACTAGCCCGACCAACCCTTGATGCCACTGCTCTTCAAAACAGCAATATCCCCATGGTAAATTGTTATGATCCAACTTGAGCGATTCAAGACTTCGATCCGCATCCGCTTGCATCTGATCCTGAATCTGCCGCCTTTCCAGATTGATATGATGCAGGTCACGGGCATATTGATGAGCGGCCATAGGATCATCTGCCAATAAACAGTTAATCCCTTCAGTTATATCGTCCAGTCTTCCAGCCGCATTAATTCTGGGCCCGACAGCGAATCCCAGATCGGCCGAGCGCGCCTGGGAAAAATCCCTACCTGAAACGTCCAGTATCGCCTTAATTCCCGGGTTGCCCTGACCACTGCGAAGCAACTTGAGCCCTTGCGATACCAGCACCCTGTTTAGTTGATCCAGAGGGACAAGATCGGCAACGGTTCCCAGCGCCACAATGTCCAGATAGTTTTCCAGCCGCGGCTCGGGGAGCTGTTGTTGTTCAAACCAGTTGCTTTGCCTTAATCGGGCCCTCAGCGCAATCAACAGATAAAATACCACCCCTACCCCGGCAAGATTCTTTGATGGGAATTCGCACCCGGGCTGGTTTGGATTAACAATGGCATTGGCATCCGGTAACTCACTGCCTGGCAGGTGATGATCTGTAACAAGCACCTGGATAGCTCTCTTGCGCGCTTCTTTGACTCCGGCAAGGCTAGAGATTCCATTATCGACAGTCAGGATAAGATCGGGTTTGGATTCAGCGGCAACTGTGACAAGTTCAGGTGAAAGCCCATAACCAAAATCAAACCTGTTGGGCACCAGGAAATCAATGTTATGCAATCCCATGGATCGCAAAACCCTTATAGCCAGAGCAGTCGCGGTCGCACCATCGGCATCATAATCACCGCAGATTAAAACAGTTTTTTGCTGCTTTAGTGCTTGCTCGAGAAGATCAACGGCAGAATCAATACCGGCAAGATATTCTGGCGGAGATAGCGTGGAAAGCCGTTGATCGAGCGCTGCGTCGGAAGAGATACCACGTGACAGAAGAATGCGCTGGATGGTTGTAGAAAGCCCTGGCCCAAAGCGCGAATTAGATAAATCAAACTCGCGAGCCTTGAGCTGGGGTTTCATAACGCTGGTGAATCTGACTCGTTATTTTCGGATATTAGCGACTATGTATTTCTGTACATCCGCCTGATCTTTAGGGAGAACTTCATAAGCCTCTTCGCGATCAAATAAGTCTTCCATATGATGCGGCAGGGGTGGATCTTCCGGGTAGCCCGATTTTTTTACAGCCTCAGGGAATTTAGCTGGATGAGCGGTTGCCAGACAAACCATAGGTATGGCACCAGCCTGGTATTTTCGCCCTGCAGCCACACCAATGGCAGTATGCGGATCAAGCAGGTATTCATTTTTAGCAAATTCATCGCGGATCACATCAATCATCTCGTCGTCATCCAGTCGATAGCTGCCAAATAAAGTACGTGCACGATTGAGCGCCATCGAGCTAAGCTTGAGACTACCGGTATTCTTTAGATTGTCCATCAACTCGGCTATAGCGCTGGCATCGCCTTCGTAAAGGTCAAATAACATACGCTCAAAGTTGCTGGATATCATGATGTCCATACTTGGTGACAAACTGTGAACCAGCGGATGAAGACTGTAATCGTTGTCACTTATGCATCGATGCAAGATGTCGTTGGCATTGGTCGCGACGATAAGTTTATCGATTGGCAAGCCCATTTTGCTTGCCAGATAGCCGGCAAAAATATCACCGAAATTGCCAGTAGGCACAGAATAAGACACCGGACGATCGGGCGCGCCCAGGGCAACTGCAGAGTAAAAGTAATAGACAATCTGGGCCATGATACGCGCCCAGTTAATTGAGTTTACTGCCACTAGCTGGCGGTCTTCAGGCAAAAATGACTGATCGGAAAAGCTAGCTTTGACCATGTTTTGACAATCATCAAAATTACCTTCCAACGCAATATTACGAACGTTGTCAGCAATAACCGTTGTCATCTGGCGGCGCTGAACGTCAGACACTCGCTTATATGGATGCAAAATGAAGATATCCACATTGTCACAGCGGCGACACCCCTCAATAGCGGCAGAACCAGTATCGCCTGATGTGGCACCCATAATGACCACTTTTTGATTTCGCCGCTTCAATATCAAGTCGAGCAATCGGCCCAAAAACTGTAGCGCAAAATCCTTGAACGCCAGCGTCGGCCCATGAAACAGCTCCAAAACCCAGAGATTTTGGTCAAGTTGTACCATTGGGGCAACCGCACTGTGGCGAAATTCAGAATAGCTCTCTTCGATAAGTTGCCTTAGCTCCTGATCACTAATCGCATCAGCAACAAAGGGCTTCATAACCTCAAAAGCCACTTCCTCATAACGCATTCCGGCGAAGGAGCGGATCTTGTCAGCACTAAACCTGGGCAGTTCTTTAGGCACATAAAGACCACCATCAGAGGCCATGCCGGCCAATACAGCATCTTCAAAACCGAGCTCGGGCGCCTGCCCGCGAGTACTCTGGTATATCACTTGCTCAAATCTCCAAAAAATTCGTCTTAATCGAGGTCTTCAACTCGAATATAAACCACCTTGCTGGTGATAACGTCCAGTTTCTCAAGACTGGATACGACCTTGCGCAGTTCCGATTCCACGGCTTTGTGAGTCACCATTACTATAGTGGCTTCCGCTGAACCGGAAATAGGTTCTTTTTGCTGGATCGCTTCAACACTTAGCTCTGCATTGCTCAGCAATTGGGTAATTTTATTGAGTACACCGGGCTTATCTGCTGCAGTAAAGCGCAGGTAGAACGATGTTTCACAGTCTTCAATATCGACCACGGGCGTATCTTTAAGTTTATCCATCGGTACGCCCAGATAGGATGAACGAGCTTCTGGAGCTACGTCTTTCTGATGCGCGATTTCGATCAGGTTAGCAATAACCGAGGATGCGGTAGGTTCCGCACCAGCGCCGGCACCAAAATATAGCGTTGGCCCTACGGCATCACCTTCAATCATGACCGCATTCATCACACCGTCTACCTTGGCAATCAATCGATCCTTGGGAATTAGGGTTGGATGGACACGCAATTCGATACCCTTTTCTCCCCGGCGAGCGATACCCAGATGTTTGATAACAAAGCCAAGCTCACCAGCGTGTAATACATCTTCATTTTTTATTCGGGAGATACCCTGTGTATAAATACGATCAAATTGTAGGGGAATTCCAAAGGCGATAGATGCCAGGATGACCAGTTTATGTGCGGCATCAATACCCTCCACATCAAATGTAGGGTCCGCTTCCGCATAACCGAGTTTTTGTGCTTCCTTTAAAACCGAGGCAAAGGCTTTACCCTTATCCCGCATTTCGGTAAGAATAAAGTTACCTGTTCCATTAATAATCCCGGCTAACCAATTGATTTTGTTAGCAGAAAGCCCATCCCTTAATGTCTGGATTATAGGTATACCTCCCGCAACAGCTGCCTCATAGGCAACCGCAACACCGCGCGCTCCCGCTGCGGCAAAGATTTCATTTCCACGTTCAGCAATGAGTGCCTTGTTGGCAGTAACAATGTGCTTGCCCTGCTGGATTGCCTCCATGACCAAATCAAAGGCAATATCGGTACCACCCATGCTTTCTACAAGAATGTCAATTTCAGGATCACGCGCGACGTCGAATACATCACGGGACATGCGCACACCTGAAGTGTCATATGCAGGATTGTCGCTCCGCGTTGCAATATGAGTTACCTCAATTCGCGCACCTGCACGATCAGCAATCACTGCTGCATTGCGCCTAAGCAAGTTAAAAGTACCGCCACCAACGGTACCGAGGCCACATATACCTACATTCACCTGACTCACTGAAAACCCTCTAAAAAAGCTGTAATTGGGAGCTGGGATTCAAGCCTCAAAGCTAGATTTGCAGAGGCTTGCCATAAAAAAAGCCGGGCATTGTAGCACGGCCTTTTATGGAAATTTACCGGTTACACCGGCAACAAAAATAATGGGGCGAAATTAGCTGCCAGTATCAATTCCCAGAATCCGGGCATACTCTTCGGGCGAGCGATAACCAGGCAACAGACTACCGTCTGGCAGGATAATTGCCGGGGTTCCTGTGACGCCGAAGCTACGACCAAGCTGGTATTGCTCCTGCACTGGAGAATCGTCACAAACTTCTACATTGACGGTCTCACCCATCTTGAGGGCTGTGAGAACCTCCGCACGTTCTGATGACGGGGCACACCATGCCTTTACGGTCTCTTCATACTCTCGCGTATAGCTTCCATCACGCATAACACCCGAGCGTGGATAAGCAAGATAGTGCACTTCTATTCCCAAGGCATTCATTTCTGCCATTTTTGCGTGCAGCTTTCGACAAAACCCACAAGTTACATCTGTGAAAACCGTCATTACGGCTTTGGTCTCACCATCTGGCTTGTAGATGATCATGTCATTCTCATCCAGGGTTTCCATAACCTCCAAACGATGCTTTGTACGCTCCATCTCTGTGGCATTTACAAAACGCCCAGGCTCAGAAAAGTAAAGCTCTCCGGAGAAAAAGTGTTTGCCATCTTCAGACACGTATATGGTTTGGGCACCGGAAATAGATACCTCGTAATAACCTTCGACAGGTGAAGGTGCAGGGTTACCAAAATCCAGATCAGGACGCGCATTGCGTAATCCATCCAAAATATGGGTCTCTATGGTTTCTTCAACTGATTGGGCAATTACAGCTATTGCGAGTAATAGCCCGATAAAGCATAGGAAAGTTCGGCTCAATTTTGAATTCATTACAGATATCAAGTTAGGGAATTTGTTGAAGACGTTAATTGTAACGTCCTGACCTCAAAAAAATCACGGCATTCAATTAATTCTATGCAATTGTTCACACAATACCCTCTATCCACGTGGGTGATGTTGCGAGTGAAGATCTTTTAATCTTTGTCGGGCTATATGTGTATAAATCTGGGTAGTGGAAAGATCGCTGTGGCCAAGCAATAGCTGGACGACACGCAAGTCAGCGCCATGATTTAGCAAATGTGTAGCAAAGGCATGCCTTAATACGTGTGGCGAGATTGCGGCACGAATCCCGGACCTTTTGGCGTATTCCTTAATTCGATACCAGAAGGTTTGGCGTGTCATATGGGTTCGTCTATTGGATAAGAACAAAGCATCATTTGCCAACCCACCGGTTAATTCAGGGCGTGCGTTCTTAATATATTGCTCCACCCAATAGATTGCTTCTTCTCCAAGCGGAACTAATCGCTCTTTGCTACCTTTGCCAAATGTCCGGACCACTCCCTGACGTAGATTGATTTGGTTCAAATTTAGGCCCACCAATTCACTGACACGTAAGCCTGCTCCATAGAGAACTTCAAGCATAGCTTTGTCCCTTAGTTCAATCGGGATCTCTACATTGGGCTCATTCAGCAGTTTTTCTACGTCTTTCTCGGTGAGGGTCTTCGGTAAGGATTTACCCAGTTTGGGGTTTTCCAGCAGTACCGTGGGATCGGTATCTAGCATTCGGTCACGCACAGCCCATCTATAAAATCCTCGCAAACATGAAAGCGCCCTGGAGGTTGAACGCGGCGAATAATTATTGGAAAACCTGAATGCCAGATAGCTTTGCAAATTATAGGATTCGGCGGATGAAATATTTATATCCTTTTTGTGCATCCAGTTAGCAAACGACTCCAGATCACTACGGTAAGAGTCGAGTGTATTCTGACTGAGACCGCGTTCTGCCCAGATACGGTCCAGGTAAACATCTATTAACTTTTGATCAGCCTCGTGCATTCCAGCTCCGTTACAGCGCCATTATCTTGCCAATTTTCTTAATACAATGATCCAGATAATTGCCACCAAATAGGTTGTAGTGATTAAGCAAGTGATAAAGCTGATAAACCTGCAGCCTGTCCTCTTCATCCTGAAGCGAGGGACGCACTGATTCATAGGCCTCAAAAAAAGTCTCTGTAAACCCACCAAAGAGCCTTGCCAAGGCTATATCTGTTTCCGAGTGACCCCAGTAAACCGCGGGATCAAAAATTGCAGGCTTTCCTTCTATGGTTGTACCGACATTACCATTCCAAAGATCGCCATGAACGAGAGACGGAGCAAACTCATAAGCACCAAGCAGTTTAAGCACCTTTTCCTTAAGTGGTTCGAGGGCACTTTCGGGAAAAGAGGTCGACACTTCCAGCATCTGGTATATCTGCGGCTCAAGCCGTTTTTCCCAAAAGAATTCGGCCCAGCTATCCGACCAGCCATTGTGCTGAACTGTACTGCCGATAAAATTATTTTTTTTCCCGCCAAATTGTTGACCTATAGGCTCATGCATCAAGGCTATCGCTTCACCCAGAGGCCCGTGATCAATATCGGGGCGTAAATCCAACCATGTCATGCACAAGAAGGCTGCATTCGCATTTTGGCCCACACTAATCGGCTCAGGAACGACCAAAGATGGGCATTTGGCAAGCTCCAGAAGTCCTTCCCGCTCGGCCTGGAACATTTCCAGCTTATCTGGTGTATTTAACTTAATAAAATAGGTGCCCAGATTGGTATCCAGCTCAAAGCCAAGATTGATATCTCCGCCAGCTACAGGTTCGGCGGAATGAAGAACAAAGTTACTGCCAAAATCCGATTTAAAGCTGTCTTCAAGTTGGGGCCAGTTAAGGAGCATTTATAAAACTCATCCAGATTGGGGGCGCAAGGATACTTCAAATAGTTAGATATATAAGACCTAAGTATAAATTTCTTATTTCAGTCAACGGGTTGATCGAAGCGATCATGAAAATTCATTAAATCCAGCGTAAATTCTTCCGAGAGCAAAAATTCAGGATCCGTCATTTGTGGCTGCTCTAAAGGCTTATACCATTGGGCATATTCATCTATCTCAGCAGAATATGCTTTATAAAATGTCGAAAATGTTTTGACTTCTATTCTGGGATTGTTTTCCTTATCCAAATAAAAATTCAGTTCACGAAACCAGCCATCACCGAGACCTATAACCCCCCCACTTGGCGTTTTCTCAGCGCCAGCATCCAGGCCAGCCTGTCCGCGCCCTTGGTAATCAGCCAACATTTGATAAACATTGTGACCATAATCATTTTGATCGACACGCAAGGCCTGACCGATCCTGTGCCCACACAGCACCAAAAATACCTGGTCGTTTTTGCGAATAAATTTATTCCATACCTGCTCTGGATTATTGTGATATTCAGGGTCCGCGAGGCTAAGATCCGCACCTGGATAAGCCTTGCGTTCGCCTTGAGGATCTAAAAATTCGTGCGTCGAGATAATTGTTGGCAACCCCGGATGTAAATCGATAATCGACTGCGCCCAATCCAATACCTGGTCACTTGCATGCATTTCAAATGCAAAATGCAAAAATCGATAGCCGCCAGCTTCAAAAAACTGGGCGCTACTGCTACCTCCGTTAAAACCATCCAGATACCAGTCTTTTCCCTTAAAGAAGTCAGTATCGCTGCCAAAGACACTTTTAAATGCATCCAGGCCGCCTACGTGCGAAATCGTTTGATTGTTTTCAGGAAGTGATACTGACCAGATCGCATCATAGTCGTGGTTACCCGGTGCGACCCCAAAAGGAATTCCTGCTTCACTGATTATCCGGTAGCCTTCAACCGCTTTCGGGATCTCTATGCCCATCGTTTTGTCAGGCAAAACCCGTGGGTCGATGTCTTCGCTAAATAGTCCACGCTCTCTATGAGCTGGATCACTATGGTTAACGTAGTGTTGCCAAACATCCCCAACAGAGGCCACAAAGTAAATATCACTACGTCTCTGAGCAATATATTCCATTTGCTGTATAAACAAACTGCTGCCATCTAAACTGTAGCCTTGGTTTTTTTGATGTCGATAATCCAAATAGTTTTGAGTATCGGGAATCATTATTAGGGTAAAAGACTGTTCCTGATCAGGGGATGTCTTCCCTGAAGTACATGACGCAATGATTATCAGGCTACATATCCAGACAGGTAACCATTTGAGCTGCGTTTTATTCATACCTTTTCCCCTCATTACCTGCCTTGGGCATATTTGATTGTAAGCACATGGAGCTGAGTTCAGAATAACCAAAAAAACCTGACAAAAAAGCTTTATCGCTACTTATACAAAAACAATCCGCTGGAACGAATATAATAAATCTACTGGCTTTTTCCATATCAACATCAATGAACAATTTCCGGCATGATAAGAATTAACCGTCTGGATGAACTATCTGGCCGACAGGTCTATGACTTTCTTCTTCTAAGACAATCTGTGTTCATGCTGGAGCAAAGCTGTCTTTATCAAGATATTGACGCTGAAGATGCAAGTTCATGGCACCTGCGTTATGTGGATAGCCAGGAAGCTCTTTTAGGCTATTTACGCATTCTTCCTCCCGATAGAGATTCGCAGCCAGCCATAGGTCGAGTCGCCGTCAAAAAGAAAATGCGCAGAAAAGGCATTGCACGAGAAATGATGGAAACTGCCCTGGAACATTGCCAGAAACTCTTCCCAAACCAAAAAATACGAATTTCGGCCCAGGTTTATCTTGTCGATTTTTACACTGCTCTTGGGTTTCAGGGGGTTGGCCCCGTATATCTCGAAGACGATATACCCCATCAGGATATGGTCTTTGCCCAAAGCTCATAATAATCAGGAGAAATAATGGATTTAACCAACGCGGCCAACCAGTTTTTTTTCGCGACAGTGAAAATTGAATCGGACAAGCCTTCAGGCATGGAATCTGGCACAGGATTTATCTTTTCGCAAAAACTCGAAAATGAAAATTACCTGTTCATCGTATCAAGCCGACAATTGAGCCAAAACGCATCTGAAGGAAGGATCAGTTTTACAAAGAAACTGGGAGACAAGCCAGATATTGGCAATCGTTTTGATTTGACAATTTCCGACTTTGAGCGCGCATGGACAGCGCATCCAGATCCGAATGTCGACCTCGCCGTTATGCCATTGGTACCCATTCTCGATTATCTTTTTAACGACGGAGTCGAAATTTTCTTTACCACAATATCCAGCGAAAGCACTTTAGATGAAGAAAGACTTTCCTCTCGTGAGGCTCTGGAAGACATCCTGTTATATAGCTATGCGGAAGACTGGTACGACCAGGACAAACATCTGCCGGTTATGTGCAGTGGAACTACAGCCACCCCTGTATATCTTGATTACAAAGGAAGCAGCGCGTTTTTGGTCAATGCACAAGTTAAACCTGGCTGCAATGGTAGCCCGGTTTTTCTGGTAGAAAAGGAAGCGTTTCAGAAATTAAATGGCGTGGGCTTTAGAAACCGGTTTTATTTCCTTGGCTTGTTGTCCAACAACCAGCAAAAAAACCAAATGGGTACGGTGCTTAAAGCCAAGGTTATCACTGACATCTGTGAGATTATGTTACGCAACCTCGACGAAAACTAACTGCTTTTTATACAGGCGGATCCGCTTTTTCAGCAGTACTAGTATTAACTCTAAACCAGCCTGCGACACTAAACCTGGAGCGCTTGGCTTTGAGAACTTCGTGCGGAAATTCTTCGCTTAGAAAGACAACCAATGTACCGAAACTAGGTGTAACTTTTACCAGCTCATCCCCTTTGCTGTCATAGATAACTAACTCGCCGCCCTGCTCTGGTAACCAATCTCGATTGAGATAAGTAGCCAAGGATAAAATTCGGTTGCTCTGGCCTTGAAAAGCGTCCAGATGTTTTTGATAAAAATCACCCTTCTGATAATAGGAAAAGTGACTTTCAAAAGAAAAAAGACCAAGAAACAATCTTCTATTTAGGTACTGCTGCAACGCATTTGCCCATGCATGCCATTGATCAGCCAGAGGATCATTGGGGTAAATCCAGGTTATTTTATCCCTGCGAACAAAGTTATTCTGAACCTGGCCTTCACCCCGACCGATAGTTGCATGATGGAATTCATGTTCATCCAGAACGGCCAAATGATCTAACAATGCATCGGCCACATTCACAGGTAATGCGGACGGAAGCACCACATACCCCTTGGTTTCCAGAGCGAGTGCGATTTGTTCGTAAAGGATTTCTGGTGGCAGCTGAGAACAAGAAAGAACTGATGTCATCTAATGGGCAGTCCACACAGAGATAAAAGACAGCGCGGCTAAGTTTCGCGCAAAAATTTAGGCCGGGCTATTTTCTGCGCTTTTTTCAAACTGGCAAGCTTTATTTATATATCTGGCACAAAAAAAGGCAGCCGAAGCTGCCTTTTTAAAAGATAACACCTGAGCTTACCAGCCCGTGATCTCTTTCATTGCACTGCCGATTTCAGCAAGGCTGCGAACAGTTTTTACGCCGGCCGCTTCCAGGGCCGCAAACTTTTCGTCAGCTGTGCCTTTACCGCCAGAGATAATTGCACCGGCATGACCCATGCGTTTACCTGGAGGCGCCGTAACACCTGCAATGTATGAAACAACTGGCTTGGTGACATTTGCTTTAATGTACTCGGCAGCTTCTTCTTCTGCGGTACCACCAATCTCACCAATCATCACGATGGCTTCAGTCGCCGGATCATTTTGGAACAATTCCAGAATATCGATGAAATTAGAGCCTGGGATTGGGTCACCACCGATACCGACACAGGTGGACTGACCGAAGCCAGCATCTGATGTTTGTTTAACCGCTTCGTAGGTCAACGTGCCAGAACGGGAAACAATACCTACCTTGCCAGGTAAGTGAATATGGCCTGGCATAATGCCGATCTTACATTCACCCGGAGTAATCACACCTGGGCAGTTTGGCCCGATCAGGCGAACGCCCAACTGGTCACATCGAACTTTTACTTCCAGCATATCCATCGTTGGGATGCCTTCAGTGATACAAACAATCAGTTCGATACCCGCGTTGGCCGCTTCCAGGATCGAATCCTTACAAAAAGGTGCAGGGACATAGATAACTGAAGCTGAAGCACCAGTGGCTTCTACAGCCTCTTTTACAGTATTAAATACCGGTAGCCCCAAGTGCTCTTGGCCACCTTTACCGGGAGTGACACCACCAACCATTTGAGTGCCATAAGCAAGTGCTTGTTCTGAATGGAATGTTCCCTGGGAACCGGTGAAACCCTGGCAGATGACTTTCGTGTCTTTATTAATTAGTACGCTCATTCGTCTTACTCCGCCGCTTTAACTACAAGTTGAGCCGCTTCAGTCAACGAAGTGGCTGCCTGGATGTTGAGACTGCTTTCAGCCAGTACTTTTTTACCTTCTTCGGCGTTGGTGCCTTCCAGTCGAACAACAACAGGAATAGTGACGCCAACTTCTTCAACGGCCCCAATTATGCCTTCAGCAATCATGTCGCATCGGACAATACCGCCGAAGATGTTTACCAGTACGGCTTTTACATTGTCATCAGACAGGATGATTTTGAATGCTTCAGCAACACGTTCTTTCGTTGCACCACCACCTACATCGAGGAAGTTGGCTGGCTTGCCGCCGTGCAGGTTAACAATATCCATGGTTCCCATAGCGAGACCGGCGCCATTGACCATGCAACCAATGTTTCCATCAAGCGCCACATAGTTGAGGTCCCATTGGGCAGCGTGAGCTTCGCGTTCATCTTCCTGAGTGAGATCTGCCATTTCATGCAGGTCTGGATGACGGTAAACCGCGTTACTGTCGATCACTAATTTGGCGTCCAGGCAGTGAAGATCTCCGTCTTCCTTAATCACCAGAGGGTTTACTTCACAGAGAGCTACGTCTTTCTCCATGAAGATTTTTACTAATCCCATGAAAATTTTAGTGAACTGTTTAATCTGGACACCTTCTAGACCCAGCTTAAATGCTATTTCACGCGCTTGGTAAGGCTGTGGACCTACCAATGGATCAATTTCGGCTTTGAGGATTTTTTCCGGGGTCTCGTGTGCAACTTTCTCAATCTCAACCCCACCTTCGGTGGATGCCATGATCACAATTCGCTGCGTGCCGCGATCAACAACTCCGCCAAGGTAAAGTTCGTTTGCAATATCGGTACATGATTCAACCAATATACGGCTAACAGGCTGGCCTTTGGCATCTGTTTGATAAGTCACCAAACGATTGCCGAGCCATTTGCGTGCAAATTCTTCGATTTCCGCTTTACTGGAAACAAGCTTTACACCGCCGGCCTTACCGCGGCCACCTGCGTGCACCTGGGCTTTGACGACATATTTATCACCTGGGATTTCAGCAGCAGCAGCAACAGCTTCATGAGCTGTAGATGCAGCAATGCCCTGCGAAACTGGAAGGCCATAAGTCGCAAAAATTTGCTTGGCCTGATATTCATGTAAGTTCATAGGTTATGCCTAATCTCTCAATAGGTTGTGTACGAGCCGGGGAACGAACTCTGGTTAAATTAATACCTGTATAAAAATAATAAGATTTAGTGAACCTTATTTACGTTTTTTCCTATTCGGCATGTGGATAGCGTGTCCATGGACTGCGAGAGCAGCTTCGTGAACAGCTTCCGAGAATGTTGGGTGGCCAAATACCATCAAACCAAGGTCTTCGGCACTGGATCCAAATTCCATAGCAATCGCACCTTGCTGGACCAGTTCGGCAGCAGCAGGGCCAACGCAATGGACGCCCAGGATAGTATCTGTCTTGGCATGGGCAATGATCTTGACCATGCCCTCACCTTCGCCAGTTGCTAATGCCCTGCCAATGGCCTGAAATGGGAAAGTACCTACTTCGTATTCAACGCCTTCGTCTTTCAATTGCTGTTCTGTCTTGCCGACCGACGCGATTTCAGGGTGAGTGTAGATAACACTGGGAATAATATCGTAGTTGATCTGGGCTTTTTGGCCAGCTATGCGCTCGGCCACCATAACGCCCTCTTCCGAACCTTTGTGAGCTAGCATTGGCCCACGCACCAGGTCTCCAACTGCCCATACTCCGGGAACGTTGGTCTGGCATTGATCGTTAACCTGGACAACACCTCGCTCGTTTACTTCCAAACCGGAATCATCGGCAAGAATCCCGTCGCTATAGGCTCGACGCCCAACACATACGATAACTTTGTCGAAGGTTTCTGTCTGCTCTTCACCCTTAGGATCCTTGTAAGTAAGATCAACTTTATGGGTTTTGCCACTGATTTTAACTTCCGAGCCGCTTACCATGCAGCCCAATCGAATATCCAGCCCCTGCTTGCTCAGGATTTTTAGTGACTCTTTCGAGATATCCTGATCCATCATAGGCAAGAATTTGTCCAGAGCCTCAATCACGACAACGTCTGAGCCCAAACGGCCCCACACACTGCCCAGCTCCAGACCAATCACACCTGCGCCAATCACACCAAGCCGCCCGGGAACTTCATCAAACTCCAAAGCGCCAGTAGAGTCTACGATGGTGTCGCCGTTATTTCGCGCGGGTGGAATATCAATAGGTACAGAACCCGTCGCAAGTACAACGTTATCGGCCTCGTATGCGGTCGTATTGCCATCGAAATCAGTTACTTCTACTTTTTTGTCTTTCAATAACTTACCTGTGCCATATATCGGCGTCACCCCATTGGCCTTGAAAAGACCTGAAATTCCACCTGTAAGCTGTTGAACTACTTTGTTTTTTCTTTCCATCATTTTGGCGACATCAACCTTGACCTTGCCAGTGGAAATACCGTGGTCACCCATATGATGAGCGGCCATCTCAAATTTATGCGAACTATCCAGCAAAGCCTTTGATGGAATACAGCCGACATTAAGGCAAGTCCCACCGTTAACTCCCTTTCCCTGGTCATTCTTCCATTTTTCGATACAGGCAGTCTTCAGGCCCAGCTGCGCAGCCTTTATTGCTGCTACATAGCCTGCAGGGCCGGAGCCTATAACGATTACGTCAAATTTGTCAGCCATGTTTAATTAGATCCCAATAATTGGTTAGTTTATTAGCGTGTCAGCAACATGCTGCGAATGTGACCAATTGCTTTGGTCGGGTTTAAGCCTTTGGGGCACACAGAGACACAGTTTTGTATCCCGTGACAGCGGAAAACAGAAAATGGATCCTGCAATGCATCCAAACGCTCCTCGGTGGCTGTATCTCTACTGTCAGCGATGAAACGATAGGCTTGCAGAAGTGCTGCAGGTCCAAGAAACTTGTCTGGATTCCACCAAAAAGACGGGCAACTGGTAGAGCAGCAAGCGCAAAGAATACATTCATACAGGCCATCAAGCTTGGATCGCTCTTCGGGTGACTGTAAACGTTCTTTCTCAGGTGCAACCGTATCATTAATAAGATAAGGCTTAATCTTGTTGTATTGATTGTAGAACTGGGTCATATCAACGACGAGATCGCGCACCACTGGCAGACCAGGAAGCGGGCGCAGAACCAATTTGTTGTTTTTTACAACGGCACTTAACGGCGTCACACATGCCAGTCCATTTTTGCCACCCATATTCATGCCATCAGAGCCGCAAACACCTTCACGGCACGAGCGTCGAAATGACAAAGTGGAATCTTCTGCTTTTAACAATTCCAGGACATCCAGAACCATCAGGTCCTTACCGCCTGTATCCAGTTGGTAATCCTGCATGCGTGGCTCTAAATCTACGTCAGGGTTATAGCGATAAATACTAACTGTTAACACGTTAATGCCCCCTTAATATGTGCGAGCTTTTGGCTGAAAGGTATCAACTGTCTTGGGCGACAGATTGACTTCTCGGCGACCGACTTTTTTGCCTTCTTTCCAGTACATGGAGTGAGTCAGCCATTTATCATCGTCACGGTCCGGGAAATCTTCTCGGGAATGCGCGCCCCGTGACTCTTCCCGAACGGAAGCCACTTGCGCGGTTGCTTCAGCGGTTTCAAACAGGTTCTGCAACTCGAGCGCTTCTATACGAGCTGTATTGAATACCTTGCTGGTATCCGTCAAGCCAACATTGTCAGCGCGCTCACGCAGGGCCGTGAGTTCTTTCTTGCCGCGCTCCATGTCTTCGCCGGTTCGGAAAATACCAAAGCATTCCTGCATGATTCGTTGCATTTCGGCACGAACCTCGGGTGCTTTTTCACCGTTCGGGTTATTTTCAATCTTGTTCAGACGGGACATGGCAGTTTCAATGTCACTTTCAACCGCTTCATCCATCTGGATACCATCACCCAATGCTTTTTCCAGATACAGGCCAACAGCTCGACCGAACACCACGAGATCAAGTAAAGAGTTACCTCCCAGTCGATTGGCGCCGTGCACAGACACACAGGCAATCTCACCGGCAGCATAAAGCCCGTCAATTACGACATCGTTGCCTTTCTCATCCTGCGTCAACGCCTGCCCATGGATGTTGGTAGGAATGCCACCCATCATATAGTGGCAAGTTGGAACTACCGGAATTGGTTCTTTGGTTGGATCAACGTGAGCAAAGGTTTTCGCCAGCTCCTGAATACCGGGTAAGCGTGAATTCAAAACTTCCGCGCCCAAGTGATCAAGTTTCAGCATGACGTGATCTGCGTCGGGGCCACAGCCTCGACCTTCACGAATTTCGGTAAACATGGAGCGAGCGACTACATCGCGGGACGCCAGGTCTTTCGCATTGGGTGCATAACGCTCCATAAAGCGCTCGCCATCTTTATTCACCAGATAACCACCCTCACCACGACAACCTTCAGTTACGAGCACTCCAGCGCCGTAGATGCCGGTCGGGTGAAACTGCCACATTTCCATATCCTGCACTGGCACGCCAGCACGTAGAGCCATGCCAACACCGTCTCCAGTGTTGATATGGGCATTGGTCGTTGATTGATAAATACGGCCTGCACCACCTGTGGCAAGCACGGTAGCTTTAGACTGTACAAAAACTTGTTCCCCAGACTCAATATCGATGGCGATTACACCAACCACCTGGTTTTTGCCGTTGCGAACCAAATCGACGGCATACCATTCATTGAAGAACACGGTTTCGTTTTTAACATTGCTTTGATAGAGCGTATGTAGCAGAGCGTGACCTGTACGGTCTTCTGCAGCACAGGTGCGGGCAGCCTGGCCGCCCTCACCAAAATTCTTTGATTGTCCACCGAAAGGACGCTGATATATACGACCATTTTCAAAACGTGAGAACGGCAAACCCATGTGATCCAGCTCAAGAATCGCCTCTGGGCCTTCTTTACACATGTATTCAATCGCATCCTGATCACCAATGTAATCAGAGCCCTTGACGGTGTCATACATATGCCAGCGCCAGTCATCATTAGGGTCAGCCGAGGCAATTGCGCAGGTAATACCCCCTTGGGCAGAAACAGTATGTGACCGAGTGGGAAAGACTTTGGTGATCACAGCGGTTTTAAATCCTGACTGCGCCAGTTGCAGTGCAGTACGCATACCAGCGCCACCGCCACCAACGATTACACCATCGAAAGTCATTGTCTTCATATTATTGGATTCTCCAGCTTTACTAGAAATTGAACGGCAGACCCTGGAACCATACCCCCATTCAATGTCCATACCATAGCGGGACTCGTTTCAGCGAGCCTTTGATAGCTTTGAATGACACTCAAAAATGGAAACACGTCAGTCTTGTTCACCAGCGGATTGGATTGCAATGGCCAGCTATGCTGACCGGGACGTCTTCGTTGACGCACTAGTTGATATCAGACTGTTTTAAACTGGTTTTAGCTTGAAAACAGCGGCCGGAAGTTTACCTACCACGGCCTTTAAACTCAAGAAAAAACCTATAGAGATTAATACTTTACGGCGCTTTAGGTTGAGTATTCAACGGCATTGTATAAACCCCGCCCAAGTTTAAGCGTCATATAACATTATTGAATTGTGCAATGCATAACATTTCTATTATGAATATCGAGTAATGCCCTTAGCAGGTATAATCATCGAAATCATCCGAGAGTAATTTTCGTATACAATCTGGAACAGTCCCAGAGAATTATCATTGCGATCATATTTACCTTGGACCTGACGCACGAGATAGATCGTACCAAGAGGTTTCTAGCCTCATCTATCAAACAAACAATCTAAAACTGAGGATGTATATATGTCCGACCGTAAGGCACGGCTTTCGATCGACGGCTCAGATGAAGTAATTGAACTCAACGTACGCTCCGGTACGATTGGCCCTGACGTAATAGACGTCACTCCTCTCACTTCAAAAGGCTATTTCACCCTCGACCCAGGTTTCACTTCTACAGCTTCCTGTGAATCCAAAATCACTTATATTGATGGCGGAAGAGGTGTTCTCCTGCATCGTGGTTACCCAATAGAGCAGCTCGCGGAGAAGTCGGACTACCTTGAGGTTTCGTACCTGCTTCTCAATGGGGAACTCCCCAACGCCAAACAAAAGGCCGATTTTGACGCAACCGTATATCGACATACGATGGTCAACGAGTGGGTAAAAGAGTTCTATAACGGCTTCCGCTACGACGCTCACCCCATGGCTATGCTTTGTGGCGTCGTAGGTGCCCTATCTTCTTTCTATCACGATTCCCTGGACATTCATGACCCCGAGCATCGTCAAATCACAACGATGCGACTTATATCCAAGATGCCTACACTGGCAGCCATGGCTTACAAGCACAGCATTGGTCAGCCAGTGATGTATCCACGAAATGATTTGGATTACGCCTCCAATTTTTTGTACATGATGTGGGGCAATCCATGTGAAGAGTACGAAGTAAATCCAGTTATCGCTCGAGCTATGGATAAAATCTTTATCCTGCATGCGGATCATGAACAAAATGCCTCTACCTCTACAGTTCGACTTGCAGGCTCTACCGGCGCGAATCCTTTCGCTTGTATTGCTGCAGGTGTGGGAGCGCTTTGGGGGCCATCCCACGGTGGCGCGAATGAGGCGGTGATTCACATGCTTGAAGAAATCGGCGATGTTTCCAATGTCGATTCAGCAGTAAGACGAGCCAAAGATCCGAAGGATTCATTCCGCTTGATGGGCTTTGGTCATCGTGTGTACAAGAACTTCGATCCGCGCGCCAAGGTTATGAAAGAAACCTGTGACGAAGTTTTGAATGCCTTGGGTGTAAGTGATCCCATGCTTGATATTGCCAAAAAGCTTGAAGAGATTGCCCTTCAGGATGATTACTTCATTGAGAAGAAGCTTTATCCAAATGTGGATTTTTATTCCGGCATTATACTTCGTGCTATAGGCATTCCGCTTAATATGTTTACGGTAATCTTTGCCCTGGGCAGAACGGCTGGCTGGCTGGCGCATTGGCATGAAATGCTGGGCGACCACAGCCGAATTGGCCGACCCCGTCAGCTATACACTGGTAGCGATGTCAGGGATTTTGTCGATTTAAATAAGCGATAATTATTATCCCCACAACATAAAAAAAGCCTGCATTAAGCAGGCTTTTTTTTGAACAGTGAAAACCTATCTTTTGAGTTCGTGGGAACCTCGGTAAGGTGCAGTTCCGTCGGTCTCCGCCTCAATACGTAGCAACCTATTATATTTAGCGACGCGGTCTGAACGACACAGGGAGCCAGTTTTGATCTGCCCCGCCGCTGTTGCTACAGCTAAGTCAGCTATAGTGGTATCTTCCGTCTCACCTGAGCGGTGAGAAATAACAGCCGTATAACCAGCATCCTGAGCCATTTTAATCGCGTCCAGGGTTTCAGAAAGAGAACCAATCTGGTTGAATTTGATCAAAATGGAGTTGGCGATAGATTTGTCTATACCCTCTTTCAGGATTTTTGTATTCGTTACGAAAAGATCGTCCCCGACCAACTGCACTCGGTCACCAATTTTTCTGGTCAAGATCTCCCAGCCTTCCCAGTCAGATTCATCCATACCATCTTCGATAGACAGGATTGGATACTTGTCGCATAGATCTGCAAGAAAATCTGTAAACTCTTCCGCTGTGTATTTTTTCCCCTCGCCGGCGAGGTCGTATACGCCGTCTTTATAAAACTCGGAACTGGCGCAATCCAAGGCAAGTCCAATATCTTCACCTAGCTTATAGCCTGCCAGTTCTACTGCCTCAGCAATCACTTCCAAAGCGGCTTCGTTGGAAGGCAGATTAGGCGCAAAGCCGCCCTCGTCGCCGACGGCGGTATTTAATCCGCGCGCAGTTAAGACTTTTTTCAATGCGTGGAAGATTTCGGCTCCAACCCTGAGTGCTTCCGCGAAATTGGGCGCCGAAATGGGCTGAATCATGAATTCCTGAATGTCGACATTATTGTCCGCATGTTCCCCGCCATTAAGAATATTCATCATGGGAACAGGCATGCTGTAATTTTCGCTGCCATTTACTTGGGCAATATATTCGTAAAGAGGCATTTTTTTCTCAGCAGCGGATGCTTTCGCCGCCGCAAGAGAAACAGCCAAAATAGCGTTTGCACCAAATTTAGCCTTGTTATCGGTACCATCGGCGTCGATCATCGCTTGATCCAGCGAGCGCTGGTCAGATGCATCTGTATTCAATAGAAGCTCACGAATCGGCCCGTTGATATTGGCAACGGCTTTAAGTACACCCTTTCCAAGATAACGACTTTTATCACCGTCTCTAAGCTCCAACGCTTCACGCGATCCAGTGGACGCACCACTGGGGGCGCAAGCCTGTCCAACTTCACCAGAAGCCAAAGTGACTTCGGCACTGACTGTTGGGTTGCCTCGTGAATCGAGTACTTCAAAGGCTCTAATATCTGTTATTTGGGTCATTGTATTTGGGGCTCCAAAATAGCTGTAAATATAAATTTATATCTCGGGTTAACTGATCTCTAGCTCGTCGAACGACTTAACCAGATCATCGATGGCTTTCATCTGGCCGAGAAAATCCCTAAGCAAGCTAAGGGGCAAGGCGCTTGGACCATCACATTTGGCTTTGTCCGGGTCGGGATGTGCTTCCAAAAATAGCCCTCCGATACCAACCGCCATACCGGCACGTCCCAAATCCGCCACTTGCTGTCTGCGGCCACCAGAGGCTTCGCTGCCAGAGGATCTCGCCTGTAAAGCATGAGTGACGTCAAATATTAATGGGGCCCTATAGCAACTGGATTTCATTACTTCAAAACCGAGCATATCGACTACCAGATTATCGTATCCGAACGATGACCCTCGCTCACAAAGCATGATTTTGTCGTTCCCGCATTCAACAAATTTTTCATAAATGTTTGCCATTTGAGACGGGCTTAAAAACTGTGGTTTTTTGATGTTGATTACGGCACCGGTTTTGGCCATAGCTGAAACCAGATCTGTCTGTCGAGCCAAAAAAGCAGGTAACTGAATAACATCACAAACTTCAGCCACTGGTTCTGCCTGATACGGCTCATGGACGTCCGTGATAATAGGGACGCCAAATTCCCGTTTGACAGCCTCAAAGATTTTCAAACCCTCATCCAGGCCTGGTCCACGAAACGAATGTATGGACGAACGGTTAGCTTTATCAAATGAAGCCTTGAAAACGTATGGGATGCCCAGCTCTTCAGTTACCGTGACATAGGCTTCGGCTGCTTCTAATGCGAGATCCAGGGACTCGAGAACATTAATGCCACCGAAAAGGGTAAAGGGTAAATCATTGGCAACCGTAAGCCCGGCCACTTCCACTCGTTTATCCATTTAAAATACCTTCATCGAATCAAGCAATGTCTCGTGAATTGTCTTCACGGGATGCATAGTCCATAGCTGCTTTCACAAAACCTTCAAACAACGGGTGTCCATCGCGAGGAGTTGAGGTAAATTCCGGGTGAAATTGGCAGGCAACAAACCAGGGGTGTTCGGATATTTCAACTATTTCAACGAGCGAGCGATCAGCAGACAGCCCGGAAATAACCAGCCCGGCTTCGGTTAAGGCGTCCAGATAGTTATTGTTGAATTCGTAGCGGTGTCTATGACGCTCCTTGATCGTGTCATGACCATAGAGATTACGGGCCTTGCTGCCTTCTGCCAGATGACACTCCTGACTACCCAAGCGCATGGTACCTCCCATGTCGCTGTCCTTCCCGCGGCGCTCTATGGAACCATCTTCAGTGGTCCACTCCGTAATCAATGCAATAACAGGATGCGGCGTTTTTTCGTCAAATTCAGTGCTGTGAGCCCCTTGCAGCCCGGCAACGTCGCGTGCGAATTCTATAACAGCAACCTGCATGCCCAGGCAAATACCCAAATACGGAATGTTGTTTTCACGAGCGTAACGGACAGCGGCTATTTTCCCTTCAATGCCGCGATTGCCAAACCCACCAGGAACCAAAATTGCGTGCACACCCTGAAGGGCAGAAAGATCACCCTCTTCGAAAGTTTCCGAGTCGATATGATCGATTTTGACCTGCGTTTTATTATGAATGCCCGCATGTTCAAGTGCTTCATTCAATGATTTATAGGCATCCAACAGTTCCATGTATTTACCAACCATGGCAATACGAATTTCTCCACTACTGTTCGCTTGAAGCTCCACAACCTTGTCCCACTCACTTAAATCCGGCGCAGGGCTATCAAGATTGAATTTCTCAACGACGATCTGGTCAAGGCCATACTCTTTCAACTGTCTGGGAATGGCATAAATTGAACTAGCGTCCGGCAAGGGAACAACTGCTCTCTCCTCCACATTAGTAAAAAGAGAAATCTTTCGTCGGGAATCTTCGTCAACTTCTACTTCAGAACGACACAACAAAATATCAGGCTGCAGGCCGATAGAGCGAAGCTCTTTAACAGAATGCTGGGTTGGCTTGGTTTTGATCTCGCCTGCCGCTTTAATATACGGCACCAGGGTTAGGTGCATTAGCAGCGCACGGCTTGAGCCAAGCTGGACTTTAAGCTGGCGAATAGCTTCCAGGAATGGCTGGGATTCAATGTCACCCACGGTACCGCCAATTTCTACGATGGCAATATCATAGCCAACCCCACCATCAAGAACGCGCCGCTTGATTTCATCGGTTACGTGGGGAATTACCTGAACTGTGCCACCCAGGTAATCGCCTCGTCGCTCTCGGCGCAGAATGGTTTCATACACCTGACCGGTGGTGAAATTATTGCGTTTTGAGGTTTTGCTACGGAGAAAGCGTTCGTAATGTCCCAAATCCAGGTCGGTTTCGGCACCATCTTCTGTGACAAAAACTTCCCCATGCTGAAATGGGCTCATTGTTCCTGGGTCTACATTCAAATAGGGATCCAGTTTTAAAATAGTGACTTCAAGAGAGCGAGACTCAAGAATAGCGCCCAAAGATGCGGCGGCAATCCCTTTACCTAAAGAAGAAACTACTCCACCAGTGACAAAGATATAACGAGTCATGAACTACCTAAATAGGTGTAATAAAGGCGGGAGTTTGATTCCATCTTCGGCATGAAAAAAGGAATAAACCTTCCGCGAGATGGGCGTTCAGTCTACCGGAAAGCACCCCTTCGCTCAATCTTAACCCACCTAAAAATGACATCTATTTGCGTACCCATTCAAATCGATGCTCCGTACAGAAAATGCGATCCCCCACAGCAATTAATTGCCCCCCTTGATAAATCAAGGGGATCCGATCACGAAGCCAGGGTTCTACTGAATATTCTTGCAGTATTTTTTTTAAGGTTTGCGAATGCTTTCGTCCTTCTGGCTTGAGTCTCTCGCCTCCCGATCGAAAACGAACGGTAAAGTCTTCAGGCTCACCTTTAATCAAACTCAGGGTTCCGCCCGCCAGATCCAAAGGCGCCTTACCGTTCCACGGCCGGGCTTGCTCAGGCGCCATATTCTTTTGCGCTGGCAGTAAATACAATCGAGCCTGAAAACGTCTTAGTTCAGTCTTTCCAAGTAAATACAAGGGTTCTGAGTCCGGTTTTGACAAAATAAATTGGGAGAGCGCCTCTTCGGCATTCAATGCTTCGGGGATCATGCCCAGATTAACAAACAAAAATCTTCTCAAGAGCAAGGACTGCTGAGGCGCTGGAAGCATGCCTACTTTTTCGATATCCATACTGCCAATCACATCACTGACGTTTTCGCCAATATAGTCAACACGCGCCAGCAGTTCATCGGCGAAATCATCTAGCAAGCCAATATCCTGTCGCAAACGTTTGGCGCTTAGGAGTATTGATTTAATTGCATTTGGCCAACGCGATTGCACATATGGAAGAAGCTTATGTCTAATGTAATTGCGATCAAAGGATTGATCTTTATTACTTTCGTCTTCTATCCATTCAATGCCTTGCGCCAGAGCTATTTCTTTCAAGTCTGATTTTGGGTGAGTTATCAGAGGGCGTATAAGCGTGCCTCTGACAAAGTCTCTCTCTGCAGGGATTCCTGCGAGGCCCCGTGCGCCAGAACCCCGAAAGAGGCGAAAAAGGACTGTTTCAGCCTGGTCATCTGCATGATGCCCCAATAACAGCAAGGCCCCTTCCTGCATATGGCTGGAAAATACTTTATTACGGGCATCCCTACCCTCAACTTCGGAAAAACCATTTGGGAAATGAAGTCGCTCGACAACCAGCTGGATTTTGAGTTTTTGTGCCTGATGTTCACAAAACTTTTGCCATTGATCCGCATCAGGACTAATTCCGTGGTTGCAATGAATCGCAACAACCCTATGGTTATCTAGGACATCGCATACGGCATGCAAAAGCAGGCTTGAGTCAAGCCCACCGCTAAAGCCTACATAGACAGGCTTGTTCGTCGTTGGCAGCTGGTTTTCAATCTGCTCAAGCAATTGCGAATAGCTCATCTGGTCACCTAAAAAGTAAGGGATACGGAATCACTACCCAGCAACTGTTTAAGTTTGTGGATCAATTCATCGCTGGGTTCAACATTCCACTGATCCCCCAGGCTTAATTCCCCCCCATAGCCATTGAGGCGATAACGAACTCGTAGAGGGCAGTTGCCTCCAATAAAAGGCATCAAAGCATCACGCAGTTGGTCTATGGTCTCTGGCTCCATAGCTATACCGTCGATATTGAGCGCAAGCCCCTGGGCGCACTTGCGCCTCATATCGTAGAGCGTAACCACTCTCTCTCCTCGCACTCGCAATGACCCATTGTAGTCATCGTGCTCGACCTGCCCCTCAACCAGAACCATGGCATCTTTGACCAAAAACTGACGACACTCTTCGAAAGCATCAGCAAAGAGGGTGACATCAATACGACCGCTGCGATCATCAAGGGAAACAATCGCCATATTATCGCCACGCTTGGTCTTGATAGTGCGAATACCGATAACCAGGCCGCCTAGCCATTGTTTGCTTCGGCTTGCCTTAAGGCTACTGATTTTGTGCTTGCTGAGTGCATAGATTTCATCAGCGTAATCGTCCAAAGGATGGCCAGTTAGGAAAAGTCCAATTGTGTCTTTTTCTTTTTGCAGAACTTCACGGTTGCTCCAGGGGAAGAACTCCACTGGCGTCTGGTAGCAAGCGCCTGCTTTTTGCTTTTCAGCGCCGGCACCACCAAAAAGATCCTCAATGCCCGCGCTGAGATTTTGCGCATTCTGTTCTGCCGTTTTGATGGCTTCTGGCAATAGTGCCAATAACTGTGCACGAGAACTTCCTTTGGTCTCTGACCTGGGGCCTATTTCATCAATGGCACCTGCCAGCACCAAAGCTTCCAAAGAGCGCTTGTTCACTTTACGTAAATCAACACGAGAGCAAAAATCAAAAAGGTCTTTGTAGGGGCCGTCATTTTTTCTATTTTCGATAATGGACTCAATTGCGCCATCACCTAGCCCCTTGATTGCCCCCAGCCCATAGACAATATCGCCTTCATCGTTAACGGAGAAGCCCAGCTGCCCAGCATTAACATTTGGGGGGGTCAGGTTTAACCCCATGGAATTACATTCATCCACAAAGGTAACAATCTTGTCTGTATTCTGCATATCGGCAGACATTACCGCGGCCATAAACTCGGCTGGGTAGTGGGCTTTTAACCAGGCCGTCTGGTAGGCAACCAGTGCATATGCCGCGGAGTGCGATTTATTGAAACCATAGCCAGCAAATTTCTCCATTAGGTCAAACAGGTTTGATGCCAGGTCAGCATCGATGCCACGTCTCTGGGCCCCCTCCATAAAGATTTCCCGCTGTTTAGCCATCTCTTCGGCTTTTTTCTTGCCCATGGCACGACGTAACAAATCAGCTCCGCCCAGCGTGTAGTTTCCGATTATCTGGGCAATTTGCATCACCTGCTCTTGGTACAAAATGATGCCGTAAGTAGGCTCTAGAACCGGTTTTAATTCTTCGTGCTGATACTTGGGATGAGGATAAGCGACTTGCTCGCGACCATGCTTGCGATTGATAAAGTCATCTACCATGCCCGATTGCAGCGGGCCAGGCCTAAACAGGGCTACTAAAGCGATGATGTCTTCGAAACAACTTGGCAGCTGCCGTCTAATCAGGTCTTTCATCCCACGAGATTCCAGCTGGAATACTGCAGTGGTCTCTGCCCTCTGCAACATTTCAAACGTCGTCTTATCTTCCAGATCGATGCGATCAATATTTATCGGTTGAAGCGCTTCTTTTTCGCGTCTCTCGTTGACCATTTTTACCGCCCAGTCAATGATCGTCAGGGTACGCAAGCCCAAAAAGTCGAATTTAACCAGCCCGACAGATTCCACATCATCCTTGTCGTACTGGGTGACCAAACCTTCTCCTCTTCCATCGCAATACAAAGGGGCAAAATCAGTTAGCTTGGTCGGCGCAATAACCACGCCACCAGCGTGTTTTCCGCAGTTTCTGGCTATACCTTCCAGCTGAAGCGCCATATCCCAAATCTCCTGAGCCTCACCGTCTTCCTCCAGAAACTTGCGTACCTGCTCTTCCTGCTCAAATGCCTTTTGCAGTGTCATCCCGACTTCGAATGGAATCATTTTGGATAATCTATCCGCGAGCCCATAAGACTTACCCTGGACCCTTGCCACATCACGAACTACTGCTTTAGCAGCCATTGTCCCGAATGTAACAATCTGGGAAACCGCCATTCGACCATAGGTTTCGGCAACATACTCAATGACGCGATCACGATTATCCATGCAGAAATCGATATCAAAATCGGGCATGGATACCCGCTCGGGATTTAGGAACCGTTCAAAAAGCAGGTCGTATTCAAGTGGATCCAGATCTGTAATTAACAGTGAGTATGCGACAACAGAACCGGCGCCGGAGCCTCGCCCCGGCCCAACTGGGATTTGGTGCTCTTTGGCCCACTGGATAAAATCCATCACAATCAGGAAATATCCCGGAAAACCCATCTGGATAATGATGTCCAACTCAAAATTCAATCGATCTACATACGCCTGCCGCCTTTCTTCATAGTCTGGCCCGGCCTTATCCAGAATAATTTCCAGACGCTTTTCCAGTCCTTCATGGGAAATTTTTCGAAAAAATTCGGCCTCGGTCATGCCTTCGGGTATAGGGTATTCGGGTAAGAAGTAACTTCCCAAACCGAGCTCTACATTACAACGCTGGGCAATACGTACGGTATTTTCAATCGCCTCGGGAATATCTGAAAACAGCTCGATCATTTCCTCTGGGGAACGCAAATATTGTTTTTCGGAATATTTCCTGACTCTGGCCGGATTTGTCAGTGATTCGCCATCATGAATACAAACCCGAGCTTCATGCGCCTCGAACTCTTGTTCTGTTAAAAACCGAACATCGTTGGTAGCAACTAGGGGGCAACCCTTTTGGCTGGCCATCTTTACCGCAGCTTCAATGTATTCATTTTCATCTGGACGACCGGTGCGCTGGAGCTCTAGATAGAACCGCCCCGGATAGAGCTGCATCCAGGATTGGAGACAACTATTTGCTTGTTCTTCCTTGCCTTTGGTAAGCCACTGCCCTATTTCGCCACTGGTGGCCCCTGATAGACAAATAACGGACTCTGACAGCTCTTCGAGCCAGGATCGCTGTATCAGGGTTTTTCCCGTTTCCTGGCCATGAAGATACGCGCGAGAAATTAATTCAATGATATTTTTATAGCCTTGATCATTCATGGCCAAGAGTGACATTGAGGCAGTGTAGCCTTCACCCAAATCCAGCAAGAAATCACTGCCAATTATGGGTTTAATACCTTCTGCCCTCGCGGCTTTATAGAATTTAACAACGGCAAAGAGGTTAGTTTGATCTGTCAGGGCAACCGCAGGCATTCCCTGTTCTTTGCATGCAGCAACCAAGGGTTTTATCCGAAGAATACTATCGACAAGCGAGTACTCAGATCGCAGGTTGAGATGAACAAACTGGCTCAAGCTAGATTCCTGAAAGAGACAAATTTAGTGTTGCCATTATCCAAAAAGCGATGCCTGCTGAACAGGCGCAAAACTTCTTCGGTGAATTTCTGTTGGCCCATGGACGCGAAGTTTTTCCATGTGTAATTTAGTGGGGTATCCCTTGTGTCGATCAAAACCATACTGCGGATATTGTTGGTGAAATTCCAGCATTTGCTGATCCCGAAATACCTTGGCCAATATTGAAGCGGCAGAAATAGCCGGCTCAAGCGCATCCCCCCCAACAATTGCACGACATTCAATTTGAACCTCAGGGTTGCGGTTTCCATCGACCAAAACGAGCTCTGGTAACTCACTGAGTGATTCAACGGCTCGTTTCATCGCAAGCATGGAGGCCTGAAGAATATTGAGCTTATCTATCTCAGCCACACTGGCTTCGGCAATACTCCAGGAAAGTGCGTTTGTTTGTATCTCCCAAAATAAGCGCCGACGGTTCTTTTCACTGAGTTTTTTTGAGTCATTTAACCCCTCAATTGGTTTAGAGGGATCCAGGATGACAGCAGCAGCAACCACAGAGCCTGCCAGGGGACCTCTTCCGGCCTCATCAACTCCGGCAACCAGTGTCATCGACTACACAGCTCCAGTATCGCTAAAGCAGCCGCGTCACTGGCATTATGTTTAAGTTTTTTGTGTAACAGAACGAATTTTTTAATCATATGTTCACGGATGTCATCATTCAAAATATGCTGTAAGTCAGTTACTAGCTGCTCTACGTTGCATTCTGCTTGAAGACGCTCCTCGACCAATTTTTCCCCGGCAACCAGATTCGCCAGCGATATAT
>Ga0181559_10000724_pt1 | contig 31265 bp, 27 predicted proteins | sample 011ome_21_FD_133752 | JGI IMG/M metagenome (GOLD analysis project Ga0181559, IMG submission 133752) | Coastal salt marsh microbial communities from the Groves Creek Marsh, Skidaway Island, Georgia - 011508AT metaG (megahit assembly) | ecosystem: Environmental > Aquatic > Marine > Intertidal... | reverse complement strand
TGGGTGGCGCTCACGCCACTGCTTGAATTCTGCGCCGCCTTGCAATGTCGCAAACGCCATAGATTCAATATCAAGAGCCTCCAGCGGAGACAAGGGCTCTGTGACTCGCAGTACCTGCACTAATGTGAGTGCAGCTATAGGGTATTGCTCAATAGTGGCTGCCATAGCTTCGGCTTCTTGTTGTGTAGCCACAACAACATCAGCAAATAGCGAGGGGGCTCCGTAAGCAATCACCGGGCAGGTTTGCTGCTGTAACCAACCTCGACTCGTACCGAGTGCTTCCGATGGCATAATAAGATACGAATGATTAAGCATTGGCGTCATAGATTATCTTGCCGCGACACAGGGTCAGCCGGACATCACGGCTATCAAGTTTTTTTAGTACCGATGACCAAGGCTGCGACATGAGGCATAGGTCAGCAAGCATCCCTGCCTCTACAGCACCATATCCGGCCGCTGGCTGCTGTAAAGTACCGCAAAAAAGCGCAAATGCCTCTGTGGCTTGCAAACATTCAGACGCAGCCATTATCTTACCTAGGCGCGTTTTCCGACTTACGGCGGCGCGCATTGAAGCCCATGGATCTATAGAACCGTAGGGACCATCACTTCCACCGGCAAGACCTATACCCTGATCAAGAAAACCTCTACCGCGATATAAAAATGGAACATCCGACTCTTCGACATCGTGTAAATATCGGTCTCCACGCTCCGTAATAAAATGTGGTTGGGTCACTACCGTAACACCCATATCCGCGATCATTGCCAAAGCATCTGCATCGGCTATTGAGGCATGCTCAATACGATCTCCAGCAAGTACGCCTGCAGCCTCCAGCGCGCTCAGCAAAAAAATGAGCTCAACCCGAGTAACACAATGAGCAGCAATAGGACGACCTATTCGATGACTGGTGCGAATTCGCCCAACGAGATTATCGAACGCGGGTAACTGCGCCTCTCGTAGGTAGACCTTGAGCGGACCCACGTGCACAGTTGCATTCTTTATCCCCTGTCGCGTGCTTAGGCTTTCATCGCCCATGAGCTGCACCCGCTGACGAAGCTCACCATTCACATATGCCAGAGATAGTGCATCAAAGTCAGCGTCAGTATTATTGACTCCTGCATCCGTGACAGCTGTCACACCGTAGCTTGCCAACTCGGCAGACAACGCTTTTAGCGACAGGCGCTGCCTACCCCATTTTGCACCTAACCATGTATCTAAATCATAAAATCGTCCGGTTAAGCTGCCGTCTGCTGCTCGCTCAACTCCATCAGGCAGCACCTGAGAGACATGAATATCTAATAACTGCAAAGCGAGGCTATTGAGTACCCATAACTTCCCACTTTGATGTTGAATTCTAATAGGTCGCGCTGGTCCATTAAGATCCAGCCACACTCGATCTAGCCCTGCGCAAACGCTATCGTGAAATCCGTAACCACGAATCCAGTCATTGCCGGGAAATTGCCGCAGTGCCACGGTTAATGCTTCAGCGTTCGCAAGTGCCGATGGGGCGCAGTTAAGCGATGCCCTAGCCGCTGCTGTGGCATACAAGTGGATGTGATGATCGTTCAGCCCTGGAAACAGAGCACCGCCGTTAGCGTCAATAACATGCTCATGGGGCGATGGCTCTAGATCATGGGCAACACAATCCACATGATTATCTGTGCAGCGCACATCACGGATACCTAGACCAGGGATCTCTGCATTGAGAATCAGTAAACTCATCTGGCGTCAGCCCGTGAGTAACGTTGCCCAGCTCCTAAAAACTCTTCAATTACTGCATCCGTATGCGTGCCAAGTGCCACGGCCTCGGACACTATGGCTCGAGCGCGTGGTCGCTGTATGTGAGAAATATCATCAGCATCCATAGGCATTGGTGCCGATGCATTATCTTGCTCACATTTCGCCAAGTTCGCTAGCGAGGCAATTGACCGTGCAACCGAGAACAGGGATACATCGAGCAACTCGCCGCCACCCGATAGCCAACTCTGCAGCACCGCCACAGCGGCATGTAATCCGGTTAGCGGGTCGGCAACCGCGTCAGCACAAAATACCGGTGGCAGATCTATTGTATTTGATAGCCCAGCGGCCACAGCTGCATCGTCACCAAATGCAATCCAATCACGATTACCCAGAGCTCGGCCATATCCTGTAATCGATAACCATACTTTTGACTGGCCCTGTGCAATAAAGCTTGCCGCATCTATCCCCATGTTTTCTAACGCTCGCGGTCGCGACCCCTCGATTATAATATCGGCTGACGCGAGCAAGTCTTTGAGGCAAGATTGGCCGTGTTGCGTATCGAGTCTTAAAGCAACACTTTCTTTGCCGCCATTAAGCAAGTCATAAAATGACTGGACACCAAAACGAGCCCCATCGGGGCGCTTGATACTTTCCACACGTATTACGCGGGCACCACACTCCTGCAAGATTTGCGCACAAAGTGGACCGGCCCATAAAGATGATAAATCGAGAACCACTGGCCGGTGCCCTAAAGTCGCCACTGGGGGCGCTAAACGCTTCCGCGTAATCCAACTGGCGAATGAACAGGCGGGTCGCCGCTTTGGTAGAGCAGCCACAGCCAAACCCATGATCCGCCCTCGAGCGACCAAATTTTCTGTTTCATTCAAAGTCAATAGAGTTCGAAGGTGCTGCAGATCGCCAACGTCGGCCTCAAGCCATGCGGGCAGAAGTGTCCAATCGTCCTCACGGGCAAGATTAAGCGCAAGCCAGCCATCGACGGTTTGTAGTAAGTGAGCGGCACCGCCGGCGGATATCTGACCGGCGCGTTGTAAGTTTGCCAAGGCCGCACGCTCGCCCAGCAAACAATGAGCATCAAACTGAGGATCGAGCTTGCCCGGGTGCAAGGCGCACAGTGCTAGCCATGCCCCTCGCATAGCGCTCGCTACAGGAGCACTACACTGGCGCGGGGGTCCGTTGTGCAAGCCTGTTAACCACATCCCACCACTTTCTTGCCAAAGTGACTCAGTGCTGCGATTGTCTTCCCAAATCATCAACTCCCCACAGCCAAGAGAGCGAAGCAGCATAGATGCGTAGTCGCTAGGCGTCATTTAACTTGCCAGCCATGCCGAGTGCGATATTCAGTTACGCCAGCCACGCAAGGTACAGCCAGCATCACAACAAATCACCTCGCTGGTGATAAACCGGGCATCATCGGATGCGAGAAATACAGCTAGATTTGCAATGTCCTCTGCCTCGCCCTTGAGCGTCTTCAACATTTGCATTCCTCTCAGGCGCTGCACGGTTTCTTCAGGAAGTGCCGCGGAGCTCGCGGGAGTCTCCATCAATCCGGGGGCAATCGCATTAACCCGGATACCATCTGCCCCAAAAATTGAAGCCATTGCATAAGTAAACTGGTTAAGCAGCGCTTTAGTGGCACCATAAATCGTTGATGGCATATTCGCCGCCATAGACGATTGATTAATGACGACGCCTTTTGCTTCGGCGAGCGGAGCACGCAATGCCTTGGCCAGCATCAGGGGTGCAAAGCTATTAATAGTGAAATACATCTGCAAGCGATCAAGATCGACGCTATCGATCATTTGGTTGATCTCACCATAAGCGATGCCCGCGTTATTAAATAACACATCTATGCGCTCATGTTGCTGGCTTAGCAGTGCTCCTAATTGCTCTATTTGTGCTCCGCTGGAGAGATCGATAGCATGAGTTGTACATTGCCCGTAATCATCCACAACTGCCTTAGCATCGGCCAAACCTGCTGCGTTAACGTCGAGTAACACGAGTTCAGCACCTTCTCGTGCAAATGCCTTGGCAGACGTCAAACCAAGACCACCGGCGGCACCTGTAACTACAACGATTTTGTTTTCAAATCTTTTGCCCATAGATCAGCTTCCTCAATTAGGAGTAATGTAATCGCAGTAATTTCTTGTCGGGTTTACCCACTGGCGTTAAGGGAATCTCCGCAACAAAAATTACGCGTTTTGGCGATTGAAATCCGCCTTTGCGCTCACTCACTAAAGTGGCGAGCTCATCGGCAGAAACCGACAAACCATCCCTTAGGACAACTAGAGCAGTGACTGCTTCACCCCACTTCGGGTGACCAACGCCAATCACTGCAACTTGCGCTACGGCGGGGTGTTCAGCAATAACGTCCTCTATTTCGCGTGGATACACGTTAAAACCACCGGTGATGATCATGTCTTTCACCCGATCAATAATCCTCAGGTAGCCACCGGGGTCGCGAATTGCTACATCACCACTGTGCAACCAACCACCATCAAAAGCCGCAGCGGTCAGCTCAGGGGCATCTCGATAGCCGTCCATAACTAGTGAGCCACGGATACAGATTTCACCGGGTTCGCCATCATTCACGGGTTGATTATCGGCATCTAATAACGCGACATCGATCCAAGGTACCGGCCGTCCACAACTGGCCAAGCGTTGTAAATTACTCACATCGTGCTCGTGCTTTCGTAGTAAACAGACCGACATAGGCGCTTCAGCTTGCCCATAAAATTGACTGAATACTGGCCCAATCCGCTCTATAGCCTCTCTCAAGCGCACCGGAGAAATTGCCGATGCACCATAAAAAACGGTCTCTAAGCTAGAGAGATCAAACTCGTCGAAACGCGGGTGATCGAGTAGCGCATAGATCATGGCGGGCACAAGCATCACACAGTTAAGCTTATGTTGCTCTATGGCCGCCATAACAGCCACGGGCTCAAAAGCCGGTAATACAAGCATACTGCCGCCACGCAATAGCGTAGGTAAGAACAGGGCGGCACCCGCATGGCTTAGGGGCGTACAAACAAGTACTCGGGGGTGCGATGGCCACTCCCACTCTGCCATCATCACTTGCAGTGTCGCTAAACCTGTTCGGTGGGTACTCGCCATAGCCTTAGGTCTGCCCGTAGTTCCCCCAGAATAGCCCAATCGAATCACATCTGTAGGGCCAACCTTGGGTGCTATCAATGGCGTGGGGTTATGAGTATCTGCAAGCGCACACAAGTCTGGCCCCAGGCTGGAGTCACCCAGCGCAATCAGACGAAGTCTAGTTGATGCGCGACCCAAAGCCGCGGCGCGCTCGCTATGACGCTCAGCATCGAAAACCAAAATATCGACACCCGAATCCTCAACTATAAATTGGTGATCCCCCAAACCACCGAGTGGATGCATGGGCACGTAAATCGCTTCCACCAACTGAATGGCATTACAAAGATAAATGACCTCTGGCAGATTGCTCGATAACAGCGCGATTCGGACACCCTTTTTAACCGCTAATGCCTCTAACACTTTTACGAACTGGCTAGTACGGTCGTGCACTTGACCAACGCTCAACATAGGCCCATCAACCAATTGCATCAGTGGCTTCTCGGGTACTTGCTTTAGCGCATTCACCAGAATCTCTGGGGTATAGCGAGGACGCTGAAGTTCATCCATTGTTAGTATTAACCAGCGGCTTGATTTTGGGCCACACGCTGTCCATAACAATATTGAGATAACGCTGAGCCACGTTTGGCGTAAGCCCTCCGCAGAGCGGATGCAACGCAAGCCTACCCCAGCGTTCGTAGAGCTCGACAGCGCCGTCTACGTTGACGATTCGATACGCGCCCTGCTCCTCGCGCAAGGACTCAAGACTGGTCTTTTGAGAAAGGCTGATGGTATCTCTGCCCGCATTCTCATTCCAAGCAGCATAAGACATGGCATCGTGCAGCAAGGCAGGACCAACCTCCTCCCAGGCTCTGTCTATATCGTCGGCGACAAATACAATATTGGGATTAGCCGCATCTGGTGCGTAACACATTCCAGGCTCAAAGCCTGCAGCCCGCGAGGTTTCTTCGTACAAAGCGTGCAATCCGGGAAAATTGTTCTGGCCGAAGAAATTAAGGCCATGTCGCCCAGCGCGCTTAACGGCAGCCTTGCTTCCACCGCCCCAAGCGATTAAACGCCTCACGTCAGAACGCCGTAGCGGCGTTACGCCAATATCTCCGTCTGTACTACCAGCATGCTCTAGCGCCGCGAGCAACGCACTTAGCTTTTCTTCAGCAAGGGCACCACGATTGTCGAACTCAAGACCATAAAGTGCATATTCCTCAGGCCGGTAGCCTATACCCAGCACGTAACTCACGCGACCACCGCTGAGATGATCAAGCACAATAATGTCTTCGGCCAATCGAATCGGATCATAAAAAGGCAGTAATAATGCAGCGATAGACATAGGCGTCCGAGTAGTAACCGCCGCCATAGCCGATGCCATGACCATGGGGCTTGGCATGTATCCATCGGGTGAAGCATGATGTTCGCAAAGCCCTATTTGAAAGGGCGCTTCTTGCTGATCGGCCCACCGAGCAATACCAACCGCGGCTCGATACTGATGGGCAATGGCACTGGCATCCATACCCGGCACACGCAGATCAAAACGCATTGAAATCATGGCGCTCTCCAATTGGCGTACTGTTAGTTGCTATCCAACAGTGTTGTTGACTTATCAGTTATAAAGCGACTATGTTAAACGACACACGTTACGTCAAGGCCGGAGACCACATACTCTCATGATTGGCAACGATCCGCTCGATCTAGACAACCAAATAGCCTTTGTCACCGGAGGTGGGCAGGGTGCTGGCAGAGCTATTGCGCTTACACTCGCTCATCATAACGCCGGCGGTGTGGCAGTTAATGACTACCATCTTGAGCGCGCTGAGGCCGTTGCAGAAGAGATACGTGCTTTAGGCGTTAACGCTGTGGCAGTACAAGCCGATGTGGGTGACTATGACTCAGTCAGCACTGCGTTTGAGAAAGCGGGTGAGGTTCTAGGGGCCGTCACGTTACTGGTGAACAATGCCGGCAATGCCGGACCCACAACGCAGATGCGCTCCTCACCCTTGTTCTGGGAATCTGATCCCGATGAGTGGGATCGCTATTTCCACACTAACCTGAGTGGCGTCATGAATTGTTGCCACGTTGCTATTCCTAGCATGGTTGAAGCCGGACGCGGCCGTATCGTCACCATGGTTTCGGACTCTGGCCGTATCGGCGAAGCGCGCATCGCCGCCTATGCCGCGGCAAAGGCGGGTGCCGCTGGATTTATGCGATCTATCGCAAAGGAAACGGGTCGATTTGGCATTACCGCTAACTGTATTTCACTGTCAACGTTAGAGCCCCCCATACCACCTGAGCAAATGCCTGCGTTCATGGCCAGCGATCGGACCAAAGCCCAGCTGTCACGTTACATTATCCGCCGTTTTGGTACGCCAGACGATGTAGCCCAGATGGCGTTATTTCTATGCTCCGACGCGGCCGCCTGGATTACCGGTCAAACGTATCCCGTTAACGGCGGTTACTCGGTAGCTCAGTAACCGCCTTGCAACGCAGCATAGATAAACAGGCTGTGAATCAGTAGGGTTTTTTGGGCAACTCTAATTCGGCGGTACCTGTGCACATCACCGCGCCGCGCTGATTCTCCATAGCGTGCTTTACTTTAATGATGTGTCTTCCATCGTCTTCGATTGTCTTTTCAACAACCTCGGCCGATTGAATAGTCACGTCGCCTGATAAGGCTGGTGCACGATAGTTGGCTACCGAGTGCACTACCATGCCGTGCTCACCGCACCATCCACTCAGATAATCAGTGACCCAAGCGCCCATAGATGCGCCATAACCATAGGCCCTTGGCATACCAATTCGTCGAGCAAAGGCTGGAAACAAATGTCCGCGTGACGGCCCGTAATAGGCGCCGTCTGTGACAAAGGGATTGCTAATCATCATATCTGGATCGTTTTCCCACCCGGCCATCTCTCGGGTGAATCCCATGCCTTCAAGATCTTGCTTGCGAAAATCAATAGCACCCCAGATGGTCATTAAATACGCGCGCCACTCGGTCGCGAAACTCGCAACCGAGTGTGGCCCGAATACACGCTCGGGAAGCATGTCACCCACATGGATATCGTTCCACCATCGCTCAGCATGTCCGAGGTCATGAAGCATCTTGACCCAACTAAATCGACGCTCTTCCATGGCTACTATTTCTTCGTCAGTCCATACCGGCTCGTCGAATTGTGCTGTATCCACGTTATCGCCCCCAGCCTCGGCTCGATACCGAATAGAGGTAGAGCGCTGCTTTGCGATGGGGGTACCGTCTTCTTTATAGTAGTTGTTATCTCCACGCTGAAAACATGTGGGCCCTGCAAAGCCGGTCTCCTTGACCACGTAGTCAAAGGGAATGCGCTCGTTATAAATCAAATCGCCGTCAAAGATTCGAGGTCCATAAAACCACCACTCATCACCACCAAAGAGCAAATGAGAGTTCTCGATTTTTCCTACACAAGTCGGTGCAGCACCGTGACCATCATCGGTGACAATGGGAAAACTTTGTGGTGCAACGAGCCTCCCCCAACGACTAGCGGCAGCAAAATGGGGATCGTAGTGAAGCCGATTCGGATAATGCATAGCATGTACCCATCGACGAAAATCATTGTTACGCACAGGCTCGCGGATCTGAGAGCTGTCCATAACCTTGCCAAGATGTTGATCAATGTCTGAACAATCAAATTCTTTTGAACTCATACTGCTGTCTCTTTCTTACTGAAAGTTAGTCCTGATAGCGGATATCAATGTGCGTTGCTTCGCCGCTAGGGCCCATTGGTGAATCGTACTCAACCACAGAGCACACCGGATTTGCATGCGAGGCAAACAATTTTGCTTCGTCAGCTTTGATAGCTGGAAGTCGATCTGGGGATGCAATGAGGCGCTGAGAGCTCTCAAAATCTTCACGGCTATTCCACCAGATTTCCATGATGCAATCATATCCTGGATCATGGACTTCACCGGTAATTGGATTCTTTTCAGCATACAAATAACGCCTAACATAACGTACCGCATTAGGAATTGAAGGCGAGCGGCCCATTTTCTTTGACAGCTGAGAATGCTGATTTTCGTAATAATCTAGGAACGCCTCGGCACTCATGTCGGGATGTTTACGAAAAAAACAGATTTGCTTAAACATTGTTTGTAATCCTAGGCAACCATCAACAACCCATACTTTGCACTACGCCTGCTCTAGACCTTGATACTCAAAAAGAAATTTTCTTCTATGTCGCGGGCCCCTTCATCTAGACAAAGTACCCCCCAACTAGGATAGGATAACTCAACAACACCGTTGTTTATATAAGCGAAAGGAAAAACGCATGATCAGCGTCCAGAACATAGTTGCTCAAGCTGAAGAGCAAACCGGCTTAACCGATGTAGGCGATCCGTCAGCGATTGAGGCACTCACGGTCCTCGTCGATGCCACCAATAACGAGGCGAGACTCAGCGAAGCAGGTGAACAACGCTGGGAGGCATCATTGGTAGCTAATCTTGTCAACAGAATGAGAGTTCTCGACTACGCAAAACAACATCCTGAACTGCTTGAACAGCCTATTGAGAAGCCAACCTTCGTATTTGGTCTACCACGCACAGGCACAACACTCACCATTAACTTGCTCAGTTCAGATCCGGCCCGGCGTTGCTTTTTACGTTGGGAATCGCAAAACCCCGTGCCTCCAGCCGCTGCTGGTGCACTTAGCACCGATCCGCGCTATGAAGCTGCAAAAGCGCAATTAGAAATGTCACTGAAGTACATGCCACAGATAGCCGCGATTCACTTTGAGGAAGCAGATGGCCCTACTGAGTGTCAATTTTCAATGTCCCCAAGTTTTACCGCAGAGGTATTTGACTCACAGGCACACATACCCAGCTACAGGAAATGGTTATTCAACACCTCTTATCGCTCAACGTTTGAGTTTCAAAAAATGCTATTCCAGATCTTACAAGAAAATAATTCTGGACATTGGACGTTAAAAAATCCCTGGCACCCGCTTTTCCTTGAAGATTTGATTGCCGTGTATCCAGACGCAGAACTGGTCATGACACATCGTGATCCGGTGGAGGTCGTCGGTTCGGCATGCAGTTTGCTGCGTCACGTAAGGCCCATCTACTCCGAAGACGTTTCCATGAGCGAAATTGCAGATACACTACTTGAAACCTTCGATCTTATGATTGAACGCCAAGATGCATTTCGAGCAAAGCATGGGACCGATGCCATTTATGATATCTACTACCAAGATCAGCTCCGGGATCCCATTGGCACCATGCGTAAGCTATATGAACACTTCGACACCCCGTTCACATCGGAAGTTGAGCTCTGCATGCAAACAATGCTTAAGGAAAATCCAAAAGGTAAATTCGGCAAACACGAGTACTCTCTCGACGAATTTGGGCTAACAGCAGAGCAAATACGTGAACGTTACGGCGATTACTGTCAACGCTTCAGTATTACTCCGTGATAAACGCACGAATCATCGCGGAGTAATCTCGGCGCACCCAACGTCCGAGAAAATTGGTCAGAATAGCCAGTTGCGATCGCAATCGCTCGTCATCTTGAATAATGGGATCTAAATAACCGTTGGGCCTGCTACCGGCAGGCAATCGACTCTGGATGTAAGAAGGCGTATCGAGCATATAGCGTACACCCATGTGCGCTATATACAAATCTAAGTGTGCCATCACTTGCTCACGACGTAACATTCGCCCGCCAGCGCGATAAAACGCCTCAATAAACACGGCAACCAAATCATCAATCTGCTCCCACACTTGAATCTGAGCCCCACACAAGCAGCCCCAGATCGCCATTGCTACATTCAACTGACCGGCATTTCCCCAATCCATTAGGCCACACCGCAGATCATTTTTATCGCTGCGCCAGAACCAGGCGTTATCAAGTTGAGCATTCCAATGACACAACGCGATATAGGCAGGATCAGCGCCAAGTACATCAAATATCGCCGCCTCTGCGGCGACAATCATAGGTGCACCTTCTCGCAGCGTAAGGATCAATGCTGGCGAGGCGATTGATGAAGGTAACAACTGTGGGTATGCCTCGATGAAACTTTCAAATTGGTCAATTTTGACGGCCAAGTCAGCGGTGGTCGGTGCCGGACGAGTATCGACGAGCAGTGTCTTTGGATTAAACGGAAACCATTGCTCAACCATTGTCGACAACTTGCCGGCAGCATGTGTGCCAGCCAGCGTCCCTAAATCGGCCAGAACGCAACGATAGTAAGCCACAACATCTGAATACATATGATCCACCGATTTGGGCTTCAGCGGCTCTATGTCAGCCTCCCCAAATGGCACTCGCTCAGTTATGAGAATACCTGACCCACTTTCAGCATGGTAATCCGCAAAAAAACATCGTGGGATCATAAGGGGAAATCCGGGCATCGCAGATAACCGCGCCATATAGACTTCACTCGCCATTTGGACCCGCGTCGAATCTCGCTTGGAATCGTTAAAATCGCGTGAGAATTTTACGAATAAGTGTTTCGATAATGGCTTAGACACACTGTTGTAGCTCACGGTCAGTTCTGCTTTCTGTCCGGTACTACCACCTTCAAATGCAGCCAGTCGATCAACAGCGCTAACGCAACCCCGCTCGTCAAGAATACCACTTGCGCGGAACGCCTTCGTCAAAAACTCAGTGCCACTCGCAACCAAACCATCAATATCGGCAGGAAACATAAGGCCAGACAAATCACCGCAGAAATAATGAATGTCTTTGATCGACATCGGGTTAATTACTTACTTGAATTGGAAGATCACCTCTATCTGGCGTGGACTCTTGCCAACGCACAGACCCGAAGGGCCTGTCCAACCAACGCTGAACACGAACAGGCTCTAAACCAATATGCATTGTGCGCGCGCGCCTGAATAACTCGGAATCTTCTCTGGTACGGCGACTACGCATACGTAGATAATCATGCCAAGTGGGGCAGCGAAAGCGCTCACACCATATTTCCACATCAGCAAGATCACGAGAAATGCTCCAGCCATAGGCACCTGAACGTAGCCTCGACTTCTGAATTTCGCGCATGATTTTATAAAAATCGCGCGCACGCTCAGCAGGGATTCGGTATTCAAGCTCAACGGTAATGGGGCCACTGCGACCATTAATGGCCAGCTGAACATCGGGGTCGTCAAGGATATTAGGATCTAACTCAGTTGTCTGGTCTCGATCGGCAATAGGAATTATCCAACCCAAAGCAACTGAAGCTGCGAGCAAAGCTGCACCACATAGAAACGTGTATACAAGACCCTGAGACATGGCCAGCTGTCCCCAAAACCAGGACCCGGCCGCAACGCCCAGAGACATTGCTGCGCTACTTGTAGCAATAGCGCGACCCATAACCCACCGAGGTACAAAAAGTTGAATGGTAATGCTAATCGTTGTGGACGTGATCATCGAAGCCGCACCTGCGATAAACAATACCGCAAGATCGATCCAAAGATTTCGACTAAAGGCTATCACCACCAAAGACAGCGCCACAGTCAGGCACATGCTAGCTACCGTGGCCTCATTACTAAAATACCGACGAACGCGTTGCAAAAGTAATACACCGGTGACAGCGCCCACACCGTAAGCGCCTAAAAGCACCCCGAATGTGCGTGCATCTCCCGCCAATAAATCTCGGGCAATGAGTGGCATAAGCGCGTGCAAAACTGCCATACAACTTGAAGAAACAAGAGCGCGCACTATTGCCCTTCTCACAGGGCGCATGTTGGCAATGTAAGCAACACCGGCACTGATAGACCGAAGCAATCCTTCGGGCGGCAAACGTGATTCTTCGCTAACGCGTTGCCAGCGACGCAGCGATTCGAGCACAGGCAGATAGCAAAAAGCGTTAACAACGAAAGCCGATACGCCCCCGTAAACAGCGACGAGTATGCCGCCGAGCGCCGGGCCCACTGTGCGAGCAAGGTTATAGCTGATGTTGTTCAGTGCGATGGCTTGAGGAAGCTGATCACTTGGTACCTGTTCGGCAACCGAAGCGCCTCGTGCGGGTGTTGCAAGCGCTCCGGTAGCGCCAACCAAGGAACAGAGCCCAAGCAACACCCACGGCGTCAACATATCTAGCACACCCACCATGATGAGTGCTGCCGTTGCCAACAGGCCTAGGGTAAAAAATAGCAACTGCACTCGGCGCCGGTCGTAGATATCGGCGATAGCCCCTGCGGGTAATGCCAGCAGTGCCATAGGCAAAAACATTGCAGTCTGCACCATAGCCACATAATCAGCTGTCGCAATACTAGCCATGATCCATGCCGCTCCCACCGCCTGGATAAGACCGCCGGCATGAGACAGTGTTGTACCTAGCCAGATGTACCGGAAAGTAGGCCCCTTAAGTGGGGAAAAGGTACCGACCTTTGCGGTTGCATCGTTCACAGTTTTAACAAGACCTCGTTGGCAAGGCGCTCGGCATCTTCACACCATTGGACGCGGGTGGCGCCGCGAATATTTACCGAGCATTGCTGAAAGCCCATGTCCTCAAGTTCGAGAATTCTGTCAATAAGCGCCATACTATCGAGCACCTCACCCGGAAATACCGGACTACCAATAGCCAATAAGGGCGACTCCTGTCGTCCGGCCCTATCACACTGCTCGTGTAAATAGCGAATGCCCGACCGCAAATCATCTAAGGTCGCGATGGCTGAAGTTCGTGACGTTCCGTTCATAGCAGGGCCTGTGAGGAAAGGAAACCAAGCATCGCCAAATTCTACGGCTCGGCGTATGGCACGTCGCGCATTACCACCAATCAGTAAGGGCGGGTTGGGTTGTTGTTGAGGGTGCGGCAAAATTCGGTTACCGACCGCTTCATAGCCACTACCCTGGAAACTGAACTCATCCTGACGCCAAGCGGTATGTAGAGCCCGCAAATACTCATCGAAAAGCTCATTTCGCCGCTCAAAATCCACTCCCAAAGCACGGTACTCGGCTTTCTGGTATCCGGCGCCTACACCAAGCGATAACCGCCCTCCCGAAAATACATCCAATGAAGCCGCAGCCCGGGCGGTAATAAAAGGATTACGGTAGGGCAGTACGAGAATCCCTGTTTGCAAGCGTAGTTTTGTTGTAACTGCTGCAACGAAGGACAACATAACGAAAGGGTCCTGCGCTTGGTGACCTCCGGCATCGAGCCATCGGCTACCCGGGACAGGATGATCAGTTACATTGGCACCATCAAAACCCAGATTTTCGAGACAACTTGATATTTCTTTGACCGCATCAAGAGTCAAAAACTCTGCCGGCGCATCGGAACGATCGAACGGTAGATTAGTGTGTATTTTCAAGGGACGTACTCCTCAAATGTCACCGACGAGAGACCAGCGTCCCGATTGGGTTCTCACCCATCCGCCACTACCTGAAGTACCACCATCGACAGGCAGGGTTATTCCAGTGATGTAGCTAGCAAGATCGGAAGCGAGATACACGGCTGCATCGGCACACTCTTCTATTGAACCAGGACGTCCCAAGGGAATACGCCGCCGAGTCGCATCTGCTTGAGCATCAGTAGGTTCATGCCACATCGCCGGATCAACTGGGCCTCGGATGTTGCCACGCAAACCGGGGGTATCAATATAATCAGGCGCAATGGCATTAACCCGAATGTTGTGATCGGCTAACTCCACGGCCATAGTGCGTGTAAAATTAAGAACAGCTGCCTTGCATGCGGCATAAACGGCATAGTCGGGTGCAGCTCGAGTACCCTCAATACTCGCTATATTAAGAACCGAACCTCCGCTCCGCGCCGCGATCATACGCTCGACAGCCATTGATGTAGCGCTGAATACACTCATCAGATTAAGGTCTATCAAGCGTTGCCAACTTGCGGCTGATTGATCAATAAATTTTTTAGGTGCTACACCACCGGCGTTATTGACGAGTACATCCAACCTACCAAATGACTTATCTAATGCCACAAATACCCTATCGAGGGCTGAGGGATCACTGACATCGGCCTCTACAGCAATGACTTTTCGTCCAAGCACCTCGATAGCCGACTGTACTTCTGTACAGCGCTCAGGTTCGCGCTCTGCAATAACAATATCTGCACCCAACGACGCAAAAGCTAAAGCGATGCCACGCCCAATACCCGCTCCACCACCGGTGATCAGAGCCACCTGCCCCCTCATGCTTAATCGGTCAAAGATCGTCATTAACTCGTCGCCATCCAGTCATGCATCTGAGTGCGGTAAGCACCGAAGCGAGCTTCTATTGCCGGCATATCAAGCCCAAAATAATCTGCACTGGGGTATTCGGCAGCACCTTTTTGCTCGGCGTTCTTTATCCACCAATTGTGCATATTTCTTTCAAACTCGACGCTCACGGGTTCATCAAGCCATGCATAGAGCCCCCGTACTGTTCCCAGAGGGTCGCTCTGCATGGCAGAAAAATCAATGTCGTAAAAGCGATCAGCAGACTGGCTAGCCCGAAACTCAAGCGCTCGATCCATACCGACACTCCATTGCTCCACATTAAGCGCACCTACGTAGTGAGGATCGAGGGAATCGGTCAGTTTACCAATGTAATCCGTATACAGAGCACAAACCGAGCGCATAACGTGGGCGGGATCCCTGTGCGTCATGACAAACCGAGCATCTGGAAATACTTTGTTAATAGCGTCTAGATACAAAAGATGTGTGGGCGCCTTTAATCGCCAATGCGCTCGCGGGTTGCGCCATTGAAGCAGCTTCAATACTCGCTTCTCATAGGCATAGGTTGACTCGAGATCAGCGTGTATTAGCCATTGCGCGTAACTCGGTATTTGTGCAAAAGCTAAAAACAATTGGCTGCCGAAATTCAGTGCCATTAACTCTTGGCACTCTGCAGGAGGATTGTCACCGGCGGGTACAAATTGTCGGGTACCGGGGAGCTTTTCCGATGCCAATGCCACTCTGTCAGACACCGGAGTATCCGAGGCAACACTATCACCCGGCCGCGACGATTCGTGAGCTCGCAAGCTACGGGCGCTGGGGTCGCAGGCTAGTAAAAACGATAGCGCTGTGGAACCGGTACGGGGCAAACCAATACCTATTAACGGAGCTGTAACTTCCTCATCGTCTATCTCCGGATAACACCTATACCACTCCTCTATTCGTAATCGCTGCTCAAGGTGCATGAGTAATCGTTGCTCGAGAAGCTGGACGCCGGGCATGTTTAGATTTGCCTCACCTTTAAGTGCTGCTACCAGACGATCGGCACCTTCGCGAAAGCTATCATCACCAAAATTGTCGAGGCCTGTGGTTTTCCTAGCTGCATCGAGCAACATCGATAAGGTTTTCAAATGGCCTCCCAGAAAGCACTAGAAGCGAGCAGGATGACGAGATTCGATCCTATCCTAGCGACCGAAACAATTCAACAACACTGACCAATAGCGGCAAAGGTCAAGGCAGCCACACCAGCAGCATATAATGCCCACTATCCAACAAGATTGTTGAATAGCGGCATGCACTTGATTATTCTTTTTCAGCGATTAATAACATTAAGACCCTAACTGAGAGGTTTGCTCCATGAATCAATCCAGCAGTGTGATACCCGAGAAGGCATCTGCGGAAGAGCTCGCCTTAGGTACAGACCCTATTCCTGCCGGCCCTTATTTTCAGGAAGCGTGGTTCTTAGACGAAGTTGAAGCGATTTTTAAGAAAACATGGATAAATATCGGGCACCGTTGCGAACTACCGGAAAAAGGGTCATACATCGTTAGAGAACTCGAGTTTGCCAACGCGTCTTTGCTAATAGTCAGAGGAACCGATGATTGCATTCGAGCATTTCACAATGTTTGCCCTCATCGTGGCACACAGCTCATTAGTGATACTCGAGAAGGGCGAGCCGGCACATTTAGTTGCCCCTATCATCGATGGACTTTTAATCACGACGGTAGCTTACGCGCCGCGCCAGATTTTCAACGTTTTTATCTTGATAAATCACAGTGTGGATTGACAGAAGTGGCCACAGATCAGGCCGCCGGCATGCTCTACGTCAACCTTGACAAAAAACCACAACAGAGCCTGGCCGATTTTCTCGGCGCGCTTGCGCCGCTAATGGAAGAAACCATCATCGCCAAGGCAGATAATTTTTCTGAGTACGTTTATGAGATCGATGCCAACTGGAAAGTTACCTATGATAATTTTCAAGAAAATTATCATTTAACTTTTGTGCACCCGCGATCAGGTGGAGCCACATCGGGGACAGATAATCCATTTGGCTACCCTCTCGCCTATGGCTTTCAAGACCCGCATAGAACACAAACCATTTGGACGAACTCAGAATATCAGCCGTCTAACACCATGATGACTGCCTTTAGCTCATTGGGGCGCAAGGCAGCACAGACAGGCTTTATGGACACAACCGGAACCAAACAATATTTTGCAGTGTTCCCCAGCCTCTTTATGTTTGGCTCATTAATGCAGCCTTTCACTCATCAGGTATACCCGATAAGCGCAACGCGCTCACGGGGAGTCATCCGAATATATTGGATAGGCAAGGATGACAGTGCAAGCATCCGATTCGCGCGAGAATATGCAATGGCCTCTGCACGCGACATTCATTCCGAAGACTTTTCAATCATTGAAGCAGGTCAACGCGGGTTAAACAGCGGCGCACTCAGCCACATTCATTATCAACAGCAAGAAGTGTTGTGTCGCCACCTATTTGAACAAGTTCGCCAGCGCGTTGACGCCTATCGCAATCAGCTAATCGCAACCGACGGAGGGCCTCACTCATGAGCAATCTACCCGAACCGTTCAGCGACTTGGAGTCTCTAGTACCTCTATGGGCAATAGAAGGCAGCGCAGCACGCGCGGCAAAGCGCGATAGTAGTAGCGCAAACGAGCGCCAAGAACTCTTTACTGCCCTGCATCCTAGGCTTTCGGAGGCGCTTGAGTATTTAGACCAAATAGGATTACCCAGTTTCACCAACGCCGATCAAAACTTGATGAACCTGCTACTCAGTTATGCACACGTATCACTCGCGGTAGAGGTTCAGGGGGAAGACGAGGCCAAGCTCGCAATCTGGCGCCCCAAAATGCAGCTCACCCGAACGCCGGCGGGGGCCTAGTGAAAAATACGATACTCGGAGAAGAGCCCCATCCAGATCGTGAGTACGTCTTAATCGATCGCCCAGATAACGGTATCCGTGATGCGTGTAACGTGTGGCTTGAGTCCACTGACGGCAGCCTGGGCATGCGACTGGGCATTGAGGCGGTCGCTGAGCAATGGGATAGCCACGACATCTGGTTTGATTTGGCCTTTGCCACTGGCCGCGTGCTCAGTTTTCGAGGCGCTGGACCAAATACCAGCAGGCTTGACGACACAGGTAAGCCGAGCATCTTTTCTGCCGGCGGATTGCAGTTTCAGTGCCTAGAACCGCTAAAAAAATGGTCCGTTAGTTTTACTGGAGAGGCTGAGGAGCTCGACGCTGGGACACTGGCACGTGGCGCAGCTGGCTTTGAATCCATACAGAGCAACCTGCTGACTGTTCAACTGGATATCGACCTAACTATGGCGGGACCGGCGTGGCTACCGGGCTCATTATCACAAGAAGCTGCCGCGATACTCGCCGGTGATGATGGCGACTTCATGAGTCCCCGCTATGAACAATTATGTCGTGCCGACGGACGCCTAGTCATCAATGAAGAAGCGATAGACTTTAAAGGTAACGGCCTCAGAATTCGGCGAACTGGGTATCGCGCTTTCTCTGGGTTTCGTGGGCACTGCTGGCAATCAGCGGTATTCCCTGATGGACGCGCATTTGGATTTAATACGTATCCTCCAGAAAAACCCGGCGCCACCCACTACCGCGAAGGATTTATCATTGAGAACGGACAACGCATTCCGGCAATACCTATTGAGGTACCATGGTTACGTCAGCTGCGCCAAAGCGGCGACGATGTGTCCTTTGTCTTGCAAACCAATGATGGACGGCGAATCGCTATAACCGGCGAAACCTTCATCAATACACGCTCTCGCAGTCATAAAACGCTTCCGCCAGACTTCCCCATTGTCCAGCAGGCTCATGCTTGGTATCGCTGGGGTGGCGTAGAAACCACTGGCATGCTCGAGCGTTCATCTCTGCCCGAATTGATCGAAATTTCCGACAAATAGTCTTCAGAAGGTGGCAGATACTCAGCACGACCCATGGCACAATGTAACGGAAGCTAACAACGGACGCAGAAGCTGACATTGGAATAGCCACACCTTTCTTGTTAACAATACATCCTTGGTCATGCAGGAGTTATGTTTCATGAGTAACGAAGATAGTGAAGCGATACGAAATACCCGCACGGACTGGATGAGTACTCACCGGAATATGTATCTCGATTCTGGTGGTGCGCAAGGGCACATCATGGATTTACGCGCGGTTGGCGGCTACACGCTAGGCACCCACTGCCTCATTAAATACACGGGACGCAAAAGTGGCAAAACGTTTATTACACCGCTGTGCTATGGCGTGCATGCCGGTGAGGTCGCCATCATTGCCTCTAAAGGCGGTGCAGATCACCATCCGGCATGGTACCTGAACATCATTGAGCGGTCGGAAATCGAATTTCAAGTTGCCACCCAAGCCTGGCAAGGAACTTGGAGGGAACCCGAAGGCACAGAGCGACAGGTTGTCTGGGAACACATGGTCGCATGCTTCCCTTTTTTCCAGCAGTACCAAGCATCTACCGCCCGGCGCATTCCCGTTGTGTTACTCAAACCTGAAACGAGTATCCCTGTACTTCGCGCGCAAGATGCCAGTGGCATACGCGGCATTTTGACGGAATGATTGCTGCCGACCTTAAGCGAAAGCACAGCCTGCGATTAACGTACTAACCTCACGGTCATTGTTACCGTTTTAGCGGCACTACGGACTGTGAGAACCCGCTACTGCGTCATCTCCTGACTCCGCGCCTGCTCTTGGCTGCGCAGAATAAATCGCTGAATCTTACCACTCGGTGTTTTTGGCAGATTCTCAACAAACTCGAATTCGCGAGGATACGCGTGGGCCGATAACCGATTTCTCACAAAGGTTTTTAACTCCGCTTCTAACTCGGCCGAGGACGTCCAGCCCTTACCCAGTACGACATAGGCTTTAACGATTTCAGTGCGCTCGGGGTCAGGCTTGCCCACCACGGCAGATTCAACAACCGCTTCATGCTCAACCAAGGCACTCTCAACATCAAATGGCCCAATTCGGTATCCCGCCGAAGTGATCACATCATCGTCGCGACCTATAAAACTAATAGTGCCGTCGGCATTGCACTCTGCCGTATCGCCACTCAAATAGTAACGACCCTGCAGTGATTTAGTCTCCATACCTTCATAGCCACTAAACCAAAACAATGGTGAGCGCTCAAGATCAATTGCGAGCACTCCCGGCTGCCCCGCAGGCAACGGATTGAGTTGCTCATCAACCACTACCACCCGATACCCCGGTAACGACACTCCCGCTGCCCCAGCTGTCACCGGGTGCTCAAGCGCATGATGGTTGCATAAACTCATGCCCATTTCGGTTTGACCGTAGTGATCGTGAATCGTCACCGCTAAGTGTTTAGCAAACCACCGGATAACCTCAGGATTAAGGGGCTCTCCCGCGCTACTCACCGCTCTTAAACGCCCTTTCAATGTATCAACAGCCTTGGGGCCCGCCGCTATCAGCGCCCGATAAGCCGTGGGAGCGCCGGCAAGGTTATTGATATCAAATTGCTCTACAACGCGGACTAAACTCTCCACAGTAAAGGCGCCGTCAAACAGTGTTATCGCCTGCCCCATCAGCAGCGGACCCGTTACGGCATACCACAGGCCATAGGCCCAACCCGGGTCGGCAATATTCCAAAACCGATCATCATCATGCAAACCTACCGCTAAGCGCATATAAACTTCAAATGACAACAGGGCGGAAATAGGCAGTAACACCGGTTTAGCGGGTCCAGTGGTGCCCGACGTAAACATAATCAGAAAAGGATCTTTTGTGTCTCTCTCAACAACGGGCAACCCTAGATCAGCCGCCATTACGGCTTCGTGAAAATCGATGTCGCTGGACTGTGCCGAACATCCTCCCTGGCACACAGTTAGCACGGTCAGCGGTGGCGTATTAAGGCTGTCAAGCTTGCTGCGATTCGCCGTATTGGTAACAACCACACGGGCTCCTGCAGTGTTGAGCCGATGCTCAATTGCTTTAGGACCAAACGCCGTGAATAACGGCTGATAAACCGCCCCTATTCGCCATACCGCCAATAACGTCACTACTAGCTCGGGTACTCGCGGTAGCAAGCAAGCCACACGGTCTCCGGGTCCAACACCTTGCTCGGTCAATACGCGCGCGAGTCGCTGTGATTGCTCACTGAGCTGTTCAAAAGTCAGCCGGGCCGTTGCCTCAGTTTCGTCAGTCCAACGCAATGCCAGACGATCTCCACCACAATATCGATCACAGCATAGCACTGCTACATTTACGTTCGATGTCCCCCCACCAAATACCCGTCGGGATTCGACCGCCAAATCAAAACTCTCGTAGACCTGTCGATAGTCCATAAAAATCTCCGAACCATGCTAGCTATCTGGCTCTGCGTCTCATATCAACAAGCGTGGCCACTGATAGCAATGCATAAAATGAGTATGCGACCACTACCGACTTTTAGCGTGGCTGCATACGGATTGCGCCATCGAGACGCACAGTGGTGCCGTTGATATAGCCATTTTGAACAAGCTCCAACACTAAACTGCCGAATTCGTGGGCCTGACCCATGCGCGGCGGAAAAGGCACCATAGCACCCAGCGCATCCTTCATTTCCTGTGGGGCGCGATCAAACGCCGGCGTATCCATAATGCCCGGCTGAATGGTATTGCAGCGAATACCCTCTCGACTCAAGTCTCTGGCAATCGTAAGGGTCATACCGTTAATGGCTGCCTTGGCCGCAGAGTAAGCCGCTTGCCCCATCTGCCCTTCTGTGGCCGCGGCAGATGCGGTATTCACAAGCACGCCGCGCTCACCATCTAGAGGTTCAAGCGTCATCATGCCCGCCGCTGCGCGGGTGATACAGCGAAAGGTACCCACCGTGTTGAGGCGAAGTACAAATTCGAATTGTTCACTTGGGAAAAAATTAATTTCACCGGTTTTTTTATCTCGACGAGCAGTGGGTATGGCATTGCCACCACCCGCACAGCAAACCAGTATCCGTTCTTGGCCATTGACGGCTCGCGCTTGAGCAAAAGCTGCATCAACACTATCGTCGGACGTGACATCGCATTGGCAAAAAACTGATTCAGTGGCCTCTGCCGCGGCTTCTCCTGCGTCAGGATTCATGTCAAAGATCGCTACTTTAGCACCTGCGTCACGTAGCACCCGTACCGTAGCTAGGCCAAGACCTGAGGCCCCACCGGTAACAACAGCTGCGACAGATTGATCTATTTTCATGGCTTTATCCTCAATAGTGTGTAGCTTTGAAATGCTTCAATACGAGGTTGCTAGTGGACGTTTTCAACTGTCTCAAACAGTCCACTTTGCAACAACGGTGTTGAACAGTATGATACCAGCTTTAATGATAACGGAGCATACAGATGACACAGGTTATGAAGGGGATCAGGGTCTTAGAGGTCGCGCAGTTTACGTTTGTACCTGCCGCCGGTGCGATCCTTGCAGACTGGGGTGCGGATGTTATCAAAATTGAACATCCCGAGCGCGGTGATACGCAACGGGGATTCATTAATCTTGGCGCTGTGAAGCTGGACAAAGATCGCAATGCGCTTATGGAACACCCCAACCGTGGCAAGCGAAGTGTAGGGCTCGATATCACCAACCCCGAGGGGATGGCACTGCTTTACGAGATTGCCAAAACTGCCGACGTTTTTCTCACCAACTATCGTCCTTCGCAGCGGCAGAAGTATGGCTTTGATATTGAGCATATTCGTGCGGTAAATCCCAATATCATCTATGCCCGAGGGAGCGCCTACGGTGATAAGGGTCCCGAGCGCGACGTGGGCGGTTTTGACGGCACTGCGTTCTGGTCTCGCGGTGGTATAGGTCACGCTATGACACCGCCTGAGCTCGACGGCCCACTTTCTCAAGGCATTCCTGCTTTTGGCGATTCTATTGGCGGCATGAACTTAGCTGGCGGTATCTCTGCCGCATTGCTGCACCGCGAGCGCACGGGAGAGGCCATTGAACTTGACGTATCATTGATGAGCACCGCCTGGTGGGCGGCCGGCACATCTATTGACCTTGGACTTGAGCAAGGAGAGATCCCGCGCAACCGTATGCCTACCTCGGGAGGTAACCCTGGTAATCCGTTTACGGGTAATTACTGGACGTCCGATGGTGGAACTATCAACCTCTGCACGCTCACTCCCGGCATGCACATCCGAAATATTTTTGAACATCTAGGCATACCAGAGGCGGCTGATGATCCGCGATTCAGCGATGCTAAGGCACTAATGGAAAACTGGGAACAAGCCGGAGAGTTGATTGCCGAGGCTATTGGTAAACAGCCCTTTGAATACTGGCGCCAACATCTTAAAACCATGTCAGGCCAGTGGGCACCTTGTCAGAGCTTGGTCGACATAGCATCCGATGAGCAAGCACTCGCCAATGACATGATCTTTGAAGTGGAATCTGCTGATGGTGGCGCGCCAATGAAGTTGGTTCGCGGGCCCGTGCAGTTTAACCACCAACCAACTGTGACCACACGGGCACCACAATCCTCAGAACATACAGAAATGTTCCTCATGGAAATTGGTGTGGAGTGGGACCAGATTGAAGCCTTAAAAGCCGCAAAAGCCATTGCCTAACACGGGAAAACACAATGAAACCAGGAACAAAACTAAAAAGTGCTACTTGTGACACCGAAGTCATGGTCATTAAAGCGCCTGCAGATGCAGAGATCGCCTGCGGTGGCACACTCATGACAGCCGAAGCATCGGCCAACAGCCAGACCATTGATCCGGCATTTGCCGATGGCACTCTTATGGGTAAACGTTATGTCGATGAAGCCGGCACTGTCGAGTTGTTATGTGTCAAAGCTGGGGCCGGATCGCTTTCCATGAACAATACCAAGCTCGGTATCAAAGACGCAAAACCACTGCCTTCATCGGACTGAATACCCAACAATGAATATTTCGCTGCTACTCCAGATGGCTGCCGATGCTGGATCCGATCGTGTAGGCCTGGTTTGTAATGGTCGTCGCTGGACCTATTCAGAACTCTATAACGCTGCTCTCAGGGCTGCCGCTATATTTAAGGCATGTGGCAGTGAATACGTGGCACTTCTCGATGAAAGCAGTGAGGCTGCCCCGATTGCTTTATTTGGGGCGGCAATTGCAGGCATTCCTTATGTGCCATTGAACTACCGGCTTGCTGACGAAGACCTTGCCGCTCTTTTGAAACGCATTGCTCCCGCGCTAATCATAGGGGATGACCATCGGGTTTCAGTATTGGATCCAGACAGCGGACATACGTGCTTAGCGCGCACCGCCTTTGTAGATCAGGTTTCCGATACGCGCTTTGAGGTTGCAGTGTTTTCGGAGACTGATGCCGCGATTGCCGCACAAATCTTCACCAGTGGCACAACTTCAGCACCCAAGGCGGCCCTACTCAAGCATGCCAATCTAATGGCCTACATTCTTGGCACCGTTGAGTTTATGTCAGCCGATGAGAGTGATGCCGCATTGGTCAGCGTGCCGCCTTATCATATAGCGGGAATTGCTGCGTTAATGAGTTCTATTTATGCCATGCGGCGTATCGTACTGCTCCCTGCGTTTTCTCCTGAAGCATGGTTAGAGCTGGTTAGCACAGAAAAGGTGAGTAATGCCTTTCTCGTGCCAACCATGTTACAGCGTATCGTCCTACTCCTAGATCAGGACAGTAGTGTAGAGCTTGGATCATTACGATCGATTGCCTACGGCGGCGGGCGCATGCCACAAGAGTTAATTGAGCGGGCACTAGAACTCATGCCTGATACTGGTTTCACTAACGCCTACGGGCTTACAGAAACCAGTTCAACCATTGCTCTACTCGGACCCGAAGATCATCGGCAGGCGCATGAATCGTCAGATCCCTCCGTTCGCGCTCGGATAACATCGGTAGGTAGGCCCTTGCCGACAATTGAGTTGGAGATCCGTGATGAAAATGGTAATGCTGTAGCTGCTGGCGAAGTCGGCGAAATTTATGTCCGTGGCGAACAGGTTTCGGGTGAGTACCGTGAACGCAGCGCGCTTGATTCTGAAGGGTGGTTCCCTACAAGAGATGTTGGCTGGCTGGATAAGGAGGGCTACCTATTCTTGGGTGGTCGCGCCGACGATGTTATTGTCCGTGGCGGAGAGAATATTTCTCCAGGAGAAATAGAAGATGTGCTTGCAACACATGCCGCTGTTGCCGAGTCGGTAGCGGTTGGAATCCCCTCAGTTGAATGGGGTGAGGCTGTGGGCATTGCAATAACGGTACGCGCCGGGTTTGAAACACCTTCCACAGAGGAGTTACAAAATCTTATTCGAGAACGCCTGCGTTCCTCACGAGTGCCCGAAAAGGTGATTGTGGTAGATGCTCTGCCCTATAACGAGATGGGCAAGCTTTTACGGCGAGAAGTAAAAATCCTCTTCAACTGATTGGGATAGAGCCTGCGCTCGCCATGCTTGGCAACTCACATAGATGACGCAAGAAGCATTCAGCCCAATTGCTATAAAGCAATCACTTTTTTTTCGAACGCGATGCCGTTGTTGCCTTCGCTTTAGCCTTGGCTCTTACTTGCGTTTTGGCGTTAGCACCCACCCTCTTTTTAGCTGCGCTTTTTTTCGGGGCGGCGGCAACCGAGTTACGCGAACCCTCTATCTCCTCGAAAGCGCCTGGTCTAGCTACGCCTTGACGAGCCAATCTTAATGCCTCCTGCGTATACCTTTGTGCAAGCTGTTTACGCTGTCGCGACGATTTTTGACGCGCATCTACCCATAGTGGCCATGTAAAGAGGCTAGACAATACCGTCAAGGCATGAACTTCTATGTCGATATCGGGTTGGGCATCACCGGACTGCGAAAACTCTTTCAAACTACTGACCATGCCTTGCCAGAAGGGATCGTTTTCGATGGCGGATCTATCGCGAATCATCTGGTGCAACCACGCCGGTCCAAATTCTGGATTTTCAATGGCAAAGGTTGCGAGTTTTTCAATAAGACCACGTGGAGCCAGTTGATCCTCCGGGTCCCTATGGGCAAACACCTCATCGTGCAAACGCTGGCTAACATGTTGCATGGTTGCAGCAATAAGCTGCTCTCTAGTCTGAAAATGATGGTAGGCGGTGCCACGGTTAACACCGGCTTGCTGAGCTATCTGGGACACGCTAAGCCCTTCCGGGCCATCGAGCGCCATCATTTTCCCTGCCACGTCGAGGATAGCTTTACGAGTTTTTTCGGGGTTACGACGGGTTCTAGTGGCAGCAATGTCACTCGATTTTTTGCCTTGGAGTTGTTTCACTTTAGCCATACTCAGCCCTTCTGGTTAGCAAACGCGCAAATTATACGCGCTCAATAATAATGGCCGGCGCCATGCCGCCTGCCGCACACATCGTCACCAGGCCACGCTTGAGTCCTCGTCTCTCTAGCTCGTCCAGAACGGTTCCTATAAGAACAGCACCCGTAGCACCAATTGGATGGCCCAGTGCAATGGCACCGCCATTGACGTTGATACGTTGCCGATCGATCCCGAGATCACGTATGAACTTCTCAACGACCACAGCAAAGGCCTCATTGACCTCCCATAAATCAATATCTGCAACATTTAGACCAGCCTTGGCCAGGACTTTTTTTGCTGCGGGTACGGGAGCATTGAGCATGAGTGTTGGGCAGTCGCCCACATTGGCGGCAGCAATGACTCGAGCGCGCGGTTTGAGCCCATGGCGTTGCGCATAAGACTCAGATGCCAACAACAATCCGGCTGCACCATCAACCACGCCCGACGAGGTTCCCACATGGTGAACACACTCAATATTCAGATCAGGGTATTTTTGGTTAATGAGCTTTCGGTAAGTGGTGCCTGACTTATCTAAAGGCATATCGGCCAACGCTTGAAATGCGGGCTTCAACTCGGCCAAACTTTCTGAAGAGGTTTCGGGTCTTGGGTACTCTTCGTGATCAAGAACCGTGTTGCCACTATCGTCAACAACGGGCACTAAAGACCGAGCAAATCGTCCCTCGGCAATGGCTACAGCTGCACGCCGCTGGCTCTCCACACCAAAGGCCTCAAGATCGGCCCGGCTAATCCCTTCCATAGAAGCAATGGCATCGGCACACAACCCTTGATTCGATTGTGGATGACTTGCCATTAGGCGCATGTTACCCGAGCCGAGGCCATATCCAACGCTCAGACCAGCCTCGCGTTCTTTCATACCAGCCTCGGTGACATAGGACATCATTTCGGTGCCCCCAGCGATTAATAGATCTTCAAAACCGCTGCGTATTTGGCCTGCTGCTAGTATCGTTGCTGTGAGTCCACTGCCACAGAATCGATCTAGGGTCATACCACTCGCTTTTAAGTCGAAACCTGCATCCAACGCAGCCATTCGGCCCAAATCACCTGCCTGCCACCCCTTTTGCGCACTCGTGCCCCAAATCACATCATCAATATCGGCCGTGTTAAGAGCATTGCGTTCCGCCAATGCCTTTAGCACCGTCGCTGCAAGGTGCTGAGGGTGCATTCCATAAAAGGCGCCTTTGCCTGGTTTGCCAATTGCGCGGGGCGTTCTTACGGCATCAATAATATAAGCTTCAGACATAGCGTATTCCTAACCAGATAAACTTAAAACGAATACACTTAAAGTGTACCGCCAATTAGACAATTATTCGACAGTGTTGAATAAAAGAAAAGCGACGCCCGAATTAACGAGCGGCGCCTTTATGAAATGGTTCTATTAGATGTCTCTGCGAGATGGCTCGCTCTAATCGACTCAGCTGTTTACATCAACAACCAAGCGACCTGTCACTTTGCCCGCAAGAACATCGGCGGCAATGTTTGGAACTTCGCTTAAACTAATGTCATTGGCAACGGCCTGGAGCACACTGGCATCAAGATCGCGAGCTAGTCTCTGCCATGCTGCTTGCCGCGGCTCTGACGGCGCCATTACGCTATCGATACCATAGAGAGTGACACCGCGCAGTATAAACGGCATTACTGTTGCAGGAAACTTGGGGCTCTCTGCCAAGCCGCACGCAGCAACAGCACCGCGGTATTTCACTTGGGCACAAGCGTTAACCAAAGTATTGCCACCCACTGCATCAACAACACCAGCAAAACGCTCTCGCTGAAGCGGCTTACCAGGCTCGGAGAGGGTCGCTCGATCAATTATTTCGCTAGCGCCAAGGCCCGATAAATATTCGGCTTCATTGGCCTTACCCGTAGAGGCCACCACGGTGTAACCCGACTTGGCGAGGAGCGCTACCGCTATGCTACCAACACCGCCACTGGCGCCGGTGACTAAAATTTCTCCCATGTCGGGTGTAATTCCGTGATTCACCAGTGCATCTACGCACAAAGCAGCGGTGTAGCCCGCCGTGCCAATAATCATGGCTTGACGCGCATCAAACTGCTCGGGCAAGCCAATAAGCCAGTCACCTTTGAGTCGCGCATACTGACCTAGCCCACCCCAGTGACCTTCACCTACGCCCCAGCCATTGAGGACCACACGATCACCTACCTTCCAGCTCGAATGGCTACTCTCCTCAACAGTACCGGCTAAATCGATGCCGGGAACCATGGGGAAAGATCTTACTACGGGTGACGCACCCGTTATTGCCAAAGCATCTTTAAAATTTATCGTTGAGTAATCCACTTTGATCAGCACATCGCCCTCTGGGAGGGCATCAAGGCTTTGCTGACTAATAGAAACCGTTTGCCCTTCATCGTTTTTTTCAATGAAAACCGCATTAAACATTGTTGATCTCCGCTTCATGTAAATGTGCTTAATCTACCCGCAACTAAACGGGGGAATTGTTTAACGTGAAGGATAGTACACCAGGCCATAATTAAACACCTCTGTTTAATTAATTCATGGGCATTTTACCTACCCACACTGTCGTACAAGTCGAAAATTGGATCGGGAACCCCTCGCTCATCAGCGAGGCCATTGAGCTTGATATTGGCATAGACAGGCCCACTATCGGCCATTGTGACAAGTAGCACGTGGTCGGTGCGTCCCGGTCCATCTTTTAGCCACACCCCTCCGGTTGTGCCCATATCAATATAATCGCGGCCGTGGCGAACTTCGTGGCTGTAATAATGCTCGTGCCCTGCAATAACACTGTATTGCCGCTCACCTAATAAGGACTCTATCTGTGCGAATGCCTGGTTGTCGTATAACCATGCGGGTTTGTGCATCAATAAAAACGTCCAGCGAACACTGGGATAGCGATTTAGCACGGAAGCAACGTACGCAACCTGGGTATCGCTAATAGCAACATCGCCAGGTTTTTTAGGCGCATCTCGATCATTTACGAACGCAAGTATCTTTTTTTGTGTCGCTACCGGATCTTTAGCCATCCCTGCTTCAAGTCGCGCATGGCCCGCTAAACTCGCCTTGGGCAGATCCATCGTGGGGTCTTCGGTATTTAGCGAAATAAAAAGCACGTTGTCATAAACAAAGTGCCAATAGGTTTTTCCAAGACGACTCTCCCACAACCGAGTCATGAGTGGATTACTAAGGTCGTGGTTACCCGCTGTATAAAAAAATGGCACCGGCAGAGTCTCAACAATGGCATCTAGAGCGTCCCATTGCTCAATAATTGTGGACTCGCTCTCAGTGTAGCCCTCTATAAGGTCACCAACGCTTAGCACAAACGATGGCTGCAGCAGCGACAATTGATGCATTGCGGCCGCGAACACCCCCGGTCTGTGGCCACCCGTGCGATCACCAACAACAACAAAGGAAAAGGCACTGGGATCGCCAGCAAACGCTCGCTTCGAGTGCGGTGTTTCCGGCGGGACCTCGATTACAATTTCAGTACTCGTGCCCTCGGCGCACGCGGTGAGTACGCATAACACAAGCCCAGCCATCACTCCAAACCGACTGGCGGATTTTAAAAAGGCCATCATGATGCCGATTCGTAGCCAAGGATCGCTTTAACCTCGAGGAACTCCTCAAACCCGGCTTCACCCCATTCGCGTCCATTGCCGCTCTTTTTATAACCCCCAAAGGGCGCACAAAAATCGAAGCCATGGTTAATACCAATAGAACCCGCACGCAACTCTCGAGCAATGCGTCGACACTCTTCGACATCGGCTCCAGAGATGTAACCTGCCAAACCGTACTCTGAATCATTGGCAATATTTATCGCGTCCTCAATATGTGTGTAGCCAATAATACAAAGTACCGGCCCGAAAATTTCCTCACGGGCTATTGTCATGTCGTTAGTAACGTCGGCGAAGACTGTCGGCTTAACAAAGTAACCCTTATCAAGCCCTTCGGGACGTCCGGCACCACCCACAACAAGCGTGGCGCCATCATCGATACCGCGCTGAATTAGCCCTTGAATTTTTTCAAACTGAGCACCTGACACTACTGGACCCAAAGTGTAGTCTCCGGTTGGGTCACCCACGGTAATACCCGCTGCAGTCTCTTTAGCTACCGCTTTCGCTTCTTCCATACGCGTAGCGGGCACCAGCATCCGTGTAGGCGCACTACAAGTCTGACCCGAATTGGTCATGATGCTACCCACGCCCGCCGCTACGCTCTGGGCAAAAGCGTCATCATCCAGCACAATATTGGCACTCTTCCCACCCAGCTCTTGTGCCACGCGCTTCACTGTGGGGGCTGCGCTTCGAGCAATTTCTACACCGGCGCGGGTAGAGCCCGTAAATGAGATCATGTCGATATCGGGATGTGCTGACATGGCCGCACCGACCTCCGGGCCGGTGCCTTGGATTAAGTTGAATACCCCAGCGGGCACTTTGGCATCATGAAGAACTTCAGCGAAAAGCTGAGCAGAAAATGGCGATATTTCTGAAGGCTTTAAGATCATCGTACAGCCCGTTGCCAAAGCGGGAAATACCTTTACAGCAATTTGGTTGATCGGCCAATTCCAAGGTGTAATCAATCCACACACACCTATGGGCTCTTTCACTATGAGGCTGGCTCCTTTTTGCTCTTCAAATACGAAGTTTTTTAGCACTTCCATTGCCGTGGCGAGATGGCCAGAACCCAATCCAACTTGAAAGCCGCCCGCCAATGCGGCTGGTGCCCCCATCTCCTCACTGATAGCAGCCGCAATATCCGGCATACGCTTCTCGTATTCGGCCATGATGCGCTCAAAAACCGCTAGGCGCTCTTCTCGAGACGTCTTGGACCAGCTAACGAAGGCTTGTCGAGCTGCGGCAACAGCCACATCTACGTCGGCCGCTGTTCCGGCGGCAATGTGACCACAAACCGCCTCAGTCGCTGGATTCTCTACCGCTATTTTGTT
>Ga0181559_10000723_pt1 | contig 31279 bp, 30 predicted proteins | sample 011ome_21_FD_133752 | JGI IMG/M metagenome (GOLD analysis project Ga0181559, IMG submission 133752) | Coastal salt marsh microbial communities from the Groves Creek Marsh, Skidaway Island, Georgia - 011508AT metaG (megahit assembly) | ecosystem: Environmental > Aquatic > Marine > Intertidal... | reverse complement strand
GGCGGAGTGAATTCGAATGATTGCCAGGATCGGTGCTCCCAGAGCAGCCGGGTCGATGGTGGCCGTGTAGCCCGTGATGACACCAGCTCGTTCCAGGCGACGGACGCGTTCGGTGGCAGCAGGTGCCGAGAGTCCGATCCGTTCCCCGAGGTCGCGATACGAGATTCGGCCATCGTTCTGGAGTTCGTCGAGGATCTGACGATCGATCGAGTCGAGCATGGCAACAGCCTACCTATAGAAACAAGGTATTCGACAATTCCAAACATAGAAAACAAGGTCTAATAGTGATAAAGGAGGCGAGAACGATGATTTCTCTGGGAACAGCATTCGTATCATCTGTCCTATGAGTACAGACAACGAATCCCCCACCCGTTTCGAAGACCTGCTGCAGGCCTGGAATCGTCACCAGGACCTGCGTCGCAACGGTGCCCCGGTGAATGATCTCGCAGCGTCACGGTTCGCACTCGATCGGTTGCGCCTCACCGTCTGAGTCCCGATCCGGGCCCCATGGTCGGTCGGCCTGGGGTGCGCAGCCACCGGAGGCGTAGGCTGGGAACGGTGAAGGAGCTTTTCAATCCGCTCGACCGGTGGCTCGGATCGGCCACACCCGCAGCCATCGCCCGGGTGGTCGACCTCGACGGATCTGGTCCGCGCCTCCCCGGCGCGGCGATGGCCGTCACCATCGACCAAGACGTACGCGGGTCGGTGAGCGGCGGTTGTGTCGAAGGAGCCGTCGTGATCGAGGCACTCGACGTCATCGAGTCCGCAGCCCATCGCGTCGTCAGTTTCGGGTACAGCGACGACGAAGCCTTTGCCGTGGGGCTCACGTGCGGTGGCACGATCCATCTCTTCATCGAGACGTTCGACCCCGCCGACTGGTATGAGCCGCTCAAGGCTGACGTTGCGGCCGAGCAGGCGGTTGCGTTGGCGACCGTCATCGAGGGACCAAACCCGGGTCGAAAGCTGCTGGTTCGAACCGACGAAACGTCCGGTCCGCTCACGATTGGCAGCCTCGGTGACGAGGGACTCGATCGGGTCGTCGAACGCGACGCTCGAGGTGAACTGGCGGCCGGTCAATCAGGTCTTCGGCACTACGGCGAGCACGGCGAGGCCCGAGAGAGCGTCGTCTCGGTGTTCATCGAATCGTTTGCCCCGCCCCCGCAGATGCTGATCTTCGGCGCCGTCGATTTCACCGCGGCGCTGGCAAAGGTGGCGAAAGTCCTCGGCTACCGCGTGGTCGTCTGCGACGCTCGAGAGGTCTTTGCGACCAGGCAACGATTCCCGATGGCCGACGACCTTGTCGTCGACTGGCCCGATCGGCTGCTGAGCGAGCTCGGCGCTGGGCTCGGACCGCGAGACGCTGTCTGCATCCTCACCCATGACGCAAAGTTCGACGTGCCGGCGGTCACCGGCGCCCTTGCCACCGATGTCGGCTACATCGGGGTGATGGGGAGTCGACGTACCCACGACGACCGGACGAAACGTCTCGTCGACGCCGGGGTCGATCAGGACGGCTTCGACAGATTGCGTTCGCCGATCGGTCTCGATCTTGGAGCCCGGACGCCCGAGGAGACCGCGATCTCGATCGTCGCGGAAATCATCGCAGAGCGAACCGGGCGGACGGTCGCTGCACTCTCGTCGACGACCGGCCCGATCCACGACTGACGTCAGCTCGGCTTCGGCGGCGGTGCCGTCGGCGGTGTCTGCGCAGCTCGCACGTGAAACGACTGTCGCCAGTCGACATGGGTTGTCTCGTCGATCGACAACTGCCAGGTGTAGCTCTGGCCCGGTTGGACGGGAAGCGTCGGAAACGTGATGGCGAGCGGCACCGACAGCGGAGTACCGGCCTTCAAGCCTGCGGGACGCCCCGCTTCGAAGCGCCCATGCACCACGAGCGGTTGTTCGTTGATCGTCACCGCATGGCCGTCCTCATCCAGGAGGTCGAGGCGCCACTGATGGGCCACATTGGCCCGATCCCACGGCACCTCGATACGGATCGCCACGCCGAGCGGTTGAGGGCGAGGTCCGATCACCGAGACACCTCCCCCAAGGACGTAGAGCTTGCGATCGGCCACCTGGGCGGAGTCGGCAAGCAGCATCGTCACCCGAAGCCTCGGTGGGGTCGCATCGGGAGGAACGGTCGGGTCCATGGAGCCGACCCTAGGCTGTGTCGGTGACCCAGACCGACCACGTCGAAACCGGACCGCATGAACGTCGACAGTCGATCGCTGCGGTGATCCTCGCCGCAGGCGCCGGATCGCGCTTTGCCGGGGAGGAGCACAAACTGCTTGCCGAGATCGATGGGGTGCCCATGGTGCGAATCGTCATCGATGCGGCTCGGGCTGCCGACGTCGACGAGGTCGTGGTCGTGGGTGGCGCAATCGATCTCGAACCGATCGTTCCCGATGATGTGACGCTGCTCCACAACGAGCCCTGGGAGGAGGGGCAGGCGACCTCGCTTCGGGCTGCGGTCGCCTACGCCGAGACGCGTGGGCACAGTGCGATCGTCGTGGGGTTGGGCGACAGTCCCGGTGTCACGACCGAGATCTGGAACGCGGTCGCAGCCGTCGACGACGATGTGGCATCGGCTCGGTACGACGGTGAGCTGCGTCCACCGGTCAAACTGTCCGCTGCGATGTGGGCGAGTCTGCCGGTGAGCGGCGATGAAGGCGCTCGTGCGGTGATGCGGGCTCGTCCGGACCTCGTGCGTCCGGTGCCGGTCGAGGGCAACCCTCACGACATCGACACGCTCGAAGACTTGCGGCGTTGGAGTTGACATGCAGATGAGCGACACGTTCTCCATCGCTCGTCCCTTCGACGAGGCGTGGCAGCTCTTGCACGATCCGAGTCGCCTCGCCCCCTGTGTTCCAGGGGCACAGCTGACGGCAGTGCACGGCGACTGCTACGAAGGCATCGTGTCGGTTCGGCTCGGTGTGCTCGCCGCGCGCTTCGAGGGCAGTGCCACGTTCGACTTCGACGACGATCGTCGTCGGATCATCGTGCAAGCGGCCGGTGCCGGGAACCATGGGCATGCCGAGGCCCACATCACGGCGAGGCTCGAACCGCTGACGGACGACTCGACGCAGGTCAATGTCGATACCGAACTGCAGGTCGGGGGTCGCTTCGCCCAGTTGGGTCGCGGGGTCATCGCGGAGGTGTCCACGGCCCTCACCGCCCAATTTGCCGGCAACCTCGCAGCCTCCATCGACGTCGAACGACACCTCGGACGTGACGTGTTCGCTCCGGTCGGGGGCAAGCGGATCGAGATGCCCGAACCGGAGGCCCTCGATCTGCTCGATACGGCCCGGCGACCGATCATGAAGCGGGTGATCCCGTTGGTGATGCTGCTTGCGCTGGGGAGGCCCACCGTACGACGCCTTCGTCGACGTCGTTCGGCCCGAACGGTCGTCCGATGAACCAGGCGGTCGATCCCGTGGCCGATCGCGTGCGCGTGGCCGAACTTCTCGGCCGCGAGCCTGCCGGGGCCTACGAGGTCGTGGTGCGCAATGCCGCCGGCGATCCAGTGGTGCTCCGCAACGCGCCCATCCTCGACGATGGACGGCCGATGCCGACGCTCTACTGGCTGGCCGGTGAGTACGAACGGCGAATCGTGGGGCGAATGGAGGGTGACGGGGGCGTGCGACAAGCCGAGGCCGATGTGGGGCTCGAAGCGATCGATGCGGCCCATCGTCGGTATGCCGCCGAGCGTGACGCCGAGATCCCTGTCGATCACGACGGTCCTCGTCCGTCGGCCGGTGTTGGTGGTACCCGAACGGGTGTGAAGTGCCTCCACGCCCACTATGCGTGGCATCTCGCTGGTGGCGACGATCCGGTCGGGTTGTGGGTTGCCGAGCGGTTCGCCGACTACGAAGACCGCACTGACCTTTCGGAGGAGCATGACCATGCGTGAGCCGGTCGCCGCCATCGACCTCGGAACCAACTCGACCCGCCTTCTCGTCCACGACGGGGAGCAGACGCTCGAGCGGTTGATGACCATCACTCGACTCGGCCAAGACGTCGATCGCACGGGTCGCTTGGCCGATGAGGCCGTCGAACGGGTCCTCGCCTGCCTGCGGGAGTACCGGGCGGTGATGGATCGTTTCGGCGTCACCCAGGTTCGCGCCGCGGCAACGTCTGCTGCTCGCGATGCGTCGAACCGAGACCACTTCTTCGATGCGGTCGAGCAGGTCATCGGTGCTCGGCCAGAGCTGTTGACAGGGCTCGAGGAGGGACAACTCTCGTTTCGGGGGGCCACCGCCGATCTCGACCTGGCCGACGGCCCCTTCTGTGTCTTCGACATCGGCGGGGGATCGACCGAGTTCGTGTTCGGTACCGACGAGGCCGAGGCCGCACTGTCGCTCGACATCGGGTGCGTTCGGCTCACCGAGAAATACGTCGCGCACGATCCACCTCGGCCCGAAGAACTGGTGGCATGCCTCTCGATCACCGAAGCCCACCTCGACGATGTCGCTCGAGAGATGCCCCAGACCGCGCATGCTCGGACCTTCGTCGGGCTTGCCGGTACCGTCTCGGCGGCGGCGGCGGTCGAGATCGGTCTCGCTGACTACGACCGCGACCAGATCCATCACTTCCGCCTGACCAGAGAGGCAGCCGAGGACGTCTATCGCACACTCGTCACCGAGCGCCGCGAGGACAGGATCCACAACCCCGGCCTCGAGGAAGCACGCGCCGACGTCATCGTCGGCGGCATGTGCATCCTTGTGCGCATCATGCGGCACTTCGACATCGAGGAACTCGTGGTGTCGGAGTCGGACATCCTCGACGGACTGGTGTTCTCGCTGCTCGACTGATCGTCCCTGCGGCGGGCGGGCGTCAACCTCGGGCTGGCGGTGGGTCGCTGGGCGGACCGGCGAAGAGTTGTGCCTTCTCGAGCCAGTCGGTGGCGATATCGCCGTCGAGTTCGAGGTCGGTGTCGGCCAGGTTCCGCCGTTGTGACGTGACCAGGCAGAAGTCGAGCGCAGAACCGGTGACCGTTGCATCGGCATCGTCGGGTCCCCACTGCCAGATGTCACCGCCGGGTGAGGTGAGCGAGACTCGGATCTCTCCGGGTGGCATGTCGAGACGACGATTGAGGTATGTCCAGCCGCGGGTGATGTAGCCGAGTTGGGCAATGTGGCGCAGGCGGTCGGTGGCGGTGCGCTCGGCTCCGACGGCATCGCAGATGTCTTGGCCATGGGCCCACGCCTCCATGAGGCGGGCGGTCAAAAACGATTTGGCCCCCATGGAGGGTCCGTACCACTCGATGCGGTCGTGTTCGCCACACGTGGCCGCAGCGGCTGCGAGTTCATTGCGGTGATGGCGCCAGTGGGCCAGGAGCTGTGCAGGTGCCATCGCCCGCGCGGGTCCGAGCGTCAGTGCGTCGCCGTCGGGGGCAGCCATCAGTTCCTTGCGGTGGGTGTCGAACGCATCGGGGTCGCGAATTGCGAGTGCAGCGGCCATGTCGAAGAAGGCGAGGTGGCCGATCTGGTCTCGAACCGCCCAACCCGGGGAGGGGGTCGGTAGCTCCCAGTGATCGTCGCTGAGGTCGGCGATGACGGCATCGAGCGCCGCCTGCTCGGCACGCACATCGGCAGCGACGGATGCAACGGTCGGCTTGGTCATGGCCGCAGTGTTGCACGCCGCCGATCGCTGCAGAGAATGGGGTTGGGAAGCCGGAGAAGCCAACCCCGTTGAACGCTACGCTCGCCAGATGCCGGATTGCCCGACCGCCGAGCGTCGATGAGCTCGAGCGGGCAGACCGAGGCGAACCTTCGGGCCTACGCGATCCATCAACGAGTCGTCGGCTCGTTGTTCTGGCTGCCGACCGTGCTGCTGTATCTGATCGACCAGGTCGGGCTCACTCGGGCGCTGCAGCTCGGTGCCCTGTACTACCTCACCGTCGTCGTGCTCGAGGTGCCGTCGGGATGGTTCAGCGATCATGTCGGACGGGTCGCCGCGCTTCGGGTCACTGCAGTTGCGTGGATCGGGTGTCATGGATTGTTCCTGGTGGGTGGTCTCGGGGCGATCGCCGGGGCACAGGTGCTGTTGGCTGTCGGGTACGCGTTCCTGTCGGGAACGGATTCGACGTTTCACTTCGACGTACTCGATGCCGACGGACGATCCTCGGAGTTCGAGCGCAGGGAGGCACGGGTACGAACCGGGCTGCTCTATGCGACGGCGGTCACTGCGATCGCAGGCGGCTGCCTGGCCTTCGTCGACCTGCGACTGCCGTTCGTCGCTGCGCTCGGTGCGGCGACGGTGCAGTTCGGCGCAACCATGCGAATGAGCGAACCGCCCCGTTCGGCTCGGGACGGGAGTTTCGCTTCGGATCTTCGTTCGATCGTCGGCCACCTCCGGCGTCCACTGCTGGCCTGGGTCACCCTCTATGTCGTGGTGGAGGTGGTCCTCATCCATCTCGTGTCGGAGCTGGCTCCGCCGTACCTGGCCATGGTCCTCGAACGGCCGAGCGACGATCCGGCCGCCGCTGCCGTCATTGCCGGTGCGTTGGCAGCAACGGTGGCTGCGGTCGGTGGGTGGTCGCTGCGCTTCACCGAATCGGCGAGACGGCGCTTCGGGCCCGGGGTGGTCCTGCTCGTGCTCGCCACTCTGACTGCAGCCGCATCACTCACCATGGCCCTTGTCGTGTCGCTGCTGGTGCTGCCCCTGATCGTGTCGCGTGGCATCCAGATGGCAGCGACCCAGGTCATGGTCCCGGGCATCGTTTCGCGACGGGTGGAACAGCACCATCGAGCCACGATGCTCTCGGTGACGTCGCTGCTCGGCCGCTGCACCTACGCGATCGTGCTCCTCGCCATTGCGGCCGAGTATCTGCCGCAGGTGCTCGACGCGGCTGCGGTGGTTGCGGTTGGCGCTGCGATGCTTGCGGCGGTCATGGCGCTGCGTCCGAGCGTCGCAGCCGAGTTGCGCGCCGAACGAGACGCCGTCTGAGAACGGGCACCGACCCGGGGTGTGGTGTCGCGTCCCCTCGGGATAATTCGCCTGCCTCTGAATTACCCGGTACGGTCGACCGTATGCCCCGAACGTTGCTTGCGCCGGCCATGCGGTCGGCACTCGACACCAGCAGTGATCTGTACCTCCAGAACCGGGAGGACATGACCGAACTGCTCGACGTTCACGACGAACTGCTGGAGATGGCGGCCAACGCCGGCGGTGAAAAGGCGATTGCGCGCCACCGCAGTCGGGGCAAGCTCCCCATCCGCGAGCGGATCGCAGCTGTGCTCGATCCCGACACGCCATTTCTCGAGATCACCCCGTTGGCCGGCTACGGGAGCCAGTACCACCTCGGTGGCGGCATGATCGCCGGCATCGGGATCGTCGCAGGCACCGAGTGTGTGATCATGGGAAACGACCCGACGGTGGCGGCCGGAGCGCTCACGCCGTACGCATCGAAAAAGTGGATGCGAGCGCTCGAAATCTCCCGCGACAACCGAATCCCCTACATCAGCTTCGTCGAATCGGCGGGCGGCGACCTTCGTCCCGGTGGAAGTGGTGGCGAACGCTCGGTGGCCGACGAGAACCCACACGATGCGATCGGTTCCGCCGTGATCCCTCAACACTTCGCAGAATCGGGCCGGTTCTTCTACGAGATGATCGAGCTCTCGAAGATGAAGATCCCGACTGTGTGCGTGACGTTCGGGTCGTCCACGGCCGGTGGCGCCTACCAACCGGGCCTCAGCGACTACAACATTTTCATCAAGGAGCAGACCTATGCCTTCCTCGCCGGCCCGCCCCTGGTGAAGATGGCTACCGGCGAGATCGCCGACTCCGAGACGATCGGTGGCGCCCAAAAGCACGCCGAGGTGTCGGGCCTTGCCGAGTACCTCGCCGAGGACGAGATGGACGCAATCCGGATGTGCCGTGAGGTGGTGTCACATCTCAACTGGCGCAAGCCCGACGCTGCGCCGAGCCTCGCCACCGAACCGCCTGCGCTCGATCCCGACGAGCTCTTGGGCCTTGTCGGAAAGGATCTGGGGAAACCGCTCGATATTCGTGAAGTGATCGGTCGGGTCGTCGACGGCAGTCGGTTCGAGGAGTTCAAACCCCGATTCGGCTCCTCCATGATCTGCGGCTGGGCATCGATCCATGGCTGTCCGGTCGGTGTGCTGGGCAACAACGGCGTGATCTATCCCGACTCGGCGCAAAAGGCGGCCCATTTCATTCAGCTGTGCAACGCCATCGACACACCGCTCGTGTTCTTCCAGAACATCACCGGGTACATGGTCGGAACCGACTTCGAGGCCGACGGGATCATCAAGAAGGGTTCCCAGATGATCAACGCGGTCACCAACTCGACCGTTCCGCACCTCACGGTGATCGTCGGTTCGTCGTACGGAGCCGGCACCTACGGCATGTCGGGACGGGCCTTCGGCAACCGGTTCACGTTCCTGTGGCCCACCGCCAAGATCGCCGTCATGGGGCCGAAGCAGATTGCTGGGGTGATGGCGCAGGTCCGACGCGGTCAGGCCGAGCGTCAGGGCATCGAATTCGACGAGCAGGCCGATGCCGAGATCGTCGCTGCGCACGAGGCTGCGCACGACAGGGGCTCGTTGGCCCTGCGGGCCACCGGGGCCATCAGTGATGACGGCATCATCGATCCGAGAGACACCCGCGACGTTCTCGGCATGTGCCTGAGTGTCGTCCGCAACCGCCCGATCGAGGGCGCCGAGGCGTACGGAGTGTTCCGACTGTGACGACCCCGGCTCCTCTCGCGCCGCTGCAAAGCGTCTTGGTTGCCAATCGCGGCGAGATCGCTCGACGAGTGTTTCGGACCGCACGGGCGATGGGAATGCGATGCATCGCGGTCTTCGTCGATGCCGACGCCGATGCTCCATTCGTCCAAGAGGCCGACGAGTCCATTCGCCTCCCGTCGTCGTATCTCGATGCCGACGCCGTCCTCGCTGCGGCCACGGTGACAGGTGCCGCCGCCATCCATCCCGGATACGGATTCCTCTCCGAGAACGCAGCCTTTGCGCGAGCGGTCATCGACGCCGGGATTCGCTGGATCGGACCCTCGCCCGACGTGATCGAGTCGATGGGCGACAAGATCGCAGCGAAGCGAATCGCCGTCGAAGCCGGAGTGCCGACCTTGCCGTCCTCGGAGGACCCGACGGGCGACGCAGACGTCGGCTACCCCCTGCTGGTGAAGGCATCGGCCGGGGGTGGCGGCAAGGGCATGCGGATCGTCGAGTCACCGGACCACCTGCACGACGCGGTTGCTGCGGCCAAACGAGAGGCGCTCGGTGGCTTTGGTGACGACACGGTGTTTCTCGAGCGGTATGTGACATCGAGTCGCCACATCGAGATACAGGTGCTCGGCGACAGCCATGGCAACGTCGTGCACCTCGGCGAGCGCGAGTGCTCGATTCAGCGTCGCCATCAAAAAATCGTCGAGGAGTCACCTTCGCCGATGGTCGACACCGAGATGCGCACTGCGATGGGCGAGGCCGCCCTGGCCTTGGCCCGGCACATGGGGTACGTCTCGGCGGGAACGGTGGAGTTCCTCGTCGACGATCTGACCGGGGAGTTCTTCTTTCTCGAGGTCAACACGCGGTTGCAGGTCGAACACCCCGTCACCGAGGAGGTCACCGGCATCGATCTCGTGCGAGAGCAGCTGCGCATTGCGAGTGGTGCAGAGCTCGGGTACGGACAAGACGACATCGCCTGGCGGGGATCAGCGATCGAGGTTCGTCTGTACGCCGAGGATCCCGACAACGACTTCCTGCCGGCCACCGGCACGTTGTCGGCGTTTCGACCGGCCGACGAGCCGGAGGTTCGCTGGGACAGCGGTGTCGAGCAGGGGAGTGTGGTCGGAGTCGACTTCGATCCGATGCTGGCCAAGGTGATCGCACACGGCCCCACCCGCACCGAGGCCGCAAGCCGATTGGCGCTGGCGCTCGAACGGATGCACCTCGGTGGTGTCGTCACCAACCGGGACTTCCTCGTTGCGACCCTTCGCAACGACGCATTCCTCGCCGGTGACACGACCACCGACTTCATCGTTCGCGTCGATCCAGGGCGCTCGCAGACCCCCGCCGACGTCGCCACTGCGGCCATCGTTGCGGCCATGTGGATGCAGGGCCGGAACCGGGCGGCCGACGAGGTCTGGGGGTTTGCACCAGCCAACTTCCGGACCGGATCGTTGCCGCCTCAGTACGTCGAGTTCATCCCCGCAGACGCCGCAGGGGTGAGCGACACGGCCGAGACACTGCGGATCGAGTACGCCGCACAGCGCGGCGGAAGCGTTGTTCTCGCAACGGGTGAGACGGTGCTGGTTCACGAGTGGACACCGGACGACATCGAGGTCGAGATCGACGGGCGTCGGTTGCGAGCGCCGGTGACGCTCGCTGCCGATGTCGCCTACGTCACGCTCGGCCGGACGACCGTGTGCCTGCCGGTGAAGCCCCGGTTCACGGTTCCGGGCTCGGATCTGCCGAGTGGCGGTCTGGTGGCTCCGATGCCCGGATCGGTGGTCGAGGTCCGCTGCGCCGTCGGTGACGCCGTCACGGCAGGTCAGGTCCTCGTCGTCCTCGAGGCGATGAAGATGGAACATCACATCGCTGCGCCCTTCGACGGCATGGTCACCGAACTCCTGATCTCACCGGGGGGTCAGGTCGAGAACGGTGCGCTGCTGCTGCTGATCGAGGAGTTGGCATGATCCGGATCGCGAACTGCTCCGGCTTCTACGGCGACCGTCTGTCGGCCGCCAAGGAGATGGTCGAGGGAGGACCGATCGATGCCCTCACCGGTGACTGGCTGGCCGAGCTGACGATGCTGATCCTGGCCCGCACGCAGGCCAAGCGCCCGGGCTCGGGTTTCGCCCGAACCTTCGTGACCCAGATGGAACAGGTGATGGGGACCTGTCTCGACCGAGGCATCAAAGTCGTGTCGAACGCCGGTGGTCTCGACCCCGATCACTGCGCCGAAGCGGTGGCTGACGTGGCCGACACACTCGGCTTGAAGCCTACGATCGCCTACGTCAACGGCGATGACCTGCTGCCCCGGCTCGACGAGCTCCGTGCCGCCGGAGTGGAAATCATCGACCACGAGACCGGTAACCCGGTCGCGCCGATCGACTACATCTCGGCCAACGCCTACCTCGGTGCGTGGGGGATCGTCGAGGCCCTCGACAGGGGCGCCGACATCGTCGTGACGGGCCGGACGACCGATGCTGCGATCGTGGCCGGTCCGGCCGCGTGGCATCACGGCTGGGCCCGCGATGACTGGGACGCGATGGCCGGAGCCGTCGCCGCCGGACATGTCATCGAGTGCGGAACCCAGGCGACCGGCGGAAACTATTCGTTCTTCACCGAACTTCCGGGCATGGAACGAACCGGCTTCCCGATCGCCGAGATCGAGGCCGACGGCTCCTCGGTCATCACGAAACACCCTGGTACGGGTGGGGCGGTCACGGTAGGGACCGTGACGTCACAGCTGCTCTACGAGATCGGTCCTCCTGGGTATCTGGGGCCCGATGTCACCAGCCGGTTCGACACGATGACCGTCACCCAACAGGGACCCGATCGGGTACGGATCAGCGGCACCAAAGGTGAGCGTCCTCCCGACACCCTCAAGGTGTCGATGAACGCCTGGGGCGGATTCCGCACCGATGTCGTCGTCGCCCTGACCGGACTCGAGATCGATGCAAAAGCGGAGCTCGTCGATGCAGCCTTCTGGGCTGCTGCTCCCTACCGTCCCGAGGACTTCGACAGCGTCAGTCGCAGTGTGGCTCGCACCGATCATGTCGACCCCGTCTCCAACGAAGCAGCAACCGCCCAATGGCGTCTCACGGTCAAGGATGCCGATGAACGCAAGACGAAGTCGCTCGCCCGGGGCATGAACGAACTCGCGCTCGCAACCATTCCCGGCATGTACGGCTTGGCCGGAGGGGGAGTGGGCAAACCGTTCGGTGTCCACACATCCGGCCTCGTTCCGGCCGATCTGGTCCCGCAGCACGTCGTCGTGCTCGGCGGTGACCGGACGGTGGTCGAGTCGGTTGCACCTGCCGGTGGTGAGCCGGTCGATTCGCCGTCGTTCGATCTCGTGCCGACCCCCGTTGGGGAAACACGTCGGGTTCCCCTCGGCACCATCCTCGGGTCGCGCTCGGGTGACAAAGGGGGGAACGCCAATCTCGGTGTCTTCGCCCGTTCGGGTGCGGCGTACTCGTGGATGGCCGGGTACCTGTCGACGGATCGGTTGCGTGAGTTGTTGCCCGAAGCAGCAGAGCTCGAGATCGACCGGTTCGAGATGCCCAACATCTGGTCGATCAACTTCGTGATCCACGGCCTGTTGCAGGAGGGTGTTGCTGCGTCGACCCGCCAAGACGGGCAGGCCAAGTCGCTCGGTGAGTGGTTCCGGGCCCGTTACGCCGATATTCCGGTGTCGCTGCTGGCGGAGGACGGGTGACGTTCTCGCTTCGCGACCGCTTGCGTCAGGTACCGGCCCCCGAGCCGGTGCTGAGCCGCAGGCGCGAAGCGGAGTTGACCGCTCGACAGCGCGAACTGCTCGACGAGCTCGGCCGCATCTTCGACAAGGGGTTCGTCGACGTGACGATGGCCGAACTCGCGGCGCAGCTGAATTGCTCGTTGCGGACGCTCTACGGCCTCGCCGAGGGGCGCAACGAGCTGGTGTTGATGGTGGTCGATCGCAACCTCAGAAAGGTGGGACGGGTCGCCAATCGCGTCGTGAACGACGACATGACTGCGCTGGATGCGGTGAAGGCCTATCTCGGTGCCGCCACCGTGGCGGTGCAGGACATCACCCCCGAATTCGCCGACGACATGGCCACCATCCCCGAGGGGTCGGCGATGAATGCCGACCATTCGGAGTACATCATCGCAGTGACCCGGGCCCTGCTCGATGCTGCGGTCGAACAGGGTGAAATCGCTGCCGTCGACACCGCTGCGGTGGCGCGCACGATCGCCGGACTCGGTCGCGAATTCGCCCGTCCCGACGTGTTGCCGCTGCTCTCGTCGTCTCCCAAGGATGCGGCCGACGCAATGGTCGACGTGGTGCTGCGAGGACTCACGTCATGATGTGGTCTGCACACTGTCTCGACCGTTACGGCACAGGCGATGATCGCTGCCGCCACGAGCTGCTGTGTCGACCGATGACCCGCCCGCACCGACTCGAGGAGCAGTTCCCCGCATGACCGACACCGTCGTCCGTTCCGAGACCGTGGACGGGGTCTGCACCGTCACGCTCGACGATCCCGACCGCAAGAACGCGCTCAGCGCCCAGCTCACCAGTGAACTCATGGACGCGCTCGATGCGGCCGAGGCCGATGAGGCGGTTCGCGTGATCGTGCTCACCAATACGGGCAACACGTTCTGCGCCGGAGCCAACCTCTCGGAACGATCGGGGCGCACCGATGCCGCCAAGCCTCTCCGCCGGGTCGATCCTGCTGAGTTGTTCGCCCGGTTCGGTCAGTCGGCGAAGCCCTACGTCGGAAAGATCAACGGTCACGCGGTTGCCGGTGGTATGGGTCTGGTCGCAGCGATGGACTACTCGGTCATGCTCGACACGGCAAAGATGGGCTTCACCGAAGTCCGCATCGGTGTTGCGCCGGCCATGATCTCGGTCTTGTGCCTGCCGAAGATGCGAGCTGCCGATGCGCGTGCGTCGTTCCTGCGGGGCAATCGGTTCCTCGCCCCCGAAGGTGAACGCATGGGGATCATCAACCGAGCGGTCAGCGCCGACCAACTCGATGCGGTGGTCGACGAGGTCGTCGCCGACCTCGTGAAGGGGAGTCCATCTGCGTTGGCTGCGACCAAGCAACTCCTGGCCACGGTGCCAACCCTCACCACCGCCGACGGGTTTGGGTGGACGGCGCCACTGTCGGCACGGCTGTTCGAGGGCGACGATGCCAAGGAAGGGATGGCGGCGTTTCTGGAGAAGAGAGCCGCCGCCTGGATTCCGGAAACCTACCGATGACAACGCAGGACCACTGATGGACTTCGATTTCCCACCCGACGACGATCCCCGCCGCCTGGCGGTCAGAGCATGGCGGGCTGCCAACCCGAACCCCTCGCAGGCCGACGTGCACGCAGCGGGGTATGTCGTGCCGCACTGGCCGGCGCCTTGGGGTCTGTCGGCCGACCCCATGCATCAGATCATCATCCAGGAGGAATTGGAGGGCCTCCAGGTTCGCGACCCCCGAGGGCGCAAGCACGGCGGCAACGCAATCGGGATCGGCTGGGCGGCGCCGACGATCCTCGCCGGGGGAACCGACGAGCAACAGGCCAGGTACCTCGATCGGATCTTCACCCACGAAGACATCTGGTGTCAGCTGTTCTCCGAACCGGAGGCCGGGTCCGATCTCGCCAACCTCGCCACTCGGGCCGAGCGCGACGGCGACGAGTATGTCGTCAACGGGTCGAAGATCTGGTCGTCGGGTGCCCACGCTGCCGACATGGGGATCCTGATCGCCCGAACCGACCCGGAGGCCCCGAAGCACAAAGGCATCTCGTACTTTGCCGTGCCGATGGACACCCCGGGCCTGACGATGTCGCCGATCATCGACATGACCACGGCCCATTCGTTCAACCAGGTGTTCTTCGACGACATGCGTCTTCCGGTCGACTGCCGCATCGGCGAGGAGGGCGATGGTTGGCGTCTTGCCAAGGTCACACTTGCCAACGAGCGCGTCTCGCTCAGTTCCGCCGGGTCGTTGTGGGGGGCGGGTCCATCGGCGGCCACGCTCCTCGATCTCGTTCGCGCCGCTGGCGGCACCGAGCAGCCCGTCCTCCGGCAAAAGCTCGCCAAGCTGCACGTCAACGCCGAGGTACTGCGCCTCAATCGACTACGCACGCTTTCGGCCAATCTCAACGTCCGCACGCCCGGGACCGAGGCATCGATCCAGAAACTGATGGCCGATGAACACGGTCAGGAAGTGATGGAACTCGCAAAGGAGATCACCGGAAGCGCCGGGATGCTGAGTGGCTCGGGGCCGGTGGGGGGCATTCCGTCGGGTATGCGGCGTGGCGCCACCGAGATCAATCCGGCCGATGCCGAGCACCGGCAATTTCCCGACACCGATCCGGTGTGGCACTACGGCTATTTGTTCGCGCCGGCGTTGACCTTGGGCGGCGGGACGTGGGCCATCCAGCGCAATATCGTCGCAGAGATGGCGCTCGGCCTGCCCCGAGAGCCCGATGTCCAACACGGCATGAGCTGGGCCGAGACCCAACGACAGACCAGGTAGGGGAGAACCGCACATGACCGACACCCGAATGACTCGCGAGGAGTGGCTGGCCGCGGCCCCGCGCCGAAGTCCGGAGTTCGAGCAGGCCCGCTTCGCCAAGGACACCCCCAGGGCCGATCAACTGGCCATCGACGAGATCAACCCCTACAACTCCCATCTCTTTCGACAGGACCGATGGCAGGAACACTTCGCTCGGCTTCGAGCTGAAGATCCCGTTCATTTCAACGAACTGGGTTCGGCGGGCCGCTATTGGTCGATCACGACCTGGGACGACGTCCGCGAGATCGAGGGTGACTGGAAGACGTTCTCGTCGGCGAACGGCATCACACTTTCGCCGCCGGTCGGTGCGCCGGTCCCCGAGGACGCGTTGCCGTTCACGTCGTTCATCACGATGGATCCACCCGACCAGACCGATCAACGCAAGACAGTGCGGGGTGTCTCGGCGCCGAGCAACCTCCGCAACATCGAGGACATGATTCGCAGCCGCACGATCGAGCTGCTCGATTCCCTTCCCGAGGGGGAGACGTTCGATTGGGTCGACACCGTGTCGATCGAGCTGACCACTTTGATGCTGGCCACGCTGTTCGACTTCCCCATGGAGGACAGGCGCAAACTCACCCACTGGTCCGATCTCGTCACCACCGTCCCCGATCCCGATTCCACCGATCCGTTTTTGACGCGGGAGGAATCACGAGCCGAACTGATCGAGTGCGTCGAGTACTTCGATGGCCTGTTCGAGGAGCGCCGCAAGAACCCGGGATTCGATCTTGTATCGATGCTCGCCCATGGTGAACCGACCCGAGACATGCAACCGATGGAGCACCTGGGCAACCTGATCCTGCTGATCGTCGGTGGCAACGACACGACCCGCAACACCATGTCGGGAAGCGTGTACGCACTCGATCGATGGCCCGACCAGTTCGAGAAGCTCAAGGCCGATCACAGCCTCATCGCAAACTTCGTTCCCGAGGTCATTCGCTGGCAGACGCCTCTGGCCTACATGCGGCGTACCGCCAATCATGATGTCGAGTTTCGGGGCAAGCAGATCCGCAAGGACGATCAGGTGCTGCTCTGGTACATCTCTGCGAACCGCGACGAGGCCGTGTTCGGTGACGATGCCGATCGGCTCGTGATCGACCGTCCCAACGCCGATCGGCACCTGTCGTTCGGGCATGGTGTGCACTTCTGCATGGGCGCCCGCATCGCCGAGCTGCAACTGCGGATCCTGTGGGAAGAGATCCTGCCCCGCTTCGAGCGAATCGAGGTGCAGGACGAACCCGAGCGGACGCTTTCGTCGTTCGTGCACGGCTACACCCACCTGCCGGTGCAGGTGACCCGAAGGCAGCGACAAGGAGCACACGTATGAAGACCCCGATGACAGACATGTTCGGGATCGACGTCCCGATCTTCGCCTTCACCCATTGCCGTGACGTTGTGGCGGCGGTGTGCAAGGCCGGTGGGCTCGGTGTCTTGGGTGGTGTTGCCCACTCGCCCACGCAACTCGAGATCGATCTCGAGTGGATCAAGGCCGAGGTCGGGGACCGGCCGTTCGGCGTGGATCTGATCGTCCCGGCCAAATACGCAGGCAGCGAGCAGGGCGGGCTGAACATGGGCCAGGTCCGCAACCTGATTCCAGCCGAGACCAAGCAGTTCCTCGACGACATCCTCGAGCGCTACGACGTCCCACCGCTCTCCGACGACGATGCGTCAGGTCGCGGCATCGGGAACGGTGGCGATGATCGCGCAGCACCGATGTCGGCAGAATCGCAGGACCCGAACCTCGACATCGCGTTGGCTCACGGCGCCTCGCTGATCGTGAACGCGCTGGGGCCACCGCCGCAACACATGATCGATCGGTGCCGGGAGGTCGGGGTGAAGACGGGTGCCCTTGCCGGCAAAGCCCAGCACGCCGAGCGCCATGTCAATGCCGGGGTGGATTTCGTCATTGCGCAGGGATCCGAGGCCGGTGGTCACACCGGCGAGATCGGAACGATGGTGTTGATCCCCGAGATCGTCGATGCGGTGGGCGATACACCGGTACTCGGTGCCGGTGGGATCGGCCGCGGCCGACAGATGGCTGCGGCCATGGCCCTCGGAGCCGCCGGCGTGTGGTGCGGGTCGGTCTGGTTGACCACCGACGAGGCCGAGACGCATCCGGTGGTGAAAGACAAGTTCCTCGCAGCGACGTCGTCGGACACCATCCGTTCGCGAAGCCGAACGGGCAAACACGCCCGACAGCTCAAGTCGGCGTGGACGGAGGAGTGGGAGAACCCCGAGACGCCGATGCCGCTCGGGATGCCGATGCAGATGGTGCTCACTGCCGAGGCGATCCAGCGCATCGATCGGGCCGCCCACAAGCAGGGTTCGGGGGCCGAACAGCTGTCGAACTACTTCGTGGGGCAGATCGTCGGGAACATGAACGAGTCGAAGCCGACGGCCCGAGTGGTGTTCGAGATGATCGAGGAGTTCATCGAGGCGACGCAGGCGCTCGCCGCTCAGTTGGAGGACTGACGAATCGAGGACGGGCTTTTGGTGCGTCGTGGGCTACGGTCACCGGCCGTGACGACGCTCTTCGGCCGCCACGTCCTGCTTCGTCCCCTCGAAGCTGCGGACTTCCCCAAATGGCAGGAGGTCCGCCGTCGCAACGCGGAGTGGCTCACGAAATGGGAGCCACAGCAGCTCCCCGGCCAGCCAAATGTCGTGGAGGATGCGCAGGCGTTCTCGTCGCGTTGCTCGGCTCGTCAGCGAGAGCGCCAACTCGGCACCGGCTATGGCTTCGGGGTGTTCGCCAACGGCATCTTTGCCGGTGAGATCAATCTCAACTCGATCCAGCGGGGGCCGTTCCAGAATGCCTACGTCGGCTACTGGATCGACGAGGCGCTCGCCGGCAATGGCTACATCCCCGAGGCTTTCGTGGTGATCGCCCGATTCGCGTTCGAGGAAATCCATCTCCATCGGATCCAGGCGGCGGTGGTACCGCGCAACGCAGCCAGTCGTCGGGTTGCCGAGAAACTGGAGCTTCGTGACGAAGGCACGGCTCGGCGGTATCTCGAGATCAACGGGGTCTGGGAGGACCACATCCGGTTCGCCATGACGAGCGAAGACTGGGCCGAGCGAGGGGATGCCTTGGTCGAGAAATGGATCGGCTTCTAGCCGCCGGTCACGCTGCTCCGGTCCCCGGGCCTCCGTCGTTGGGGGGACGACTCCGGCTCAAGAACGCACCGGCGTCGGCGAGGATCAGTTGGCCCGTGATGGCTCGGGCGAGATCGCTGGTCAAAAACACGGCGAGGCGGGCAAGCTCGTCGTGTTCGACGCCATAGCGCAGTGGCGTGGACGCGGTGATCTCGGCGAATCGTTCGTCGGTGAAGGCAGCGGCGACCGTCTCGGTCCGGGTGGTGCCCGGTGCCATCGCCAACACGCGGATTCCGGCCGGGCCGAGCTCGACCGCCATCGACGACACGAGGTGGTTGAGTCCGGCCTTCGCCGCCGCGTAGATCGACGTGAATGGTGCGGGTCGTGTCGTTTCACCCGACGAGACGAAGAGGATGATTCCTCCACCCGACGCGGTCATCGCCTCGGCTTCGGCCCGTCCGCACAGCGCGGCCAGGACGAGATTCTGATCGATGATGTCGCGGTAGTCGTCACCTCGCCCGTCCACGAACGGTTTCGGCATCCGACCGGGTGGGTACATGCCGACGTTGTTGACCGCAATGTCGAGACGACCATGCTGGCCGACGATCTCGGCGACCATGGCATCGGGTGCGTCGTCGTCACGGAGATCGGCAACGTGGACCTGAGCCGAGCCGCCCAGGTCGGTGATCTCAGCCACGACTTGTTCGGCGTGTTCGGGTCGAACATCGTTGACCACCACGTGAGCACCGGCTTGTGCCATCCAGCGGGCAACTTCCCGACCGATGCCAGCACCCGAACCGGTGACCAGTGCGACCTTGCCGCTGTGGTCGATCGCGATACTCATGCGTGGCATGCCGGTGTCGAGGAGGTGGCCGACCGACCGGCTTGGCCACGGCGTTCGAGGTGGGTTCCGACGGTGATCATCGGGGCTGGGTCAGCACGGCGATCACGTCCTCGACCACGTCATCGGCCCAGGCACGAGCGGTGTCGGGATCGACCCCGCCGATCGGATGCCGGGTCTGCACGATCCTCAGGTCGGCTCGGTTCAAGCTCGTGGCGACCTGATCGGTCAGTCGTCGGAATTGGTCGGTGGTCACGACCACCGTCGCAACGCCCATGGTCTCGAGTTTCACGGAATCGTGGACACTCCACGACGTGCAGCTCCCTCAATCGGCGGTACCGGTGAGAACGATCTCCACTTCTTTGGCGATGCCTTCGAGCACCTGATCCTCACAGGGGATCGCAGCGTTCTTGTGGTCTCGCCGGACCACCTCGGCACCGGTCCTCGCCGTCAACCGGTCGGCGATGTGACCGAGCACGATGTCTGCGTTGGGCTTGCGGTTGTCGAGGAGGCCGATCTTCGCTCCGGAGAGCACGGAGATCGGCGCAGCACCGGTGACCGGCATCTGGCCGATCGTTCCCTCGGGTGTGTGGATCTGCACCGGTTCAGTGTCGCGCACGTTGGGCCTGTACCTTCCAATCGATGGACGGCATCGATCCCGCATGGCTGGCACCGACCTGGTTTCTCGACAGCGACTCACCCGAAGTCGATGCATTTGCAGCGGCCGCAGTGGGCGACTCGGGCGACGCCACCGAGATGGCGATCAAGCTGTTCTCTGCCGTGCGAGACGGGCTCCGCTATGACCCCTACGGAACCGATCGAGATCCGGGAAGCTATCGGGCGAGTGTGATCTGCCGAGCCGACACGGCGTGGTGTGTGCCGAAGTCCGTGCTGTTGACCGCAGCGGCTCGCAACCGGGGTATTCCCGCTCGCCTTGGTTTCGCCGACGTGAAGAACCATCTGACCTCGGAGAAGCTGCGGGCATCGATGGGCACCGACGTGTTCGCCTGGCACGGCTACAGCGAACTGTTCCTGCGGGGCCGCTGGTTCAAGCTCAGCACTGCGTTCAACATCGAGTTGTGTGAGCGGTTCGGCACGAAAGCACTCGAGTTCGATGGTACCGATGACGCGCTGATGCATCCGTTCGACGAATCGGGCAACCGCCACATGGAGTACGTGAAACAGCGAGGGTCCTTCGACGACCTCCCGCTCGACATGATTTTTGCCTCGTTCGCCGAGATCTATCCGACCATGGGATTCGGCGGCGCCGGCGCTGCGGCAGCGGGCGACGAGGTGTTCGATTCTCCGCAGTGACCGCAGGTCGGCCCGGGTTGCACCGATCAGGTGGCGCGGCCCGCTGCGATCGACTTCTTCGGGTCGTAGAACGGCTTCTCGACGACCGAGGCCGGCGCAGGGCCGAGGTTGGTGTCGACCACGACCTTCGTTCCCACATCGGTGTGCTCGGTTGCGACCATGGCGAGCGCAATGTTCTGCTCGAGTCGGGGCGACCACACCGCCGACGTGACTTCGCCGATCCGTTCACCCGCTGCGGTGATTGGCCAGAACGTCGTGTTGGGTCCGGTCAGCGGATCCATCTCGAGGACGAGGCCGACTTGGCGCCGCCGCACCCCCTCGTCGCGAATGCGACGCAGCGCATCCTTGCCGATGAAGTCGACCTCGCTGTCGACGGCGACCAAGCGGTCGAGACCGAGTTCGAACGGGTTCGTCTCGATCGTTGCATCGGCGTGGTAGCTGAGCATGCCGCCCTCGATCCGACGGATCGACGAGGTGTGGCCGGGTCGAAGGCCCATCGGCGCACCGATCGCCATGATCCGCTCCCAGAGTTCGTCACCCCGGCGTGCGTCCCGCAGGTAGATCTCGTAGCCGAGTTCGCTCGACCAACCGGTTCGACTCACGACCAGCGGGATGTCGTCGAGTTCGGTTTCGCGGAGCCAGTAGTACTTCAGTTCGGTGATCCAGTCGCCGAACAGCGCCGTCATGATGTCGCCGGATCGGGGGCCTTGAAGCTGCAGCGGTGAGACGTCGGGCTCGCGGATCGTCACATCCATGCCGGCGTGGGTCGCGACACCCTGTGCCCAGAGAAGGATGTCGCTGTCGGCCAGTGAGATCCAGAAGTGGTTCTCGGCCAGGCGAAGCAGCACAGGGTCGTTGAGCAGGCCACCGTCGGCGTTGGTGATGAGGATGTACTTGCACTGGCCGGCCTGCATGGTCGACAGGTCTCGGCAGGTGAGGAGCTGGGTGAAGCGTGCGGCATCGGGCCCGGTGATCTCGACCTGACGTTCCACTGCGACGTCGCACAGAATTGCGTCGTTGACGAGATTCCAGAAATTCTGCTCGGGGTCACCAAAGTCCCGCGGGATGTACATGTGGTTGTAGACCGAGAACCCTGTCGCTCCCCACCGAACAGTCGCATCGAAATAGGGCGACTTGCGGATCTGCGTGCCGAAGCCGAAGTCGGCGGTGTCGTTCATGCCGAGAGGGTATTGGCTCAGGGCTACGGTTTGTGCCGGGTGGCTACGGTTCGACGGGCACAGTCACGCTGCGGGTCATCCCCCAGCTCGGGATGACCGAACTGTGCTTCCCGGCCCCGCCTACCACCACCACCTTGATGTTGGCTGCGGATTCCGTCATCGGAACGAGGTCGTCATCGGCGAGTCGTTGCATCCATGGCGCCCAGGCTCGCAAGGCGAACGCACGCTTCACTTCGTCGACCGGGAGGCGGGCCTGGTTGAACAGGTAGGCCGACACATCGTCACGGGTCCAACCGTCGGCGGCGCAGGCGGCGGCGTGCTCAGGGCACAGCGCGACGAAGTACTCGCCCTGACTGATCGGTGCGTTGTTCTGGCCGGTGGAGGTCATTGCCGAGGCGACCTTGTCGAGGATCTGTGCCGGCTTGTCGGATTCCATGTCGTGCACGTTGTGGGGTGCTTCGCCGCAGTGGATCGTGATCGCAGACGGCGTGTCGACGCCGATGCTGCGCGCATATCCGCCCCAGGGCGACTCGTCGAGGTTCTCACCGACACAGTAGGTGTACTTGGCGGGCCCGCCCTGCGTCGATGCATCGCCGGGGCCGGGCCGGGCGCCCGCGACATGCAGGAGGATCAGCCGCAGTGCGCGACCAACCGTTGCGTTGGCCCGGTTCCCGGGGCCGAACGCGCCGAGCCCGGCGTTGAAGCCGCCGTCGGCAACCGCTCGGCCGTGCACGATCAGCAGTGGCGCAACCGGATGCGTGGTGGCGTTGACCCCGCGAAGATTGAGATCGGGGTGCCCCAGCGCCCGGACCGCAGCCACGAGGACGGGGAGGTGTTCCGGCCGGCATCCGGCGAGCACGGCATTGATGGCGATCGTGCGACGTGTCGCTTCACCCGAGCGGGGAGACAGCACGGCGATGACCTCATCGGGGTCCACGTTTCCCAACGGTGCGAGCATGGCATTGACCCGTTCCGAGGTCGGTGCCTCCAGAGGCAGGCCGTCACCCCAGCCGTGTCGTTCGTAGACGTCGAGCACGGTTTCGCCAGCGGCAACATCGACCTCGACCATGTCGGCTTCCATCACCCGCAGTTTGGCGTGTGGCATTCGTTGGTGCCAGCAGCGGACGCATCGTGTCGCGTCGTGAGGGTAGAGCGTCTCGAGACGCCTCGGTCGAGTCGTGATCAGAGGAGCGTCGACGCGACGGCAAGATGGACAGTGTTGCCGCCGGCGCGTTTGGCGGCGTAGCTCGCCGCATCAGCCTCTCGCATCGCGACCTCCACGCCGGCGGGCCCGAACGCCGCGAGCCCAACGCTGACGCCGGCCGAGAACGTCCCGTCTCGGGTCACCACCTTCGCTTCGGAGACCTTTGTGATGAGCGACTTCGCGACCGTCCGCGCTGCGTCGATCGAGCAATCAGAGAGCAGGATGGCAAATTCGTCACCTCCGATGCGAGCCACGACGTCGCGGGTGCGCACCGCCGATCGCATGGCCTTGCCCACCGACTGCAGCAAGGCGTCTCCCGTGTCGTGTCCGCCGGTGTCGTTCACGGTCTTGAAACCGTCGAGGTCGCAGAACAGCAGCATGTGTTCACCACTCGACAGGTCGACGTCGTCGCAGGCGTCGGCAAATCCTGTTCGATTCAGCAGGCCTGTCAGTGGATCGTGGGTGGCATCGTACGACAGCTCCTCAGCTCGTCGTTCGGCGGCCTGCTCGTCGCTGGCCAGAACCAGCACAAACGATTCGAGCAGGAACACAATCACAAGCAGCGCAAGCAGGGTTGGGACGAACAACGACTGGTGGACGCGGGTAAGCGCGCCGCTGACTGGCGTGACGACGAGCTCCCACTGTCGTCCAAACCACTCCAGTTCGATCACTGCCGGCTCGAGCGATCCAACAACGTTGTCGAATGACCTGGCTGTGCGGGCGAGCGATGCTGCGAGCGGCGCACGTTCATCGGTCACGTCGACCAACTCGATGTCTACGTCGTCCCACAACGAGGTGCTGAACGTCGTGGTCATCAGATCGCCCAGCCGGTACACACCGACCATGAATCCGTCCACGTCGGTGGGTGTGCCGATCCCAGTGCGGTAGGTGGGCAAGAGCACCAACATGCCCGGTTGCTCGGCGTCGCCCTGTACGAGTGTGATCGGTGGTGTCGCCGTGATCTGCCCGGTGGTTCGGGCAGTGTCGATGGTGATCATGCGCGCTGGATTCGAGGCGATATCGAACCCGAGAGCAGCCCGGTTGGTCGCGATGGGTTCGATATAGGCGACCACCACGTACTCGTTGCGGTCACGGACAGCGACGAGTGAGCCGTCGGATGTCCGTTCGGTGACCGCGAAGTCTTCGAATCCCGGTTGTGCCCGTTGGCTTTCGATGAACCCGCCGAGTTCGGTGGCCTCGATGATCGGGTTCCACGAGACGGCCTGCAATGTCGGATAGCGGCCGATGAAGCTCTCGACGTAGATCCTGAAACCGGCGCTGTCGACCGCAGGCGAGGCTTCGAACAGGCTCCGTAAGCCGACGAGAACCTCCTCATGTCGGGTCAGGTTCGCCTCGAGGGTGGTGACAGCATCCATGGCGAAGGTGTCGCGAGCGTTTTCGGCCGACCGGCGTTCGGCATGCAGCGTCTGAGTGAGAGCGACGAGGACCACGATGCCAAGGAACAACGGTGGCGCAGCGACCTTGAGGAGACGCCCTGTTGGCTGGCGGTTCGGTGGGGCAAGGAGCACTGCGAAGAAGGGGGCGAACAGGATGGTTCCCAACGTGTCGCCGATCCACCAGCCGAACCACACGACGGCCCACTGGTCAGGCTCGACAAGGTTGTTCAGAACTTGCGCAGCGGTCCCGATGGTGGCGGCGATCGTGCACGCGACGGGACCGATCACGAGCATCGTCAGCAGTACCGTGCGTCCTCTCGCTGCGCTGACCTGGCGCTGGTTGACGTGGTTGACGAGTCCGGCGGCGACGGCTGCCTGTGCGGCAGCGGCCACAGCAATTGCGATCGGTGTCGACCACAACGCACTGCTCCCTACTCCGGCCCACAGCAGCCATACGCAATTTGCAGCCGCCGAACCGATGAACACACCGGGGAGCGCGCCTCGACCGAACGCAATGACGGCACTGGCCGCAAGTCCGGCCGCCGGCCACAGCAGCGTGCTGAGACCGACGGAACTCAAGAGGCTGAGCGAACCAAGTGCAAGCAGCGCGTACACGACAGCGACGCCGACCGGGACAAGGAAGGGTGTTCCTGATCGCCAGTTGGTGGCGTCGCTGTTCGAACGGCCCTCCAACATGTGAGAGACATCGACAGGCAGTGCCGCTCGCTGAAGCAAATGTCCGGACTACTGCGGTGCAGGCCCGTCTCAGGCGTGCTGTGCTCTAGCGTTGGGCTGTGTCCCGTGCATTGCAGCCGTTCGTCGTCATCACCCACGTGGTTGCGACCTGGTTCATGGTCGGTCTGATCTGGACGATCCATGTGGTGCATTACCCCCTTTTCGCTGAGGTGGGCGACGCCGCCTACGTCGGCTTTCAAGCCGCCCATGTCGATCGGATCGGGCCGCTCCTTGCCGTCCCGTGGGCGATTGAAGGGCTGACCGCGGCGGTGATTCTGTTCGGTGCGGTCACCAGCCACGACCGCTCGTTTCTGGTTCCAGCGGTTCTTGGTGCGGCAGCGATGGGTGTGGTGCTGGTGGTGAGCGGGTTCTGGTCTGCGCCGGCCCACGGCGAGTTGGCCGATGGGTTCGACCCCGATGTGCACGCCCGTCTGATGACTGCCGATCTCGTCCGTACCCTGGCCTGGACGATCCGGGGTGGCTGTGCCGTCTGGATGGCTTCGCTGCTGTTTCGGCGTTCTGGCTCGCCTGCGATGTCGATGTCAGAATCGCCCGAATGACTGAGCTGCGCCGTCGCAATGTTCTGTTCCTCATCACCGATCAGCAACGCGCCGATCACGCAGGGTTCATGGGCAACAAGGTGGTCCGTACCCCGAACCTCGATGCGCTCGCCGCCCGAGGAACGGTCTTCGAATCAGCGTGGGTGAGCAATCCGGTCTGCATGCCGAACCGGTGCACGATCATGACGGGTCGGATGCCGAGCAATCATGGAGTGATCTTCAACGATCGATCGCTGGAGCTCAGCGCCAACACGCACGTGCGGGCCTTCCGGTCGGCGGGCTACCGCACCGCACTGCTCGGCAAATCACACCTCCAGCACGGGATGAGCCGCAACTCGATGATGCCGACCAGCGAGACCGGGTCGATCCTCTCGCCCTATCCGGTGGGATGGGATCAGTACGAAAACGACGAGCGGTACTGGGATGATCTTCCCGAGGCGCCCGACGACTTCTACGGCTTCGACCGAGTCGAGTTGTCGATCGATCATGGTGCTCGGGTGTCTGGCCACCACTATCGGTGGGCGGTCGAGCGGGGAGCCGATCCTCGCCACCTGCGGGTCCCGCAGACCGCCGCCAATCCGATGCGGCGAGGCGGCGAGGTTTGGTGGCAGATCTACGATCCGCCCTACGACGAGGAGCATCATTCGACCTCGTTCGTCGCCGACCGGACGATCGATTTCATCGAAGAGGCATCGGCAGAGGGCTCGCCGTGGGTTGCGTGGGCGTCGTTTCCCGATCCGCACCACCCGTTCACCCCGCCGGGGCGGTGGTTCGAGCGCCACGATCCTGCCGAGATGGAACTACCGGTGACATTTGACGATCCGATGGTCGGCGCACCCGAGTACCTCAAGGCGTTCCAGCGCCGATCGGTGCACAAGATGCGGAACTGGGTGGCGATGACGGGTGCTACCAGTCCCGAAGTCACCAGGGCTGCGATTGCAGCGAACTACGGGTCGATCGAAATGATCGATGATCGAGTCGGTCAGATCCTGGCGGCAATCGAACGTCTGGGGCAGACCGACGACACGATCGTGGTCTTCACGTCCGATCACGGCGACATGATGGGTGACCACGGTCTCTTGCTGAAGGGGTTCATGCACTATCGCGGCACCCTGCAGGTGCCGTTGGTCGTTGTCGATCCCCGTCGCGAACCGGGCCGGACGTCGTCGCTTGCCAGCAGCATCGACCTTGGACCGACCCTGCTCGAGTTGGCCGGGCTCGCTGGCTACCACGGGATCCAGGGCCGCAGCCTGGTGCCGATCCTCGACGACAACGACGCCACGGTGCGAGACGCTGTGCTCATCGAGGACGATGTCGACGCCTCGGTCGAGCAGGTGCCGTTCGCCACATCGATCCGCACGCTCATCACGCCGACCCATCGCTACACCCGCTACAACACCGGCGAAGACGGGCTCTACGAGCTGCACACCGACGACGACGAACGAACGGATCTGTCGGCGCTCGATCCGGTCCGTCGAGCCGAGCACGTCGAGGCGCTCACCGACGCACTGATCGCTCATACGGAGAAATCACGTCACGCCCCGCTCGTCGGGGCTGGGGGGAACTGAGATGACCACACTGCACCCGCGCGGCGTCAACCATCTGGCGTTGTCAACCGCCGACATGAAAGGGCAGCTGACCTTCTGGTGCGACGTGCTCGGGTTGCCGTTGAAGGCCCTGTACTGGATGCACGGGGTCGACAACACGTTCCACGGCTTTGTCGAACTTGCCGGTGACAGCTATGTGGCGTTCGTGCAGCATCCCGACAATGCCGCAGAGGTCGAGTTCGGGGTCAGTCATGCCGACGGTGCCGGAGGCGGGGTCAGGGGAGGCACCATGCAGCACGTAGCGTTTCACGTCGACTCGTTCGACGAACTGCTCGCCATGCGCGACCGCATCCGCAGCAAAGGCGTGCAGGTGCTCGGTCCGCTCGATCACGGGTTCTGTCAATCGATCTATTTCGAAGGACCCGAGGGTCTCAACCTCGAGGTCACCTGTGGCGAGGCGATCGACGAGCGGGCCTGGATCGACCCGGAGGTCGTGGATCTGTGTGGCATCGCCTCCGGCGAACTCGAGGCCATGAAACACCCGGCCCCGTTTGATCGGCCCGCCGATGCGGTCTCCCAGCCCGCCGTGCCGTTTCCCGGCAATATTCGTGCCGAGAAGGGTGGCCCGCGGTATGCCAAGGTGATGGCGCTGTCCGACGAGTTCGTCTGGGACCAACTCAGCGTTACCGTTCCGCCGGTGGCGTCAACCGAGGACGGTCACGACTCCTGCTGACGGGTCGACCTCGACACGATCGCCGGTCGTGATGTAGTCGAGGCAGTCTTCGACACCGATCACGGCAGGCAACCCAAGCTCACGCGACAGCACCGCAGCGTGCGACATCGGGCCGCCATGGACGGTCACGAGGCCACCGGCAATGCCGAGCACCAGGTTGAAGGCCGGTGAGGTTGCGCGGGTGACGAGTACATCGCCGGGTTGCATCGCCGCGATGGCTTCCTCGGCGGTCTCCGCAACTCGAGCGACTCCGATGTGGGACGTGGTGCCGATGCCGGATCCGGTCAGCGGTGGGGCGGTGCCATCTCGAGATCCGAAGACGGTGGCAATGACAGTCGTCACCATGTCCATCGCCTGGGCCATCGCCGGTGGGAGGAGATGAAGGGGCGGGTCCTCGGGGTCGGCGCCGAGGTAGGGGGGTGGGTCGAGCGCACGCTGCGCCTGCCGAGTCGCTGCTCGTCCGAGGAGCGTTTCTGCGTCGGGGCCTTCGCCTCCGGTGAGGAGAGGCCGGATCTCTTCGGATGCAAGTTCGAACACGTGTGATGCGTCAGCGGCAGCGCCGCGCTCGGCGAGGCGGTGGCCAACCTCGACGAGCGACAGGTGCAGGAGTCCTCCGGGCCACTCGATCGTCATCGGCCCGTTGTCATCGCGGAGGTCCATCGCGTCGCGTGCGTCACCGAGGATCTGGTCGAAGTCGTCGTGTTCGGCGGCGTTGATCTGTGCTCGCAATGTTGCCGCGACTGTGGCGGCGTTCGTGTCGGGGGCCGGCTCGGTCGCTGTCAGGATCGATGTGAGGATGACCTCGGGTCGTTCGCCGAGTGTCGCCGAGTCGATGTCATAGCCGCTGAAGAGCACACAGCTGTGGCGGTCGAGGTAGTCGTCGAGCATGGCGCGCGCCTGTGGTGAGGCGGCCCGCACGTCGTCGAGCGAGGTGGGGGTCGCTCCGACGAGCTCCAGCTCGGCCCGGAGCGCTGCGAGGGCGCGTCTCGGTTCGGTGGTCGACGGTGAGGCTCCGGCCAGCGCGTCCAGCGCCGCCGCCGGTTCGATTCCGCGGTCGCGGCAGAACACGACGTAGATCCCGAGTGGGCCGAGATCGTGCATGTGAAGCCGGTGATGCAGCACCGATGATTCGCAGACGTAGGCGAACAGCGTTTCGGTGTGATCGACGAGTTCATCGTCGCTGAGCATCGTCAGGTCGACAGCCTGAAACGCGCGGTTTCGGGCTTCAGTGGCGGGTTTGGTGGTGGTCGTCCATGTCGCAAGAGACGCACGGAAGCGGGGGTTGGCGAGCCGTTGCGCGGCGCGTTTTTCCCGGCGGCGCATTTCTGGGTGGAGGCGCGCAACGAGCTTGATCAACCAGTCAGGGGGAGCGTTGGGTGCCTGCCTGTCGGCGCCGAAGAGGGGACGGACCCGCGAATAGGCGAAACCGTTGACGTTTCGGACATCGATGCCGTCGGCGGGCACGCCAAACTCGGCGAAGCCGTCGCGATACGCCGTCTCGAGACCGCAGCGGAGGATCTCGTAGCCGATCGGCGTCATGGCCGAATCCCAGTGCGAGCGATCGAGTTCCCACGACCCCGGCCCGGGCGCTTCCCACGACACCGGCATCGTCAAGGCTTGCTCGAGATGTTTTTTTGCAATCGGGAGACAAGCTCGCGGAACGGCGGCTGCTGCATCGACCACAGTTGCGGGTGGACCTCGAATTCGACCGCTTCCATCGATTCCGAGACCGTGTCGAGCGTGAGGATCGTGGCCTTGGTGCGGGCGTTGAGCTCCTTGTCTTGCCCTGCCGCAAGTGCTGCGAGCGCAACAGCATCGTCGACGAGGTCGGCATCTTCGGCAACCTGCCACGCAAGACCTGCGTGGACGGCCTGTTCGGCGTCGAGGAGTTGGTTGAACAGCACCATCGCCATGGTGGTGGAGCGACCGGCGATCTGGCGGAGCCGCCAGGTGTGCCCACCGCCGGGATGGATCCCGATCTGCAGGAACCGCGACTCGAACCGGGCCCGCTCTCGAGCCGCCACGACGATGTCGCAGGCCAACACCATGTTCATCCCAGCGCCGACGGCGGCGCCGTTGACGGCGCCGACTGTCGGCAGTGGGCTGTGCGCAATCCGCAAGAACCCCTCGTAGATCGAGTTCATTTCTTCGCTGTTGCTGCCTGCCATCAACTCGTCGAGGTCGGCTCCGGCGCAGAACCCTTTTCCGGCGCCGGTGATCACCAGGGCGCCGATGTTGTCGTCGTTTTCCCAGTCGTCGAGCACCGAGCCGATCTCGATGTTCATGGCCAGCGAGATGGCGTTGCGGCGGTCGGGGTCGTTGAGCGTGAGGATGCCGACTCGGTCGCGCACCTCGGTCGTGATGAGACTCATGGCGCGAGTGTGGCATCTGCGATCGGATGCAGGCGAGACGACCCGTCCTCGGTACGGTGACGCAATGCCACCATCGGTCGATACCGACACCGTCGCCGCATTCACCCGCGATGGTGCGGTGTGCTTGCGTGGGGTGTTCACCGAGTGGATCGAGACCTTGGCCGAAGGGGTCGCCCACAACGAGAGCGACCCCGGTCCGTACTTCGCCGAGAATGTTGTGGCGGGGGAGCGGGGCCGATTTTGGGACGACTATTGCAACTGGACTCGGATTCGGGCCTTTGAGCGGTTTGCGTTCGAGTCGGCTGCAGCCGAGCTGGCCGCCGAGCTCATGGAGACCGACGTGGTGCAGTTGTTCCACGATCATGTTCTGGTCAAGGAACCCGACACCCCGACACCCACGCCGTGGCACTCCGATCGCCCCTATTATTTCGTCGAGGGGTCGCAGACGCTCAGCTTCTGGATCCCGCTCGATCCGGTCTCGACCGGCACGACGTTGCGGGTCATCGCCGGTTCGCATCGTTGGGAGCGAGATGTGGTGCCGGTGAGGTGGCTGGCGGGCGACGACTTCTATGCGCATGCCGACGACTACCTGCCGGTGCCCGATCCCGATGCCGAACCCAACCGCTACGAGGTGCTCGAGTGGGCACTCGAGCCTGGTGACGCGGTGGCGTTTCACTTCGGTGTGTGCCACGGCGCCCGAGGAAATCCCGGTCATGAGCGGCGTCGGGCGTTCTCGTTGCGGCTCGTCGGCGACGACGCTCGCTATGTCTCTCGGCCGGGACCGACGTCGCCGCCGTTTCCCGACCACGGCATGCGCGACGGCGATCGGCTTCGTCCCGACTGGTTTCCGTACCTCATCGGTCCCTCGTGACGGGCTCCTTTCGTGCGGCCCTCGAGGTCTTCCGGATCCGGAACTACCGGCTGTTTTGGTTTGGGGGTCTGATCTCCAACATCGGCCGATGGTTTCAGACGGTGGCGGTTCCGATCGTCGTGTTCGATCTGACCGGCAGTGCTGCGTGGGTTGGGCTTGCCGGGTTCGCGCAGAT
>Ga0181559_10000706_pt1 | contig 31632 bp, 24 predicted proteins | sample 011ome_21_FD_133752 | JGI IMG/M metagenome (GOLD analysis project Ga0181559, IMG submission 133752) | Coastal salt marsh microbial communities from the Groves Creek Marsh, Skidaway Island, Georgia - 011508AT metaG (megahit assembly) | ecosystem: Environmental > Aquatic > Marine > Intertidal... | reverse complement strand
TGTAAAAATGGGAAATGATATTGAAAAATCTGATAAATTGCTTAATTTTAATCAGTCCTTTTTTGATGAAGCAAGAAAAAAGACAAATACTAATACTAAGTTTGATTAGGAGATATACACTTTTTTTAATTGTATTTTGTCAAAAGCTAAAACACTTACAGAAAACGATCAAACTTATGACGGGTGAACGGCAGCCAGCAAGGTTTTCAGTTCCTGGCTACCTTTGGTTTCGGTGGAAAGGAAAGTGCTTCGAAACCGCCACAAGTCATATACAAACCGTTACAATAACGTGAACAAAATTTGAGAAAATATGAAACAAGTATTAATTTTAATCTTTACCCTATTATTCTTTAGCTCTTGCGAAAAGGAAACTTTTGTTGACTATTATGTCGACAACCAATCTTCGAGTGTTATATCTGTTGAAGGCACAAATATTATTGCCTCAAACGACATTGACAAAACAATTAATCCGAACGAAAGAAAAAATGTCGCAACTTGGAGTAAGCGAGGTAAAGAAACTGACTATTTTGAACCAACTTCAATGTTTGGAAATGACATGATAATTACAAATGCCACAAGAGACACTTTGACAAAAGATTATAAAGTATTATCTAATTGGACTTCTATAGTTGATGACCAAAGAACTTCTGCAAGTCACGAATACGTTTTAGTTATTACCGATTCAGATTTTTAATAAAAGAAAACGCTCCTACCACTCTCTCAATTCGTAACGATTCAAGACATGTGCATTTAACGCGTTAACCCTCTAACGCCTCTACAACTGCCATAGCGGCTCTTTCTCCTGCCAACATCGCAGCATTCAATGAACCATTTAGTTGTGTGTCTCCCGACAAGAAAATACTCGAGGTCAATTGAGTTTCTGACGGCATCATTTCGTACTGAATATTCGTAAGATTAGGCAATGCTAATGGTATGTCATACTTCGCCAAATGGCGAACTTGGCTAATTCCGCAGTAAGATTCCAGTTCATTTTCAACTTGCTTGATTAATTCCTCTCCAGACTTTCCCTTGCGATTGATTACCGTAACAGACAACAGTTCTTTGTCTCCTTTGGATTCAGTTTTTACAGAAGTATGATAGAAAATGTTATTTATTAATGCTTCCTTTTCAGAAACTAATCCAATCAATGGTTTTTTTATTCGTTTTGTATCCGCCTCAAAATAAAGAGTTACGCAGGATTTCCACGGAACAGATTGCGAAGACAAATTACTAATTAGCCCCGATGGATCGGTGGCAACAATAGTGGAATTGCTCAAGATTATTTCTCCGTTCTCTAGAATGATTTTACCATTCTTCACCTCTTTCACTCGCGTATTGAACTTGTATGTTGTCTGTTTTAAATTTTGCTTCAATTGAGCAGGAATCGCTTCCATTCCCGCCTTTGGGATTGCGGCATCACCCTCGCCAAACATTTTATACACGAATTCGAACATTCTGCTGGAAGTAGCCAAAGAAGTTTCTAAAAATATTCCGCTAAAAAATGGTGCGAAAAAATCTGTTATAATTGACTCTGAAAAACCGAAATTCCTCAAATACTCCAAAGTCGATGTTTCCTTTTCGTCAAAAATTTCTTGAACACTTTTCTTCTTCAACAAAGTAGTTAATTTTAGAATTTTTATTTTATCGGATAAGCTTCCAATACCTGAAAACATCGTAGGAAGCAACAAGGAAAATTCGCGCAAAGGATCGCCAATCACTCGTTCCTTCCCTTTCCGAAATATAGTGGCTCCAGGAAGAAATCTCTGTAAATCCAATAATTCAAGATTTAGGTACTTCTGTGCCATGGGATAAGAAGTCAAAAGCACTTGAAAACCATGATCGAGTTGATACCCATTCAATCTATCCGTTTTTACTCTTCCTCCTACTCTATCAGTCGATTCAATAATCGTAGGCTGAAACCCATGATTTTCTAAAACTTGGGCTGCCACCAATCCACTTACTCCTCCTCCTATTATGTAACTTTTTTTATTTTCCATAAACATATTCGTTTCCTACCCCACAAAGATAGAATTTGTACGGTTAGAAAATTCAATTTTTAGAAAACTATGTGGAACCGTTTGTGATGCTAAACTTTACAGAATTGCTAACTTTGCAACCAAACCGAAAAACTAACTGACTAACAAAAAGTTTATTACACCCCGCCTTTCCGCAATTGCCGTATATACTGATTTATGGCAAGGTTACAAAGACAACAATTTTCTCCATCAAGTGGCCTAATAGATGAGTAGTGAATATGCCAACCCTCAACTAACTCTTTTTTGAAGAAGAAGGACGTTTGATCATTTTTAATGATGCGAAAGAAATCTTTTAAAATATAAAACCCGATTAACCTCCTAAACGAGACATGAGAAATCGGATTATGTCCTTTCTATTCCGTCCGAAAAATTGTAATTTCACCACTCAAACAAGGCGAAAATTATGCAAGCAACCAAGATAACAAACTATGTGAAAGAAGTGGTAAGCAATTTACCAGAGGATTGGCTAAACCTAACTACTCACAGATTGGATATTTATAACGAAAGTTTGGCAAAAACCGAATTTTTAACCCAATTTGAGGAATTGTTTCAATCTGAATTAGCAACTACTGCCCAACTTAGTGAATTACCTACTGCTTACGACTACATCCGTTTAGGTCATCCTTTGTCCTGTATTCTTGAGTGGACTCTTGCCAAGATGAATCAAGTAAAAGCCTCCAATGTGATCTCGTTTTCGTCCGAATCTATTCCTGTCTTGGCTGTTCTTCGCAAAAACTTATTAGAGAAAAAAAATACCCTGATTGCCTACACAGAAAAATTGCCGAATGGATTTGATGTTGAATTGACCAAATCCATTTATGGATATCAATTTAAGTATAAAAAAGTATCGGGATGGGAAGAATTACCAAAGTTTGATGGCAGTGTGATATTTATAACCAAAAGTCAAGAAGTCCTTCCTGATTTTACGGGAATTGATTTTCAACTCATCCTGTACCCCGGTATGGGAAGCCTATTGAAAATCTCTTCGAATAATTCTCACTATGTTTCAGATATCCAACATGTAAGAAGAAGAGAAACTATATCCATGACTCCCATAAATTCACTGAGAGTTCTGAAAAGTGTATTGAACATCAATCAGGATAAACATAATAATGACGATTGGAAAAAACAAAAGAGCGAGGTAGAACAATCAATCAAAGAAATTACAGGAACCAATATACGGCCTGCAGTTGCCTCGAGCGGCTTATCGATGCAATATGCCATCATGATGGGAATGATCGATTACGCTCAAGCACACTACCCGGAGAAAAAAATCAAGTTTGTTGTTCCTACCAATTGCTATGGCGGTACAAACGATCAAGCAAGAAGAGTCGCAGCATGTCTGGAGCAAGTAGACATTGTTGATTTAGCTGTAGATCGTGATAATGACATGGTGCAAAGTATTGAAAGTGTCTTGAACCAAATCGCCCAAGAAGATGCCATTCCATTTATCATCGCAGAAATTCCTACTAACCCGAGAGTAGAAGTACCCGAGCTACTAGATCTTAAAAAAACCTTGAGCAAGGAAAGAAAAACACCTTCTGGAAGTATAGCTATTCAACCAGTATTTATTTTAGATCAAACATTTTGTCCTAATGTTCATTTTCTTGGTAAAGGAGAAATCCTCTCCGAAATAAAAGCTATTTCTTATGCCAGTGGATCGAAATTTCCGAGCGGTGGTAAGTGCACAGCAGGATATTGTGCAGGTAATGATCTTTCGGAAGAAATAATGAACAAAATTCATCTCCATTTAGCTATTTGTGACAACGAAGCAACTGCACTTCAATACGAAATACTAGCGGCACAAATGCCCTCGATGAATAAAAGAATTGCAGCGGCCTACGAAAACACTAGAGATTTTGTGACCTTTATTCAAAAGACACTGCCAGATGCCAAAATCAATTTCGTTTCGGAAGAGTTGGCCAAAGAAGGATTCACTCCTTCTGTATTTTCTCTAGACTTACCCACAAAGGGGAACACTCCCGAAGAAAGAGAAGAATACAAGCGTAAACTCAATCTGGTACTGATCAATAAAATGATAAGCGAAATTCCAACAGAGAGCAAATATTGCGTGAGTTACGGACAGCTGAAAGGATGTTATTGGACTATTCCTGCAACCTCTACCCAAGGAACCACCAAAGAAGGAGATAAAGATTACATTGCGAGAGTTGCACTTTCTGGAAATATGGACCTGGAAAAACACAAATCTGTGTTTTTAAATTTTGTTAACGGAATAAGTTAAAAATTCTCTTTTATTTACTAAATTAAATTGTTGTATTTTCGGAAGGCAGATACAAAAAAGGTATTGTCTAATAAACAATGAAATCAATACTACTTTTTACATCCAGTCAAAATTATGTGCCTCACCTATTTCAGTTATGAGAATTAAACCGTGACATCGTTTTATATTACAGAGAAAATCTAATTAATTTCTGCCTTGCATTTTATGTCTTTTCCCTTCTAAAAACAAAAAGCTCTTTGAACCAAATTATGACTTATTCTAAATCCAATTATTTCGATTTTGTATTTATCGGTTTTGGCGCGGCCAACTGTTTACTATTACTTCAATTAATTGAAAAAGGAATTCTAGACGGAAAAAAAATAGGAATAATTGAACCAGAGAAAAAAATAAAAAATGATCGAACATTTTGTTTTTGGTCAACTCAAAAAGAATTAGAGAAACTCAATTTAACAAATTTAGTCAGTCATAGTTGGAATAATATTGAAATTGGAGGAATAAGTGAGACAAATATTCAACCTCTTAAATATTGGCATGTAAAAGGAATTGATTTGTATGAAGAGACGAGGCTAAAATTAAAAAAACACAACGTTCAATACATCAATTCTCATTTAATTTCTGCTGAGTGTATGAAAGATGATACATTTAGATTAGACACAAAACATGAAAAACTGATAGGGAAATTTGTTTTTGATAGTAGACCACCAGAATATTATTCACCTAAAAAAAATGAGAGTCACATTTATCAGTCATTTTATGGTTGGAAAATAACAACTAGCGAACAGAGTTTTGATTCTGAAAAAATGGTTATGATGGACTTTAATGTTCCTCAAGGAGATTTTACACAATTTGTTTATGTTTTGCCATTCGACTCTTGTAATGCGCTTATAGAACTAACTCGATTTGGAACAGAAAAAGTAACCTTGAAAAAAGCTAATGAACTGCTTAAAGAATATTTGAAATCCATCAGCCAAAACTATACAATTAATGAAATTGAATCTGGTGTAATCCCAATGTCTTCTGCTCAAATCAAATCGCACACCTTGAGTAAAAATTGGAAAAATATGGGTGCACGAAACAATAAGGTGAAATGCACTACTGGTTTTGCATTTCATGAAATGGCCAAGGAGGCAAAGACTATATCTCTTACATTTCCCCATTTTAGGTTTAAACAAAAATCTTTTTCTAGATTTGCTTTTTACGACCGACTATTATTGAAAATTTTACTTGAAAAACCTGGGAAAGGAAAGTTTATTTTTACGACTTTATTTACCAAAGTTCCAACAATCCGTATTCTAAATTTCCTTCAGGAAAGAACTTCTTGGTTCGAAGACATCCTACTGTTTTCTAAATTGCCCAAAATAATCTTTATTAAAATGGCAATCAATGATTTTGTATTTCAAATAAAACAAAGTCCAATTGTAATTCTTCCTCTTTTATTTACATTTTTTTCGCTTTTTATGTATTGGCTTGAAGCAAGTAGTCTAGTCATAGGTATTTTGCTTTTAGGTTTTTTTACAATCGGTCTTTCTCATGGTGCACTAGATCACTTAATAAAGTTAAAAGAAATGTCGTCTTCAAGTATAATTAAATTCTCGGGACAATATATTTTTAAAGCCATACTTTACGGAATAACATGGTATATGTTTCCTAACCTCGCACTATTTGGATTTATAGTCTACTCAGCCTTTCACTTTGGTCAAGCAGATTTTAAAGAATGGAACATTACTAATAATTTCAGTTCATTTATATGGGGATTAATTGTGCTTTTGATCATTCTATTTTTTCATATCGATGAATTAATTAGTATTTTATCTCAAATACCCGGATATTCGAGTGAACTGATTACAGAATTAAATCAAACAAATACCTTAGATATATTAAAAGTTGTAATTGTGATTTCAGGTGTTTTTCTTGGATTTCGATATAAATCAAAAGGCATCATATTAAGTTTGTTTTACTTAGTTGTCACCTCATTTTTACCTTTATTGGTAAGTTTTGGTATTTACTTTACTTTTCAACATAGTAAAAATGGATGGAAACATTTAAAACAAGGATTAGGGTATAGTTCTACAAAACTTTTTTTACTCTCTCTTCCCTTCACTTCGTTGGCTGCCTTTTCATTTATACTTGCTTTTTTTAGTTTAAAAACCAACCAATGGGCTATATTTTTTATTATTCTTTCATGCCTGAGTCTTCCACATGTTATTACTATGAATCACTTTTATTCAAAAAGAAAAGAATAAGGTAATAATAGAATATAAAAAAAGCGCGATTCTTTCGAATCGCGCTTTTTTGGTTAATATTAAATTATTAGGCGTTGCTAGCCGATTTCTTCACTGCTAGTGAATAAATCACTAATCCAAAACCAATCTTATTAATCGCATCAGCAATGTTATAAGCAACATCTATATTACCTTCTGGCATAAAACTACTATACCATCCAGTTGTTCCCATCATGTATCCTATTGGGTATATTGCCCAACCTACTAATACGAACCAACATAAAATCTTATGTGCTTTTAAAACATCTCCACCTGCTGCTACAGCCAGTTTTTTCGCACTTCCCAACCAAATTTCATACACTATGTAGAAATAAGCTGCTCCTGAGATGAATCCCCAGAATGCTGCTTGATCTTGGTATACAGCCTCTCCAAAATAACCAGTCACTAGCATAATTACAGAAAATACTATCATCTTCCATAATAAAGCAGGCTTTGCACCAGCAACTTTCAGGATTAAGAAGAACTCTACGCACATCAAAGGAACTGTGAGTATCCAATCTACATATCTGAAAAACGTAGGTGACTCTGCGTGTGCAGCCCAATAATCTCTCATGTAGAAATAATGAACTGCCGCAATGAAGGTGATGAGTCCTGAAACTAGGACTGACGTTCTCCATTTTTTATCAAACTGATTAAGCGATAAAAAGAAAAAAGCGGCTGCAGCCATCATTGCCATGCAACCAACAAAGAAGGTAAAACCAACATAATCAGTTGGGTTAAGTTTTGAGACCATACCATAGGTCATTGTTAAATTTTCCATTGTTTTTAGTTTTTTGTTTCAATAAAATTATAAATAATTAAACAAAAAACAAGTTTTTAATCAAATTATTTAACTCATCCAAATATTTTTATATTAAATATTTGTTAAAATTTGCGCTTAAGGACATCTTTCCCCCCAAGCAAACAGCGAAAAATTAAAGGAATTTCTTTACAGATGATATTTTTGTTATCGTATGGATTAGATTATAACATATTTAATAAAATAAATTAATTTAACCCCGTTTTTGCCAATTACTGTTTAAAATTTAACTGTGATTAAAGATTTAAGATTTTAGAAATATTGGGGAAGCCACAGAGTAGATAATTCTTAAATTTGAAACAAACAAATATAATCCGTTTGCAATAACTATTACAGAATACAAAACTTTAAAAAAGTATCGAAACAATTGTATCCTGCACTTCTTCGAGCAATAAAACATATAAATATCAAGAATATTAGTTTCTATTTCAAAAAGAAAAAGGAAGGTATTTCCCTCGGTTTTCCTTGGTTATGACTCTTCTTAATTTTCTTCCAAGATTACAAAAAACAGCCTAAAAGTAATTTTTTCGAGTATTAAACGAGTAGAACACCTACTACACTATATTAATTTATAGAACAAAGGACCGACATGAGGGAGGATTAAGAAAAATCTCCTTGAATGAGGGCTGAAATATTGTTGTATAATTCCTGAAGACTCGGGTCATTCTTTAATAACTGCAAATGCTTCTCCATAACGAAACTATCTTTTCTCATAGCAGGACCAGTCTGGTTTTCTCTTGCAGATTTAAGTTGATTTTTATCAAAAACTTCTTTAATTAAGGGCTTCAACAAATTAAATTCTATTCCTTGCTCTTCACACAAATCCTGACCAATTACTTGCATATAATTTGCAAAATTAGAAACAAAAACTGCAGCCAAATGAAGTTTTTGTCTTTGTATGGAAGACATATGAATAATCCTGTTCGAAATCTTTTTACCAAGTTGTTCTAGTTCCCTGGTTGCTTGAGGGTCGTTTGACTCAATACAAATTGGAATCTTTTGAAAATCGGTTCGATGAGACTTGGTAAAAGTTTGAAGAGGATAAAAACTTCCAACACGAATGGAGGCAATATTCAACTCCGCGATGTCAATACTTCCAGAAGTATGAACCAGGAGCTTGTCCCTTACATTTAATTGGGAGGCAATTTTAGCAATAGAATTGTCCGAAGAGGCCACTACATACAAGTCGCTTTCTTGATTTATTTTGGATAAATCGTTGTTGGGTTTTGCGTTCAACTTTTGGGCCAAAATCTCCGCGTTAGCGATATTCTTACTTACCACTTCCAACACTTCCAAACCAGCCTCACGAAAAGCTAAACCCAAGTTATGAGCCACATTTCCTGAACCAATAAGAGTGATAAATTGTATCATTTTTCTCTTTTTATCCTATAAATCACAGCCATGATAGATCCAACCAACATAAGAACAACCCCTAACCAAAGGAGATTAATCATTGGGAAAGTCTTGGCTTGCATAATTATAAATTCTTTTCCAGTGATATCTAAGGATATTTTTCGGGGTGAAATCACAGTTGAGTCTTCCGAATACGTAGGAATAGATATTCCATTCAACGACACTTTCATTCCATAATCTTCCTCTGTCACCGGTAAAGGAGGCTTTAGCGAGGAATCTTGTTGAATCAAGTAAACCAGCGCTTGCTGTTTGGGCTCCATTTTTTGTTGATAATCAACAAACCTTAAATTTACCACTCCAGCTTGAGTATTATTTTCATAAGGAAACTGCTGATTGTCTTCCACTATGACCATTCCGTGAGTTGTAACAATTGTATCTCCTACTTCTGCAATGTAGTTTTCATAGGGCATGTATCCATCATTTTTCCCTTCAAAAATAGCTGGATCTGGATATTTAATGTGTGAGAATACATCATGGCCAATAAAATGTTTGGTAGAAGGTTCGGCTACATTTCCAAATCTTTCGTTCAATTGAACAAATGGCGTTAGCGTAAATTCCTTTTTACCAGGAAAGTGACTTTTCCATGACTTGGCCAAAGAATCCGGAGCAACTAATTGCCAGTGCTTAGCGTTTGCGGCAAAAAAATCGTCTGTTACGGTGTGGTCTTCTTTGGCCTGATAATACTCCCCAAAATACTCAACCACTTCTCCTTTTTTGTAAGAAACGGGCTCAGGTTTAAAATAATCTACCTCGTAATAAATATTGATTCCTTCTTGGCTCCTACTCCTGTAGGACACAAAATACTCATGCATGTAATTCGTATCGCCCATTGTGATTTGAACATCCTCATTATTCTTGAACGTTTCGCTCAGTGAGGCCAAATCAAATTTTCCTCCCTTATTGTGCGAAAGTTTTTTGCTTTGCGAATTAGAAATGAGTGCTCCAAACAATATTAAGCCAAACCCCATGTGTGCTATGGATGCTCCGGCAAAGTTCAGTTTTCCTTTCAGGAATCGAACAAAGTAATCCAGGTTTCCAATCACGGCATAAATCGAAGTGAATAACAAGGAACTGTATACAAGCGTTTCGGCTGAGGCAAAATCAATCCCGGAGAATGTATAGACAGACAAACATACCGCGGTGAGTAACCCCGAAACAATTAGCGACAAAGAAATTTGTTTGAAAAACACCTTTGCAGGCATTCCTTTGTATCGTAAGTACTGACCAAATCCGACAAAAAGCGATACAAAAATAGCAAAAGCACCTTGTCTGATATTGTAGTGTTGTAACACATTTTCTTTCCCAGCAATATCGGTTCCAAACAACCTATTCCATACCGGAAAAGAATTATCCACAAAGATTTGGATACAAGCGATAAACAACACAAGACTTCCCATAAACATCCAAAACTCTCTACTCCATAATTTATCTTCAGTGTTTGTTTTAGGAAAATTCTTAATAGATGCAATCACAACAAAGATCAAGGTAGCAATGATTCCCAACATGAATACAATTCCCGCGGCTGGGATTCCCGCCACAAGAGTTGAACTATCAGCAGTGAGAGTCATCACAAAAAGAAAAATAGAAATGACCGTATACATCAATTTGTGTTGGTTGCTTTTTAGTAACATAAAAACCGATAACCACACAAAAAACAGGATATAGAAAAGGAGTTGACCCAGCATTCCGTTGTCAGTGAAAGAATGAACTGAGCTGTCACCCAACACCCCACTTTTGGTCAAGAATGTAGAATACAACACTAGAATAAAAGACAAAAAAGTAAGGAGATAAGTAAAGAATAACGAGGTACCTTTCCTTTGGTTCGCTAGCATTAAATGTCCTGCACCCACCAGAGTCAACCAAGGGATGTACGAAACATTTTCAACGGGATCCCATGCCCAAAACCCACCAAAACTTAAGGATTCGTATGCCCACATTCCTCCCATTAATATACCAACACCCAGGACTCCTATTCCTAAAAATGTCCAAGTAATAGTTGGTTTTACCCACTCAGTTAACTTTCCTCTCATGCGAGCAGCAATCGCATAGGCAAAAGGAACCACGGTAACAGCAAAACCAAAAAACAAGGTTGGCGGATGAATCACCATCCAATAATTTTGCAAAAGAGGATTTAATCCTTGACCATCCTTAAACATAGGTAATTTAGACACATAATCGGTCATTTCGGTCCAAGGCAAGCCCATGTTTTCTGGAAGGTTTTTGGTTAATAAAAAGACATTATTTCCAATCTTAAAATCGAAAATAAAAATACCGAGCAACATCGAGTTTAAGAAGACTTGAGACAACACAAATATTGTCATTACTGACGACTCCCATTCTTTCGCTTTTTTGATAAGTACGTTACCTATTACTACATTCCAAAACATCCACAACAGAAAACTTCCTTCCTGACCTCCCCAAAAACATGAAATCAAGTATTCCATTGGCATAGAATCATTGGAATACTTCCAAACATAATGAAACTCATAAAAATGACCATAAATCAGCACATACAACAAAGCAACTGAGCCTAGCAGACCAATTGAATGTAACCTAAATGAAATTCTCCCCGTTTTTTTCCATTGCTCCGAGATTGCTAAATCCGAAGAGTTGCGGTGCGAAATAAAATAAGAAACCGTTGAAAAAAGGGCTGTTACGAATGAAAAAAATACCAGAAAGTATCCAAAATTACTTAAAAATGTATGTTCCAATTTATTTGATTTTTGTTGGATACAAATATAGGGAATCAGGAATTGAGAATGGGTGTTTTAAACTGATTATTGTCAGAATAATTCACGATAACTGTCGAAAATAGAAATAAAACTCTTAGTCAAATAAGTGAGTTTATTCAGAAAGTTTTAACTTTGGAAATGAAGAAAGAAATTACCCTTCACGATAAAACCTTTATTCCGTTTATCGACAAAGCAGCAATCAGTGCTCAAATAACGAGAATTGCGCAAGAAATAAACAGGGATTATTCTCAAAAAAAACCTTTATTAGTCGGAATCCTCAACGGGTCCGTTTTATTTTTTTCGGATTTACTAAAGCAACTAGAAATTGAATGCGAAGTAGCATTTTTGCGAGTATCCTCCTACAAAGGCACGGAAACAACCGGAAACGTAAAGAAAGTTCTTGGACTAGATAAAAATATAGAAAATTCCGAGGTAATTATAGTGGAGGATATTGTTGATACGGGAATTACACTCGAAAATATTGTAAACGACCTCGCTTCCAATAATCCCAAAAGCATTAAAGTTGCCACCCTTCTTTTTAAACCAAAAGCATACACCAAAAATTATCCAATAGACTATATAGGTTTTGAAGTTGGAAATGAATTCTTAGTAGGATTTGGATTGGATTACAATGAAATTGGCAGAAATTTAGACGAATTATACATAATTAAAAAAACCATGTTGAACATAATATTATTTGGTCCTCCTGGTGCAGGAAAAGGAACACAGTCAGAATTAATTCAAGAAAAATTTAACTTAACACACCTTTCCACAGGCGACATGTTCCGTTTTCATATGAAAAATGATACCGAGCTAGGAAAAAAAGCCAAAGAATATATGGAAGCGGGAAACTTAGTACCAGATCAATTGGTGATTGACATGATTGATGCTAAGCTAAGTGAATCTCATGACACGAAAGGATTCATATTTGATGGTTTTCCGAGAACTACCGAACAAGCAACTGCGCTTGACGAGTTACTCGCTAAAAAAGGATGGGAAATTTCGAAAATGGTGTCTTTGGAGGTAGATGAAGATGAACTAGTTAAAAGACTACTATTAAGGGGAAAAGATTCTGGTAGAAAAGACGACCAAGATGAATCGATCATTAGAAATAGAATGGCGGTTTACGATAACGAGACAGCTCCACTCAAAGATTTTTACAGTAACCAAGGAAAACACATTGGTGTGGATGGAATTGGAAGTATTGAGGAAATAAATGAGAGGATAAATGAGGCTATTGGGTAAACAAGTAGCTTGTTGACTAGTTACAAGTTTTAGTGACTCGTTTAATTGGTTGTGGTAATATTCTTTGTGAGATACTGACATGAATTCAGAATGACCGTTGAAAAAGGAAAACTATTAAAAGTAGCGTCATTCTGAATTTATTTCATAATCCTTATTCATTGAAATTATGAAACACTAGCAAATCTACTTCTGAGAGGAGAATTAAGGAAGAGCGTTTTTCATTATAAATATTAATCTATATTTTTTTAGCTTTCAATACATCAAAATGAACTTAATTCCTTAAAATAAAGTAAAAATTGAATCTAAATTATCTCAAACAGAGGTTATATCTCGAATGACTGAGAAAACATTGAATTCAAATTCTTTTAAATTGAAATTGGTATTCAAAGAAACTTCATAAATTTTCGCAGGAAAAGTATTCTCAGATAAATTCAAAATAATAAGTTATTCTATTTACAATAGAAAAAATATGGACCAACATATTTTTAAAGGAAACGTTCTTAAAAAAAAATATTACAGAAGTTGAAATGAAAATTTCACCTTCAATAATTGGTTTGATAGTTATTATAATTGCCTTTTTAATTTTAGCAGTAATGGTTCTTACTCAAGAATTAAATGAATTTATTCTTTTAATCCCTATATTTATTTTTGGATATTTAGCCTACTCTTTCTATTCCTTAAAAAATGAATATCGCCAAAAAACCTATGAGATTATTAAAGGAAAATATATGATTGAGTTGTAAATAAAAATCTACATTTAATTCCTCCACAACCCACTTTTTTTTGTTTTAATTTAGAGGCAGCAATAAGTTTCTATCTTTATCTATGAGCAAAACTACACGAACAGGATTTTATTTTACTAACTACGAAGCCCCCGATTTATCCCCTTTTGATAGATTGTTTGAGGTTTTCAAAGAACTTATTGTTCATACCTCTGGAGATTTCGATGAAGCCATTTCATGGCTACGAGAGCTGGACAAGGAATATGAATTAACCACTCCAGATTACACCATCGAAGACTTTATAGAAGACCTGAAAAACAAAGGATACATACGCGAGGAATTGAATGACGATGGCAAAGGTTCCCCAGTTATTACTGCCAAAACCGAGCAACTAATTCGTCAAAAGGCGTTGGAGCAAATCTTTGGGAATATCAAAAAGAGTGCCTCAGGAAATCACAAATCCAAATACAGAGGAATTGGTGATGAACATACAGGAGAATTGAGAGAATTCAAATTTGGAGATGGTTTCGAAAAAATTTCCTTGACTGAAAGTCTAAAAAACGCTCAAGTAAATAATGGAATGGGAGAATTTCACCTCACAGAAAGAGATTTAGTAGTTGAAGAAACCCAGTTTAAAGCACAAATGAGTACCGTTCTGATGATTGACATTAGTCACAGCATGATCTTGTACGGAGAAGACAGAATTACTCCTGCAAAGAAAGTTGCTATGGCACTTTCGGAGTTAATCACTACTCGTTACCCCAAAGACTCGCTAGATATTTTGGTCTTTGGAAACGATGCTTGGGCTATAAAAATTGCCGATTTGCCTTACTTGAAAGTTGGACCCTACCATACCAATACTGTTGCGGGATTGCAATTAGCGATGGATATTTTGAGACGAAAACGTAATACCAATAAACAGATATTTATGATTACGGACGGAAAGCCAAGTTGTGTGATCGAACCTGATGGTCAATATTACATGAACAGCAACGGCCTAGATCCCTACATTGTGGGGAAATGTTACACTCAAGCAAGACAAGCAAGAAAACTAAAAATTCCTATCACCACTTTTATGATAGCACAAGATCCTTATTTACAGCAGTTCGTGAAGAATTTTACACAAGCAAATCAAGGAAAAGCATTTTACACTGGATTAAGAGGTTTGGGAGAAATGATCTTTGAAGATTATGAAACTAATAGAAAGAAGAGGATTCGATAAGAATAAACGAAATCACACTTCGATACTTCACAACAAGTTGTGAAACTAAGAGATCGGACAATCATTTTGATAAAAAAACTGAACCAAGAGTTTGACTAAAAGGAGACTATCGAAGGGTGACTTAGAAAAAAAAAATGACTAACCACATTTATAAAAAGAATGAATAAAATAAACACATTAGGAGAACTAAAGAAATCGGGATACAAATCAACCTCCATTAAGGATGAATTGAGGGCAAATCTGATAGAAAAGATGAGAAATCATGAAACTACGTTTGAAGGTGTTCATGGTTTTGAAAAAACGGTAATACCTGAATTGCAACGAGCAATTTTGTCTCGTCACAATGTTAACTTACTCGGGCTAAGAGGACAAGCCAAAACAAGATTGGCAAGAAAAATGATCGAACTATTGGATGAATACATTCCTGTTGTAGCGGGTTCAGACATTAATGATGATCCCTTGAATCCAATTTCTCGATTTGCCCAAGAATTAATTGAAGAAAAAGGAGATAATACACCAATTTCATGGATGCACAGAAACGAAAGATTCTTTGAGAAATTAGCAACACCTGATGTAACGGTTGCTGATTTAATTGGTGACATAGATCCGATAAAAGCAGCCAATCTGAAACTGAGTTATGCTGATGATAGAGTGGTTCATTATGGAATGATTCCAAGAGCCAATAGATGCATCTTTGTAATCAATGAAATCCCTGACCTTCAAGCCAGAATTCAGGTTTCATTATTCAATATTTTACAAGAAGGAGATGTACAAATCCGTGGATTTAAAGTAAGACTTCCGCTAGATATGCAGTTTATATTCACTGCCAACCCCGAAGATTATACCAACAGAGGAAGTATTGTAACTCCCCTGAAAGATAGAATTGGTTCGCAAATCTTAACTCATTATCCCGAAGATATTGCTACGGCAAAAAAAATTACTCACCAAGAAGCTAACTCAGATAAAACTCAAGGCTCTGCCATCTACGTTCCAGAAATTGCGAAAGACTTGCTAGAACAAATAAGCTTTGAGGCGAGAGAAAGTGAGTACATTGACGCAAAAAGCGGAATTAGCGCGAGGATGAGTATTACGGCCTTCGAAAACTTACTAAGTACAGCCGAAAGAAGATGTTTACTCATTGGAGAAAAGAAAACTACAGTACGTTTGTCGGATTTTATGGGAGTAATTCCTAGCATTACAGGAAAAGTAGAGCTTGTGTATGAAGGAGAACAAGAGGGAGCCGGAAATGTGGCGTTATCTTTAATTGGCGATGCAGTAAAAACTGTATTTAACTCTTCTTTCCCGGCTATTCAAAAGCTCGAAAAACAAGACGAAAAAACACCTTATCACGATACCTTAGAATGGTTCTTTGCCGAATCGGGATTTGAATTAATGGATGAAGCCTCCGAAAAATTATACAGAACCACCTTAGATGAAGTAAAACCTCTCGATGAATTACTGGACACCTACGTGCCATACATTCCTAAAAAAGATAGATACTTTTGGAAAGAGCTTATTCTTTGGGGACTTGTGGAATACAACAAACTCTCTAAGTCTAGAGTAGATGAAGGGTATCAGTTTAAAGACACGTTCGGAAATTATTTTAGTAATTTGTAAACACTCATAGGGATAAAAGACCATTGATAAAATTTGTGACAGTCGTATAAAATATATCTATATATTTGCGTTTATATTTTTTTAACTAAAGCTAAATGAGAGATATTAGAACGACCAACATCTTACTTCTGGTAATTGCCGTACCTGTAATTTTTTACCTGTTGAAGATTTTATCTTTCATTTTTATTCCCTTATTTGGATCAATGTTTATTGCTCTCCTTTTTCTTCCTCTTATGAGGTGGTTAGAAAAAAGAAGAATGCCTAAAGTTGGAAGTTTATTGGTTGCAGTTTCTTTGCTCGTAGGAATCATCTTTGTTGGTTCTTTGTTAATTCAGATTTCTAGTAAGGAAATTATGCAAACAGACGAAGTATTTTTGAACAAAGCCAACGAAAAAATCACCACTGCCATTTTAACTGTGGAAGATTTTTTTGGAATGACCAAAGAACACTCAAGCAATGTATTGTTGGATTATTTTCAAAACAACAAGTCTTCGTTTAATGCAGGAAAAATCTTAGGCTTTGCAAACCGTACTATCACCATGATATTAATGACGCTTTTCTTTGTGGTACTGTTACTCGCGGGTTCAGTAAATCTTCAAGTAATCATGAAAGATATCTTGTTCAGGCAAGAATTTGCCTCAATCAAAACATTCATAATAATAGAAAAAGACATTTACAAATTTCTCATTGTGAAGTTCCTTATGAGTTTATTCACCGGAATCGGTTTTTCGTTGGCTTGTTATTTATTTGACGTAAGCTTCCCTATCTTTTGGGGAGTCTTTGCCTTTGCGATTAATTTTGTACAAATGATTGGCTCAGTCATTGCCGTTATTGTTATTACTCTTTTTGCCTTTGTAGAGATAGAATCGCCCACCACCCTTTTCTTATTTTTCTCCGTAGTTGGTGGAACCGAAATCTTATTTGGAGCTATTTTGGAACCAATTTTTATGGGAAAAACATTCTCCATTAATGTAATAGCCATTTTAGTGATGTTAATGTTCTGGGGCTATTTATGGGGAGTTCCAGGAATGATTATGTCGATTCCTATCACGGTTTTACTAAAAATAATTTTGGAAAGATTTCCCAGAACCCAACGAATTGCAAAGTTATTAGCTGGTCCAGAGCCCATGATAAAATCCCCTTTCATATCTCAGAAAGGCTAAACGTATCAAACATTATTTCTTTAGAATGTAGTTTCTAAAACCCCCAATCATTCTTTTGTTAAGTAGATGTTGTTCAATCCAGGTAACAACTCTGTACTTAAGCTTTTCATGCTTGTGCATGGGTCTGTTCGGGTTTCTCTTTCCTGAATACTGAAGATTGTGTTGCCAATCAAATTTTGCTATCCAATCCGACATAACGGCCGGGTGAGTTCCTTCAAACTTTGCCAACCTATGCAAAGGACCGTAGTCAAATTCCTTGGGTTGTTTTGCTACAATTTCTGCAGCCTTTTTCTTGCCATGATAACTGCTGTGCATTACCTGCGATTTGTAGCTCATCATGTGCGGAGGCCGAACGTATCCGTAATGATAGATAAATGCACCTATTAGTTTTACTTTGAGCTTTTGTCCTCGTTCGGAGTTGTAATCCGAAGGCGAGTAATCGAAAGTTTCAAATTTCCTAAACGATTGAGCGTCTCTCCAAGAATGAATATTTTTGGAATTCTTTATAATACGAATCTCCTTGGGATACCAATTATGGGAGGTATGAAAGTGTTTGTAATCACCCCAGAAATGTCGATAATTAAATAAAAGTCCTTCTATTTCTGTATCATTTTTGTATTTCTGCATGGCTTTCTTAATCACCAAATGATCCGATTCATGAATTGCCTCATCCGCTTGGATATAAATAAGCCAATCTCCTGTGCATGCTTCTTTTGCAATGTCTGTTTGCCGCGCAAACTCGGTATTTTTGCTGTAGGTTTTAGTATCCCATACCGTATGAATCATTTTTATTTTGAGGGAGTCAATCTCTTCAATAATTTCTTGAGTTGTATCATCAGGGTCGTTATCACCAATTGCTATGACAAACTCATCCACGAGGGGTAGGACAGATAAAATACTTTCTCTGAGAGGAATGTACAACTTAGTTGCATTTTTTATAAAGGTGAAGCCGCTTACTTTCATAGTTACTGCAAATGTAACAACTTTAAGTCATTTCCATATTTCACCAACACTCTTAGTCTGTTCTTTACCATATCTATTTGATAATACTCTACCTTCTCGATTAGGTGATTTTTGCCATTTCTCGATATTACCAGGTCTTTCAGTACATTGATATAGCTCACTCCTTCTTTGCCTACTCGCAATTGAGAATAGGATTCTGGCAGCTCCATTTTTTCTTTGATTATGAGATCTTGGCCATACACCACTAGCTCATCACCAAAAATTAACACAAAATCCTTCTCATCGTCTTGATCGAAATCGACAAAAAAGAACTGCGTGATTTTCTTCTGCGGGCTCAACAAAATTGAAACTGGTTTATCTCCAAAAAATTGTCTGCTAATCGTGTTCTCGGAAGAGTCAAAAAACAAGGCTCTTGAATTATTGATTGTGCTTCCTTGTGTGAGATAAAAAGGAGCTCCAAAAACCGCAGACACTTTGTGCCGCTCTTCTCCCCGTCTGTTGTAAAAATAGAAGTGATACTCCTTGTCTTGCACCAAGAGATAATCGAGGTTTGCAATCAATAAGTGATGAATATCCCCAATTACAGGTGATTTTGTCACGGGTTGTGCCCAACCATTTACCAATTCTCCTTGAATATTTACACTTTTGATTCCGGCAAGAGTTGGGACCATAAATCTAAAATTTAAATCTTGGTCATAATCCATAATTGAGACATTTGCAGTGGCTGAATCTTTGATAGTAACAGGAAATGCTCCTACATCTCTCCCCAAAATATCAATCAAAAACAATTGATTGGAAGTATTAAAAATCAGCTGTTTTTTTTGGTTGCCAAAAACATCTATATTTTTCACCTCACCTACAATGCGTTTTCCAATGTTTCTGCTCCAATTGATCTCACCGTTAGGTGAAACAAAATAAATTACATGATTCTCATCTTGGATTAGATAATCGTGATCGTTGGTTCGGTGATTTTTTACTCTGTAAATTCTATTGTTTAAATTGGCTGCAAACGATTTTTTCCACTTGGGGTTCACCATTCCTTTTCCAATTTCTATTTCTTGCGAATAAATAAAACTGACATAATCCAAATCGGATGTTTGATTTTTTTCTTGGAACATGGATAAGCCCTTAGAACTCTTCAATCCACCCAAATCAAAACCTTTACTAATGGAAATATGAAATGAACCTCGACTTATGTTATTCTTGATAAATGTGGAAACTTCTTCGGAAGAATTAACCGTCAAACCAGAAAAAATTTTGAAATCCATTTTCTCCAATTGAGTTTTTTCCTGACTAAAATAAGCGTAATCATCTATTCGCAAGACGTAATTATACTTCTTTGGCAGACTATTTATCCTGATTCCTTCACCCAGGTAATTCAATTGATGATTTCCTTCATTAAACGAGATACTATCTGGTTTTAAATCCTTCATGGCATCTACAAAATCCGATAAATCATTAATCTTTACCAACACTACTTCATTCGAATCTCCCAAAGGAACCACATTCGTTTCAGATTGTTGTCTCCAGTTGGTAAGAGCAAAAAAGCCGTCACAAAAACAAGTCTTGGATACCTCTGAATAATATAATGAATCCGATTGTGAGACAAGGATTGTATCCTTCTGATTTATTTCTATCTGGTGGAATCTTGCTGGCAAATAATCAAAAATTGTCAAGTCCAATTGTCCATCAAAAGAATATTTCTTGTCTTGCCGTTTTACGTTAGAGCTACTAAACAATTGCTCTGGCAAGAATGTTATCTCGTGAACATTCCATTCTTCAGACTTTTTTTGAAATAATTTTATTCCCTCTTTACTTTTCGTTTTTTGAGTTAAAATTCTTTGAAAGGATGGATTATCGAAAAGTGGAGCCTCCTCTTCGCACTTGGTTTTAAATTCTGAAAGATCATTCGCGGAATACAACAAAAAATTATGGTTCAAATAAGAAGAAAACCCTTTCTTAGGATTGATGGAGTCCAAGGGAGCTCCTAATTCAAACAAAAAATAATTATTTTCACGATGCGCAAAAAGGTACAAAGCCTTCGCGTTTTCTTTCATCGAGTTGAATTGAGAGTCATTGGAAATCCAAAAACTCTCTAATTCAAGGTTATTCTCTTCCAGCTCTTTCCAAATCAAACTTGAGGTAAGCAATTCTTCCACCAAAAGATAAGGCTGTTTTACTTCTATAATTTCACTTGTAAAATTATCGGGAATAAACTCATAAAAATGAAGAGATTGGGTATCTCGTGTATTGTTTTTGGTTAAAACAAAAGTCGCGGCAAGAATTGCCACAATAACTAAAAAAACAATTCCAATAAACCCTCTATTCATTTAAGTTATAGTCTTTATATTAAGAGTGAGGAACCATTTAACTTTGTTTCCAACTCTCCTATTCCGGTTGAATTTCTTCCCTCTAATCGAATTACATCTCCAGTAGTCAAATTTACAACTTTTATCAAACATGTTGTGGCCGTTCCAGTAATTTTATTTCTGTAGCTTCCAAAAGCGTAAGTTCAAGGCAATACCACATTGTTTCTTGTCAATCGAGGTTCGCTCTCTGAGCGGTTGTTGCCACCCACCATTTCTAAACTAATTCGATAGTTAATTCTGTATTTTACTAATTTTACCAAAGTAATTCCATCTTTGGACGCTTTTTAGCTGTTGCCTACTGTTGCAATTGAACCAAAAGGATACGGTAAAGTAACTAGAAATAAAGTGTTTGTATAAGAATCTACGAATACCTCAAGTCGCAACGAATCTGAAAGAGGATTTCCTGGAGAGCGCACTACATGAAAACCATGAGTAGGAGTCGAGGTTCCTAAACCCACATTATGTGAATAATTGGTTTTTACTAAAAAAGTTAAAAAAAATAAAATGGATATTTTTGATAAGCTATAATGGAATCTCGAATATTTTTTATTCATAGATTTGACATATCAAATGGTTTATATGACAGGTAGATAGTGACACTTTTTATCTCGACAAATATATGGTAAAAAGAACATGCTTAACAAACTATGAATCAAACTACAACCAAATCATTTATTGTTTTACAACAAAAAAAAATATATTTTAATGGAAAAATTAACATTCTTTTTAACTCTCTTATACTTAGTCTTCTGCTCATGTTCTCAGCCTTCACAAGGAATTGAAGAAAAAGTAGAAACAAAACTCACTGAAAAACATCAAGAATTTCATCAAAATGGAACTCTCAAAATAAAAGGAGATATCGTGAATAATCTAAAACAAGGGAAATGGGAATCATTTTATGAAAATGGGGTAAAATGGAGCGAGTCCACTTATTTATTTGGAAAAAGAAATGGCATTTACAAATCGTTTTATCCAAATGGAAGGCTAAAAATCCATGGGATGTACGAAAACGATGAAAAGTTTGGCAATTGGTTTTTCTATAACGAAAATGGAGAGTTTGAAAAAGAAGTAGATTTCGGAACTAGTTCCACAAAAAAAGACTCAAATGAATCCAATTAACTCAAAATTGCCCAACGTAGGTACGACCATTTTTACCAAAATGTCTGCCATGGCAAACGAACACGGAGCTATCAATTTATCGCAGGGTTTCCCGGGATTTGAGGTAGACAAAAACCTGACTTCGCTCGTAACGAAATACCTGAAAGAAGGAAAAAACCAGTATGCTCCCATGCCAGGACTTTTGGAGCTGAGGATTACTTTGTGCAATTATCTGCAAAAAACCTATGGTTCCGAAATTAATCCAAACAGCGAAATAACCGTTACGGCTGGAGCGACTCAAGCCATTTATAATACCATTTCGGCAATCATTCGGCCGGGTGATGAAGTAATTTTGTTCTCACCTGCCTACGATTGTTACGCTCCTGCGGTTGAAGTCCACGGAGGAATCCCTGTTTTTGTGTCGCTCGAGCACCCATATTATTCTATCAATTGGGAGACTGTGAAAAAACAAATGAACTCAAAAACAAAACTTATTTTGATAAATTCTCCACACAATCCTACCGGAAGTTTGTTGACAAAAGAGGATTTGAAACAGCTACATGACATCGTTTCTGGGACCGAAGTGCTTATATTGAGTGATGAAGTCTACGAGCACATTACTTTTGATGGTGCAAATCACGAAAGTGTACTCGCCTATCCCGAATTAAAAAAACGATCGATGGTGGTGTATTCTTTTGGAAAAAGTTTGCACGTTACCGGCTGGAAATTAGGATTTTGTGTAGCGCCAGAATGGTGGATGGATGAGTTTAGAAAAATGCATCAATACACCGTATTTTCTTGCAATTCGCCTATGCAATATGCGATCAACGAGTATATCTTGAATCACAATCCATTTGGCAATACCCGTGAGTTTTACGAAAGAAAAAGAGACCTGTTTTTGGACTCAATAAAAGAGTCTAGATTCAAGGTAATTCCGTGTAAAGGAACTTATTTTCAACTCCTCGACTATTCCGAAATTACCGACATAAACGATGTGGAATTTGCAGAAAAACTAACCAAAGTACACGGCATCGCCTCTATTCCTGTTTCGGTTTTCTATCCCGATTTGGAAGACAACAAAGTCCTGAGATTTTGTTTTGCCAAAGAAGACGAATTACTCATCAAAGCTGGAAAAATCTTATGCACAATTTGACAATTGCCGCCATACAATCAGAAATTATCTGGGAAGATATTGAAGTCAATCTGACTCTTTTTGGAGATAAAATAGACAGCCTAAAACCTGGGATTGATTTAATCGTTTTACCCGAAATGTTTACCACCGGATTTACTATGAATACAGATTTGTCAGAAACGATGGACGGACAAACGGTGAATTGGATTCTGAAAAAATCCAAAGAAAAAAATGCCTGCATTCTTGGTTCGGTAATCATTGAAGAACACGGAAATTATTACAACAGGATGTTGATTGCAAAACCTGATGGAAGTATATTGACTTACGACAAACGCCATTTATTTACTTTTGCAGGCGAACAAAATTATTATTCTGCTGGCACAAAACAAGTAGTTTTTGAGTGGAACGGATGGAATATTTGTCCCTTGATTTGTTATGACTTGCGTTTCCCAGTTTGGAGTAGAAATACCCATCAAACTGACTTGTATATTTATGTAGCCAACTGGCCCGAAGTTCGTCAAAAACCTTGGAGTAATTTGTTGGTAGCTCGCGCCATCGAAAATGTGAGTTATGTAGTTGGTATAAACCGAGTTGGAATGGATGGAACCGATAAAAGTTACTCGGGTAATTCTGCAATTATCGATTTTAAAGGAGATGAAATTTCTAACTTTACTCCGCATAAAAATGAAATACAAATTCATGAGTTAATTCAGCAAGATTTACTTGATTTTAGATTGAAATTTCCAGCTTTGGAGGATGGGGATGGGTTCAACATTATTTTGTAACACATTTTTCTTTGTTGCTCATTGTCATTCCAAACGCGACTTGGAATCTAGTTTTCTTCCATTCAAACGTAACACTCTAGTTTCCGGCTCGGAGGCTGGAATGACTGATTGAAAAGAAATAATAACTAAAAATTCAATGTCAACCCAATTCGTTTTCTTACCTCATCCACTTCGAGCACTTTCACTTTTACATGCTGATGAAGCTTTACTTTATCTGCAGGATTTGAGATATATTCGTCACAAATATTAGAAATGTGAACCAAACCATTTTCTTTAATTCCAATATCTATAAAACAACCAAAATTGGTCACATTGGTCACAATTCCGTTCAGTTCCATTCCGGGTTTTACATCGGCTATGGTTCTCAAACTCTCCTCAAACTCAAGCATTTTTGCTTTTTCTCGAGGGTCTTGGCTTGGCTTTTTTAGTTCGGCAACTATGTCTTGCAGAGTCGCCATTCCGGTATTGGAATCTTGATAATTAGTCAATTGTATCGAATTTATCAATTCCTTATTTCCTATCAACTTCTTCACAGTTACTTTCAAATCCTTTGCCATTTTCTCCACTACTTTGTAACTCTCGGGATGCACAGCCGAATTATCCAAAGGATTTTTAGCTCCAGTAATTCTTAAAAAAGCAGCCGACTGTTCGTAGGCCTTCTCCCCCATTCTCTTCACTTTTTTGAGTTGAGAACGCGAAGTAAAATCTCCGTTTTCTTTTCTATAATCCACTACATTTTGGGCAGTAGTTTCGCCTAATCCCGACACATATTGCAACAAATATTTGCTAGCTGTGTTTACGTTTACCCCAATTTTGTTCACACAACTTATCACCACATCGTCCAAAGAGTTTTTGAGTAACGTTTGGTTTACGTCATGTTGATATTGTCCTACTCCCACGGATTTTGGGTCAATTTTTACCAACTCTGCCAAGGGATCCATCAATCGCCTACCGATAGAAACTGCTCCTCGAACCGTGACATCATATTGAGGAAATTCCTCCCGAGCGACTTTACTCGCACTATAAATACTGGCTCCATCTTCGCTCACTATAAATACTTGTAACTTTCTGTCAAACTTCAATCGCTTGATAAAATATTCTGTTTCTCGGCTAGCCGTTCCGTTTCCAATAGCAATCACCTCTATTTTGTATCGCTCCACCATCGACACTACTTTTTTTCCCGCCATGGCTGTATCTTTTTGCGGAGGGTGCGGATAAATATTTTCGTTGTGAATTAATTCCCCGTTTTCGCTCAAACACACCACTTTGCACCCCGATTTGAATCCAGGATCGAGTGCCAAAATTCGTTTTTGACCCACAGGAGCAGTGAGCAATAATTGTTTCAAGTTTTCTGAAAAGACGGTAATTGCCTGAATATCTGCCGCTTCTTTCAGTGCATTTCTATGTTCCGTTTCTATCGAAGGTTTCAACAGTCGTTTGTAGGTATCTTTGATAGCCAATTCCACTTGCTCCGAAGATTCGTTGTAGCCATACTTCAGTTTTTCGGTCAGTTTTTCCAATACATATTCCTCATCAGGTTCTATTTTCAACCGAATAACCCCCTCTTTTTCGGCTCTAAATAAAGCTAAAGTTCTATGCGATTTTAGTTTGTGAGTGGGTTCCGAATATTCAAAATAATCTTTGAATTTCTCGCCTTCCTCTTCCTTTCCTTTTATAACTTTGGCTATTGCCACCCCTTGTTTTTCGAAAGCTTTTCGCACGATGTTTCTCACCGAAACTCGTTCGTTTATCCATTCTGCTAAAATGTATCGTGAGCCTTCCAGGGCTTTGTCGGTTGAGTCTATTTTTCCCTTTACAAATCTGGAAGCAGCTCTGTGAACATCTTCTTCATGTTGAGCCATGATGATTTTTGCCAAGGGTTCCAATCCATGTTCTCGTGCTTCACTTGCCTTTGTTCTTCTCTTTTTCTTAAAAGGTAAATAAATATCTTCCAACTCGGTCAAAGAAGTTGATTTTTCTATCAAACCTATTATCTCCTCCGTCAACAACTCTTGTTCCTTAATTGCTCGGAGTATCGTTTGTTTTCTTTTTTCGAACTCTTTTTGTTTTTCTAGTCCATTTTTTATTGCCAAAATTTGTACTTCGTCCAGTGCGCCAGTTTGTTCTTTTCGGTAACGAGAAATAAAAGGAACAGTTCCTCCCTCTTCCAATAATTGGATGGTTTTTTGAATTTGTTTTTCAGGAATGTTTAGTTCTTTTGAAAGTTGTTTGATTTGATTCATTTCTTGTTGTTATTAATACCTATCTTGAGAAAGGTTAGGTAGGTGACTATCCCTGTGAAAATTCACCCCAATAATCCCTTAAAGGGAATAAGCAAACCTAAAAAATTGGGTTATTAATTCGTTATTATAATTTCAAAATACAATTGGTTCTCAAATTTAACCTATTTTCAAAGTATGAAAAAATTAATCGCCCGAATAGTATTTTGGATTACTGGCTGGAAAACCGAATTAAAAGATCTTGAAGTAGCCAAAAGAAGTGTGATGATTGCCGCTCCACACACCTCAAATTGGGATTTGGTGTACATGATGGGTGTGTTGTGGATGCACGAAATTTCTGTAAAGTTTTTTATCAAAGACAGCTACACCAAAGGACTACACGGAGGTTATTTTAGGTGGCTGGGGGGAATTGGAGTAAACCGAAAAAAAGCTGGAAACAGGGTGGAAACTGCTGCTAACTTATTTGAGAAAGAAAAAGAATTAATTATCATCATCCCACCAGAAGGAACCAGAAAAAGAGTAGATAAATGGAAAAAAGGGTTTTACTATATTGCTCAAAAAGCAAAAGTACCTATTTCATTTGGATTCCTAGATTATAAAGAAAAGATAGGAGGAGTTGGAGGATTTATTCACCTTTCAGAATCCTTCGAAAACGATATGGAGAAAATTCAGGCGTTTTATAAAACCAAATCTGGGAAGTTTCCTGAGTTGTATAATGAGGAGATTTATTGAGTTTTTAAATTATTTCTTTTTGAATAAAATGATATTACCAAGAACATTAGTTCACCACTAACAAAACACTCTTTTTTTGATGAAATTTAAAACTAAGTAAGACTTTTTAATGTTAAGTTTTAACTGTTTTGGCGAGAAACGTTACAATTCAACTTTCAACCAGAAGTATACATGTAACACTATTTTTTTTAATTAAACAATCATTAGATTCCTGACTCCGAAGGAATGACCACGAGAGAAATCGATTCTTATTACTTTAAAAATTGAGCTCTACCCACTTTTAATGTAATCGTATCTTTAGAAATATCCCAACCTCTGGCAGGACAAAATTCTCTACCATAAAAGATAATCTGCAAGTGCAGTTTGTTCCAAAATTCTCTAGGAAAAAGCCGTTTGGCATCTTTTTCGGTTTGCTCAACATTTTTTCCTGTAGTCATTCCCCAGCGATATAGCAATCGATGAATGTGCGTATCTACCGGAAAAGCTGGAACACCAAATGCTTGTGCCATGACCACCGAAGCAGTTTTGTGCCCTACGCCTGGCAATTCTTCCAATTCTTCAAAACTGGCAGGAACTTCTCCGTTGTATTTATCAATTAACATGTGCGAAAGCACCGAAATGGCTTTTGATTTTCGGGGAGACAAGCCACAAGGTTTTATGATTTCTCGAATCTCCTCCACCGGAACCTTTGCCATGTCAAACGGATTATTGGCTCGAGCAAAAAGAGCAGGAGTAATTTTATTTACCCGCTCATCGGTGCATTGTGCCGAAAGCAACACGGCTATTAATAAGGTATAAGCATCAGTATGTTCAAGCGGAACTGGAACTTCTGGATAAATGCGTTCTAGTTCGTCTATTATGAATTGTACTTTTTCTTGTTTGGTCATTCCTAAAATTAAATGAAATTTAATAAAATAGTGTATTTGTTCTCGATACATTTTATTTTTCTATCGAAAAACTAAAACACTCGAATTGATACAAATCACGATTTTAAATTCTTAAAATCAACTTTGTTAATTCTAGTCGATTTAATTGAAGCTATCATGGGAATTAACTTTGCATTTCGATACACTCAACAAAACTAAATTGAATTTATTCGAGCCGAAATATTCTCATAAAAAAAGCCCTTGAAATTCTTCAAGGACTTTTTACTACTTGTTTTCTATTACGTATTAAGCAAGAACTTCAGATACCAATTTTGCGGCATCTTCTAGTTGCACTGCCGAATGAACTTTGAGTCCAGAAGCATCGATTAACTCTTTAGCTTCTATGGCATTGGTTCCTTGTAATCTTACAATAATTGGGATTTGGATGTCTCCAATGTTTTTGTATGCATCGATTACACCTTGTGCTACTCTATCACATCGTACAATTCCTCCAAAGATGTTTACCAACAAAGCCTTTACGTTTGGATCCTTCATAATGATACGGAAAGCTTTTTCTACTCTCGCAGCATCGGCAGTTCCACCTACGTCTAGGAAGTTTGCAGGGTCACCTCCAGATAATTTGATGATATCCATTGTTGCCATAGCAAGTCCAGCTCCATTAACCATACATCCTACGTTTCCGTCCAGTTTTACGTAGTTCAATTCGTGCTCAGATGCTTCTACTTCTGTAGGATCTTCTTCCGAAGTATCTCTCATTTCAGCATAATCTTTGTGTCTGAACAATGCATTTCCATCCAGCGATACTTTCGCATCTACAGCAATGATTTTGTCGTCCGAAGTTTTCAGTACTGGGTTAATTTCAAACATTTCAGAATCACTTCCTTCGTATGCTTTTACCAAAGCAAAAACGAATTTTGTCATTTCTTTCATTGCTTTCCCACTCAATCCTAAGTTAAAAGCTATCTTTCGTGCTTGAAATCCTTGGATTCCTACTTTTGGGTCTATTTCTTCGGTAAAAATCAAGTGTGGAGTTTCTTCTGCAACTTTCTCGATGTCCATTCCACCTTCCGTAGAATACATTACCATGTTTCTTCCGGTTGCTCTGTTCAATAAAACAGACATGTAAAATTCGCTTGGCTCAGAATCTCCAGGATAGTATACATCTTGTGCAACCAATACCTTTCTCACAAACTTACCTTCGGCAGAAGTTTGTGGGGTAATCAACATCATTCCTAAGATTTCATCCGAAATTCTCTTTACATCATCCAGACTTTTGGCAAGTTTTACTCCTCCACCTTTCCCTCTTCCTCCTGCATGGATTTGAGCTTTGATAACCCACCAATCAGTTCCTGTCTCAGAATTTAATTTTTTTGCAGCCTCAACTGCTTCTTCAGGCGTGTTTGCCACAATTCCTTCTTGGATTGCTACACCGTAACTCTTTAATATTGATTTACCTTGGTATTCGTGTAAGTTCATTCTTAAAATTTTGGTTTTATGAGTTTCAAAGGTAAGATAAATTGAAATTAAAACGAAAGAGATTAAAAGAATATTTGAGAGAAAAATGACGAAGATAGAATTCAGTCGGAATTGATTAATTTTTTGGGATTTTAAGCTGTTTTTCACCGAAAAAAAGACAGAAAAAATTGATTTTTGAACAATTGTTGTACCTTTGAAGCTATGTTGTGAATTTTTCACAAAAGACAAAAACTATTTCAACTATGAATGCAGTAATTACTGGAGTTGCTGGTTATGTGCCAGATAAAAAACTTACTAACAAAGACTTAGAAAAACTAGTAGACACCAATGACGAATGGATAAAATCTCGTACTGGTATCGAAACTCGTCACATTTTAGAGGACGGAAAAGGAACCTCTTTCATGGGCGCAAAGGCGGTAGAGGATTTATTGAGAAAGACAAATACAAAACCAGAAGAAATCGACTTAATTATATGTGCTACTGTTACGCCTGATCATGTTTTCCCTTCTACGGCTAACATTATTGGGGATATTGTAGGAGCGAAAAATGCCTGGAGTTTTGATGTGAATGCTGCATGTTCTGGATTCTTGTATGCCTTGACCACGGGAAGCCAATTCATAGAAACAGGGAAATATAAAAAAGTAGTAATAGTGGGTGGAGACAAAATGTCTTCCATCATAGACTATACAGATAGAACTACGTGCGTAATTTTTGGAGATGGAGCCGGAGCGGTAATGCTCGAAGCTACTGAAGAAAATGTAGGAATTAAAGACTCTATTTTGTATTCCGATGGGGCCGGAAAAAAACACCTATTTCAAAAATCTGGAGGATCTGTGAGTCCAGCGACCGAAGAAACAGTAAAAAATAGAGAACACTTTGTTTACCAAGAAGGTCAGCCTGTTTTTAAAGCTGCAGTGACTGGAATGGCAGATGTTTCTGCCGAAATAATGGAGAAAAACAACTTAACCTCAGAGGATGTTTCTTGGTTGGTTCCTCATCAGGCAAACCTGAGAATAATTGATGCGACAGCCCGAAGAATGGGATTGAGTACAGAAAAAGTAATGATAAATATCCAAAAATACGGAAATACCACTGCAGGAACCTTGCCTCTTTGCTTGGCAGACTGGGAGTCTCAATTAAAAAAAGGAGACAACCTTATTTTATCTACTTTTGGTGGAGGATTTACTTGGGGAGCTATGTTCTTGACCTGGGGATACGACTCAAACTAACGGAATTAACAAAAACTATTTCCATGAAACGGAAATAAATAAATATATTTGAAACTAAACAAAAACAAAAATATGAATCTTAACGAAATTCAAGACTTAATAAAATTTGTAGCCAAACAGAAGGTGACGGAAGTAGAAATTGAAAAAAAAGATTTTAAAATCACCATAAAATCTGAAAAGGAGGAAATTCATGTGGCTCATGTGGCTCCAGCTCCTGTAGCTGCCCCAGCGGCAATTCAGGCTCCTTCGGTTGCACCGGCTCCAGCTGCCCCTGCTGAACCAGCTCCAGCGAAAGAAGATAGTTCAAACTACATCACCGTGAAATCTCCTATGATTGGAACTTTTTACAGATCTGCAAATCCAGAATCGGACCCATTCGTAAACGTTGGGGACTCCATCAAGCCTGGAGATGTATTGTGTATCGTGGAAGCTATGAAATTGTTCAATGAAATAGAAGCAGAAGTAAGCGGAAAAATTGTAAAAGTATTGGTTGACGATGCCTCACCTATTGAGTTCGATCAGCCTCTTTTCTTAGTTGAACCTTAATTAGTTTCAAGTACTTAACTTACTTGTTATTTAATACCAAAGGATTAACTCATATTCATTCGGGTAGCATACGTAAAAAAAGAATCTCTATACACTGAGTACTTTTGACTGTTCCTACCCCAGACTAAAGACTGAAAAAATGTTTAAAAAAATATTAGTAGCCAACAGAGGTGAAATTGCTTTGCGGATTATAAGAACCTGCAAAGAAATGGGAATCAAAACAGTAGCTGTATACTCCACAGCCGACAAAGACAGTCAGCCTGTGAGGTTTGCAGATGAAGCTGTGTGTATTGGTCCCCCCTCGAGTACCGAATCGTACTTAAAAATATCAAATATTATCGCAGCAGCTGAAATAACCAATGCGGATGCAATTCATCCGGGTTATGGGTTTTTATCTGAAAATGCAAAATTCTCTAAAATTTGTGAAGATCACGGGATAAAATTTATCGGTGCTAGTGCCGAAATGATCGACAGAATGGGTGATAAAGCCTCTGCAAAAGCAACCATGCTCAAAGCTAAAGTACCCTGTGTCCCAGGTTCTCCAGGAATCTTAAAAGATTTTGCAGAATGTAAGAAAATAGCCAAAGAAGTGGGATACCCAATTATGCTGAAAGCTACTGCCGGAGGTGGTGGAAAAGGTATGAGATTGGTATGGGAAGAAGAAAAGCTGGAAGAAGCTTGGAAATCGGCCCGTACGGAATC
>Ga0181559_10000705_pt1 | contig 31674 bp, 31 predicted proteins | sample 011ome_21_FD_133752 | JGI IMG/M metagenome (GOLD analysis project Ga0181559, IMG submission 133752) | Coastal salt marsh microbial communities from the Groves Creek Marsh, Skidaway Island, Georgia - 011508AT metaG (megahit assembly) | ecosystem: Environmental > Aquatic > Marine > Intertidal... | reverse complement strand
CTATAGCCTGGCCACGCAGCAGCAGCGTGAGAAATTGGACGACGCGGAGCTGACACCTTCGGCGCAAGTGCTGGCATCCATGCGCCACAACCGAATGCCATTTTTTCGATTCAGCATGAATCATGCACTGGCCCATCAACAATTTTTTGAAACTTTACCCCTCACAGCCGCCGAACAGTCGCGTTTTGAGCTGAGCGTCGCGCAGTCCTTTCAAGACCAAAGCGCTATTGAAGCAGCTGATCAGTTAGACTTTGACGGCTTCCTCAAACAATATCTTGCTCTAACTTAGTCACCGCGTCTGCCCATGAATTTTCTTGCCCACTGCGGCCTCGCTATGAATGCGGCTGATGCCTGGGAATGCGACGCGATCTCCCGCAGCGGATTACTTGCCGGGGCGGTGATTGGGGACTTTGTCAAAGGCACCATCCCAACGGATTGGCCCATTGAATTACAGGCTGGTGTGCGCTTACATCGGCGGGTGGATGCATTGTCTAATCACCATCCGGGCATTCGCCAACACTGCGATGAATACCCTCAGCATCTGCGCCGTTATGCGCCCATTTTTGTGGATATGATGGCTGATCACTGTTTGGCAAAAACCTGGAGCCACTATTATTCAAACACGCCCCGGGTGTTCAGTGCGCAATGTTACTCAGCCATTGCGGGTTATGAGGCGTTCCTTTCTCCAGCCGGTCAGCGTTTTTTTACCTATATGCAGCAAGTCGATCTCCTGGCGAACTACCATGAGTGGCCAAATATCGCTCGCGGCCTGAGCTCGGTCTTGCGACGTTTGGCGCGAGAAGACTGGACTGAAGAGGTCGAGGAAACCAGCTTGGCGCTGGTGTCCTCAAGCCAACGTCACTTTGAGGGGTATTACCCGGAATTGCAGGCGGCCTGGCACAAATGGAACGCATTTGTTGCGCTGAAGGGAGGTTGACCTTAGTCTGCGCCACGGTAACCTTGTCCCGGGTAACTACCCAACTAAACCTACGTATAGGAACAAACAGTGAAAGCGGTACTTTGTCATGCCTTTGGGCCTGCGGAAGAAATGGTCATCAGCGATGTGCCAACACCCGAACTAACATCCGGCTCCGCGATCGTGGAGGTTAAAGCCAGTGCGCTCAACTTCCCTGACGTGCTCATGGTGCAGGGGAAATATCAGAGTTTGCCGAACTTCCCGTTTTCTCCAGGGGGGGAATTCGCCGGCACCATCAGCGCCGTCGCTGATGAAAACAGCGAGTGGAAAATCGGCGACGAAGTTTTTGGGGGGATTGGGCACGGATGCTTTGCCGAGCAAATTGCGGTACCCACGGCCACTTTACGACGCAAACCCGAACGGATGAGCTTTGCTCAAGCATCCGGCATCAGCACCACCTACGGCACCTCTTACTACGCCTTGAAGCAACGCGCGCAACTCCAGGAGGGCGAGACCCTGCTGGTGCTGGGGGCGGCCGGCGGTGTTGGCATCGCGGCTGTCGAGTTGGGTAAAGCGATGGGCGCCCGAGTAATCGCCGCTGCAAGTTCAGAGGAAAAACTCGCGGTTGCGGCTGCAGCCGGTGCCGATGAATTGATCAATTATTCGGACGGCGCCCTGAAAGACAAGGTCAAAGCACTGACAGACGGTAAGGGAGCCGATGTCATTTATGATCCAGTGGGCGGGCCATTATTTGATCAGTGTATGCGATGTATTAACTGGGATGGCCGAATCCTGATCATCGGCTTTGTGGGCGGCGACATCCCCAAAGTACCGACTAACCTCATCCTACTCAAAAACTGCCAGGTCGTTGGTGTATTTTACGGCGCATGGTCAGGCCGATTTCATCATCAAGCCCGGCAAAATTTCGAAGAAATTATGGACATGTTCGAGGCGGGCAAACTCAACCCGCTGGTCGGAAAAACCTTCGCTTTTGAGGACTACGCCGCAGCGCTGAACTGTCTTGAACAACGCCAGGCAATCGGCAAAGTGGTGTTACAAATCTCATGAATCTAGGATTTTCCAGTGGTCTTCCACAGCAATGGGCTGTTATTACCTGCATCATCAGCGGCTTCCTCCTTTGCGCTGCCCTCTTCATGGAGCACGTTATGGGCTTAACACCCTGCCCCTTGTGTATGATGCAGCGTCTTTGGATCGCAATTGTTGGCCTCACGGCCTATGCCAGCTTGTTCCACAACCCGCGCTGGGGTATCTATCCGTTGATCGGTTGTCTCGCCGCCATGGTCGGAGGAGGCTTTTCTATACGGCAATTATGGCTTCAAAGTCTGCCCCCCGATCAAGTACCCGCATGCGCACCCGATCTACAGTACATGCTCGAAGTCTTTCCACTGAGTGATGTGCTTATCGCGATGACTTCTGGTACGGGAGACTGTGCAGAGGTCGCTTGGAGCTTGCTCGGTTTCTCCATTCCTGCCTGGACGTTGCTGGGCTTTCTGGTACTTCTCGGATCCAACGCAGTCCAACTCGTACACAACAACCGCTGATCTTCGGCGGGCTCCAACGCGCAACCCCGCCTTAAACTAGGATATCGAGTTAAGATAATTAGCTCGAAAAAACTTACAAAACCTTTGTAAGTTGATAGTGCAATTGGACTTTTTTTTGGTATAGTCAAGCGTAAGGCCAAGTTTCACGCAGTAGAATATCGTGTACGTTGTTCGCTGTTACGGCCTTCGTAAGACTGATCAGAAAACCCGCCGCGCTAATAGCGCAAGCCAAATAAGTGATCTATGCGGCGTTTTCTGGCCTGAGACATAAATAAAAAAAATAAGTCTCGGAGATGGTCTTCAAAAAAGGGGGAAGCAAGTCGTGTCTTCACGACTCACTTCTAGGTGACATAAACCGCTCATAACTAACTGGCGAAAGATCAGTGCGTTATTCAGCGAGCTATGACGCCATAATTTAGAACTAGATTAACACTGCATAACACTGCCATTCGCTTTGAAAGATGCACTCTTGGTTTAGTTGAATTAGAAGAAAAAGGTAGAGATAGATGTCGTCACCGGTACGCCGAATCTTAGTCATTAATGGCAAAGGGGGGTGCGGTAAAACAACCATCGCGACCAATCTGGCCGTCGCTTACGCGTGCCAGGGCACAGAGGTCGCTCTGTTAGACAACGACCCCCAAGCCAGCAGCACGCACTGGTCTGAATTGAGGGAGGCACACCTGCCCCCAGTCCAGTTAGTCGCAAAACATCAGCGGCCAAACATGTACCAAACCGAATCATTCCATCATCGCCTGCCACAGGATACTGACGTCATTATCATTGATGGCCACAGCAATACCCGAGGACGCGATTTGGACAGCCTGCTCAGGCAAACAGACGTTATATTGGTGCCCATGCTGCCTTCTTCCATTGACATCAGGGCCGGCGGACAGTTCATCACCGAACTGCTCACCCACCGTATTTACCGCGCAGCCCCGCGACCGGTGGGTGTCATCGCCAACCGTATCCAACCCAATACCGCGACTCACGAGAAACTGATGCACTTTCTGGGTTGCCTCGACGTACCCGTCGTGGCGCAGTTTCGCGATTCACCTGTCTATACCGACGCGGCCGAAACGGGTACCGGCGTAGTCGACATGCGCGACGTCCGCGCAGCAAGAAAAGAAACCGCCCAATGGAAGCAACTGACCAGCTGGATTGACGAGCAAAGCGTTGAGCATGCTGGCGCTACCGTCGCGACTTTAAGGCTTAAAATGAGACCTAAAGCAGCGCAGCGCAAATTGCCCGCAACGTCGCAGCATAGCCTCGAGCAGTAAGTTGAATAAAGTACTGCATTTACCCGCCACTTCCTCTATGCAGTCACCCGCATAAACGATTAAATAGCGCGCTATGTTGCGCGCCGAAAATCTACAGTTCAGACGGGGCCCCGAAATCTTGTTCGAGGGCCTGGATTTTGTTGTCCACCCCGGTCAACGCGTCGCCATCGCGGGTCGAAACGGCGTCGGTAAATCGACACTTTTCCATCTAATATTAGGACATCTACAGCCTGAGGCTGGGGATCTGTTTCTTCCCGAAGACTGGCGGCTCGCTCACATGCAGCAGCACGTGGAGGTCACATCGCAGGTGGCCATAGAGTTTGTCATCGACGGGGATCATCGCCTTAGGGAAATCGAAACAGCCCTGGCTGAGACGACCGATCCTCACAGCCAGGCGAGGTTGCACAGTGAGTTCGAGGACCTAGACGGGTACAGTGCCCACGCTCGGGCAGGCGAGATACTGCACGGACTAGGATTTTCAGAACAGGACTTCAATAAGCCTTACACTGAGTTTTCTGGCGGTTGGCGGATACGCCTGCACCTTGCTCAAGCGCTGATGAGCCCATGTGAGTTACTTCTGCTGGATGAACCGACAAACCACCTCGATCTAGAAGCCATCTTGTGGTTAGAAAACTGGCTAAACCGATTTCAGGGTACGGCACTGATCATCGCGCACGACCGCGCATTTCTGGACGCCTGTACCGACCAGACCCTATATCTGTCGAATCAATCAGGCCAACTCTACCGCGGCAATTACTCCGCATGCGAACGCCAGCGGGCAGAGCATCTGGAGCAACAACAGGCGATGCGCGTCAAGCGAGACGCTCAAGCCGCCCACATACAAAAATTTGTCGACCGATTTAGAGCTAAAGCCAGCAAAGCCAAACAGGTCCAAAGCCGAATAAAGGCACTCGAGCGCTTGCAGGATGCGGCTGTGGTTCAAGCAGATTCACCCTATACGGTCAATTTTCAGGAGCCCAAAAAAGTCTCTAACCCCCTGTTCTCACTGCGCGCAGTTGACCTGGGCTATCAGCAACACACGGTGCTTCGCGAGGTAAAACTGTCGATTTTACCCGGCGACCGAATTGGTGTGCTAGGCGCCAACGGCGTCGGCAAAAGTACCCTCTTAAAAGCTTTGGTCGGGGACCTGAAGCCACTCAACGGAGATTTGACTCGCGGTCAACACAGCGACGTCGGCTACTTTGCACAACATCAATTGGAAACCCTTGATCTCCGGGAACAGCCTTTAGCGAGGATGAGCGAAGCACGCCCTGGCTGGAAAGAACAGGAAGCACGCGACTACTTGGGACGTTGGGGATTTGATGGGACCATGGTCGAGCGCCCGATCGAAACACTGTCTGGTGGCGAAAAGGCTCGTCTCGTGTTGGCGTTGATTGCCCTGGACGAACCCGCCGTCCTGGTTCTTGATGAGCCATCCAACCACCTGGATCTGGACATGCGAGACGCCCTTGCGCTTGCATTACAGGACTACTCTGGCGCCGTCGTTATCGTCTCTCACGATCGCATGCTGTTAGACAAGACCGTCGATGATTTCTGGGTGCTCGAAAATGGCCGGGTTTCGTTATTTAACGGTGATCTTAGCGAGTATACAAAAGCTCGGCAGAGGAGACTGGCGGACGACTCCGACGGGGATAACGACAGCAAAACGCAAACAGAGGGCAATCAATCTCGCAAATCTCTGCGCCGGGACCGTGCCAAACACAGAGCGTCAACAAGCCAACTCGCGAAATCTGTAAAGACACTTGAGCGCGACCTGGACACACAAAGCGAACAGTTAAGAAAAATTGAAGCCCAACTGGCGGACACCGCGACTTATCAAGCAACACCGGCCGACGAATTGGACAAGATGATGTCTCAGGCCGGTAACCTTCGCAGACAACTAGAGGCCACCGAAGAAGCGTGGCTCGCCGCCGCCACCGAACTGGAGCAGGTGCGTTCCACCTGAAAACACGAGTTTTCCTCAGATACCGCAGCCAGAACCGCTCGCCTCACCAAAAATAGATTGCACAGGATTTTAGACGCCTTAAGGTATAGAGCGCCCAAATCAACCACAGTAGGCCCTGTGATACCAGTACCGCCCGCCAAGTCAGTGCTCATCAACAAGCTTACAACCGTTTTTATCGACCGCGGTTACGAGGGCGCAACGCTGACTCATCTCGCCCGCGCCACTGGGTTGAGCAAAGCCTCTCTCTACCATCATTTCCCAGGCGGCAAAGGGGAGATGACAACCCTCCTTGTGCAGCACACCATCAATCACTTGGATCAAATGGTCTTTCGGCACTTACAACAAGACAAACGACCAGACGAATGTTTAATCAACATGATCAATGGCTTCAGCGACTACACTCAGGCCGGCCAATCAGGTTGTTTGCTGGCGGTATTGAGCCAACACCCCGTTGCCCATGAAGCCGTTGGCAACGCGCGACAGGTCCTCATCAAAACTCAATTTCAAACATGGCAGCGGGCACTGTCCGACTGTTTTAAAAAAGCTGGATTACGGCCAAAAAAGGCTGCTCGCGCGGCAGACGAGGTGTTGAACACTTTATATGGCGCGTTGCAGGTTGCACGACTACGACAGCAACCGGAGGTGTTCACCACTGCAACCAAACGCTTGAACAAGCGCATCAGCCGTGACTATTTTAAGGCTTGAATCCAGCCCACGAGTTGACTAACTTTTCGTCACATCAAACAGGTAACCACTATGCGACGCTATCCCACCACACGGCTGAGGCGAAATCGAACGGACGACTTTCTGCGCCGTCTGGTTAAAGAAAACGACTTGAGCTGCAACGACCTGATTTACCCCATGTTTGTCATCGAGGGCCGGAATAACAGCAATGCCGTAGACAGTATGCCGGGCATTCAACGGTATACGACAGACCGACTCACTCAAGAGATAGAAACCGTCGCTGAGTTGGGTATCCCCGCGATCGCGCTATTTCCCAATGTCGACTCATCACGGCGTACCTTAGATGGCGCCGAGGCATACAATCCTGACGGCTTAGTGCCACAAGCCGTTAGAGCAATCAAAGCCGCAGTGCCGGAGATTGGAGTCATTACGGATGCCGCCCTGGACCCTTACACCAGCCATGGGCAAGATGGCATTCTGGACGATCAAAACTATGTGGCTAACGATATTACCGTCGAGGCGTTGTGCAAACAGGCACAAGTTTGCAGTGACGCAGGCGCAGACATTATCGCCCCTTCCGACATGATGGATGGGCGAGTCGGCTCGATTAGGGCGGCTTTGGATGCTCATGCCCATATCAACACTAAAATTATGGCTTACTCCGCGAAATACGCGTCCGCATATTACGGCCCATTTCGCGATGCCGTTGGCTCCAGCACCAGCCTCGGACGAGGGGACAAGAAAAGCTATCAGATGGACCCGGCCAATGGCGACGAAGCCCTTCAAGAGATTGCGATGGACATCGACGAGGGTGCTGACATGGTCATGGTTAAACCCGGCATGCCCTACTTAGACGTTATCCGGCGGACGAAGGATACATTTGCTGTACCTACTTTCGCCTACCAAGTCAGCGGTGAATACGCCATGCATATGGCCGCGATTGAAAACGGGTGGTTGGATGAAAGCGTGATCACGGAATCATTGCTGTGTTTCAAGCGAGCCGGGGCAGACGGTATTTTGACCTACTTTGCAAAACGGGTCGCACAAGCCTTGCGCACCTGAGGCCAGATGAAGGCTACCCGTGGTTCAATCCGCATTCTGGCTAGGTGTGGTGCTCGTCTGACGTTCCTTACCACACCAACGCCAATTTAATATCGGCCATCAACAGCTGCTGAACTTCAACCTGCAGTTCACTGGCAGAAAGCGGGTGAGAAGCCAACCAACCCGGTCCACAATCAAGCGCCAATTGATCATCGGAGAACTTCAGGCCAACGGTAGGTGAATCTTCGTCGGCGTGACTGCGCTCCAGAATCACGGCCAGACGCAACAACGCTAACAATCTCAGCAAGGAGGTTGCAATTTCTGGGTCTAAAGCACGAAAAGCCAACGCTGGCATGCCGCGACGATGCCCACGAATCAACAATCCCAACATGTTCTTCTGCGCCAAACTAAACCCAAGCATCTCTGCGTGTTTGACAATATATGCGCCATGTCGATGGTAGTGCTTTGGATTAATTTGAACACCAAGTTCATGCAGCTGCGCCGCCCAACCCAACAGCTCGCGATGTGTCGAATCACACCACCCCGGTGGACAACTGTCATAGAGTTGCAACGCGGTACGAGCCACTCGTTCGGCTTGTTTACGATCCACGCTAAATCGCTCGGCTAATTGGTCGACACTGTCCTGTTTTAAGTTTACTTCCATTCGAATGCCCAATTGTTGGTACATCATGCCTTGCAACAAAGACACTTCCGCATATTCACACTGATCAATCTCTAGGGCTTCAAAACAGGCACAAAGAATAGCCACACCCGCCGGAAAGATATCAACACGACCAGGATCTAACCCCGGCAAACCCGCCGTAAACACCCAATATTCATGCATCAAAATCGACTCAAGTTGCGCCAGCCCCTGCCTGGTGATCGGACCGCGACTCCAGCCATTTGCATTGAGTACCGCTTGGATCGACTCGATCGTCCCGCTCGTGCCAAATACCCGATTTGCAGACCAGGCATCGGTCGCCACCGTGGGCCGAGTCTCTTTACCCGCACTGTCCGCGAGCAGCTGAAGAATACTCTGACGTGCTGTCATTTTGGCTTCCGAATAAGCCGCTCGATGGTCTTCGCTATCAGCAAAAAATCGCTCTTTAAACGCCACGCACCCTACATCGACCGATAGGGTGCGCTGGGCGTCTTGCTCTGCACCCAACGCAAACTCCGTGCTGCCGCCTCCAATATCGATCACCAATTTGCGCCCCGACTCGGTGCTTCGTTGATGTGCGACGGCTTTGTAGATGAGTCTGGCTTCTTCGTCGCCACTGATGATTCGCGTGCGCGTGGCAAAAATGCCGCTGGCTAAATGCGCAAACTCTTCGCCATCTTTTGCCTGACGTAGTGCCGAGGTTCCCATGATGATCAATTGTTCAGGCGGCACTGATGTTAGACGCTGGGAAAATCTCTCAAGACAGCGACGGCCTCTGGCACGAGCGTCAACCGATAACCGCCCGTTCTCAAGACCTGCCAGCAGCTGAACTTTTTCTTTCAAACGCTCGTGGACAATAAATCCATAACCTCTGGGTTCGGCCAGCAGCAAATGAAAGCTATTGGAACCCAAATCCAATGCTGCCCAAAGATTTTTTATGTTGTCCGCGCCCAATCTTTCCACTCGCCTTATTGGAAATAACTTAATACCCCAAAGTTGGCTGCATCATACCGCAGCTTGGTGCTAAGATTGCGCCTCAGAAATTTATTATCGGAGCATTTCCATGAGCGATATTGTTCATACGAGCGATGATGCTTTTGAAGCGGATGTCATTAATGCGGATAAGCCCGTCTTGGTTGATTACTGGGCTGAATGGTGTGGGCCTTGCAAGATGATCGCGCCCATCCTTGACGAAATTGCCACTGAATACAGTGAAAAAATTAAAGTCTGCAAAATCGATATTGATGCGAATCAGGGCACGCCGCCGAAGTATGGCATCCGGGGCATTCCAACATTAATGCTTTTTAAAAATGGCGAGGTTGAAGCGACCAAAGTGGGCGCGTTGTCAAAATCTCAGTTACAGGCGTTTTTGGACAGCAACATCTAGATCGTCGGTTCTCACAGCGCAGGGTGCACGGAATCTCCCGCCGCCCTGCTTTACGGCAAATCGACGTCTAAGCAGGCGAACGCACCCGGCACTACACAGACTGAGGGCCTTTCTCAACGAGACACCGTTGGTTTAACTGCCTTCACCCGGAAGAGCAATCACCCCTGATCAATCAGTAAATTCGTGAACGAGGTCGATTTTAAGTCTTGACCCCAAGGCCCAAACCACTAAACTGTTGGTCTCGTTGAGCTAGCAACAGTTCAGAAGACTGTCATATAGCCTTTCATCCCCGCTTACGTTTCGTCTAATTCTGTCACCAGACCAGCTAATGCCCGGACCTAAGTAAGGTGTTTTAACCTCCTCGCGAATCAAGTCGAGTAATCACATGTCAATGAATCTTTCAGATCTGAAACGCAAACCTGTCGGTGACCTGGTCGAAATGGCCCGAGAAATGGGCCTGGATAACGTCGGCCGGTCTCGCAAGCAAGAAGTCATCGCTGCCATCGTACGTAAGCAAGCGAAGAACGGGGAAGACATTTACGGTGAGGGCACCCTGGAAATCCTGCAGGATGGATTTGGGTTTCTGCGTTCCCCCGAGGGCTCATACCTCGCAGGCCCTGACGACATCTACGTTTCCCCAAGTCAAGTGCGCCGTTTTAACTTACGCACCGGGGATAGTATCGCCGGCAAAATCCGCCCCCCTAAAGATGGGGAACGTTATTTCGCACTGCTTAAAGTCGATGAAATCAACTTCAGCGAACCCAATAGCAAAAAACATAAAATTCTATTCGAAAATCTTACCCCACTGTTCCCCGACGAGCGCTTACTTCTCGAGCGGGGCAATGGCAGCACGGAAGATCTGACTGCGCGCATTATTGATTTGGTTGCACCGATCGGTAAAGGACAGCGTGCACTGGTCGTTTCCCCACCAAAAGCGGGCAAAACACTCGTTCTCCAAAATATCGCACAATCGATCGTCGCCAATAATCCCGACGTTGTTCTGATCGTCCTGCTGATTGACGAGCGCCCGGAGGAAGTAACCGAGATGCAGCGTTCTGTGCGCGGCGAGGTCGTGGCGTCAACGTTTGACGAACCACCATCGCGGCACGTTCAAGTGGCTGAGATGGTGATTGAGAAGGCCAAACGATTAGTTGAGCACCAGAAAAACGTCGTCATTCTTCTCGATTCAATCACTCGCTTGGCACGCGCCTACAACACCATCGTACCCTCATCAGGCAAAGTGCTGACAGGCGGGGTTGATGCCCATGCTCTAGAACGACCTAAACGATTTTTTGGTGCGGCTAGAAATATTGAGGAAGGCGGCAGCTTAACCATTGTTGCGACCGCGTTGATCGATACCGGCTCCAAAATGGACGAAGTGATATACGAGGAATTTAAGGGCACAGGTAACCAGGAATTACACTTGGAGCGGAAAATTGCGGAAAAACGCGTTTACCCCGCCATCAACATCCGCCGTTCCGCTACTCGCCGCGAAGAACTGTTAATGGGCGAGGAGGAACTGCAGCGCGTCTGGATTTTGCGCAAACTGCTCCATGACATGGACGACATCGCAGCAATTGAGTTCTTGCTCGATAAACTCAAAGACACCAAAACAAACGAAGAATTCTTCAACAGTATGCGACGCTGACATCGTGTCGGTCACAACGGCCGATATTCTCAGCTGTAGCGGTCACCCTGTGCAGCGCATTACGCTGAGATTGCACGGCACCTACGCATTTGAAGCAGGCCAATACTTGTATGTCAAAGGGCCGGGGTTGGACATTCCATTATCAATTGCTTCATCCCCCAGCCGTCTACCTGAACTCGAGTTACATTATCAATCGACCCCCGGCCTAACAGAAGCATCCGTTATGGATCAACTGTTAACCGGCGATGCTTTAAGCTTGTCGGAACCCCAAGGCAACGTTACCTGGGGGCAGATAGACGAACCCTTATTGATTATCGCTGGCGGCAGCGGCGCGGCCCAAGCTTTCAGTTGTGCGGAGCATCGTGCGTTGCATCAAACCTGTATCACCCAAATCTTATGGTGCGCTGACGTGGAAGACGAAACCTATGAAACAGATCGCTTAAGTCGCTACGCAAACGGAAAACTGACGGTGTGCGTTGACAATCAGCGCACACCCCAGAACCAAGGTTTAAGCTGGCTCAGGGCTCACTGCAAAAACTTTCTTGATCACCGGGTCGTACTGAGTGGTAGCCCTGCCTTTGTCTATACCGTCACCGACCTGCTGCTCAGCGAAAATTTTGCGGCGTCGCAAATGCATGCCGACGCCTACACCTACGCCCCCAGGGGCTGAGCGATGCGAGCGGCTGCGAACCGAGTCGCTCATATCCTGTGCAACAAAAAAGTTTCAGGCTGGCGAGGACTTACGCAACATTCGTTTTTCCGGCAAGGGGAACGCGGTATATCCTTCGAGCGAACGAAGCAGATATTCGGCACCTCTTTTTTCATCGCCCATAGCCAGACAAAGCCGCCCGAGTTCGCCGTACACCTGGTGACTGGGCTCAATTCGCAAGCTGCCTTCAAAAGCCTCACGCGCCTGATTGAATTTTTCACTACGCAAACACAAGCGCCCAACGATGAGATTGGCCAACGCATCATGCGGTCTGTTCTTCAGCCAATGCTGCGCGACTGATAGCTGTTTTGCTGGATCTGAAGAGACTAGATCGCCGTAGAGTAGGGCTAAATCGTCGACCCACTGCAGCTCAAGCGCATGCCGAATGACGAACTCAGCGTCGTCTGTCCGGCCGGAGTTGATCATTGCCTTTATCCAGGGCAACACTAACGCTTCATCAGTACGCAACTCGCGTGGCAACTGCTTCCACTGCCCAGGACCATCTGTGGTTGAACCCTCAAGTTTCGCTTGCCAAAGTACCCGCTCCACCCGATCTGACTCTGATTGCGAGAGTACCTTATATTTTTTCGAATCGGACGCGACGTCCCCCAAAGCCTCCCAATCACGCGTGGCTTCGTAACACTGGGCCAAGCGTTCTAATACAGCACGGTGTTTAGGCGCCTGTTTACGTAAGCCCTCCAGCACCTCAGCCGCCGCCCCGAATTGACCCTCTTCGATATAGAAATTCGCCCGCATCAAACCCACAGCGAACTGTGTATCAGAGCTCACCTCGAGTGCTTTTGCCAGGTGGTCATCACGCGACTGCCAATCGCTCAGTGCGTGAGCCGCCCGCGCGGCAGCCACATAATTTATGAACGGTTCTTCGACATGGTCCGCGGCGTCAAGCAATAATTTTTGTGCATCCTGCCACCGATCCTCAGCCATGATGAGCAGGCCCCTCATTGTCTGCTGGCGCGCGGCACGGTGTTTGCGCGCTGCTCGCCAGCCAGTCAATTGCTGCTGCCCGCGGAAGACCCGCTTTAATAAGTACACGGCTAAAATCAAGACGCCATTGATTAGCGCCAGAATAAATAGGCTAATCCAGACACTGGTCTCCAGCACTTTGTCGGCATAAGTCACCAACACATATCCGGGGTCGTGGACTAAAGCAGTTCCGAGCAAACCACCCAAAAGGATAACTAACAGTAGCGCTATGCCGAACATCTTCATCAGCCGCCCCTGCGCACTTTAAGCAGTTCATTGAGTGATCCAGAAATCTCCGGCAGGGGGTGGGCTAACTCCAGTACCAATAGTTCATCCAGACTGAGCAACAGTGCCGCTAATCTGGCGTCATGAATATCCGCATGGGACACCAACCAACGGCGTACATTAAGCAAACTCTGCTCAAAAACAGGTTGCTGCCTTTTCAGTGTCGCCAATTGAGCTTGCTCCAGCGCAAGTCTGATATTGAGCTCCAGGTAGCGCACTTCTTCGGGCAACAGCAACGGCTTGATAGATTCGGTGTCATTCAAAGTACGCAATCTGACAAATTTTGAAAATTCTTCAACGAGGACGTCCCAAGCAGATTGGTTGACGCCCGAGCGCACTTCATGCGGTCCTATCACCGGCTCCGACAACGGCAAATTTGACAGTTGCGACTTGATGGACTCAATACGCAAATAAATGCCCTGAGTATCGTTCCTGGGCAGCCGCCGCAACGCCATTTGTTCATCGGCTAACCGTGCCCTGACGGTATGCAGAGCAAAATCGTCGAGTTCAGCAAGTATTTCATCAGCAGCCTGAAGGAGATCTAGGGCACCAACGCTGTCCTGCTCCATGAGCACCCTATGATTTGCAATGCGTAAAAGGTATTCCGCCTCAGCCAACTTCCACTCGCGTTGCGATGGAGGCGCTGCTTGCAGGGCTTGAGCAAGAGATTGGGCAACGGAGGACTCCACTGCCGCAAGACGCTCGCTTTGTCCTGCAGCCAAGTTCTCAACCAACAGTGCCGTCTGTTCTTCTGTCGCTTCTATGGCTGCGGAGAACCTGTTGTCCACTTGCTCAAAGCGGGATTCAAGCGCAGAGCTTTCCACGCGCAACTTTTCCAGGGGGGCAAGATAAATCAACACGTAGTACAGATAGCCCAAACCCACTGCACTTCCAATAGACAACAGCAGCGCAATCGCCATGAGCGCACCCCGCTTAGGAGGGGGCGGCTTTACGGCTCCGGCGTGGGTGGTGTCGTCGGGCTGCGCTTGAACGTCAGCTTCGTCACTCGATTCCATTGCACCGCTTCCCGCCGCGTCCTTATCGTCACTCATTCTTCGCAATATCCTCCAGTAGCTCGACCAGGGCGTCAGTGCCTGCCCCATCCGCGGTGTATACGCTCGTAAATCCTGACCGCGCTGCGGCTGATGCCACCCGGGCAGAAGGCACGACTATGGGCACAGCTTTATCACCTTTAGAGGCGCCCCATTGACCTGCGAATGATGATAAACCCCCAACAGACCCGATGACGACACCGCCGATAGACTCGGGTAACACGTCTGCTGCGAGCTTTCGTTCCACCCGCTCATAAAGCGCGACCTTAAGCACGCTGACTCCATGTTCATCCAGCAAACGTTCAGACAGGGTTGTGCGCCCTCCGGTACCCGCTAATACCCACACGTTGTCAGCGGGCAATAAAGTTTGAATCAAGGGCATCTGCAGCACACCCTCTGAGCTCTCAAGCAAGGGTACTTCCACCACCCTGCCTGCCTCACGCAGCAGTTGGGCAGTTTGAGACCCGACAGCAACGAATAAAGCATTGGCCAGGCCATCCAGCACACCGCTGCGTAAACCGGCGCGGGCAGCATGACCGGATAATACAATCACGAGTTTTGGCGGGGCGGCCACGGCCGCAGAGACATCAGCGGGCACCCAACCTCCCTTCCGTCGGCGACTGAACAGTGGGGGCGTGAGGGGCAAAATATCAAGCACCGGTGACACCCTTGCTTGAAATCCCCGTGCGCGCAATAGCTGCGCTTGATAACTCGCGCCTGGTTCGGTACGCGTTAACAAGAGGGGCTTGTTAACGTCAATTGAGCGTTGCACGCAGGCCATCCAGAATCGCTTGGGCGCCCTGCGCATAAAGTGCCTGGACGGACTCTCCCGCCAGCTGTTCGGGATCGTGACCCCGATGACTTGTTCGCAAAATCTGTGTGCCATCGGCAGAACTGAGTAGTGCACGCAACTCGATCGCACCGTCATTCGCCATTTGTGCATATGCGGCAACGGGCAAAGAGCAGTCGGCACCCAGACCGGCACTGATGCCGCGCTCTGCAGCAACACACTGTGCAACGGTTTCGTCCTTTAGCGGCGACAACAACTCAAGAAGTGCAGCGTCTTCTTGGCACTCAATACCCAGCGCACCTTGACCCGGCGCAGGCAAACAAGAATCAATGTCTAAGACGTGTAGGTCATCTCGGTCGATCTGCAGGCGGTGTAAGCCTGCAGCGGCCAGCACGATCGCATCGAATTCTCCGCTGTCGAGTTTTGCTAGACGGGTACCTACATTCCCTCGTATCGATTCAATATTTAAATCGGGACGAATCGAGAGTAACTGGGACTTTCGCCGCAAGCTGGACGACCCTATTCTCGCACCCTCAGGAAGTGCTGAAAGCCCACCTGACGGACTGACCAAAACATCTTGCACATCACCCCTGAAGGCTACAACAGGCAGACAAAAACCCTCTGGCATTTGGGCCGGAAGATCCTTTACTGAATGCACCGCAAGATCGGCACGCCCATCTAACATGGCCACTTCTAACTCTTTAACAAAAAGCCCTTTGCCACCTACCTCAGATAATGGGGCGTTTAACCATCGATCACCTTTGGTCGTCATTCCTAGCAATTCAACATTTAACGTCGGATGAGCCGCTATGAGTCGATCACGAACATAGTAGGCCTGCCAAAGCGCCAGCTGACTTTCTCTTGTCGCAATCGTAATCGTTTCGCGCATAACTACCTTCTACACTTCATTCGCTTTAGAGCGTTTTGATTAGTTTTCTAACGCTGGGTAAATGTCGGCGACTCACGCTAACAATCTCGTCTAATCCTTTCAGGCGCACGCCCATTTGCCCGTCATTCATTTTGACCAGTGCTTCGACATGCTGGCAAGCAATCAGCGCGCTGCGGTGAACACGCACAAACATTTCACCAAATTCTTCTTCAAGTTCACGCAGGGTTTCGTCAACAATGACTTCACCGCCGCCAAATCGCACCGAGACGTATTTTTGGTCCGCCTGAAAGTAACGAACATCGCCGATGGCAATCAACTCGATGCCCTTGTGGGTGCGCGCTGAAATATGGGAACGACTGGTTTGTCCTGCATTCACCTCGTTGAGCGCAGCCAATTGGGCGCGGTTCAGTTTAACCGCTTTGGTCAGTGCGTTTAGGAGGTTCTCTTTGCGTACCGGTTTCAGCAAATAGCCTACCGCCTGTAAATCAAACGCCTGGAGCGCATGCTCTTCATACGCTGTGCAGAAAATCACAGCCGGCGGATTTTCTAAGGTCAGTAAATGTCGCGCCGTTTCCAAGCCGTCCATCCCCGGCATGCGAATATCCAGCAAGACCAGTTCAGGTTCGTGCATTTCACAAAGCTCTAGCGCACCTAGACCGTTAGCTGCCTCGCCAACCACATCGTGGATCATCTCAGAATCAAGCATGCGACGTAAACGATCTCGAGCCAGTGACTCGTCATCAACAATCAATATGCGCATAAGGGTTCCTTCACCGGTAACAGTCTCAAGTTGTTTGGGTCACTGTGGGGAATCTCACTTCGGTGGTGAAAGTATTCTCACCGCTTTGGGTCTCCAAAGAGGCCTTGTTACCATGCAAAACCATCAGTCGGCTTCGAATATTCTGCAAAGCCATTCGATTTCCCTGACTTTCATGCATCTGATTCGCCGACGGCATTGGATTCACCAGCCGAATGAGAACGCTGTCCCCGTCCTGTTTCACCGTGATTTCAATCGTGCCTCCTTCAGGTAGCGGCTGAATACCGTGGTAGATCGCATTTTCTACCAAAGGCTGCAGGGTCAACAAGGGTATACGCGTCCCCGGATCAAGCTCGTCCAGATCCCAAATCAAACGCAATCGTTCACCTAAACGCAATGCTTCGATGCGCACATAACGCCGGCACAGTTCGAGTTCTTCATCAATGGGTACTTGGTTCCCCGCTTCGTTTAGGCTGGCGCGAAACAGTTCCGACAAATCCTCAACCACACTCTCCGCAGTCTCCGGGTCCACGGCAATTAAACTGGCTATGATGTTCATACTGTTGAACAAGAAATGTGGTCTGATCCGTGATTGCAAGGCCTGAATTCGAGCTTTGAGCTCGGCCTGCTCCTGAAGCCGCAGGCGTTGCTGCACATAAAAATAGCGCAACACCAACACCGTGATAATGCCAGAAATGAGCAGGTGGCCTATTGTGCGCCCGACCGCCCCAGCGCCACTGGGTAATACCCCTTCTGCGATCAAGCTCACCAACAACGTGACCGCCAAAACAATGCCAAGTGCCAACGCCGAGCCAATAGGTAGGCTGAATTTGGACAAGGGTTGGCGCAGCATGCACAACAAGCCGGCGCTGGCGAGCGCAACCCACTGAACAAACAGGGACATTAGGCCAAACCGAACCCAGGACAATTCATCGCCGGCAAACAATAAAATCACCACCAGCAACTGGCTAAATAGCACCAACAATGTAATTGCAGTCGTGTTACACAGTTCAGGTATCACGAAATGCTCCTGTCTGGCACTCATGGGGGCATACATTCCGTTATAATCAGCGTCCGCCAATTTTTTTGTGCAAATATCATGAGCACCCATAGTACACCGAAGCAAAGCGCTGCGGGTTTGTTGAGAGGACGATTCTCGGAGGCCACGGACGAATTTGTCGAAACATTTACCGCGTCGGTGGCATTCGATCGCAGACTCTACGCCCACGATATCGCAGGATCGATAGCACACGCGGGTATGCTGGCCAGTATAGAGGTGCTTACGGAGGACGAAGCGACTGCGATCATTACCGGTTTACACCAGATTCAATCCGAAATTGAAACCGGGAATTTCAATTGGCAGGTCGGACTTGAAGATGTTCACATGAACATAGAAAGCCGCTTGATCGAGCTCATCGGCGATACCGGCAAAAAATTGCATACCGGCCGCTCACGCAACGATCAGGTCGCGACAGATATTCGCTTGTACCTGCGCGACGCGATCGACGACCTGCTCAAACTGGAACAATCACTCCTTGAGGCCATATTGGAACTCGCCGCACAGCATACTGACACCATCATGCCCGGGTTCACCCATCTTCAGGCCGCCCAACCGATTACCTTTGGGCACCATTTGTTGGCCTGGTTCGAGATGTTACTGCGGGATAGGGACCGCCTGGCCGATTGTCGCAAACGCGTGAATCAACTGCCCTTGGGGGCCGCAGCCATGGCGGGTACACCCTACTGCCCCGATCGGGATTGGGTGGCTAGGGCTTTGCAATTCGACGGCGTTTGCGAAAACTCATTAGATGCAGTGAGCGACCGTGATTTTGCAATCGAATTTTGTGCAACGGCCGCTCTGACCATGACTCATCTATCCAGATGGTGTGAGGAATTGGTCTTGTGGTCGTCTCAGCAGTTCAACTTCGTGGAGCTTCCGGATCGGTTTTGTACCGGATCCAGTATCATGCCGCAAAAAAAGAACCCAGACGTACCAGAGCTGATCCGGGGTAAAACCGGGCGGGTCAACGGCGACTTGATATCTCTACTGACGTTAATGAAAAGCCAGCCACTGGCTTACAATAAGGATAATCAAGAGGATAAAGAACCGCTATTCGATGCGGTCGATACCCTACACGCCAGCATAAACGCGCTTGCGGGTCTAGTACCCCACATCCAAGCCAACAAGACACAAATGTATCAAGCAGCCTCACAGGGCTATACAACGGCAACCGACTTGGCGGACTATTTAGTCCGCAAAGACGTGCCCTTTCGCGATGCACATGAGATCGTTGGGCAAGCAGTACAGCGCGCCGCCGCGGACAATCGACCACTTGATCAGCTCTCCCTGGAAGAACTCAACGGCGATACCACAGGCATCATAACCGACGATGTGTATGAGGCATTGAGCTTGGAAGGCTCCGTTGCCGCCCGCGACCACATCGGTGGTACCGCGCCTGTTCAGGTGCAGGCTGCCATTAGACGCGCACGGCAAAGAATAGGAGCGCAAGCTCCCGGACAGCAAAACTGATTTAAGTAAACTTCGAGGAGAGTGTTTTGGGAAATGTTCGTTGGTTGATCTTCAGCTTCTTCGTATCCTGGGCGGCCAGCTGCGGTCAGAAAGGCCCACTGGAACTCCCGCAGATCTATGCGCCAATAACCACCGGCACACCACAGGCCTTTTGGCCTGAGTTGGACTAATCGTTATGCCCGCACTGGACCCGGAGACCTTCGCTTACCAGCACCAATCGTTGCATATGGAGCAGGTCGACTTAACCACCGTAGCGAATGCGTTAGGCACACCGGCTTACGTTTATTCAACCCGCTATATTACTCACGCGGTGCGTCGCCTACAGGAAGCATTCGATGGCGTTATGTTGGATATCCATTACGCGGTGAAAGCCAACTCAAATCTGGCGGTGTTATCCCTAGTCAATGATCTGGGGTGCGGCTTTGATATCGTCTCAGGCGGTGAGTTGAGTCGTGTGCTTGCCGCCGGCGGCGATCCCGCAACGGTGATTTTTTCCGGTGTCGGCAAGCGTAAAGAGGAAATAGATTTCGCTTTGAAGGTGGGCATCGAATGTTTCAACGTTGAAAGCGTCGCTGAGCTTCAAAGGATCAGTGACCGAGCGTCATTGTTGGGCCAGCAAGCTCCGATATCTATTCGCGTTAATCCCGACGTAGATGCCAAAACCCACGCTTATATCTCTACCGGACTACAACAAAATAAGTTCGGCGTACCGTTGGATCAGGCCCTCGAACTGTATCAACAGGCTGCCGAAGATCCGCAGCTAGAGATCAAAGGTATCGACTGCCATATCGGCTCGCAAATTAATGACGTTGGACCGCTCAAAGAAGCGTTGATCAGCGTGCTGGCGCTCGTTGATCAGCTCCAAGAAGCGGGCATTGCCTTAGAGCATATAGACTTAGGCGGCGGCATGGGCGTGACCTACAATGATGAAATCGCGTTGGATATCGAACAATACGGTCAGTGCGTCAAAGACATTATGGGCGATCGCAACCAGCGCTTGGTCCTCGAGCCCGGACGCTCACTGGTGGCCAATGCCGGTGTGCTTTTAACTCGCGTCGAGTACTTAAAAGCGGGGGCGCCTGAAGCGCCTAGTTTTGCCGTGGTGGACGCGGCAATGAACGACTTGATCCGCCCAGCCCTTTATCAGGCCTGGCATGATATCGTGCCCGTGGAATCTCCCACCGACGCAGTGCCCTGCGAATGGGACGTGGTTGGCCCAATTTGCGAAACGGGCGATTTTATTGGCAAGAATCGAACTCTTGCACTCAGTCCGGAAGCTCTTTTAGTTATCGCATCCGCGGGTGCCTACAGCATGGTTCAGGCGAGCAATTACAACAGCAGAGGGCGGGCGTGCGAAGTTTTAGTCGACGGAACAGAATTTAAGCTCATTCGCCGACGGGAAACCATCCAAGATCAACTGCGTCTCGAAATGCCAAGCGAGTTGGTACAAGGGGAGGACCATGAGACGTTCAAAGGATAAGCGCAAGCATCTGTCTTTTCACAAGATGCACGCTTTGGGCAATGACTTTATGGTCGTCGACGCAGTCACCCAACACGTTAATCTCGAACCACAAAAGATCGCCCAGTGGAGCAATCGTCAAACTGGCGTCGGGTTTGACCAACTATTAGTCGTTGCGCCCCCGACCATCAGCGAGGCAGACTTCGATTACCAAATATACAACGCCGACGGCACTCGCGCACAACAGTGTGGCAACGGGACAAGAGCAGTAGCACTTTTTGCCCGCCACCAACAGCTGAGCCGAAAAAAGAAGCTGAAGTGGCATTCTCCAGCAGGTTTGCTCGAAACTAACTACGACAACCCTCAATCTATCGAAACGGTGATGACAGAACCTGTTCTCTCGTTAGCCGATATTCCATTCGCTCATGAACGTGCAGCCGAAACACCTGACAGTCCACGCGAATTTGAACTCCAAGCAGGCCAAGACCAACATTTCCGACTGACGCCCGTTTCCATGGGTAACCCTCATGCCGTTTTGTTTGTCGACGACGTTAAAACCACTGACGTAACCTCAATCGGCACACTACTCACTCGTCATGAGGCTTTTCCTGAAGGCGTGAACGTCGGGTTTTGTCAAATTGTTGACCGGAAATTTTTGCGCCTGCGTGTGTTCGAACGCGGGGTTGGCGAAACGTTAGCCTGCGGCAGCGGTGCTTGCGCCGCACTTGTAGCGGCCCGTTTGCGGGGCGTGGTGGATGAACAGGTTAAAGTGTCGCTACCCGGCGGCAAGCTGCGAATCTCATGGCCCGGGGCAGGTAGCGCAGTTACAATGAGCGGTGCTGCGGTCCTCGTTTTTAAGGGGGAACTGCAGCTCTGATTAATCCAAGGAGCCGAAGCGAAGCAACATGTCAACCGAAGAAGCCTCAGCGTCGATTGATCCGGAACAATTTGTTATCGACTATCTTCGAGAGCACCCAGATTTTTTCAGCCATCACACGAAGCTGCTCACTGAACTTAATTTGCCGCACGCGTCAGGCAAAGCGATATCGCTGGTCGAACATCAGGTCGCCATTATGCGAGAGCGCAATGTAGAAATGCGCCGTAAGATGAACGCTTTACTCGATGCCGCCAGGGTAAACGACGGGATCTTCTCCAAAACAAGATCACTCACTCTGGCACTCGTGGAGGCAAATTCAATTCACGAGCTTAACGAGGTGCTCGCCACACATGTACTGGTGGATTTTGATGCTGATTTTGTCTGTTGCCACCTGCAACAATCCGGCATCAGTCTTGACCATATACAGAAACACCAAGAGCCCTTCGAATTTTCCAGTTTGTTAGACCGCAACACACCCGTTTGCACCACCTTGCGGGAGCAAGAGCTTGCACAAATTTTTCCACAGTCATCTCACGGCGACACAGGCAGCGCTGCATTGTTACCGCTATTGCTGCCAGCGGGAGATGGCGTACTGTGTATCGGCAGTCGCAATGCGCAACGTTTCAGCCATGATATGGACACGCTCTTCATCACTTATATTGCTGATATCCTCAGCAAGGTGCTTGCGCGCATATAGCGCTGTCTGCACCCAACAGTGACAACGGTCATTATTCAATGCAAAAGCAAAAACCCGCGTCTAGCCCTGTAGAGGGTAATGGATCTCACTGTGCTGATCCGCTAATCGCCAGCTTTCTAGATTACCTGAGCATCGAAAAACAATATTCAAAACATACCATTTCCGGCTACGCTCACGAACTTAGACGCTTTCACAAACACTTCTCGGGACACTTGCCAAGCGCTCAAACTCACGACATTACGTTATTCGCCGGATCCTTAAGACGCCAGGGATTACAGGTTAAGAGCGTGCAACGCGCGCTATCAGCACTTCGCAGTTTTTACGCCTTCCTACTCTCGCGCCGTGAGGTCAAAACAAATCCGGCTGCCATCACACGCTTGTCCAGTAGCCGGCGCAGGTTGCCTAAAGTACTAGATACAGATCAAGCAGCCAGGCTGTTCGATGCGCCGGTTAAAACACCGATCGATAAACGAGATCGTGCCATACTCGAGCTGTTTTACGGGGCAGGCCTGCGGCTGTCTGAGTTGGTGCAGATGAATATTGCCGACCTCGACCTTGAAAGCGGCTTCGCTAACGTACTGGGCAAGGGTAAAAAAAGTCGGCGCGCGCCTATGGGGCGGCATTGTCGCGCTGCCTTGGCGCAATGGCTTCAGGTTCACCCAGCGCCGGACTCGCAAGCACCACTATTTACCGGCCGCGCTAGCGGTCTACCGGTGACCCGCATCAGTACACGCACCGTGCAGAATCGCCTCAAAAAGATTGCCTCACAGCAACTGGGAGAGGATTCACTACACCCGCATATGTTACGCCACAGCTTTGCGACCCATATGCTGGAGTCGTCTGGCGATCTGCGCGCTATACAGGAGTTGTTAGGGCATGAAGACATATCGACGACACAAGTGTATACCCATCTTGATTTTCAGCATCTAGCTAAAGTGTACGACGCAGCACATCCCCGCGCTCAAACCAAAAATAAAGACACCGAACAAAATCGATGAATGGTATTACGTTGATTACGCTGGACCTCGACAACACGTTGTGGGATGTCGACAGCATCATTGTTAAAGCAGAGGAAACACTGGTCAATTGGCTGCGCGAGGAAATTCCCGACAGCCTGTCACACTATCGCAGAGAGACACTCACGGAAATCCGCGAGCAAGTTTTAGTACGCCACCCGGAATATAGGCATGATCTGAGCTTCATGCGCACAGAGGTCATGTTCGAGGTGATGCTGCGTACCGGGTTGAAACCCCCAGAGGCGCGAGTTTACGCCCAACGCGCTTTCGACGTATTCTTTGAGGGCCGAAATAGAGTTGTCTTTTTTCCAGGCGCGCTGGACATGCTGCATGAGCTCAGCCGACGCTTTGACTTGATCGCCCTAACCAATGGCAATGCAAATATTGTGAAAGCTGGATTGTCAGAGTTCATGAGGGGCGCTTATAGCCCGGCCGATGTCGGACAAAAAAAACCTCATCCGGCAATGTTCAACGCACCCCTTGAAGAACTCAGCCTACGGCCTTCCCAGGCCATTCACGTAGGCGATCATCTGGTGGACGACATACAGGGTGCGAACGATGTCGGCATGCATAGTGTATGGGTCAATTTGACGAATCAAAGCCGCGGGTCCAACGACGCACAACCCACACGCGAGGTAAATAACCTCGAGGCGGTCATCGGCGCCGTTGAAGCGATTTACTCGGCCTGAGCCTTCAAGGTTTCCACGATGACCGATTTGACCGCGTCTATGGTTGGTTCGATCAAACATTTTCGTTCCTGAAGTCCGTGTAATGCCTCCAAGGACGGGTGCGTGATCTCTAGGCCCTCAACAGCCTGACCCACGGCATGCGGAAACTTTGCCGGATGTGCTGTGGCTACGCACACCATAGGTGAATGAAATGCCTGAGCATGTTCCATAGCTGCGGAGTACCCGACAGCGCTGTGCGGATCGAGCACATAGTCATAACTTTCGTAGGCTTGTTTGATGGCCGCCAATGTCTGTTCTGTCGTCACACTTTGGGCCGATATAAAGTCGTCCTGCGGCGGGGCGCCCAAGGAGGCGCGCCCATGGGATTGAAATTCGGACATAAAAGCTTTTAAACGCTCGGGATCTTGCTCCAGGTAGTAATACAAATACCTTTCGAAATTACTGGCGATTTGAATGTCCATCGCAGGCGAAAGGGTAAAGTGAACCTCAGAGCGAGCGTATTCCCCACTGTCAAAAAATCGAGCCAAAATGTCATTGTCGTTCGTCGCAACCAATAAGCGATCTATGGGGAACCCCATTTTTTTAGCCAAAAAAGCCGCAAATACGTTGCCAAAGTTTCCGGTCGGTACGCAAAAGGAGGTCGGTGTGTTCAACTTTAGCGCCGCGTAGGCATAGTAGACAATTTGCGCCATTACGCGGGCCCAGTTGACCGAATTCACAGCACCGAGATGAAAAGACCGCTTAAACTCCAAATCAGCAAAAATGGATTTCATCAGTCCCTGACAGTCGTCAAAACTACCTTCTACCGCTATGCAATGGACATTTTGGTCAGGCACTGTCGTCATTTGCAGCTCTTGAAGCGGGCTAACCTTCTGGTCCGGATAGAGGATAAAAATATCAATGTTGGCCTGACCTCGGACACCCGCGATAGCCGCGCTACCCGTATCACCGCTGGTGGCGCCCAGAATATTGAGATGCGAGCCACGCTCCTGCAATACATGTTCAAAGAGCCGACCCAGCAATTGCAGGGCAACGTCTTTAAAAGCCAGAGTTGGGCCGTGAAAGAGCTCCAGCACGGTAACCGCGTCCAGGGTTTGCCACCCGACCACTTCAGGGTGGTCGAAAGTCGCAAAGGATTCGGCAATAAGGTTGTTGAGGGTTTCTCGGTTGATGTCAGTCGCGAACAGCCCGATGACCTCCTGTGCCAAACCCACAAAGTCTAACTGACGAAGTTCACCTAAACGGGCCGACACGTCAGGGATAGTTTCGGGTACCAGCAGTCCACCATCACTGGCCAACCCCATGAGCAGACTGTCCGTAAAAGACAGACCATTCACCCCTCCACGTGTGCTGCAATACTTCATGTTGATCTTAATGTGGCGTTAGAAACAGGGCGACATTCTACTAAACCGAATTTATTGCGCGAACGCTTTATTCACCCCGCCATAAAAAAACCGGACCCAGCAAGGGTCCGGTCTTTTAGAGCCTTCATCGAGAGCGGCTTTAAACCGCCGTCGATTTCTTAGGCTTACGAGGCGCTGGATTAGCTTTTAGAAAACTCAGGATAGGCCTCAATTCCAGTCTCGGTAATGTCCGCACCTTCGTACTCTTCCTCAGCAGAGATACGAATGCCCATAATCGCTTTGAGTGCGAGCCAGGCCAGCAGGCTAACCCCGAAGGTCCACGCGAAGATTGTGACGATGCCAATCAGCTGCGCGCCGATGGTTGCGTCCGCGTTTGTGATGGTTACCGCCAACAAGCCCCATATGCCGCAGGTGCCATGCACCGAGATTGCGCCAACTGGGTCATCGATCTTGAGCTTATCCATCGCAACAATCGACAGTACCACCAACACACCACCAATCGCACCTATGAACAGAGATGCCATGTTGCTGCCAGTGAGGGGTTCTGCCGTAATCGACACCAAACCAGCCAATGCACCATTGAGTGCCATTGTCAGGTCGGCCTTGCCGAACATCAGGCGGGCCAGGATCAGCGCAGCGATCAAGCCGCCGGCTGCAGCGGTATTGGTATTGACGAAAATCTGAGCGACTGCATTCGCTTCATCGACATTTGAGACCACCAGTTCCGAGCCACCGTTAAACCCGAACCAGCCGAACCACAGTATGAACATACCCAGCGTAGCCAGCGGCATGTTTGCTCCAGGAATAGGATTAATCTGACCATTCGGACCGTACTTTCCAGACCGGGGCCCAAGCAATATCACCCCAGCGAGAGCCGCAGCAGCGCCGCACATGTGCACAACACCAGACCCTGCGAAGTCGAGGAAACCCAACTCATTCAGGGCTCCGCCGCCCCACTTCCAAAAGCCCTGTACGGGATAGATGAAGCCAGTCATGACCACTGCAAAAGCCAGAAATGCCCACAACTTCATACGTTCAGCCACTGCGCCGGAGACGATTGACATCGCGGTCGCTACGAAAACGACCTGGAAGAAGAAGTCAGACCGTGCTGAGTAATACACATCGCCACCCGAAGCCAATACCTCTTCCGTCGTGTTCTCCGCACCGATCAGCCATCCGATAGAGGGCATCCAACCAGAGCCGTCGCCGTACATGATGCTGTACCCCACGAGCAGATACATGACAGACGCGATAGAAAAGAGTGCGACGTTTTTGAGCAAAATTTCGGATGTATTTTTTGAACGAACCATACCTGCTTCAAGCATGGCAAACCCTGGTGCCATGAACATGACCAGCACGCCCATGAGCAGGAAGTAGAGCGTGTCTACTGAATAACTAAGTTGCGTAAGATCTTCCACAATTTTTTCCTTATAAACCGCGCGCTATACCGCGTCGGATCCAGTTTCCCCGGTTCTGATCCGAACGACTTCTTCGAGTGCTGCCACGAAGATTTTGCCGTCGCCAACCTTGCCGGTATTTGCTGATTTAGTGATGGCTTCGATTGCCTGCTCGAGCAGAGCATCATCGATTGCCGCCTCAATTTTTACTTTTGGCAGAAAATCCACCACATATTCTGCACCACGATAAAGCTCAGTGTGGCCCTTCTGTCGGCCAAACCCTTTGACTTCGGTGACCGTCAAACCCTGAACGCCAACCTCGGACAGCGCTTCGCGCACGTCGTCTAGTTTGAAAGGCTTAATGATCGCTGTTACTAATTTCATCTGTTATCTCCTAACTGGGGTTATGTGCAAGTCACGCTTTGTGGAAGATCATGGCTACGCACACCCCCGATTTTCTAACAATCAGGCGCCGGGCGATAGCTTCTTTTTCATGCCCTCGCCCGGGTCAACGCTTGTTTAGAAGCTTTTGCCTATGGTGAAGATAATGGCTTCGCTTTCTGTCGCGTCGCCGTCACTGTCAAGCTGGTCTGACAGTTCGTCGCTCGACAACACAATCGCTACGCCCAAATCTATTTCAGACACAGTCGTACCCCAGCCAAGTTCGATGTAATCACCGTCGAAATCTTTGCCAAACGTCCCGTAAGTTGCGTACAGGCCGTTTTCTAATGAAATCGTACCCGCAAGAAAATCGTAATCCTGTTCATCGCCGAAACCATCCCATTCGCCCACCGAGTATTCGATGCCGAACATTCCGTACCCGAGGTTCACGTTAATCTCTTCGTAGGTATCGTCGAACTCACCGGTGTAGTAGTACCCGGTGAAACCTAAGCTCGCCGAAAACCCAGACTCGGTCTCAATCCCGTAGCCAAAGTAACCGTCAATCTCCATGCCATCGCCGACGTCCGCCGCCCAAGTGCCGATGTAGAAACCTCCGTTTTCGTAATCGATTCCGCCACTGGCAGACGAGTCATTCTGCAAAATGCCCCGGTAGTAGTACTCAGAGGCGAACCCTATGTTGTAAGAGACCTCTGCACTGGCGACCTGCGTGGTAAACAATGTACCCATACCAAGTGCCGCTAAGGTAAGTAGTTTTGTCAAAGCTTTCATTCCATATCTCCTTTCAGACCCGTTTGTTATAATTCTCGACCCTCGTGGGCTCAGTGCACAGACCAGGCAGGTCTACCCCAGCGTGCATCAGCATGTAAGCTGCTACCCACAGTGCAGGTCTCGTGCCACAAATAAATATTCATTAAAAACAATGTGTTAGGGAAACTCACCACAAGGGTGCACCTTGTTGGTGCGCCTCAAAGGTGCGGCGTGTGCACCATATCGGTGCATCTACGGAGATATCGTCCTACTAGGAAGAAGGAAAACACTTACGACGGCGATGCTATTCGCCAAGTAGAATAGTGTTTCTCTCACTGGTTACAGCACAAAGGAATACCCTCATGGATCCACTGACAAATCTGCTCAACTATCTGCAAAAGAATTTTGCGGACTCCTTACCAACGGAAGCCGTATCAGCAATTGAGCGCACCGCGGGTGAGTTGTTTTCAAAATTTGAGGTAGTCCCAAAGCACGAATTTGAGGCACAGGTGCAAATACTTGAATCATTGCAGGCGCAAGTCGATCAATTGGAACTCCGTCTACAACGTTTTGAGCAAGAGGATTGAGTGCGACCTCGTCCACAGCCACGTGCACTCATCGGCTTTACACCCGCATATTACTGGGATTAACCCCACATTCCGTCACCGTTGAGTGCCATGTGGGCAGCGGGTTACCGAGCACCACAATCGTCGGCTTGCCAGACGCCGCGGTGAGAGAATCCAGGGATCGCGTGCGCAGTGCTCTTAAAAATTCCGGTTTTACTTATCCAGATGGCAAGGTCGTCATTAACTTAGCTCCCGGAGGATTAAACAAGAACAGCTCTGCATTAGATCTGCCCATCGCAATCAGCATTCTCGCCGCTACGGGACAGGTGCGTAGCCACCACCTCAGTCACCTAGAATTCCTCGGCGAATTAGGACTGTTTGGTGAATTACGAAGCACCCACGGCACTCTGCCTTGCGCACTGGCTGCCGCACAGGCTGGGCGCCACCTGATAGCCCCTCGCGCGAATGCAGCTGAGTTCCGCGTTTTAAAGCGCGGATCCCTAAGTTTAGTGGGTCATTTGAACGACGTGGGCGCGATACTTCAGGGAGACACTCTGCCGACACCGACGCAAATCAGAAGTGCAGCGGAGGCAGTCCCTTCTGAAGAACCGTCTAAGTGTCCCCTATTCGATCAAGTTGTGGGTCAACAGGCCGCCAAACGAGCGTTGTCTATCGCGGCAGCCGGCGGGCATCATCTACTCATGGTCGGTCCACCGGGCACCGGCAAATCTATGCTGGCCCGAGGCTTTTGCGAGCTACTGCCTGCGCTGAGCGAAGCCGCGCAGCTGGAAGTTGCTGCGATCTACTCAGCAGCTGGCATGACCCGAACACGCGAAGGCACCCCACCATTCCGCGATCCGCATCACTCAGCGAGCGCTCCGGCATTAATCGGTGGAGGCCAATCACCCACCCCAGGAGAAGTGGCGTTAGCCCATCATGGGGTCTTATTTTTAGACGAGATGCCGCATTTTAAACCTTCAGCTCTCAACCTGCTGCGGGAACCTATCGAAACAGGGCAGGCAGTGATCGTCAGAGCCAACTATAAAGTCACGTTTCCGAGCCAATTCCAGCTATTGGCCGCTATGAATCCATGCCCGGCCGGTCGTTCATGCAACGAAAGCGCTTGTCGCTGCTCACCGACTCAGGTACAGCGATACCAAAATCGTATTTCAGGCCCCCTACTGGACCGGATCGACATTCATGTACGCGTCCCCGCTTTGCCCAAAGATTTACTGGTCAAAGTTCAAGATCAGTCAGGCGCTTGGCACCTGCGCACAGTCCGGCAGCGAGTTGTTGCAGCGCAGGAGCGTCAAAAAAGACGCCAGGGCAGGCTCAACGCAACGCTAAACGGACAGGCTTTACATGCCCATATGGTCCAAGCTGGGATTAATCAACTGTTCCTGGAAAATGCCATAGAGCGATTTAAACTGTCCGCTCGCAGCTACCACAAGCTGTGGCGCATTGCCCTGACCATCGCCGACCTGGAAGGTTCTGCAACGATCAGAGTCGATCACATTAACGAAGCCTTGGGCTTTCGCGCCCTCGATTGGGAAGCCGGCGTAACCTAGGCGCCCAGACGCACGCTAATTAACCTGGTCAAGCATATACGTGACGGCTGCTTCCAGCTCATCGTCCGAGCAATTCATACAGGTCCCTTTCGCGGGCATAGCATTGATGCCATTAATCGTGCTCGCCATCAATACATCCATGCCTTTGTCGACGCGAGGTTGCCACTGGGCCGTGTCACCCAATAGCGGTGCGCCACCCACGCCCGAGGCATGGCACGCAAAACAAAACTGATCATATACCGCTTGGCCACTTAAGGGGCCTGAGGCTACTGCAGCAGCCGCGACGCCACAATCGTCACCCGCGCGGCACACACTACCGAAAGGTTTGGTTCGTTCATCTATCTCTGAAGTTGTGCCAGGGGGTAAGGCAAAGGTATAGATACCCGCTACAACGGCTATCAAGGCTGGGATCAGGCTACGTTTCACTGCTTTTCTCCTGAAAGTTTCATGGCGCATCAAAAAAGGCGCGGCATTATAGCCTCAAGGAGCGGTCGCGTCGAACAACTCTCTGCCGATCAACATACGCCTGATTTCACTTGTACCCGCGCCAATTTCATAAAGTTTAGCGTCACGTAACAATCGACCCGCGGGATAGTCATTAATGTACCCATTTCCGCCCATAGCCTGTATTGCTTGCAGCGCCATCTGGGTCGCTTTTTCAGCTGCGTAAAGGATACAGCCCGCCGCATCGAAACGCGTTGTACGGCCCGTATCGCAGGCGTTCGCTACCGCATAAACATAAGCACGGGAGGCGTTCATTTCGGTGTACATATCCGCCACTTTACCCTGCATAAGCTGAAATTGGCCAATCGGCTGGTTGAATTGGTGGCGCTCATGTAGGTAGGGCGCCACAATATCCAAGCAATTGCGCATGATCCCCAATGGGCCGCCAGCCAACACCACACGTTCATAATCCAGACCGCTCATCAGGATGCTGACACCCTGACCAACCTGCCCCAAAATTTGGGTTTTAGGCACGCGGCAATCTTGAAAAATCAGCTCCGCAGTGTCAGAGCCTCGCATACCCAACTTGTCGAGTTTGGTGCCAGTACTAAACCCCGGCAGGTCTTTGTCGACCAAAAATGCAGTGATGCCTTTAGACCCTAACTCGGGATCCACAGTCGCGTACACCACCAGCACATCTGCACCGGGCCCATTGGTGATCCACATCTTATTGCCATTCAGGACATAAGCATCACCGTCTTCAACCGCCCGCAGTTTCATGCTCACTACGTCTGATCCTGCGCCGGGTTCACTCATTGCAAGCGCACCCAAAAAAGTCCCCGACACGAGATTCGGCAAATAGGCCTGCTTTTGCTCCTCAGTACCAAAACGCCGAATTTGATTCGCGCAAAGATTAGAGTGAGCCCCGTAAGACAAACCGACAGACGCTGAAGCGCGACTGATCTCTTCCATCACTACGGTATGGGCCAAGTAACCCGAGTCAACACCACCGTACTGCTCCTCCACGGTCATGCCTAAGACCCCCAGATCACCCATGGCTTCCCAAAGATCTCTAGGAAATTCATTATTCTTGTCTATCGCCTCAGCGCGCGGCGCGATTTCCGCTTGCGCGAACTGGGCAACCACATCACGCAATGCGTTGACGTGTTCACCCAATCCAAAATCAAAATCAGGCATTCCGGTCATTCAATCTCCCTCGCTCTACTTCTTGGCTTCTTGGCTTCTTGGCCGGATTGTTGTCCTCAGTCCAGCGCAATCAACTCCGCACCCTCTTCGACCCGATCACCGGT
>Ga0181559_10000698_pt1 | contig 31825 bp, 32 predicted proteins | sample 011ome_21_FD_133752 | JGI IMG/M metagenome (GOLD analysis project Ga0181559, IMG submission 133752) | Coastal salt marsh microbial communities from the Groves Creek Marsh, Skidaway Island, Georgia - 011508AT metaG (megahit assembly) | ecosystem: Environmental > Aquatic > Marine > Intertidal... | reverse complement strand
TTTTTCGTGGATAAGAACATTATCCGAAAACCTAGAAGTTGGTTCACTAATTGGCTACGCTGAAAAACCTGGCGGTTACTCTGCTTTTACCAATTCTGCAGGTCAGGAAACATTCCATGAAGAGCAGATAATTTCATACGAAGCATTTGCAAAATTTTCACCAACAAATGATTGGTATCTCAAGGTAACTGCCTTTTACAATGATATCCATGATTACCAGTTCGAGTTAAATGGGCAAGGAATGGACTACTACCTAGAAAATGCCGATGAAGCCAAGGTCTATGGAGTTGAAATTGATTCTCTTTGGAATTTTAGTGACGGGTGGTCCTTTGCTGCAGCTTATGGGTTAACCGAAAGTGAATTTAAGAAAGTATCTGCACTTCCAACATTAACCAATAAACAACTAACCTTCATTCCTGAGCTCTCTTTATCTCTGATCTTAGGGCACAAACTGGATAACGGCTTATCCTACCAGCTAGGGAGTCGCACCATTGGCAGAACAAACTTTTGGGACAGTTCCGGAACCAACATAAACGATGCGATTGATTCATATACGCTACTCGAAGCGAATATTAGGTATAAGATGAATGACTGGTCTTTAGATTTATTTGGAACTAACTTAACAGACGAAAAATACTACACATCCTTAGTCACCAACCTGAAAAGCCCTGTGATTGCTTCAGCCCCTGGAGTGGCGGGTTCTCCCCGCGTCATAGGGCTCAGTATTGCCAGAGAATTTTAATTCTTTTGCCTACCCTCCCATTATTAGAGCAGGGAGTATAGATGCAAGTTCCGCTTGCTCCGCAAATTTTCCATCCTTAGCTTACATTCCCACTGGATGAAAATATTTCTAAAAATCGGATTACCCTGGGCAGTCTCCCTCGGCTTGGTTTTTTATTTGGGGCTTCAGCTCGGCTCTTCCATCCAGAAAGAAAAAAATGGACCCCCTACTGTGTCAGCTTCCCTTGCAAACAAGGAAATCAAACCAAGCAAAATCGCAGAGAAAGGGGTGCAAGGTACGGTTCCAAATAGCATCCTCTCTGTGCCCACCCAGTCTTTACCCGCCCCTGCCCCGCCCATGCCGCCCAATCTCCAGCGAATCATGCAGGGAGGTGATATTGTGGAAAGGCTCGGGTCCTACCTCGATGCAGTGCGTTCCATGGATAGCTCCAATGTGAAACAGGTAATCCAAGCATTTGAAGAGTTACCGGGTGGATATGGTAGGCATCTGGAAATGAAACTTTTAATGCGCAGTTGGGCAAACTTTGATCCAGAAGGTGCCCTTGCCTATGCATCCTCTTCCCTCGACGCGAAAAGCGAGCGCAGATTTGGGATATCCGAGGCCTTAGCAGGTTGGGCTATTAAGGACACCGCTGCGGCGATCGAATGGGCAAACCGCAACCATCCTGGCAGGCAGGACGGGGACAACCCCCTGCTTGTCGGTGTAATCAAAGGACTGGCCGAAACAAGCCTGCCTGAGGCCAATCAATTGATGCTGGGATTGCCCGATGGCTCGGCACGCTGGCAGGCGTCGACTTTTCTCGCTCAGGAATATTCCAAGGGAGACATTCAGCAAGCCATGCAATGGGCCGACCGCTATCCCCAAAGTGATCCACGGATGAGAGAAACCATTGTCGGCCAAATTGGGGCAAATCTGGCCAAGAGAGATTTGCAGGCCACTGCGGATTGGGTGACTGGCATGAAACAGGAACCAGCCACCGAGCGGGTAATGGAAAACTTAATGAACCAGTGGGTGGGAGAAAGCCCAGAAGATGCTGCACTGTGGATTGACGGGCTCGATGATGCATTTCATAAGAGTTATGCCATGCGAGCCCTATCCAACCGTTGGTCGATCAAGGACCCGGTTGCCACGGCCGAGTGGCTTAATCAACTGCCCACCTCGGAACACTCCGATGGGGCCATCAATGAATTTGTCAGCCGCATACGCCTCCAGGATCCGAAAGGAGCCGCCGGTTGGGCGGCGACGATTAGCGACCCCGCCATCAGGGAAAACGCCCTGCGTCGGGTGGTAGACAGCTGGAAGGAGTCCGACCCAGCGGGATTGGAAAGCTGGCAGAACACCCAGGGGGCGGCACCGACTAACCCTTGAAGAATCGGGCTATTTCCCGATTGTCTCAATGATCGCGACAATCGGCAGGAAGAGGGCGATGACGATGAAACCAACCACGACCGCAAGAAAGACGATCATCACCGGCTCGATCAGGGAAGTCACCCCGGCCACGGCATTGTCCACATCCTCATCGTAATTGTCAGCAATCCGGGTAAGCATGTCCGGCAACTCCCCGGTCTCTTCCCCAATTTCCACCATACTGGTAACCATGGTGGGAAAAACTGCCTCCCGGTCCATTTGTACGGCCATGGACTCCCCATCCCGCACGGAGTTATGGATGTTGGTCATCGCTTTGATGAAGTAGACATTGGTCAGGGTATCCCCGGTGATTTGCAAAGCCTGGAGGATGGGAACCCCGCTGCTCAGCAAGGTACCAAAGGTCCGGGTGATCCGCGAAATATTGGACTTACTCACCACCTCCTTGACCACAGGGACATTCAGGCCTAACCAGTCAAACACCTTGGCACCGACTTTGGTCTTTTTAAAAAGAAAAAGACCACCAACTGTGCCGCCCATCCCACCAAGGACCAATATGGGATGAGAGGCAAACAGATCACTTATGCCGACGACAATCTCGGTCGGGCCCGGCAAGGGAGCTCCGCGGAGCATCTGTTCGAATATTTGCTGAAATTGAGGAACCACTACCATCATCAACAGGGTCACGATGGCCACGGCCACAAACATGATCACGCTAGGATAAATCATTGCAGACTTCACTTTTTTAATCGTGCGGATTGATTTTTCCTGAAATTGGGCGAGGCGGTCCAAAACCAATTCGAGTACCCCCCCTGCCTCACCCGCCTTGACCATGTTGACATAAAGTTTATCGAATGTCTTGGGAAACATGGCGAGACCATCGGACAAGGTGCCACCGGAGGACACCCTTTCGGCCACCGATTCCAGCATGGATTTAAATTTCGGCTTCTTTTCCTGCTGCTTAATCATTACCTCGAGGCTACGAAGCAGAGGAAGTCCCGCCTGAATCAATGTGGACATTTGTCTGGTAAAAATTGAAATATCCTCACTGGTTGGGCCACCTCCAAGCTCGATGGCTAATATACTTTTCTTCTTTTTTTTGCCTTCCTTTGCAGGTAACTTCTTCTTTTCGGATTTTGCGCTGGGAGCTTCAGCTGCTTTCTTAGGTGGCGGGGAGGCACTGCCGACATCCAAAACCGGGGGAGCAGCCACCGCTCCAACCTGAGAAAGCTGGGAAGGGGTTAATTTGTACTGGCTTAGAATACTGCGGGCGTCCTGCTCATCGGTTGCCTCAAAGGTGCCGTCCACCTGGGTGCCGTTGGCATCGGTTGCAATGTATTTAAATATCGCCATGTCGATCAAGCTACTATGCTGGCAATTAGGTATATTTCAAGACTTCCTCAACCGTGGTTTCGCCATCAAAGATTGAGCGCAGGCCATCCTCCCGCAAGGTTCTCATGCCCTGCTCAATGGCTTTTTGTCGCAGAACTAGGGTGGCGGCTCCAGAGTTGATCATTTCACGGAAGCTGTCATTCACCTTGATCATTTCAAAAAGCCCGGTCCTTCCGCGGTACCCTGAGTTACTGCATTCCTCACAGCCCGCACCGAAGTAGAATTGACGCTCGCCGAGATCCTTACGGTCGACGCCAAGGTTTTGCAACATTTCATTTTTGGGATCAAATGCCTGGCTGCAACCGCTGCAAATTTTGCGCACCAGCCTTTGGGCGAGCACAAATTCCAAAGAGGCAGAGAGTAAGAAGGGTTCCAGCCCCATATCCACTAAGCGGGTTACCGCACCGGGAGCATCGTTGGTGTGCAAGGTGCTTAGGACCACATGCCCGGTAAGGGATGCCTGCACCGCAATTCGGGCGGTTTCAATGTCACGAATTTCCCCGACCATAATTTTATCGGGGTCCTGCCGCAAAAAGGCACGCAGGGCACGGGCGAAATCTAAACCGACCTGGTGGTTGACCGGCACCTGCATGATGCCCTCAATCTCGTATTCCACTGGATCCTCAGCGGTGAGAATTTTGGTATCGATTTCATTGACCTCACGCAGGGCACTGTAAAGGGTGGTCGTCTTACCCGAACCGGTCGGCCCGGTCACAATAAATATACCATTGGGGCGGCGGACTGCCCCCCGGATACCCACCTTTACATTTTCGGGCAGGCCCAGGTTGTCGAGATCGAGGTTCACCGCAGATTTATCGAGCACACGCAAGACCACGCTCTCGCCAAACTGGGTAGGCAGTGTGGAGACACGGAGGTCCACCGCCCTACCCTCGATAGTCATCTTAATACGGCCATCCTGAGGAATACGATGCTCGGCAATATTCAGCTCGGAAATCACCTTGACGCGGGAGATTACGGGCAAGGCGAGGCTTTTGGGCGGAGGAGACATTTCATAAAGAGCCCCATCCACCCGATAGCGTATACGAAACTCTTCTTCGAAGGGCTCAAAGTGAATATCCGATGCCTTGGCACGAATCGCCTGCTGCAGGACTAGGTTGACAAAGCGCACGATGGGGGTGTCATTGGCCGCATCTACCAAGTCGCTCTCATTAGACTCGTCGAGGCCCTCAAATTGGTCGAACCCGCTACCACTATTGTAAAGATCGGATAGAGAAGACTGGTCCCCCCCATAATATTTTTCGAGCAACTCAGAAACATGATCCGGATCACAGACGATGAGATGAATCTCGAGGTTTAAAACGAAAGTGAGGTCGTCAATGATCGCAGAGTTAAATGGATCCATTGCGAGCAGGTGAACCCCGCCATCTGAAGCGTAGAGCGGGACGACCCCATACTGGCGGGCCGTCTCTGCAGGAATCATACGGAGGACATCGGCATCAATTTCTGCCACCTTCCCAACCTGCAATTCACAGTCCAGGTACTGGGAGACTAGGTTAAGAATATCCTCCCTGCTGACAATGCCCGCCCCGACGAGGGCATCGGCAAAGGACCGCCTGCCCTCAATCACGTCCTGGTCGAACAATTCCTCAATTCCATGCTGGGACACACCCTCCACTTCCCGGAAAAGGTCACGTATGGTGGAATTATAATCAGTGTAAAGCATGGCAAAAACTACTCTTCTTCTGTGGTCACCATGAGCACCTCATCGAGGGTGGTCACCCCAGCCATGACTTTGCGGTACCCGTCCTCACGCATCGACCTCATCCCCATTTCCCGGGCTTTTCGGCGCAGCTCAACGATACTTACATTGTTGTAGATCATTTCTTCAATTTCCTGGTTTACCACAAAAATTTCGAAGACACCCTTTCGGCCACGATACCCCTTATTTCCGCAATTCACACATCCCTCACCCCGCATAAACGAGGCACCCTCGGCCTGATCGGGGGTCAGCTCAAGCACCGCCAACTCGCTTTGGTTAGGCTCATATGGCTGTTTGCATTTCTGGCAAATGGCCCGCACCAAACGCTGGGCAAGAGCCGCACGCAAGGAAGCCGAAACCAAAAAGGGTTTCACCCCCATATCGATTAAACGCGAAACTGCACTAGGGGCGTCATTGGTGTGAAGCGTGCTAAATACCATGTGCCCGGTGAGAGATGCATTGATGGCAATTTCCGCCGTCTCCAGATCCCGGATCTCCCCTACCATAACAATATTGGGAGCCTGCCGCAGCATCGCCCGCAGAGCGGCCGAGAAAGTCATGCCCACATCGGCACGAACCTGCACCTGGTTAATTCCCGGCACTTCATATTCCACAGGGTCTTCTACGGTGATGATTTTCCTGTCGGGCTTATTGATCGCATTTAAGGCGGAGTAGAGGGTGGTCGATTTACCGGACCCGGTCGGCCCAGTGACTAGGAAGATGCCGTCGGGCATATTGATGACTTTTTCGAAAACCGACTGGTCATCAGAGAAAAACCCGAGCTGGGGCAGGCCCAAACTGAGGCTCTCTTTATCCAAAATCCGCATAACAATACTTTCCCCATATACGGTAGGGAGAGTGGAGACTCGCAAATCGATGACCTTGCCCCCCACCTTCACATTGATCCGCCCATCGAGCGGGACCCTTTTTTCCGCCAGGCTGACATTTGCCATCAACTTGGTTCTCGAAATAATTGAGGGCTGCAGGCGTTTGGGCGGATCAGGCTGTTCCTGAAGTTTTCCATCCACCCGGTAACGGATACGGAATTTTTTCTCCAGCGGTTCCATATGGATGTCAGATGCACGCATTTCCAAGGCATCCTTAATTACCGAGTGCACATACTTTATAATCGGGGCATCTTCCTCACTGACATCCTCCGGGCGGATGCCCTCTCCGATTTGTACATCCTGGTCGCCAAGTCCCTCAAAAAAGTTTTGCTCCTTCTCGGCCTCGGCCACACCGTAGATTTGATTTACCATGGCGAGCACATCCTCCCGGTATGCAACCCAGGGGTTGACCGCCCGGCTTAAGATATGGGCCAGATTTTCGGCCTTATCCTGATCCGCCGGATCGCCAAGAATAAGGTCCACAGTCGTCCCGTCATCCCCGATAGGTATGGCTTCATACTGCCTAGCAACCTCAGGGCTTAACAGGGAAAGGATTTCATCGGGCGGACTGATCTGCGCGAGATCAATCGTCTGCATCCCCAACTCAGAGGCGATGAATGTGGAAACTTCCTCCCTGGAAATTCCCAGGGTCTCGAGGATCAGGTTAAGTAAGTCGAGCCCGCTGTCTCCGCTGGACTGGCCCGCATCCAGAGATTCCGACTGTGCGGACAATTGCCCCAATAATTCATCCGTGAGCAAGCCCTGCTCCTTAAAAGCATCGATAAGAAATTCTTCGGTGGCGTTCATGTGGGCTTATTTCACCATGCCCACTATTCTGAATTCTATCAAGAAACAAGCGTAGTGCTACTTGCCCAAGCCCATGAGGAACTCAGGATTATTTTTGGTTTTGCGCACCCTTTGGATGAACATTTCCATCGCCTCCGCCGGAGGCACGCCTTTCATTGAACGGCGAAGTGAGTAGATTTTATTCAATTCGTCCGGGTGATAGAGCAGTTCCTCCTTGCGGGTTCCGCTCTTTTCAAAGTCAAGGGCGGGGAAAATTCTCTTATTTGAAAGCTCGCGGTCCAGATGAAGCTCCATGTTGCCTGTACCCTTAAATTCCTCAAAGATGACCTCATCCATTTTACTCCCGGTCTCGACCAGTGCGGTACCAAGAATGGTCAGACTGCCGCCGCCCTCGATGTTCCTTGCAGAACCGAAAAAGCGCTTCGGTCTTTGCAGGGCGGTTGCCTCTACCCCACCACTCAAAATTTTCCCACTGTTGGGCATGGTGGTATTGTAGGCCCGGGCAAGTCTTGTGATTGAATCCAGTAATATAACCACGTTGTGATTGTGCTCCACCATGCGGCGGGCTTTCTCGATGACGATCTCGGCGGCATGCACATGGCTTTCGGCACTTTCATCAAATGTCGAGGCAATGACCTCGGCATCGGGCACTTGTCTTCGGAAATCAGTGACCTCCTCAGGTCTCTCATCCACCAGCAGTACAATAAGGTGAGCCTTGGGGTTGTTTTGCTGCAGGGCACGGGCAATGGCCTGCTGCAAGACGGTCTTACCGGTCCGGGGAGGTGCCACAATCAAGCCTCTCTGCCCAAAACCAACCGGGGAAACCAGATCGACCACCCGCATGGCCACATTATCCCATTCCACCTCTGCATGGGTTTCGAGATACATCCGTTCAAGTGGATAATAGGGAACCAGTTCCGTAAATGGAGTGACCCGGGTGGCTTCCTCGGGAGAACCGCCCATTACTTCAAGCACATCGAGAAGCACAGGACAGGAGGATTTCTCCATCTTGGCACGGATGAGCCCTTTGACCATATGCCCGGTCTTCAATCCGTTTTTCTGAATCAATGGCTGGGGCACAAAAACGCTCTGGGATTTGAGACGGTAGTCCTCCTTTTGCTGGAGAAGAAAACCATGACCATCCTCCATCACCTGAAGGATGCCGGAAAGCTCTACGGGAATTTCCTCTTTGAGGCAGGCATCGAGCAAGCCATCAATCAGCTCTTCCCTAACTGGCACCGCAGGGAGGTCAAGTTCGAGACCTAGCCCCGCCACTTTTTCCTTCAAGTCGAGCAGGCTAAGGACGACAAAGTCATCGAGATTGATCGTGTCCCCAGAAGAATCCCGCAAAGGGGCAGCGAGCCCAGCAATCGACTCAACCGACTGCAAATCTTCGCTTTCAAGCAACTGACCGACCTCCAACGGGCGGGTCTCGGTCTCCTCGTATGGCAGCCTTCTGGGCTTTTTAAATTTAGTGCGTTGTTTGTTTTTTTGCTTCTTTCTTTCCTGCCAGGTCATCTTTTTACCAACCTGGCGGTTCTGCGGACCAGGCTGATTATGCCCCTGATTATGCGGGGAAGATGGTGGGCGATCAGGGGCGGGATCGGTTGAGTTACCCCGCTCCGGCGGACTGGATTTATCTTCCTGTAAGGATTCCTCCCCGCGGGGATTGGGACGCTCGGGCTCGGTGTCCTCTCCGTCGGTGCTGAAAAAGAGCTGCTGACTGTTAGGCTCTTCCTTGGCTTTGGCCGCAGGGGGCTCTGTTGGGCGTTCAATCTCGGGCTCGCTCGGGCTGTCTTCAATGGAAGCCGCCCCGGCATCCTCGTTCGTTTTGGTGGTACTTTTTTTTCTGACCGGCATGATGGAAAATGGATTGGGTTGAGTTTATAAAAAATCAGATGGAAAGTTCCCGAATTTGGGCAAGTAGGTACTGTGGGGAACCGTCTCCCCATAACACAAAATCTGCCAGGGCTGCCTTGGTCGGGGAAGGCAACTGTGCCTCGATGCGGGCACGGGAGCCCTCAGGGGAAAGACCCCGTAAGGCAAGCCGGTTTAGCACGGTTGATTCAGGAGCAAACATTGAAATCGTGTGGGTAAAGTGATGTTGCAGGTTTTTTTCGAACAAAAGAGGCAATTCAACCATGCACTTTGGGGAAGAACAGGATTGAACGAAAGAAATCCATTTGGAGCGGACGATGGGATGAAGCAGATCTTCGATCCAGCACCTCTCCGGTTTCTGTCCGAACACTACCCGACCGATCGCGGTTTTGTCAATGCTTCCGCACGGAAGAAAAACGGCGTCTCCCCACCGCTGTTTGATTTTGCCAAGCACGAGATTATCCGAGGCAAGGGTTTCGCTTACCAAAGAATCCGCGGAGACGACCGACCACCCCAATGCCTCCAATTGCTTCAAGGCAGTGGATTTGCCTGATGCGATCCCCCCCGTCAGGCCAACGACTGATTTTTTTGCTCCATCATTCATGGGCTATCTTCCTAGCATGTTTTATATGACGCCCGAAACAATGTAATTCTTGAGAATTACGAGTATCGTCTTGCCAGTTTTCCCCGCTGGATCATAATACATCCTTTCTTTTGCTGGTAGGGTATCCAAGTGGCTAAAGGATGCGGACTGTAAATCCGCCCGCTTCGCGCGTTCGTCGGTTCGAATCCGACCCCTACCACCACTTCTTGGCCCTCTATACTTTGTCTCATGGAAAACCCCAACAAAACCAAGAAATGGATGTTAATCATAGTGGGCGGACTGATTCTCTTTTTCTACAAAACCTGCACTGGGCAACTTCCCCCGTTCTGGAAGTAGGCTATGCCCATAAGCAGGAAGGAAAAGCTGATGGGGTTGCTTCCCATACTTGTGACTTCCTACTTTTGTGCAGATTTTTTCAGCGTTGCCCTTTACCAGTTCTATCATGACTGGACTGGTTGGCGAACGATAGCTGGAGGTTCTCCCAATGCCATCACCTCCAAGCTCCTGCCCGCTTCTCAGGTGGCCTTATTCCTCGCCGCTTTCTTTTCCCTCTGGCAACTGGATCGGCTGATCGTTTCAGACCGGGTTAAAAAGCAGGCCATCCCCACCCCAAAGAAGGAAAGTCCGGAAAAGGAAAAAAAGCAGGATAAGCCTGCTCAACCCACCCACGCTTCCTCCAAGCAAACCAATTCCAGGAAAGCCGACCCGCAGGATAAGGAGGCGAAAAGCTCGCCCATTCCGGAGCCGATAATTTTCTCGGAGGATATCAGGTATGCCGAGGTACTGGGGCTTTCCTTTGAGGAGTCCAGGGATTTTGCCACCATAAAATCCACCTACCGACGGCTGATTGCCCAGTACCACCCCGACAAGGTAGGGGCGATGGGCCCCGAAATTCGGGAAATTGCTGAAGCAAAAGCGAAAGAAATCAACCATGCCTATCAGTATTTTGAGGAAAAATTTAAAGCGGACAGCAGTTCCCATCAGTAAAAACCTTCCCCGATCTCCAATTCTAACTTGAACCACCTCAAATGGTGTTCATTATTATTAGGTTTTTTTAATATGAGCAATAAATCCTCCCATGAATTCCAAGCCGAGACCAAGCAGGTCCTCGACATTGTGGTCAATTCCCTTTACAAAGATAAGGAAATCTTCGTGCGGGAACTTATTTCCAACGCCTCCGATGCCCTCGAAAAACTCCGGCGCACCCAGCTGACGGAGAAAGAGGTTTTCGATGACAACCTCGAACTGGAGATTACCCTCTCCACGGATGACTCTACCAATCAGCTGATTATTCAGGACTTTGGAATCGGCATGAACGAGGAGGAACTGATTAAAAACCTCGGCACCATTGCCCATTCCGGCTCCAAGGAATTCCTTGATGCCCTGAAACAGGACGGGGAGAAAAATGATGCCCTGATCGGAAAATTCGGGGTGGGCTTTTATAGCGTATTTATGGTCTCGGACGAGGTCAGTGTCTTTACCCGAAGCTGGAAAAAAGAGGGCAAAGGGTATTGCTGGAAAAGTGACGGTGGAGGCTCTTATGAAATCGAAGAGGTCGACGGGCAAAGGCGGGGAACCAAAATTGTGATCAAATTAAAGGAGGACTTCACCGATTTTGCAAAAGAAGACCGCATCAAAGACATCGTCAAAAAGTATTCTGCCTTTGTCCAGTTTCCCGTCTCAGTTAACGGAGAAAAGGTCAACACCGTGGACGCAATCTGGATGCGCTCAAAAAACGAGATCAAAGACGAGGAATACGAGGAATTCTATAAATTTCAGTCCAACGACTACGAAGCCCCTCTGATGAGGATGCACTTTTCCGCCGATGCCCCCCTGGAGATCAACTCCCTGCTCTTTGTACCCAAGCGGAATATGGAAAAGATGGGTATGTTCCGCAATGAGAACAAGGTCGCCCTGCACTGTCGCAAAGTACTGATCGATGCCGAACCTAAAAGTTTATTCCCCGAATGGCTGCGCTTTCTCCGCGGGGTGGTGGACAGCTCGGACCTTCCATTGAATGTTTCACGTGAAACCATGCAGGACAGCGAACTCCTTAAAAAGCTCAGCCAAGTCCTGACCAAGAGATTTATCAAGTTTCTCAATGAACAGTCGAAGCAGGACTCCAAACTTTATCTCGAGTTTTGGCAAGAGTTTGGTGCCCTAATCAAAGAAGGCGTAGCCACCGACTTCACCTACAAGGAGGACCTTTCCAAGTTGCTGCGCTTTGAGTCCACCGCTCTCGAACCCGGCGAACTCACTGGTTTTGATTCGTACATCGACCGGATGGCGACGGACCAAAAAGACATTCTCTTTCTTTTCGGCAAAAACCGCAAAGCGATCGAGTCCGGACCCTACCTTGAGGCCCTCAAGGCGAGGGGCTTCGAAGTTTTGCTCCTGACCGAACCCGTGGATGAATATGTCATGCAGTCCGTCCGCGAATTTAAGGAAAAGAAAATTATTTCCGCCGACTCGGACGAACTGAAACTCGAAAAGCTCGACCAGGAACCCGAGGGCGAACCACTCGATAAAAAATCGGTTAAAAAGCTCTGCAAGTGGATCAAGGAATCCCTCAAAGACCGCCTTTCCGAGGTGGAAACTGGAGACCGGCTTATTGAGAGCCCGGTTTGCGTGGTTGGGTCCGACGGTATGGGAGGTGCCTCTGCCCGAAGAATTATGAAATTGATGCAGGGACCTGACGACGCACTGCCCGCCCCTACGGTGAAGCTTCAGATCAACCCACGACATGCTATCGTCAAGGGCTTATTTGATCTTTACCAAAAGGATGAGCCCACGGGACTTCTTGTGGCCAATCAGTTAGTAGACAACGCCATGGCCTCCGCTAATCTGATGGACGACCCAAGGGAGATGATCTCCCGAAATTTTCAACTTCTCGAAAAAATAACCGCCCAAGGTTAGATCATCAGCCCACCCGTTCCTTGCGGCAGGGGCTGTGTTTGCAGAGCAAAAAGAGATTGCACAAAGACCAAAGAGGCGAATATAAGATTTTCCTATGGGCAGTCATCTTTCTCCGCATTCTCTTATATTGTCGGTCGTATTGTTACTTCTTGGCCTACTTGGTTCGAGTTGCACACGAGGCAGCAAAAACCTTTCCGCTGAGGTCGACCGCCGGGTAGACGAAAATATCCAAAGCCTCATGGGATTGTCCAATGGCATGACCAAAGGCGAGGTTTACAGCTTGGCGGGTGTCGCCAACTATGTGGAAGGATATGAGTGGGGCAGTGTTTGGCGATACAAAATACGCAAAGGCGAAAATGATTCATTCCTGGCGAAAAAAGATGTGGAACTCAATTATATGCCCGTGGTCTTCGACAACACAGACCGGGTGATGGGCTACGGCCAAAAATTCTACGATCAAACCCTGAAGGACTTGGGAGCTGGGCAATTTTAGCCCCCTTGTTTCTTTTTTCTTTCGTCGATTGCGCGATTGACGAACCCGAGCGTTTCCTTCATTGTTTTCGTTTTTCCTAAAATTTCGATGAACACTACTGTAGCCAAAAAAGAAACTGTTACCCACGATTGGAAGATTGTTGACGCAACGGACCAAATTCTGGGCCGACTCGCTGTCAAGATCGCCAACGCGTTGCGTGGCCGCGACAAACCCATTTACACGCCCCATGTGGATACCGGCGACTATGTCATCGTTATCAATGCCGACAAGGTCAAGCTCACCGGCTCCAAAGAGGAAGACAAAAAATACATGTTTTACTCCGGTTACATGGGCAATGAGAAATACCGTAGCGTAAAGGATTTTCGTGAGAACCGTCCTGAGTTCATCATCACCAACGCGGTCAAGGGCATGCTTCCAAAAAACAAATTAGCTTACAGCATGCTGACCAAACTCCGCGTTTACCGCGGTACTGAACACCCTCACACCGCCCAACAACCCACTCCACTTTCTGTCTAATCGCATCCTTCCATGAGCTCTACCAAGAAAACTGAAGAATTTATTGCCACCGGTCGCCGCAAGACCAGTACTGCCCGCGTTCGCATCCGACAGGGTAGCGGCAAGTTTGTAATCAACAAGCGAGACCACGATGAGTATTGTTCCACCGACCAGCACCGCAAAGCGGTTATTGGGCCCCTGCTCTCCGTTGAGAAGATGGGACAGCTGGACATCTCCGTGAATGTGAGTGGCGGAGGAGGAAGCGGGCAGGCAGGAGCCATACGTCATGGTCTTTCCCGGGCTCTCGAAAAGATGGATGGTGAATTGCGCACCACTCTTAAGAAAGCAGGACACTTGCGACGAGATCCCCGCAAGATTGAACGGAAAAAAGCAGGCCGTCCAGGGGCACGTAAAAGATTCCAATTCTCGAAAAGATAATACCAAACTCTTTACCATTTTTTACAACAACCCTTCGGATTACAACCCGAGGGGTTTGTTTTTTATACTTCTAACCAACTTCTTTACCATCAATGAAAACATGTATCATTGGAGCATCAGGGTACTCCGGGCAGGTTTTGGTTGAATTGCTTACTCAACACCCCGAGGTAGACTTACACGCGATCACTTCCCGCCAATATGAGGGCAAACCGGTGGGCGAGATTATTCCCAAGCTAAGTCATATCGCCAGGAATCTCACCTTCAGTAACCCCTCCATGGAAGAACTCATCGAACTGCCCTGTGAGGTTTACTTCCTTGCCCTACCCCATGGCGCCGCAGCCACCTTTGCCATCCCCTTGCTCAACGCCGGCAAAAAAGTCATCGACTTGTCTGCCGACTTCAGGCTGACCTGCCCCCAAAGATACGAAGAGTTTTACGGTTCGGCCCACCCCTCCCCGGAGTGGCTGGCCCGTGCCCAGTATGGACTCCCGGAAACTCACTCCTTGAGTTGGGAAACCTCCCCCATCATCGCCTCCCCCGGATGTTACCCTACAAGCATATTAATCCCTCTAACTCCACTGCTTGAGGCTGGCCTCATTCAGAAGGAGGGCGTGATTGCAAATTCCATCAGCGGAGTAAGCGGGGCAGGCAAGACACCTTCCGAACGGTTGCTTTTCTGCGAAAGAAATGAAAGTGCCGGGCCTTATGGACTGCCTAAACACCGTCACTTATCTGAGATTGAAGAACAGCTCTCCCAATTTGCCAAGGAGGATATGGTCATTTCCTTCCTTCCCCATCTGGCCCCGATGAATCGCGGAATCTGCTCGACCATAATAGTATATCCGCAAGGTGAACTCTCCGCCAATGCAGTACGGGCGTGTTGGGAGAAATATTATGCGGGCCGGCCCTTTGTTCAGGTCCTGCACGAAGATACCCAGCCAGATGTCGCCAATGTGGTGGGCACCAATCGAATCGATATCAATGTCACCCCAGATGCGAGGACCGGACGCTACTTCATCTGCTCCGCTGAGGATAACTTACTGAAAGGAGCCGGCGGGCAGGCGGTACAATCCTTGAATATTTGCATGGGGCTGTGTGAAAGCACCGGGTTGCCGTGAGATTCTTTGAAGACTGCGACGGGGTAACGGAGGCAAGAGGTTTTTTTGCCACGGGGGTTCATTGTGACATCAAAGGAGGGCACACTGGCAAGCTGGACCTGGGGATTATTTTATCTCCCCGGCCCTGTACCGCAGCGGGTGTTTTTACCACCAATGACATTAAGGCTGCACCCGTGCATTTCTGCCAGGAACTGCTTAGCAAACCGGACCATTCTTTTCACGGGGTAGTAGCCAATAGCGGCAATGCCAATGCTTGCACCGGCAAGCAGGGGGATTTGGACACCAGGAAAATGGCCTCTGAAACTGCCCGGCACCTAAAGGTAAATCCGGAAGAAATTCTCGTCTGTTCCACAGGAAGAATTGGCGTCCCCCTGCCCATGAGCCGCATCACAGCAGGCATTCGCGATGCCTCTCTTGATGTAATGGACGAACTCGATGGCGGGCAGGCTTTCCAGGAGGCCATCCTTACCTCTGACACCTGCACCAAGTCCTGCTCCGCAAAGATTGAGACAGCTTCAGGTACGGTGATTACAGTTGGTGGAGTGGTCAAGGGGGCAGGTATGATTCAGCCAAATATGGCTACGATGCTCGCGTTTTTGTGCACGGATGCAAGTGCTTCGCCAGCCTTTCTGCAAAAGCATCTCAGCACCGCGGTGGATCAGTCCTTTAACCGGATTACCATAGATGGGGACATGAGCACCAATGACAGTGTCATCCTTCTGGCCAACGGATCGACCGAGATCGATATCGAAAAAGAACCGGCCAAGGTCCAGGCTGAGTTTATCGAGGCAGTGCAAAGGGTATGTTCCTGCCTCGCCCGCAAGTGTGTGACCGATGGGGAAAAGGTCACCAAATTTGTTCGCGTTCTCGTGGAGGGGGCAAGCGACAGGGAAAGTGCCGAGCAGGTCGCCCGGGCAATCGCCAATTCCCTACTGGTCAAAAGTTCCTGGTATGGATCAGACCCCAACTGGGGGAGGATTGTCGATGCTGCGGGCTATGCCAAGGTGGGCATCCAGTTCAATTTACTCGACCTCTACTACAACGAGGTACCTGCAATCAGAAAAGGTGAACCTCTGGTTACCAATAAAGGGCAGTGGAAGGAAGTGGTTTCGTCAAAGAGTTTCCTCATCCGGCTGAACTTAAATATGGGTAACGCATCCGAGGAAATCTGGTCCAATGACCTGAGCGAAGCCTATGTCAATTTTAACAAGAGCGAGTGACTATGATCGACTACGGAGACAGTCAGGAAAAAGCAAAAATTCTGATGGAAGCCCTTCCCTATGTACGCCGCTTTCGGGGGTCCATCTTTGTGGTAAAATACGGTGGAAGCTTCATGGACTCTCCAGATGCCAAGGTCCGATCAGGAGTGGCCCAGGACTTGGTCTTCCTTCACTTTGTCGGTATAAAGGTGGTGGTGGTCCACGGTGGAGGGAAAGCGATTACACGCGAACTGGACAACCGGGGCATCGAGGCTAGGTTCGTCGATGGCCTTCGGGTAACCGACGAAAAATCCATCGAGGTGGTCGATGAAGTGCTCAATCAAACCGTCAATCAGGAAGTGGCCAAATTTGTGACTGATAATGACTGCGAGGTGCAGCGATTTCCCGGAAAAGAATTGCTTGGTTGCGAAAAGCTGAAAACAGGCAATGACCTCGGATTTGTTGGGCAGATTTGTTCGGTAAAGCACGACAAAATATTCTCGGCTTTGGATGAGGGCAAAATGCCCATCCTTTCCTCCACCGCCGCAGATTCCAAGGGGCAGTGCTTCAATATCAATGCAGACAGTGCCGCCGCTGAGGTGGCCATCGCCCTTGGGGCCCGCAGGCTTGTCTATCTTTCTGATGTGCCTGGCCTGCTTCAGAATCCGGCCGACCCTACTTCCCTCCTTTCCAGTCTGGCCTGCAGCCAGGTCGACCCCCTCAAGAAAGAGGGAGTTATTTCTGCGGGCATGCTCCCCAAGGTCAACAGTGCAGTGCAGGCAATCAATAGCGGAGTTAACCGGGTTCACTTCATTGATGGCAGGCTGCCCCACAGTATCCTTCTGGAAATTTTCACCGACCAGGGAATCGGCACCGAGATTGTGCACGGATAAAATGAACTTCCCTGAGCACAACAGGCTGCTAATCGGAAATTATGCCCATCCCAGCATTGATCTGATTCAGGGCAAGGGGACAAAAGTATGGGACTCCTCAGGGAAGGAATACCTCGATTTTACCTGTGGGATTGCCGTAACCAATGTTGGGCACTGCCACCCCCACTGGACCGCAATGGTGGCGGAGCAGGCCAACAAGCTGGCTCACTGCTCCAACCTCTTTTCTATCCCCGAACAGGTCAGGCTAGCGGAACGACTGGTTGGGCACATTGGACCGGGGAAAATCCTCTTCTGCAACAGTGGAGCCGAAGCAAATGAGGCACTGATTAAACTCTCCCGCTTGCACTCCCCTGAGCACAAGCGGCCCAAAATCCTGACCGCAGAAAATGGATTCCATGGCAGGACAATGGGGGCCCTTTCCGCCACCCATTCTCCAAAGTATCGGAGCGGATTTGAACCTCTGCTGCAGGACTTTGCCTTTGGCCAGTTAAACCACATCCGTTCTTTTTCCGACCTAGCGGACGATCAGACCGGGGCCATTTTAATAGAGTCCATCCAGGGAGAAGGCGGCATTCATGAGGCAGCCGACACCTTTCTTCAAGACCTTAAGGTGCTTTGTCAGTCGAAGAATCTTCTCCTGATGCTGGACGAAGTGCAGGCGGGCATTGGGCGCTCGGGAGAATTCCTTGGATTTCAAAAATCGGGAGTTTTACCTGATGCCGTGGCCATAGCCAAAGGATTAGGCGGCGGATTCCCCATTGGGGCTATCTGGGTGGGTTCCGACTTGCAGGACACCTTTACGCCAGGTTCCCATGGAACCACTTTTGGCGGCTCCCCCCTGGCCTGTGCCGCGGCCCATGCGGTGCTCGACATCCTCGAAAGCGAAAACCTCATTACAAGAAGCCGGGAAACAGGGGCTCAGTTCAAGACGGCTCTGCAAGAACTCTGCCTGGAGTTTCCCGATTTTGTCAAAGAGGTCAGAGGCCGCGGGTTTATGCTTGGTCTGGCCTGTGTAAAAGATCCCGCCAGTCTAGTTGCCTCAATGAGGGAACATGGTCTTCTCACTGTCGGGGCCTACGGTCATGTCATCCGGATACTACCCCCGCTGAATGTGCGGGACGATGAACTACAACATGCCCTCTCGATCATGCGTACTTGTATGTCTCAATTGACCCCTTGAACTTTACGATAAAGATGAAGCATTTTCTCAAAGAAAACGACTTGGACAGTGGACAGATTAAAGATGTCTTCAACCTCGCGTTTGACTTCAAGCAAGACCGGAACCAACGGCCAACAGACCATCTACGGGGACAGACCTGGGGCATGCTCTTTTTCAAAAACAGCACCCGCACCCGGGTATCTTTTGAGGTGGGAATCAATGAACTCGGAGGCCGTTCCCTCATCCTCGATCAATCAAGCACCCAGATTGGACGGGGAGAAAGCATCGCCGACACCACCCGTGTGCTCTCCCGCTACCTCGATGGGCTTGTCATCCGGGCCCATGGGCATGAAATTATTGAGGAATTTTCCGCGTCGTCCGAAATCCCCATTGTCAATGCCCTAACCGATTTTTTGCACCCCTGCCAGATCTATGCCGACTGCATGACGATCCTCGAAAAAATGGGGGATGAAAAAAATCCCTTTGCAGGTCTGCGAGGAAAAAAACTCGCATTCTATGGGGATACCGCATGCAACATGGCGAACTCCTGGGTTTTAATGGGCGCTATTCTGGGCATGAAAATCTCCCTCTGTGGTCCGGTCGAATTTGAGCCAAAGGAGGAAATTAGGCAGCTTTTACAGGCCCACAATCTTCCGCAAACCTGGTCATTTTGTGATGATCCAATTGTGGGGGCAGAAGGGGCAGAAATTATCTACACAGATGTGTGGGTAAGCATGGGATGCGAAAGTGAGCAGGACCAAAGGAAGGCTACGATGTCGCCCTTTCAGGTAAATGAAGGAACATTTGCCAAGGCCCACCGCGACTGTATTTTTATGCATTGCATGCCCGCACACCCGGGCGAGGAAGTCAGCCAGGCTGTTCTTGATTCCGGCCGCTCCATTCTTTTTGATCAGGCAGAAAACCGTTTGCACATGCAAAAGGGAATTCTGGCCAAACTCTCTTCTCTTTCACCCAAATATTAACCAACTATGAAACTTGTTCTCGCCTATTCAGGAGGGCTCGACACCTCTGTCCTCGTTCACTGGTTTGCCCATCATCACGGGGCCGAAGTCATCACCTATTGTGCAGATGTCGGCCAGGAGGAAGAGCTCGACGGGCTTTCGGAAAAGGCTCTGCAAACGGGAGCCATTGAGCACAGGACGCTCGATTTGGTGGATGAATTTGCCCGGGACTTCATCTATCCTATGGTCCGAGGAAATGCGGTTTATGAAAACCAGTATCTGCTCGGCACCTCCATTGCCCGCCCGCTCATCGCCAAGGCACAGATCGAAATTGCCAGGGAATTTGGGGCTGACACCGTGGCTCATGGTGCCACGGGAAAGGGAAATGACCAATGCCGTTTTGAACTTACCTTCTCTGCCCTTGCCCCTGACCTCACCATTGTTGCCCCTTGGCGCGATGCGGACTTCCGGAAGAGATTTCCCGGTCGGACCGAGATGATTGAATACTGCCAGGAACACGACATCAATGTCGAGGCCAGTGCGTCCAAGCCTTATTCAATGGACCGCAATCTTTGGCATATTTCCTACGAGGCGGGCATTCTTGAGGATCCATGGTTTGATCCCACCACACCGGAAAACCGGGGAATGTATAAACTTACGGTCGACCCTGAACTGGCCCCGGATGCCCCCCAGTACCTCGAGCTTGAGTTTAGCGAGGGCAATTGCATCTCTATTGACGGCGTTTCCGGATCGCCTGCGGAAATCATCCGTTCCCTCAACAGGATTGCCGGTGCCCATGGTATTGGCCGGGTGGACTTGGTAGAAAACCGCTTTGTGGGTATGAAAAGCCGGGGAGTTTACGAAACACCGGGAGGCACCATCCTGCTCCACGCCCACAGGCAACTCGAAACCCTCTGCATGGACAGAGACCTTCTGCACCTCAGGGATTCCCTGATCCCACGCTACGCAGAACTAATTTACTACGGCTTTTGGTTTGCTCCGGAAAGAGAGGCCCTGCAGGCACTCATCGATAGAAGCCAGGAAATGATTAGCGGAACCGTACGGCTGAAACTTTACAAGGGTGGCATCACCACGGTGGGTCGAAAATCCCCCTTTTCACTTTACGATGACAAGGTCGCATCGATGGAAGGAGATGAAAGTGATTACCAACCGGAGGATGCGGGTGGGTTCATCCGCTTAAACGGTCTGCGACTCAAAGAAAGATCGAGTAAGCAAGGGTACAAAAGCCCCTGAACTGGACTGAATGAAAAAACTCCTCGTCATTGATAATTACGACTCCTTTACCTACAACCTTGTACAGTATTTTGGACAGTGTGGGGCATCTTGCACGGTCATGCGAAACAATGAGAGTGCCCTTGAAGAGATCGAGGTTGCCCCCTTTGCTGGCATTGTCCTATCCCCGGGCCCCTGCGACCCTGACCGTGCGGGCATATCGCTATCGGCCGTGACCCATTGGCAGGGGAAAAAACCACTTCTCGGGGTATGCCTTGGCCATCAGTGCATTGGTCAGGCCTACGGTGGGAAAATTGTCAGGGCGGACCGGTTGATGCATGGGAAAACTTCTCCCATCCTTCACCAGCACAGTCACCTCTTTGAAGATATGCCCCACCCCTTTTCCGCCACCCGGTATCACTCACTCGTAATTGACCCCGCCTCCCTACCCGAATGCCTCGAAGTCACCGCACGCACAGAGGAGAATGAAATTATGGGAATTCGGCACAAGGAGCATCCCATCTGGGGCGTTCAATTTCATCCGGAATCACTGGCAACCGATCACGGAATTATAGTCTTGAAGAATTTCCTGCAATATTGTTAAAAAGATCTGTGTGTGTGGAAAATGTGGAATTCAGTGACTGCTGATGCTCTGTCCTAAATGTTCAAGTGTTGACCTTAAGGTGCTTGAGACACGGGCGGGCAAAGTTGCTTCAACTCGTAGAAGAAGAGAGTGCCAAAATTGCGGCCATCGGTTCTCCACGATTGAGGAGGTTCTCCATGAAGATCTTGCTGTAGCAAAGCGGGATGGGAGGAGAGAATCTTTCGATCGAACCAAGTTGGCTATGGGCATTAGGCGTGCCATCGCTAAACGGCCGATTGATGCCGAGCAAATCAACACCCTCCTTTCAGAAACCCTTCGCCGTATCGAAAATGAATTCGATAGCGAGGTACCAAGCCGGGCGATTGCCGATACGGTGATGCTCGGTCTCAGGAAGGTGGATGCGATTGCCTGGCTCAGGTTCGCCAGCTTCTACAAGGATTTTATGCAGTTCTCTCGATTCGCAGAAGAAATTGTTTATTTGGGTGGGGATGGAAGTGAGGAAAACGGCGGGTAAAAAAGACGACTATACGAGGCTGCAGCATTTAAACTCCTTGTTCATGGTGATCGGGAGTGTCTCCACGACTGAGGAGACCGTGCAGCTGCAATGTACCCTCTCCTTTATGAGGCAGAATGACAAGGAGGGCACCATGTCGGCCAAATCTTTTGAGCACTGCATCGACCAAGTCGTACGCTTTCACTTCCCCAATAGAAGAAACCTTCAGTATGTGCATTGGAATGCCCGCAAATCCCTGCTCGACCCTCTGTGGATACGGGCATCCGCCCTTTCCTTTGTCGAATCCGTGGACCACTCTTCCATGAGGGGATTGTTGCTGGTTTCCGGACTTCGGGAGTCTTTGGGCCGTGGGCGCAAAAGGTGGACCAGCAAATGCGAGGATGAATATCTCGAGATTCGCGATTTTATCGAGAATGTGATTCTGAGAAACTCCCGACGGGACCAGGATTTGTCGGTTTTGTTTTTCTAAACTCTTCGATCTGCTAAGTCCGGCACCCGCCCCTAAACGGGGAAATTGCCTTTAAACAGTGGTCTCCGGGTAGCTTCCCAATATCTTAAGGAAAGGGCAAGCAGCAGAAAGACCAGTTAGAACTTCCTCTATTTCAGGATCCCCGGCGTGACCGGTAAAATCGATGAAAAAGTAGTAATCCCACGACTTTTTTTTGCTCGGACGGGATTCAATCTTACAGAGGTTAATCTTTCTCTCGGAAAATTCGTGCAGCACGGTCTGCAAAGCTCCCACTCGGTCTGCCAGCGACATCACCAGGCTGGTACGGTAAAGCACACCTTCCTTCGGAGGCAGCCCATTCTGGGCAACCACCAGGAACCGGGTCACATTATCTGCCCGGTCCTGAATCCCCTCAGCCAGTTCGGGCACACCATAGATTCTGCCGGCAAGCCCACCGGCAATTGCCGCGATGCCCTCTTCTTCCCTGCACTGGCATACCGCTTCTGCGGTGCTGTTTACAGGTATGAGCTCGGCATCGGGCAGATGAAGCCGTAACCAGTCCGCACACTGAGCGAGTGCCTGGTCTTTGGATTTTACCTGCCTTATATTTTCGAGCGTTGATGAACTGAAGAGGCTGTGCCGCACATTTAAATAAACCTGCGAAATAATGGTCAGCTCGGAATCGACCAATAAATCAAGCGATCTGTTGACCGCACCTTCTGTCGAGTTCTCAATCGGCACAACCCCATAATCGCAACTACCTGCCTCCACCGCCCGAAAGACATCAGGGATATCGGGCAGAGCCTGATATTTTAGACCGGCGCCAAAGTTTTTGACAGCGGCTTGATGGGTGTAGGTAGCCTCCGGCCCAAGGTAACCAATAACTAGGTCCTTCTCCAGGGCAATGGACGCGGAGATGACTTCGCGGTAAATCGTCCGCAGGGAAGCGATCTGCATTGGCCCTTCGTTGAGACTGGAAATTTTGGCAAAGACCTGTTCCTCCCGGGAAGGATCATAGGGGTCGACCCCCAACTTTTCCTTAATTTTGCCAATCTCACCCGCCTTGCCAACCCTTTGATTGAGCAGGGTCACGATATTTGAGTCGATTTGATCGATCTCTTGCCTTAGTGATTCTAAATCGTTCTTTTTCAAAATTCCTGAGCTTTTATATTCTATAGAACTACTGACTCTATCTATAATCCAATCTATGCAAATAGAATATTCTGATTTCACAACGAAAAACCTGTTTTCTACCCATGAGCTGTAACCGAAATTTCTCCTCCATCGTCGTTGATGGAGATGATCGTGCACCAAACCGTTCGATGTTGCGGGCGGTGGGCTTCAATGATGAGGACTTCGAAAAGCCTCAGGTCGCAGTATGCTCGGCATGGAGCATGGTTACCCCCTGCAACTCTCACCTCGATGAACTCGGAAAGATGTCGGTGCTTGGGGTGGACGAAGCGGGCGGAAAAGCCGTACCCTTTGGTACCATTACTGTTTCCGATGGCATTAGTATGGGAACCCCGGGGATGAGATACTCCCTGGTCTCCCGGGAAGTGATCGCAGACTCGATCGAGACCGTGGTGGGAGCGGAAGGCATGGATGGCCTCGTGGCCATTGGTGGTTGTGACAAAAACATGCCCGCCTGCGTGATGGCTCTCGCCCGGCTCAACCGGCCAGGCATCTTTGTCTATGGCGGGACCATCCTTCCTGGCATTTTCAAGGAAAGAAACCTCGACATTGTCTCAGTTTTTGAAGCGGTGGGTGCCCATGCCTCCGGCAAAATGTCCAAGGAAGAGCTCACCGAAATCGAAAAGAAAGCCATTCCCGGACCGGGTTCCTGCGGAGGGATGTACACGGCAAATACAATGTCATCTGCCATCGAGGCCATGGGAATGAGCCTGCCCGACAGTTCGGCCCAGCTTGCGGTTTCCGATGATAAAAAACTGGACGCCAAACTGGCCGGTGCCGCGGTGGTTAACTTGATCGAGAAAAATATCCGACCCCGTGATATTATGACCCGCAAGGCCTTCGAGAATGCCATCACTGTGGTCATCACCCTCGGGGGTTCGACCAACGCCGTGCTTCACCTTCTGGCCATGGCTCACACAGCCGGCGTGGAACTAGACCTTGATGATTTCACTGAAATCGGCAAGCGGGTGCCAGTCCTTTGCGACCTTAAGCCAAGCGGAAAATATAACATGTCCCATTTTGTCCGCATAGGCGGGCTCCGCCCGTTGCTTAAAACCCTGCTCGCCCATGGCTTGCTCCATGGGGACTGCATGACCGTAACCGGCAGAACCCTCGCCGAAAATGTGGAAGATGCCACGCCCTATGCGGCCTACCCGGATGGACAGGACTTGGTCCGTCCGTTCCATGACCCCATCAAGCCAGACAGTCACCTAAGAATTTTATACGGCAACCTTGCCCACAAAGGGGCCGTGGCAAAAATTACTGGAAAGGAGGGACTGCGTTTTTCTGGAAAGGCCATCGTATATGAATCAGAGGAGGAAGCCCTCAAGGGTATCCTTGCCGGAAAGGTATCCGCCGGACACGTGGTCGTCATTCGCAATGAAGGACCTGTGGGGGGACCCGGCATGCGGGAAATGCTCTCACCCACCTCTGCGATCATGGGCAAAGGACTGGGCAAGGATGTTGCCCTGATCACTGATGGCCGCTTTTCCGGCGGGAGTCATGGTTTTGTGGTCGGCCATGTCACCCCGGAAGCGTCTGTGGGCGGCCTGATTGGACTGCTTGAGAACGGTGACCCGATCACCATCGATGCCGAAAACAACCTTCTTACCCTGGACCTCCCAGAGGATGTCATCGAAGAAAGAAAAAAAGACTGGGTACAACCCCAGCCCAGGGAAACCCGGGGAGTTCTGGCCAAGTATGCCAAACTGGTCAGCTCCGCCTCTCTTGGTGCAGTAACCGATTAAACCCACGCTCTATAAAATGGACAAGAACCTGTATTTTCACTTTAAAGACCTTCGCCTTTCTGCCGATTTCCGTTTTGCCGGATTCTCTGCCGATTTTTTGGAAAACAATCAGGCAAATTGGCATAATGCACACCAGCAAATGACCGCACTGGAAAACGGTGCCATTGCCAACCCTGATGAAGGGCGGATGGTCGGACATTACTGGCTAAGAAACCCTGCCCTCGCCCCATCCGATGAGATTGGCCGCTCGATTGAAAGTATGGTCGCACAGGTCAAGACCTGGGCGTCATCTGTCCATGAAGGGGAAATCAGCAGTCCCACAGGAAGATTCTCTGATCTTTTGGTTATTGGAATTGGGGGATCTGCCCTGGGGCCACAGTTCGTCACCAAGGCGTTGACGCAACCATCCGGCGATCGCTTAAACGCACATTTCTTCGACAACACCGATCCCGATGGCATGGACTATGTGCTCGCTCAGATCGGGGAAAACCTTGCCTCCACCCTGGTGCTGGTCATTTCCAAGTCTGGAGGAACTCCTGAAACCCGCAACGGCATGAAGGAGGCCCAGGCGGCTTTTGCCAACAAGCAACTCGATTTCGCAAAGCACGCAATCGCTGTCACCGGTGAAGGCAGTGCCCTGCACAATCTCTCACAAAGCGAAAACTGGCTGGGCTTTTTCCCGATGTGGGACTGGGTCGGAGGACGGACCAGTGAGACAGCATCGGTGGGCCTACTGCCAGCTGCTCTCCAGGGCTTTGACATTCAGGCGATACTCGATGGAGCCGCCCAAATGGATACACAAACCCGGCTTCCAGACCTCCGAGAAAACCCCGCTGGACTTCTTGCCTTGAGTTGGTTTTTTTTGACGGACGGCAAGGGATCGAAAGACATGGTCATCCTGCCCTACAAGGACCGCCTCGAACTATTTGCCAAATACCTTCAGCAACTCATCATGGAGTCACTCGGTAAGGAACTGAATTTGCAGGGCGAAGTCGTTTACCAAGGAATTTCCGTATACGGCAATAAAGGTTCAACCGATCAACATGCCTATGTGCAACAGTTGCGTGAAGGGGTTCCCAACTTTTTTGCCACCTTTATTGAAGTGCTGAAAAACCGAGAGGGAACTTCGATTACAGTGGATGAGGACGGGATGACCTCTGGTGATTATTTGCAAGGCTTCATGCTAGGCACCCGGGATGCCCTCTTTGAAAAAGGCCGAAAGTCAATCACCCTGACCATTGAAGAGGTAAGTGCCCATTCGGTTGGGCAACTCATTGCCCTTTATGAAAGGACCGTGGGCTATTATGCTTACCTTGTGGGGATCAATGCCTATCACCAACCAGGAGTTGAGGCCGGAAAAAAAGCCGCATCTTCGATTTTAAATGTTAGAAAAAAAGTGGTCGAATGGTTAGCGAACAACCCAAGCAGGTCGATTTCTGCAGAGGAACTTGCCGGGGAGATTGACGAGTCAAAACATGCGGAATGGATCTTTAAAATCCTCGAAAATTTGTCGGTCAATTCCGCCGGTTCTGTCACCAGGCAAGATAGCGTTTGTTCATTGGATGACCGATTCGTTCAGAATAGTTAATTTAATTGGTCTTACGAGAACCTACAACTTTTAGATTCATGGGAGTCACATTAAACAAAGACGGAACCCCACGAAAGATTGGCAGTGGAAAGACCAAGGGGGCAGGTTGCTTTGCTAATATCAAGTGGCAACATCTGAAAAACTTCATCGGGGAGGATGAGGATATTCAGGTTAGCCGGGTCTGGCTACGCTCCGTTGGGGCTCTGGCACAGAAAAAAGGAAGTAAAAAGAAAGTAATTTCTTCTGCCCCCACAAAAGAAAGTCTCCCCACTACGATAAAGAGTTCATCTAAACCGGTTCCCCCGACTCCGACTAGTACTCAGCAAAGGAAAGAGGAAAATGACACGGAGGACGATTACTCCCCTCCCCCTCTATTTGGAACGGGCGGGGAGATTAGGAATTATTAAAAAGGGGAAAAGGGAGACGGCACAAAATCCTCCAAAGGCTCACTTTGCTCCTCAGGTTCGAAAGGTGACCCAGCGGGCACCTCCTCCAAGTTTTCTACCGCGGCTTCACTTTCATTAATCGTGGGAAGTGTATTTTCTTCGTCAATAAGATTGATCATTTGGGTTTCCGGGCTTGCTTCTAAATCCTCCACCTTCACATCTCTTACCCACCAGTCTTGGTAAGCAAGCTGGCCATCCTCGCCATATTCCTTGATGGAACCCCACTTCGAACCAGCATACTTGGGTATAAGAAGCCTTTTTTCATCATCATAAACATACTTCGCACTCCAAGCTTTCTGGACATAAGCAGGAGGCTTAGCTCCCATCATCTGAGATACAGTGCGCTCATGATCCGCAGCTGAATTCCTGCTCGCACAGGAAAATAGGGACGCCGCTACTAGGAAGACAAAAAAGAAACAGCACAAATTTTTCACAAAACCAAACTTGAACAAATCTTAGTCAAAATCAACGAATATTCATTGAGGGCGCTTATACCAAAATTGGCAAAACTTTCTCTGTTGCAACACCCAGGGAAGAAGTAAGGTCGGTAAGAGTAATTTTAACATTTGCCAATCTCTGTACCATAATAACTTTCTTGAAGAAGAAATGACCGGATAACGGTCAAGGATCTTCAGGTGCAAACCAGCTCGCAAACACTGCCGTCTGATATTTTTGGAAAAGAGAATTTCCTCTCCGGCATAGTGTGTTTCCGGGAACCCACCACACTTTTCAAAGAGGTCCTTTCTGCAAAAAATAAAACACCCCGCAAAATAACCAAATGTCTTGGAAATGAAATTCCACATTCTAGGCAGAATAATGCCTGCGATCAGGCGATCGTGATTAGAATCAAATCTAAGAGTTGCACCGCCTGCCCCCACCCCACAATTTTCAAGTGCGTGACAGGCGGCCCGAAAGGTGGAATCAGGGACCAAAGTATCTGCATCAAGAAAAAATAAGTTTCTACCTAGGGCTACCCGGGCACCAGCATTACGGGCACGGGCAATTTGATTAATTGGTTCGAAGACAACCCGGCACCCGAGTTCCTCTGCCACCTCTTGCGTTCGGTCGTCTGAGTTGTTGTTAACCACCAAAACCTCACCCCTTAAATAGGGATTTTGATTCATACAAGACCGAATCGATCGAATTGTTTCAGGGAGGAAGCACTCCTCGTTGTAAGCAGGAACGATAAATGTGTAATCCAACGAGGAGTCCGAGAGTGTGATGGGATTACCCCTTAAATCTTTTTGCTCGCCTTCCGATGCCGAACGAAAGGCCGACAATCCAGCCCTGTAAACGAGAGAAAGGTCTCTTGGAATAGATATCGTGATCGCCAATAGGATGAATGGGCTCTTCACCTCGTATATCTGAGGCAATACTCGCCAAATCAGGCACAGACTTACCTCCCATGCGCAAACGATTATGTAGAAAAGTAAGCCGATCAATTTCTAATTGCCTGGAAAGATCGGATAGGGTTTTGCGAAACTCAGCCACCTCACCATCAAGTATGGTTACATTCGATTCAGGGCTAGCTAGATCCTCCTCTTTTTCGGAAGAAAAAGTCTCGGGGGAAGGCGAATGATCTCCCAAATCATTAACGGTTAATGGCGCGTCAGGGAGTTCGCCTTGTAATGCAGGTTCAGTTGCCTCGGACGGCTCAAAGTCGTTAATCGAAAACTTCTCCTCCTCAGATACATCGATACTCTCTCCCGATTCCAAAAACCCATCGCCCGAATTTGATTCATTGGAGGAAAGCAACCCATTTTCATCAATGCTGTTAGCCAATTCTTCATCAGATATCTGACTGGATTGAGGTTGCATATCAATAATATCAGTTCGAGGGGTAATCGGTTTCTGCTGGGGGCGAGATTACATCATCAATATGGAAATCCCCGGTTCTTATCAAGTAAAGTTTTTGTCCCTCAGTAAGATCAGGATTTTCATGATTTCCATTCATACCTTCAAACTCGAAAAAGGAGAGATTTTCCTTCGAATACTTACAGCGAACTCTGAAGACTTCATCCGTGAAATCATCTTCCTCAGAAGCGATGAAAAGGAAGTCACTTTTTATCCCAACCTCTTGCCCCTCCCTGATAAAAAAGCCAGTTTTAGAAAGATTTACATTTTCTACAGATACACCAATGTGATCATCGTAAAAGAGAAAACTTGGAAGAATAATATCAGATAGCAATAATTCTTTGCTAGAAAGGAAGGTTTTTTGTGCAATGGCTCGCACATTGCTTAACGAGGAAAAATTATCCTCTAAATCCTTTCGTTGTTCATTCACCTCATCAAGCAGTAATCTGGCCTTTTGCAATTCATCCTCAAGATCTGACTTTCTGTTGTCGAAAGGTTCAAGCTTAGACTGCTCTGAAGTGAGTTCATCAGATACTACTGACACCTTGAGTTCGGCACTTTTTGCCTCCTCCTCTGCTTTGGAAAGCTTTTCTTCTAGCTGCTTGACTTTGGGTTCCAGAAACGACCTTTCAGACTCGATAAATTCAATCTTTTCAATGATCTCTTCCTCATTCTGCCTCAATTTACTCCTTTCGCGAAGCAGTGCACCGATTTCATCATCGGTTCCATTAAATTCTTTAAAATGTGCATGCTGAATTCGAGCTAGATCTTCCTTTTCACGCATTAAATCCGGCTGCAAATCTGTAAAATATTCCATATTTGCGAAAAAATAAAAGGCGGTTCCTCCAAGAAGAAGCCCAAGGGAAATCCTACAAATTAATAAGATCAATTTGCGTTGCCTCCCTCAACTGTGCAAAACTGCCATACAGCGGTAATATTGCCCCCAAGGACCGATGAGCTTCAACATTTGTAATTTTTATTTTACAAATTTCATTGTCATCACTTTTTACTGAAAACAACATTCCTTTTTGTATGCCTGCATCTAGACCGAAGGGAATGGCAAGCGTCCCAGTCCCCAAGTCGAAAGAGTGAAAAGTTGTAGATATAGAATCACCTTTTTCAATCCAAGGTCTATCCCGATGATATTTCCGGATGCTTTTTAAGGCACTGCTATGATGTTTTCGCAATTGAGAAGTAATCAGATCATAACCAGAGATCTTCTCAGACAACTCATCTACTCTCAAACTCGCAGTTTGTTTTTCATTATTAATAGCGGACAGCTTATTTTCTAAAATTGGTATTTGAGTAGCAAGTTCGCTTGCCTTGATAAGGATCTGCTTCTTGCGAACTTGAATTTCGGCTACTGCCTCTCTTGCAATCAAAACGCGGTCTTCTTTCGCTTTTATCTGTTCTTCGAATTGCAGAATGCTTTCTTTTCTCTTTTGGAATTCTGTCTCGGCGAGTCTCAAATCCTCCCGCAAAGATTCGATCTTCATGCTCAGTTCCTCTTTACGTGCTTTTTCACGGGATAACTTCGATAAGTTTTCGCTTCTTTCAGTTTTCGCTAACTCAATGAATTCTTTTTTTTTCTCTTTGATTGATAATAGTTCAGAGATTTGATCATCGTATGAACTGACGGATAGGTAGGTGAAATAATAGGAAAAAATTATGAGCAAGAATGACAGCACATATAAAAAAAGTGGAATTTTCCCCTTCATCATACTGGTCTAAGGAAGGGGCAAAAACGGAGAAAGCTCACCTCCCTGTGCATCTTGGCTATCGTCCCTTGGGCTAACTGAGGGAGATTCCTCAGAAGCTTGTTCGAACTCTATGCCTGTGGGCACAAACAATGGAGGAACGAAATCATCCTCCTCTTCCTCCAAAAACACTTCAACCAATGGCTCACTTCCTTCTTTTTCCAGATTAGTGAGTAAAGTACTCACATCATCCATCCTCTCTTTTTTTGCTACCTCCCAATTCTTGTCGCGTTGCCGATCAAGTTTACTCACATGCAAGGGAAACAAATCTTCATCAATCTCTTCTGTTCGACCAGTGTAAACTGAATAGTTTAGCTGCCCTTTGGGATCCCTGGACCAAGTCTTTCCTACTACCTTTCCATTGTAAACTGGAACCATTTTACGTGAACTCGAATCATATTTGTATCGAGCGTCCCAGGCATCATAAATAGAGGGTCTTGAACCGGGCGAGTTATCCAACCGTGCTGAGTTTCGAGGCAAGAAAGAACAAGATCCCAAAAAAACAAGACTCGCCATAGATGCTGTAAATCTAAGACCATGAAAAAACATATTTAATAAGTTAGCCTAGAGATGACACCTTTGAAAACCAAAAACGGTACGCTTTCTTACTCCAGACTGGCCCGGCATTTTCTACCCCAATTCTTGGACCACGCTGAATATCCAATGGTTTAGAAGTCGAATCCTCCAACCAAAGCTTAGAAAGGGGCGAATTTTTCAGGCCATGAAAGCGGTTATCTATTCCCAATGCCTTGGTGAGCCTTCCAGGACCAGAAATTTCATCGGTTGCCCGGATGAACACTGCACTCGGATTGTCCCGTTCTCCGGTAACCAGATTAAGCATCCAATGCATTCCATAGCAGAGGTAGAGGTACCAAAAATTAGCAGGGCCAAACATCAATTTATTTCTCTCCGTCTTCCCCTTGGACGCGTGACTAGCCAAGTCATCCAGACCATGGTAAGCTTCCGTTTCTGTAATAATCAACTTCCTTCGCTGTCCACTCTCATTCTCCAGGCATAAATTTCGACCGAGTAAGTCAGGAGCAACCTCAATCGAGGATCTCGCGTAAAAACTATCTCTGAAGACCAAGGTAAAATTGATTAGTAGGACTTGTTATGAGAATCCAACCAGATCGTAACCGGGCCGTCATCTTCAGCAAGAATCTTCATATCAGCCCCAAAAACTCCGCTCTGCACATTCCCCGTAAAACTTTGGCGGACAGCAGGAAGAAATGATTGAAAAATCTCCTCGGCTGCATGCCCTGTTGCCGCTTCATTGAACGAGGGACGGTTGCCTTTTTTAACATTCCCGAAGAGGGTGAACTGACTGACCAGCAGGAGGGATTCTTTAGATGAAATAGGTAGATTCATTTTTCC
>Ga0181559_10000694_pt1 | contig 31992 bp, 30 predicted proteins | sample 011ome_21_FD_133752 | JGI IMG/M metagenome (GOLD analysis project Ga0181559, IMG submission 133752) | Coastal salt marsh microbial communities from the Groves Creek Marsh, Skidaway Island, Georgia - 011508AT metaG (megahit assembly) | ecosystem: Environmental > Aquatic > Marine > Intertidal... | reverse complement strand
CGTCACCAACCTCGCCCGCACCCTGCAAGCCCTGCAGCAGCGCGGCATCTGGCTTTTCGGCGCCGCCGGGGAAGCCGAACAATCCCTCTATGAGGCCGATCTGACCGGCCCTGTTGGCATTGTACTTGGCTCTGAAGGTAAGGGGCTGCGCCGCCTGACCCGGGAAAACTGCGACTCGCTCGTCGCCATTCCGATGGCCGGCGAAGTCTCCAGCCTGAATGTTTCTGTCTCCACAGGAATTTGTCTTTTCGAAGCCGTTCGTCAGCGACAATAATTCCTATAGCACCGCGCAGGCAGTGCCACACCAGAGGATGGCGGCGTAGCGAACGAAGACAAGACGAGGCGAAAGCCTTTTTCCGGTGAGGACTAGTACAGGCAGTACACGACGAGCCGGAAACAAGGCTTTCAACGCTGTATTGTCGAGTGCAGTAGCCGCAGGAAACCTTGCATTCCCCAAGCAATATCAATAGAATGCGCGCCTCATTTACATAACTCCTTGTCTCACTTCAGTCCCTGCGGGGTTAAATTTTCAAAGCTGGGGGAGACTTTAATAGCCATAGGGAGAAGCTATGCGCCACTACGAAATAGTATTCATGGTGCATCCTGACCAATCTGACCAGGTTGGCGGGATGACTGAACGTTACTCAAAACTTGTCGCCGATTCCGGTGGCACAGTTCACCGTCTGGAAGACTGGGGACGCCGCCAACTGGCCTACCCGATCAACAAAATCCACAAAGCCCATTACGTACTGATGAATGTCGAGTGTGAACAATCTGCACTGGATGAAATCACTACGCTGTTCCGCTACAACGATGCCGTCCTGCGTAACCTTGTTATCAAGCGCAAGGATGCTATCACTGAAATGAGTGACATCATGAAAGCGGAAAATGAAAGCCGTGAGCGTAAAGCCAGGGCCAGCGCCCGCATGCAGGATGAAGAGTCCAGCTACGACTCCAGCAGTGATGACAGCAGCGAGGAGGCAACAGAGTCCGCCAGTGACGACTCTGCCCTGGATACTGAAGATGCCGGCGGCGAAGAAGAAGCCACCAAAGCCGACGACGCCGTAGTAGAAGCAGTAGAAGAAACTGCTGAAGCTGAAGGCGAAGATGAAGCCGACAAGGCTTCCTGAACCGATTCTACTGGAGAACACTCATGGCAAGATTTTTCAGACGTCGTAAATTCTGCAGGTTCACTGCCGAAGGCGTAACAGAAATTGATTACAAGGATCTGGATACACTGAAAGCCAACATTTCGGAAACAGGCAAAATTGTACCGAGCCGTATCACCGGTACCAAAGCCCGTTACCAGCGTCAGCTTGCTACAGCTATCAAGCGCGCCCGTTACCTGGCTCTTATTCCGTATACAGATTCTCACGAAGCGTAAAAAGGGTTTATAGCCCCCGGGGGAATCATGCGCGGGTTGGCAGAATACGTCATGCTTGGCCGCCGCCAGGCAATAATTATTGTTCTGTTGTGTGGCTTTTTTCCCCTGCTGTATTTTTTCAGTGCAGCAGTTGTCGCCCTGGTTACCCTGCGCAAGGGGCGAAATGAAGGATTGATAGTCCTGTTGTGGTCGATGTTACCGGCCGGGACTTTATTGGCAATGGGAGATATTTCTCTCATGTTCCTGACAACAGGAACCTTTGCCCTGGCCATGGTATTGCGAAAGACCATGTCATGGCAGGTGGTCATGCTTCTGGCAGTTGCCATTGGCCTGGTCACCCAACTGAGCCTGATATTCCAGTCGACTTATCAGGCACAGATAACGGCAGTCGTGAATGACAGCTTCCAGGCCCAGGTAAACCAGGGTGGACAGGTTGTCTATACCGTTGAGCAACTGGTGAATTTGCTGCTCAGCCTTTACGGCGCCTACCACGCATTCATGATTATCATTTGCCTGATGATCGGACGTTGGTGGCAAGCCGCGCTTTACAACCCGGGCGGTTTCAAGCAGGAGTTTCATAACCTGCGCTTTGACCCAAGGGCAATGGTGGTATTACTGGGACTGATTCTGGTCGCTTTGATGGATATACCACCACTGGAAAACTGGCTGCCGCTTTTATGCGTAGCGCCACTTTTCAGCGGACTGGCAGTAGCCCACTACATGGTGGCAAAGAAGAATTTGGGGTCTCCCTGGCTGGTGATGACATATCTCACCGTGCTGATGATGGCTCCCGCAGTCATCCTGCTGGGAATGACTGACAGCTTGATAGATATACGCAGCCGGATGGAGCAAAAGGATCCCCCGGTGGAATAAAACTGTAATAAAGACAGGTTAGAACGAGGTAGCAAGATGGAAGTTATATTACTGGAAAAAATGGGCAAGATCGGCGACGTGGGTGAACAGGTTACAGTGAAGGCCGGCTATGCCCGCAACTATCTTTTTCCTTATTCAAAAGCGATTCCCGCTACCAAGGAAAACATTGCGGAATTTGAAACGCGCAGGGAAGAGTTGCTGAAAGCTGCTGCAGAGAAACTGCAGGGTGAAGAAAAACGTGCTGCTCAAATCAGCGGTCTGGCTATCACTATCGAAGTCAACGCCAGTGAAGAAGGCAAGCTCTACGGCTCCGTGGGTACCCGCGAAATTGCCGATGCTGTTTCACAGGCTGGTCATGAAATTGACAAGAGCGAAGTGGAACTGCCAGAAGGTGCATTACAGGATACTGGTGAATATGACATCACTATTACCCTGAGCCCTGAAGTGAGCACCGAGATCAAAGTTGCTATCGTCAGCACCGGCACTACTCCGGATGCTGTAGAAGAAATGATGGATTCGGAAGAAGCGCCAGCGGAAGTTGCTGATGCCAGCGAAGAAGCAACACCAGAAGATTAAAATACCGAAGTCTTGAACCGGACTTTAACCCGGTTCGATACAGAAACCCGGGTTCAAAAGATCCGGGTTTTTTTATGCCCCAATGGGATGGATAAAGGATCAAAGGTACAGGGTACAAGCAGATTCTTTGATCCTTGATCTTTGATCTAACCCTATTGATTGATCAGGCGAGTTTCCCAGATTACCCGGGTATCCAGAGGGCGAGAGTAAACCAGCTGACCACCAAAATTGGTCCTGTCAAAGCCCATGACTTCATAAAGCGCTTCAAAACTGGGCCCTTCAAAGGCAGCCGTATCCACCAGTTCTGCCAGGGCTTCAGTACTGGTCAGCTGTCGTGCAATATTTATCAGCCCTTCATCGCGCATACCCGCTACCAGAAGAAATTGATTACCATTGGGCGCCGGGAAGGTTGAAACCAGGCCATAGTCCTGGAAGCCCTCATCACCGGACAGACCGGAGGAGCCAATATAGTATTCATTGGTTTCCAGGTTGATCAGCTCATCATATGTCGCACCAATTGAAAGTCCGGAATCTGCAAACATCAAATCGAGCAGCGGTTCTACACCGCTCAGGTATCCCAGGTAGACAAGGTGATTATCCGCCAGATCAGCAGTATCCAGATCGGACATCATTTTAACGCTGATATTGTCTGCCTTGCTGCTCAACACCGGCATGACATGCAACATGGCATTGGCAACACTGGTCGGAAGATAAGACAGATCAAGGTCCAGGTACCGCCCCTTCCCGTTATTGACCCCTGCCAGATCAAGCGGTGAGTTGATATTGAATTCACGCACCATCCGGGTGACATTGCCGGCATCATCCAATTCACCAAAGATATAGTAATCACCGATTACAAGAAGAATCGGCAAGTCATCGTCCAGCAAAGACTGCCAGGGCTCCATACCCGCAATGGGTGACAAAATCGGCTCCGACGCTTCGTCGGGTTGATCATCAACCAGAAGATTTAACAGCAAAAGGATTGAAGCCAGGGCTGCCAGCAATGGAGTCACGGATTGCCTGCCCAGTGGTTTACCTGTCATCCCCCTGGCGGGCTCTTCTGCCTCTTCATTGAGACTGGTGGTGATGATGTATTGACCCTTGGGAATATTGAGCCGGTATTTTTCCTGTTTGCCGTACCTGGCGTAGTACTGGTTGATCTTGTTGCGCAGGTGATAGATATGGACACGGACGATGGAATCCCTGGAGACATCGAACTCGGCATCCCTGCCCAGAACATCAACGGCAATGGCCGCTTCCTTGGGCGTTTTTCCGGCGATTGAACATTCCACCAGGTAGCGCAGAATGGCCCCGTAGGTTTTTGAACGGCCCAGCACCCCACTGTTAATGATGCGGTCTGTCAGAGCCTGGAGATCTTCACTATTAAATTCAGTCATTTTTGGCTTGTTTGTGAGCAAGGAAGGCATTTTGACGGGTTTTTTCCTGATTTCAAGTGAATTATTAACGTATATCGACCAGAAAAACGAAAAGTTAACGAATTCGTTAACGTTTCATAAACAGTTATAAAACAGTTAATTACATAAATAGTGGACAGATACCGATTACTATAGCTACCTCGTTTCTCATCCCTGGAAAGGGGCATGTTAGTTTTTTTAAAAATCAGCGGAAGTTGCCACCATGCTCAGTTTTAACGTTAATAATTCAACCTTCAAAATTATGCCGAATTCCCTATCCAGGCTGGCAATGGTCATCACTGCCGCTTCAAGTATGAGTTTCTCGGTGGCCCAGGCACAGGACACTGAAGAGGAATCCGTACCGATATTTGAGTCCATCGTAGTCTGGGGCCGAAGCACTCGCCTGCTGGGAAGTGCCGATGGCGGCTCCCATGGCATCGTGGGCAATGCTGATTTTTCCACGCGGCCACTGATGCGCGTGGGCGAGCTGGTCGAAGTCATGCCGGGCATGGTGGCCACACAGCATTCAGGGCCAGGTAAAGCCAACCAGTATTTCCTGCGTGGCATGAACCTGGACCATGGTTCCGACTTCACTGCCATTTTCGAAGGCATGCCGCTTAACTTCCGCAGTCATGCCCATGCTTCCGGTTACCTGGACCTGAACCCGCTGATCCCGGAAATTGTTGAAACCGTGGAGTTCCACAAGGGCACCTACTACGCCTTCAATGGTGACTTCTCTGCAGCTGGCTCGGCCCGGTTCAAGACTTACGACCGGATTGAAGACGGCTACCTGGAAGCCACTATAGGTAACTTTGATCACCGCCGCCTGGTGGGGGCACAGTCTGTTGATACACCAGACGGTACCTGGCTTTTTGCCGGTGAACTGTTGACCAGGGATGGACCGTGGGATTTGCCGCAGGACCAGGAGAAAACCAATCTCTTCGCAAAATACACCGGAGAGATCGCTGGCGTAAATAGCCAGATTACAGCCATGGCCTATGACGCTGACTGGTATGCCACAGACCAGATTCCCCTGCGAGAAGTCCGCAATGGCAATCTCGACCTGTTTGGATTCGTTGATCCAACCCTGGGCGGATCATCGAGCCGCTGGAGCGTGATCGGTAACTTTGAACTTGAAAACAATATCGACGTTAACGCCTATTTTTCAGAATATGAAATGAACCTGTTCGGCAATCCCACGTATTTCCTGAACGATCCAGTCAATGGCGACCAGATTGAACAGGAAGATGATCGCTCCATCATGGGCGGCTATGTGCGCTGGCAGGAAGATCAGGTCTGGGGCAACAACACCGCCATCCCAATGCTTGGCCTCGATGTCCGCTATGACGATATCAGTGACGTCAATCTCTGGAATACCCGTGAACGGGAGAGGCTTGGTTTTACCCGAAACGACTCGGTGGAGCAGCTCAGCTACAGTTTCTATGGCGACCTGGAGTATCACTGGACAGAAAGCTTCCGCACCACAGTAGGCTTTCGCGGGGAATATTATGATTGGGATGTGAGCGCCAATAACCCCCTGAATTCAGGGTCAGGTGATGACACGGAATTCATGCCCAAATTCAATGCAGCCTGGCTACCCGTGGATGGTGTGGAGCTTTACTTCAACTATGGCCAGGGCTTTCACTCCAATGATGTGCGTGGCGCCACCATTTCAGTAGATCCACTCACCGGTGATCCTGTTGACCCTGTCGATGTCATTGTCCTGGCAGAAGGCCATGAATTTGGGATTCGTTATGAACCCTCAGCCAATTTCAATATTTCAGCAGTCGCTTTCTGGCTGGAACTTGATTCTGAATTACTGTTTGTCGGTGACGCAGGAACATCGGAGCCCAATGATGGTACTGAACGCCGCGGTATTGAGGTCTCGACATTCTGGCAAATCAATCCCTACCTGGTGTTTGATGCTACAGCTTCCTGGAACCATGCCCGTTTCAAGGATGCACCATCAGGTGCAGACCGCATACCTGATGCCCACGAGACAACGGCAAGCGCCGGCCTGACCTATGTCCATCCCAACGGCTTTACCGGCAGCTTTCGGATGAGGCATTTTGGCGATGCACCATTGGAGGAAACAGACACCTTCCAGAAAGAAGGCACAACCCTGTTTAATCTTGGTCTTTCCTATGCGACAGATAGATGGGAGGTCGGCCTGGATGTCATGAATGTGTTTGATGATGACGGCAATGACATCGAATACTACTTCGAGTCTCAACTGCAAAATGAGACCGCACCTGTTGAAGATTTTCATTTCCATCCGGTTGAATCAAGAGCCTATCGCGGTATTTTGAAGTACAAGTTTTAAGCCATCCTACAATTTTCCCGTGCAGAAGGAAGGCAAGCTGCCTTTCTGCATTCCCAGGTTCCGGGTTGCTACTACACAATCTGCTGACGGAACTGGCCCATTCTCAATCACGCATGCAATCTTCAGTGATAGCTTAAGCCTATTACATAATGCCTTTAATCATGCTTGGTTTATCAATAGCATCAGCCTGCAATATCTTGGAGCATGTATTAATTGAAACGGAGTAAGCAGGAATGACTACAGCTATTACTGAACAGGAACTGACTGAAGCACGCCAGATCTGGGGCGATGCACTTGTTGCAATATCAACTGCCTATGATGAAGAAGGCATAGAGCCGGCAACTGAATTGGCCAATGGCGCACTTGATGCCGCCTATGGTTATAACCTGGGGCCCGTGCTATTCAAACCCACGCTGGCCAGCGGTGAACAGACTTTCCGTCCGACGCGAGAAGGCGCATTGTCATATTTCGTCGGTCACAATGACAAGTATCCCGGTGATGGTGGCTTTGGCCTGAAGAGCTGGCGCAAGGTGGTGTCTGAAACTTCAGCCAGTTTCATCGAGGGTGATGTGGCCATGTGGATGGGCTGGGTAACCTTCACCGATAAAGATGGCAACGTCACCAAGGTGGACAAAAGCTGGGGTTACAAGAAAGATGAAGAGGGCACACTGCGTATCGTGTTGCACCACTCGTCTCTGCCTTATCAACCTTAATTGCAGCATCAATAGTTTTTCGATTCGAAAAGACCAGCCCTGTTCTGCTGACACTGCGGAATGGGGTTGAGTCCCACCTTCACACCCGGCCTTCGGGCATAACCCGCCTTCACTATTATCATCTCTTTTTTTCATCTTTCTATAGGGCTGCTCCCTTTTGTGCTCAAACTGGGAAGTAGATGTGGACAACCTGTGGATGAGTAACTTAATCCATATTTTTGCAGCAAAAACGCCATAAAAAGAATGAGCCCCCCCGAGCGATAGGTTAAGATTGTCAGCCCGGTCAGGCATTCCTTAGGCGTCAGTATCAACCGGGGGTTTCAGTCTCTTAACTAGTCAGCAATAAATAAAATTAAACAGAGCATGGCCGATTCACCTTTCAGCGATAACAAGATTCCGGAAACTGCACAGTCCAGTACCACTAGTCTGAAACTGCCTCCCCACTCTGTTGATGCTGAACAATCTGTGCTTGGCGCCCTCATGCTTGATAACGGTGCCTGGCATGACGTAGCCGAAATCGTCATTGCCGAAGATTTTTACCGCAAGGAACACCGTCTCATTTTCCAGGCCATGCAACACCAGGCCGCCGAGTCCAATCCGATTGACCTGGTGACACTTTCCGAGGCCCTGGATAATGCCAACAATCTTGACTCTGTCGGTGGACTAGAATACCTGGGCGGACTGGTAGAAAGCTCACCCAGCACGGCCAATATCCGCGCCTACGCCAATATCATTCGTGAGCGCGCCATCCTTCGCAAACTGATCAGTGCCGCCAACACGATTTCTGAAAATTCATTCAACCCGGACGGCAGGGATAGTGCTGAACTGCTCGATATTGCCGAGAAGCAGGTCTTCAATATTGCCGATGAACGTCCCAAGGACGGCGGGCCGAAACAGCTGAACCCATTACTGGATGGCGCACTGGGACAGATAGACAAACTGTTTCAGGCCAAGGGTGCCATCACCGGTTTATCCACGGGTTTCAAGGATCTTGATAAGGTGACACAGGGATTGCAGGAATCTGACCTGGTCATCGTAGCTGGCCGACCTTCCATGGGTAAAACCAGTTTTGCCATGAACATGGTTGAAAGTGCAGCACTGGAGAGTGATAAACCCCTGCTGGTTTTCAGCCTGGAAATGCCGGCTGAAAGCCTGATCATTCGTATGCTTTCGTCTATCGGTAAAATAGACCAGACTCGAATGCGCAATGGTCAGCTTGAAGAAGATGACTGGCCAAAGCTCACCAATGCCGTCAACAAGCTCAAGGACAAACCCCTGTTTATTGATGACACCCCCGGGCTCAGCCCCATGGAGATGCGCTCTCGCGCCCGCCGTATCTGGCGTGAACACGGCGAGCTTGGCATGATCATGGTGGATTACCTGCAGCTGATGTCTATCAAGGGATCCTCGGAAAGCAGAACTGGCGAGATCTCTGAAATCTCCCGCGCTTTGAAAACCATGGCCAGGGAATTTGATTGCCCGGTGGTAGCCCTGTCACAGCTGAACCGCTCCCTGGAGCAGCGTCCGAACAAACGGCCGGTCATGTCTGACCTGCGAGAATCAGGCGCCATTGAGCAGGATGCGGACGTCATCCTGTTCGTCTACCGTGATGAAGTGTATAACGAGGATACCGAACTCAAGGGTGTGGCGGAAATCATTATTGGCAAGCAGCGTAACGGTCCGATAGGTACCGAGAAGCTGAGCTTTATCGGCAAGTACACGCGTTTTGAAAATTACATACCGGTGAATGAAGATTTTAACCATGGCTATTCCGGTGGATATGGCCAGGCAGCCATGGCCCCTTCTTCAACACCTCCAGCACCGCCATCAACACCGACCATTCCCCCAGATGCCTTTGATGACGATCCCTTTGAAGACGACTAGGGAATCGTAAAGCCATGGTACATCGCGTTCAGGCCAGCATTGATCTCAGGGCACTGCAGCATAACTTCCAGGTGGCCAAAAGCCGAGCCAATGCCGATCATGTGGCAGCTATTATCAAAGCCAACGCCTATGGCCACGGCCTTGAACAGGCTGCTGCTGCACTGACTGATGCTGACATTTTCGGCGTCACTGATGTCCATGAAGCCCTGTCACTGAAAAAAACCGGGACAGACAAACCCATCCTTGTCCTGCAGGGTCTGATGAAAGCCGATGACCTGCATCTGGTAGCCGAACATAATTTCCAGCTCGTCGTGCACTCATCCGACCAGCTGGCCCAGCTGGATCAGGTACTCAGCGGGCTCACTCTCAAAGCGCCGCTGACTCTGTGGCTGAAAATGGATTCCGGCATGGGGCGACTGGGTATAGCGCCAGAGTCCTATGCACAGACCTATCGCGCCCTGCTGGGTCGGCCCTATGCAGACAAGGTGGTCATGATGACGCACCTGGCCAACGCCAGTATCCCTGATTCTCCACTCAACATTCACCAGCTTGAGAGTTTCCGTCATGCTGAAAACTTACTTGAAAAAGAGCATCCGGAAAGCAGCATTCCCAATTCAGCCGGCATACTGTCTGATCTACCAATACAGTCTGACTGGGCACGCCCGGGCATCATGCTCTATGGCAGTTCTCCTTTTGAGTACCACGAGGAAAGCTTGCGCCGGGAGGCCTTTGACCTGAAGGCCGTCATGACCTTACAAGCCAGGATAATTGCGGTCAAAGATCTGAAAAAAGGGGATAACATCGGGTACTGCTCACAGTTCATCTGCCCCCGAGACATGAAGGTAGGGATTGTCAGCATCGGGTATGCAGATGGCTATCCAAGCAATGCACCAAACAATACACCTGTGATGGTTGCAGGCAAACGCACGGCAACAGTCGGCAGAGTGTCCATGGATATGCTGGCCATTGATCTCAGCAATATTCCCGACACAAATGTGGGAGACCTGGCTACTTTGTGGGGAAAGGATCTGTCCCTGGATGAAGTGGCAGCGAAAACCGGCATACTGTCTTATAACCTGACATGCAGCATCAGCAGGCGTGTGGAATTTACCTATACTGACTAAACAACCAACCGATTCAAGGGCTACACCATGGCAAAAAATCTCAAGGGAACCTGTTTGTGCGGGGCAGTCACAGTTGAAGCAACGCTTAACGAAGAAGCAATGGGCGCATGCCATTGCAATATGTGCAGACGCTGGGGCGGCGGCCCAATGCTCACTGTGGATGGCGGCACAGATGTCACCATTACCGGGGAAGACAATATCGGTGAATTTAAATCTTCCGAGTGGGCAGCAAGGGGATTCTGCAAACAGTGCGGCACACATATTTATTACAAGATGAATGCCAACGGGCAATATTTCATGCCGGCCGGTTTGTTTGACGGTGTGGATTCACTGCATTTCAGTCACCAGGTTTTCATTGACGAAAAACCGGGGAATTACGAATTTGCCAATGAGACCCACAACATGACAGGCGCAGAACTCTTTGCCGCATTCAATGCAGAAAGTGAATAACCCGCGATATGGTTTCAGTAACAAAATCAGCCCACTAGAAAACCCAGATTCCAAAAATTATTAAAGGATATATGGCCAAACAAAAAACAGCGTATGTGTGCAGTGACTGTGGTGCCGAACATACCCAGTGGCAGGGGCAGTGCATGGCCTGTAACGAATGGAATACGCTGACCCGTATTTTACTCGGCAGTGCTGCGCCTTCTGCGCCGAAAAATTTCAGGCAAAAAGGCGTATCCGGGGATGCCGGTGAGCCAGGCAATGCTGTGCAGACCCTGGGCAAGGTGAACCTTGAAGAGCAGCCAAGATTCAGCACAACCATCCATGAATTTGACCGGGTGCTCGGTGGCGGCCTGGTTCCTGGCTCAGCAGTGCTGATAGGCGGCAATCCCGGCGCCGGAAAAAGTACGTTGCTTCTACAGGTCATGTGCCAGCTGTCACAGGAAATGGATGCACTCTATGTCACCGGCGAAGAAAGCCTGCAACAGGTGGGTATGCGAGCAAAACGTCTTGGCCTGCCCAGCGATAATCTGAAGATTCTGGCAGAAACCAACATTGAAGAGATTACCCGGACTGCAGATGAATGCCGTCCAAAAATTCTCGTGGTGGATTCCATCCAGGTCATGTATTCGGCGGACGTAGCTTCGGCGCCCGGCAGTGTCAGCCAGGTCCGTGAATGTGCTGCCTACCTGATCCAGTATGCCAAGCAAACAGGTACAGCCCTGTTCCTGGTCGGTCATGTCACCAAGGAAGGCAGCCTGGCAGGCCCCAAAGTGCTGGAACACATGATTGATTGTTTCATGATGCTCGAAGGCACTGACGACAGTCGTTACCGCACCCTACGCGGCCAGAAAAACCGCTTCGGCGCTGTGAACGAGCTGGGTGTGTTTGCAATGACCGGTACCGGTCTGAAAGAAGTGAAAAACCCTTCAGCCATTTTTCTGGCTCGCACCGAAGATATCTCCCCCGGCAGTCTTGTGGTTGTCCTGTGGGAAGGAACACGCCCCTTGCTGGTGGAAATCCAGGCACTGGTAGATGCCAGCCAGTATGGCAACCCTCGCCGTGTAGCCGTTGGGCTCGACAATAATCGTGTCGCCATGCTGCTTGCCGTATTACATCGCCATGGCGGACTGTTCATGGCAGACCAGGATGTATTTGTGAATGTGGTTGGCGGTGTAAAAGTCGCCGAAACCAGCGCCGACCTGGCACTGATCCTGGCCATGGTTTCCAGCTTCAAGGATAAGGCCCTGCCCCGCGAACTCGTTGTTTTTGGCGAAGTCGGTCTTGCCGGCGAAATTCGTCCTGTGCCAAGCGGGCAGGAACGATTGCAGGAAGCAGCCAAGCATGGTTTTTCCCGGGCCATTGTGCCAAAGGCCAATGCCCCCAAGAAAAAAATTGCCGGTATGGAAGTGATTGCCGTTAGCAACCTGAGTGAGGCGCTCGACGCCTTATGAGCTCCTCTCTCATACCGGAACGTCCACTGCTGATTTCACCCACCCTTGCCGCCACCATCGGCCTGGATGAGGCCGTAATGTTGCATGTCATTAGTGAAATGCAGCTGCGGCAAGCCAGTGCAGACAGCGATGGGTTAACCTGGGTGGAAACCAGTCATGACAACCTGGCCACTTGGCTGCCCTTCTGGAATACAGACAAAATCAGGCAGGTTCAGCAAAGCCTGGTCGACAAGGGCCTGGTACAAATAGATAACTCAACCCCCGGCCTGGTAAGGGTAGCCATCAACCAGCGTGGAAACACCCGGCCACAACCAACCCGTCAGACCACGCCATCACCTCCCCGACAGGAGTCCGGAAGCACTTCCTCGTCAGGAAAGGCAACGCAGATAGCTGATGACTGGAAACCCTCGGAAGATCTCTATGCATTATGTGCGAAACGCAATATCCCGCGTCAGTTTATCGATGAACATATCCGGCTTTTTGTGATCAGCCAGCAGGAAAGACGGCGTGCCCAGTATTCCTGGCACAACACCTTTTACAAATACATCCTGCGTGAATGGGAAAACAGCCGTACACACAAAAATCTGAAAGAACTCGAAGCCAATATGTCAGCCGACTGGCAGCCCGGTGTGGATGCCTTCAGTATTCTGGAACATGCAGGAATCAACCATTCCTTTATTGAAGATGCTGTGCCGGAGTTTGTGCTCTACTGGCGCGAGACTGGATTGAAAACAAGCACCTGGAATACCAAGTTCATTGCCCATGTGCGCAGGCAGTGGGCGAAGTTTGAATCGGCCCTGGAACATGATGCGACACCGAAACTCCTGCCCGGAGATTACCAACCCAGCGAGGAAGTGTTCGAAGTGCTTGAAATGGCCAACATAGATCCGCACTTTGCCCAGGAACTGATCCCGGAATTTATTCTTTATTGGCGCGAACGCAAAGAAGTCTCTTCAAGCTGGCATACGAAATTTTTACAGCACGTGAAATACAAGTGGTCCCACCGCTCAGAAGATAAAAAAGACTTTGTTCAGAGAGTAACCGATCGCTCCTGGGCCAACTAAATATCAGGGTTAACAGAACGCTATTTGTAGCTGCTGCGCTTGTCCATGCAGCGTTAAAAAATTTTCCGGGGTATGGGTCCGTACTGCCTGTACTGTCCCCAACCTCCAGAAAATTTTTTGCCTTGCCTGAACTTCGCTCGCGACGCTACCTGCCCAAACTGTATTTGGAAGGCTCCGCCTTCCTGACATGCGGAGCATGTCCAGTAAAGCTCAAATTTTGGTAGCGTCATGAGCGAAGGGAAGACGAGGCAAAAGAAAAGCCGGAAACCGCGAACAGTACTGAAGCTACGGGAGCGGTTCCGGCTTTTCTTTTAACGACGTATTGCCGAGCGTAATAGCTACTAACCCAACTAAAGGCCGAGCTCACTTAATCCGGGATGGTCGGTGGGGCGCGGCCCGGGCGGCCACCTGAACAGGCGCTCCTCCTCGCTTATAGCCAGATCATTAATGCTGGCTCGACGTACGGCCATATAACCATCGGTATCAAACTCCCAGTTCTCGTTGCCATAGGACCGATACCACTGGCCGGCATCATCATGCCACTCATAGGCAAAACGCACGGCAATGCGATTATCCGTGAACGCCCAAAGTTCCTTGATTAATCGATAGTCCTGTTCTTTCTCCCATTTACGTTCAAGGAAGGCCTGGATTTCTTCCCGGCCATTGAAAAACTCATTGCGGTTTCGCCACTGGGAATCCGGTGTATAGGCCATAGAGACCTTTTCAGGATTTCGATTGTTCCAGCCATCTTCGGCTGTACGTACTTTTTGTTTCGCGGTTTCTTCAGTGAAAGGCGGTAAAGGGGGGCGTTGTTCAGTCATTGAATTTTCCTGAATGGTGAAGGTTTTATGCCGTTAGACAAGCCTCTTGTATGGTGAGGCTCACCCCTGGATGTCACTTTAAAACAATATGGATCCGGAATTCCTGTCAATACTTTCGACGATCTGCCAAGAAAGCCTCCATCATTGCCCCACATGACAACCGTCATATCTGACTCCCTGGTTAACTTTCTCAACCAGCGGTCGTTGTTTTTCCCAACCGGATCCTTGGCTTTTTTCAACTCCGCTGGCCATGTGGTGCGAAAGGCAAAAAGATTACCCACTGCCATGCTGCCGTATCCCCAATCGCGGGCATAGTACATACACCGCCGCATGGTGTTGTCATCCTTTTCCGCATCGGCAGTGGCAGGATTCAATCCAATAAACAGCACCTGAGGAAAGGCAGGATCCCACTCGCGCCAGAGCGCGTACCTGTAGCGGCCACAACGGGAAAATGATGCTCGCCTGATGATCTCGCTCATGATGAAAGAATAACATTAACAATAGGAGCAAGGGATTACGGAATGGGGTTGCAGCTTGTCGACCGATGCCGGTATAGCACGCATCATAGCCTAAAGCAGGCGGCGTCATGAGCGAAGTTGTGGCGAAGCAAAAGTGAAATTCGAGACCGCGAACAGTACTGATAGTTACGAGAGTGGTTCGGATTTCACTTTTAACGAAGCCACGACAAGAGTAATAGCCGCAATATTAGTTGGTATTGCCAGCACATTGATTTAGGTATACTGCGTGACTTCAATGAGCTCCTCAACAAACAATGTAATACAAACACCACTGGTAATGGTGCTGGCCTTTATTGCAGGCTTTATTATCATGGCGATAGAACTATTGGGCGGTCGAATACTTGCGCCCTATTTTGGCAGCAGCATCTACGTTTGGGGCTCCATCATTACCGTGTTCATGCTTTCCCTTTCTGTGGGCTATCTTAGCGGCGGCAAACTGTCACTGCTTAATCCCAATCTGAAAACTTACGGTACTTTTTTTATCGGTGCCGCCTTGCTACTTATTCCACTGATTCTCTGGGCGAATCCCATCATGGAGTTTCTTTTTCTTCAGATTGAAGACCCCCGGTATGGATCGCTGGTGGTTTCCATGATTCTTTTTTTCATCCCCACTGCAATTATGGGCATGATCGCTCCCTATTCGGTGCGTCTGCTGGTGCAAAGTACTCATGGCAGCGGCCATGTGGCAGGCAAACTGTATTTTGTTTCCACCCTGGGAAGTGCACTGGGTACCCTGGCCACTTCCTTTTACCTGGTACTGTGGTTTGAAGTGAATCAGATTCTTATTACCATGTTTGTGGTCCTGGTGGCATCAGGCATTGCTGCTATTATCGCCAGCTCGAAACTACAGGCAACATCTGAATGAAAAACCATAAAGCGCCCAGCGCCTTGTCTCAATTCAAGTGGCACATCATTGTTTTTGTTGTCCTGGCACTTGTCATACTGACTGCCGATCTTTTTGCCCAGAATGGCGTTCGCTATATCCACCAGGAACGCTCACTGTATCGCAATATCGTAGTGACAGAAGATTCCAATCGTCGCTGCATGCGGTTTACCATCACGAGCCGTATTGGCCAGAACCAGAGTTGCCGTTTCCTTGAGAATCCGCAGGAACTGGTCTTTCCCTATGCAAAAATGACATTGTCCAGTTTGCTGGTACAGGACAACCCCAGGCGCATTCTTATTGTTGGGCTGGGCGGTGGAACCTTGCCGGATACCTACAGCACACTGTTTCCCAATTCAGAAATTATCATTTCGGAAATCGATGATGCTGTTTTTCGTGTAGCCAGAGATTATTTCGGCTTCAGGGAAACAGAGAAGATTAAAGTGGATATCGGTGACGCCCGTGTCTATATCAAGCGCGCTGGCTTACGTGGAGAAAAGTTTGACCTGGTAATCCTTGATGCTTTTAACGGTGAATACATTCCGGAACACCTGATGTCAGTCGAGTTTCTTGAAGAAGTAAAGAAACTGCTGCCGGAAAATGGCATGGTCATAGCCAATACCTTTTCTACCAGTCGCCTTTACGCGGCTGAGTCAAACACCTACCAGAGCGTGTTTGGTGAGTTTTTTAATATTCGGATGAGCGGGACAGGCAACCGTGTCGTGGTTGCATCCATGCAGCCTCTGCCTGACAAAGACTCACTGATTGCAAAGGCCCCCGAATTTGAAAACAGGCTTAAGCCTTTCGGCATGGACATTACCCGCTTTCCCCAATTCATGAGTACGGATATTACCTGGGACACACAACAGCGAATTCTCACTGACCAGTATTCCCCTGCAAACCTGCTGAATAATTAGTGCAGGGATCAAGCGCCTCCAGCCTACCCAGATAAAAACGGATTAACGGTAACTCTCTAGCGCCGGCTTCTTTTATTTCCTGTTCCCCAGAGTGAGGCCACTGCCCGGTCACTACCCAGAAAGCCGATGATAAGGCTCACTGCGCCAACGCAGAAAAAAACAATGATCGGTAAAAAGGCAGCGTATTCACCCTGCTGGATTGAAAAAAACAGGGAGCCACCGGAAAGCCCTGAAAAAAGGATGCCCACAATAATGAGAATGGTTCGACTTGAAGGCTTGTACTCGTAGGGATCTTCACCTTTTTCAAATGGTGAAAGCACAAACCAGAAAATTTTTGTCAATAATTGCTTCACTTTATATTCACTCGTTAATCACGATTTCCAGTAAAAATACAGCCGGCCAAAAAAAATTGAAATCCAGGTGATCCGGGACTAAATACTGGCCGTAAATGTTAGTACCTAGCGATTGTGGTTAGCAGTCAATGGTGGAACTTTTCTCTCCCTCATAGAGTTCCTGGCGAAAGCCTTTGTGATTCCACTTATGCCCTGATTTTTCAGGGCATTTTTTTTGCCTCAAAGAACTATTGTCGCTGGGTACGGAAAAAATGTTCCCGGTAATGGCGCAGTTCCTCTATCGAGTCCTTGATGTCATCAAGGGCAAGGTGCGCTCCCTGTTTTTTTATGCCATCTGCGATGTCCGGGCGCCAGCGCTTGGCCAGTTCTTTGATCGAACTCACATCCAGATTGCGATAATGAAAGAATTTCTCCAGTGAAGGCATATAGCGAGCCAGGAAGCGTCTGTCCTGGCAAATACTGTTACCGCACATGGGTGAAAAGCCGGCTTCGCAGTACTGACTGAGAAACTTGAGTGTCGCCTGTTCTGCTTCACTTTCATTGTTGGGACTCAAGCGAACCCGTTCAACAAGACCTGAAGAACCGTGGTGTCGCTGATTCCATTCATCCATTCCATTGAGAATTTCTTCTGGCTGATAAATAGCCAGCACGGGCCCCTCAGCAACAACCTGCAAATCCGTATTGGTAATAATGGTGGCTATTTCAATTATCCGGTCAGATTCAGGAATCAGGCCGGTCATTTCAAGGTCAATCCATATCAGGTGCTGCTTTTTATCCATTTTGTCAGTGCATTGAATAGTAATTGTTGAAGGATTGTAGCAAAGGCATTGATAATATGCTCAATGAAGAAAAAACAACTTAGCCAGCGACAATTATGGCGCATCCAGAAAATGCAGGACGCTTATACAAAGCGAGCTGAAAAAAAGGAAGCGCAAATTGAAGAAGTATTACAGGCTGCAAACCTGGGTGACGAACAAAAAGGAATTGTCATCTCCAACTTTGGTCAGCAGCTGGATATCGAAGCGCTGGAAGGTAATGACCAGGGAAAAATCTTTCGTTGTTTCCAACGCTCCAATCTTGACCTGCTGGTAGCAGGTGACTACGTCATCTGGCAGGAAGGTGATCCTGCCGGTGTCGTGATAGCCGGCCTGCCCCGCGAAAACTTTCTGGAGCGACCCTCGGGAATGGGAGAGCTGAAACCCGTTGCTGCCAATATTGACCAGATCATCATCGTGATCGCGCCATTGCCTGAGCCTTTTGGCAACCTGATTGACAGATACCTTGTTGCTGCTGAGCATTACCGAATCAAGCCAATCGTTTTACTGAACAAGACTGACCTCATCAACAGTGATAACAGTGAAGCACTGGAACATCTTCAGGAGATTTACAGAAACATTGATTACCCTGTTCTCAAGGTTTCCACGAAAACCGGGGAAAATATTGATGCCCTGAAACAGCACCTGGAAAACAAGACCTCGGTTTTTGTCGGCCAATCCGGTGTCGGCAAATCAGCACTGGTTAATACCTTGCTGCCTGAGGCCAACACACAAGTAGGCAATCTTTCAGATGCGAAAGATAAGGGCAAGCACACCACCACGGCAGCAAGGCTTTACCATTTCCCGGATGGCGGAGACCTTATTGATTCTCCCGGCATTCGCGAATTTCATCTTGAACATCTTGACCCTGAAACGCTGCTTGATGGATTTGTTGAATTCAAGCCATACCTGGATCAGTGCAAGTTTCGTGATTGCAGGCATGAACAGGAACCAGGCTGCGCCCTGAACAAGGCGGTGGATGAAAGTAAAATCCAGTCTGAAAGAATGGAGAATTATCGGCAAATAAGCAGAACGTTAAAAAGCATCTGAACATTTCTGATTGTTGAAGCAGAATTCTCATCACATGGCTTACAACCCTTAACCCGACCTTCATTTCACCATGAGCAAGGGAATCAGTTAGAATTCCCCTTTTACCTGACTGGCTCTCCTATGTCCCTGAATCTCGAACTGATTATAGAACCCGAAGCCCTGGAAGCAGTACTGGAAGACAGCCAGCTGTTAATCATTGATGTCAGCCAGGCCAGCACCTACGAGCAGGTCCATGTGCCAGGCGCTATACATATCAATCCATCTGAACTGGTCTGCGGTGAAGCACCTGCACCCGGTAAGCTTCCCGATATTGAAAAACTGGAATTGCTTTTTTCCCGAATCGGCTATGAGCAGGACAAGCATATCGTCGTCTACGACGATGAGGGTGGAGGCTGGGCCGGACGCTTTATCTGGACACTGGACCTGATTGGCCACACTCACTATTCCTACCTCAACGGTGGAATACATGCCTGGTACAAGGAAGGACACCCTGTTGATACCGATCCTTTTTATGCCACACCAACTGAAGTACATCTGACCATTGACGGCGAAGCAAGAGCAGAACTGGTGGATGTGCTGGCCTCACTGGAAGATGACAATTGTAAAATCTGGGATGCTCGCAGTTATGAAGAATACGTGGGCACCAAGCAAAGCTCTGCCAGGGGTGGGCACATTCCCGGCGCCGTGAATCTGGACTGGCTGGATACCATGGACAAGAGCCGCAACTTGAGGCTTCTCCCTGCACAGGAGCTGAAAAAGAAACTCGAAAGAATCGGTATAAAAGAAGGCAATCAGATAATTACGCATTGCCAGACCCATCATCGTTCCGGACTTACCTATCTTATTGGCAAGGCCCTTGGATTTCAGATCAGGGCCTATGACGGTTCGTGGTCGGAATGGGGCAACCTTGAGGACACGCCGATAGAAATGGGTGAGTCCTGAGCGAAAGCCAAAGCATTCGCCGATCTTCCATGCAAACCCTTTTCATTTTCTTTCAATACCTGGCACCCCAGCACCTGATCTCGAGACTGGCAGGCAAGCTGGCCAATGCTCAAACCCCATGGCTGAAGAATAGAATGATTCGCTGGTTTATCCAGCGCTACAACGTCAACATGAATGAAGCGCTGCATGGTGATGCATCAGACTATGCCTGCTTCAATGATTTTTTTACGCGCGTCCTGAAAGCGGATGCCCGTTCTGTTGATGAATCCAGCAATATTCTTGTCAGCCCTACTGACGGAGTGATTAGTGCCATTGGGGACATCCGCCAGGACAAACTCATCCAGGCCAAGGGCAAATCGTTTTCACTCTCTGCACTTCTCGGTGGCGATACAGAAATGACAGAATCTTTTAAAGAGGGATCATTTGCCACAATCTATCTGTCACCAAAAGATTACCATCGTGTACATATGCCGCTGGCCGGCATTCTGCAAAAAATGATCTACGTGCCTGGAAAACTGTTTTCCGTGAACCAGGTGACAAGTAATCGCATAGATAATCTTTTTGCCCGTAACGAAAGAGCGGTGTGTTTATTTGATACAGACATGGGGCCCATGGCAGTGATTCTGGTTGGCGCCATGATCGTTGCCGGCATTGATACTGTCTGGTCAGGACAGGTCGCCCCGGCAAAACATGGACTGAATACCACTGACTATCGCAACCAGCAACCCGCCATTCAGCTGGGCAAGGGTGAGGAAATGGGCAGGTTCAGGTTAGGCTCTACAGTCATTATCCTGGCTGGCCCAGGTGCGCTGAATTGGCATGAAAACTACGGTGAAAATAGCACTATCCGGATGGGAACCGGGTTGGCACAGCTAAAAACATGCCCCTGAATACCTGCTCTATTCTTTCCAGGGATCCTGGCTGGCAGATTCCTTCCTGATCACTGGGTCAACAACCTCTTCTATCACAGGTTTTTCCTGGCTGCCTGAAGGCATCTTGATCACGACAGTACGTGCGATCTTGTCGTGAAAACCCTGCTTGCGCTTATCAAACGCTGCCCAAAAGAAGCCCAGCAATAACGGCAGGGCTGAAATGTAATACCCGATGTAGCGCAAAACCAATCGTCCAAAGGACGGCTGACCAAGCGTATCGGCATCAACGATATAAACCCCCATCATAAGCTTGCCAGGATCTGCCGCCTTGTAGTGCCAGAACACAAGAAACCCGGCAACCGGCAAACCCAGGTTGATCACATCGTAAAGCAGACCGGGTGATTCCGTGGTGAAAAACACACCCGGCCCATAGATGATCAGCAACAAGGGTACTGAAATAACAAGCAATAGAACGGTATCCAGAATGACAGCAAGAAACCGGATCCAGAAGCCGGCATACTCAACCTCCTGCAAAGCAGGGTTTGAAGATTCCATTAACTCGTCGTTGTTTTCCATGGTTTTACTCTCAGCCTGGTTTGTCCTGCAATCATACACACCATTGCAGTATGCCTTATGCCCTGTCTATGGGAAAAGAAATGACTTCAGCAATAGATTCTGCCCCAGTTTTCAGCATAAGCAACCTGTCAAAGCCCAGTGCTACGCCGGCACAGTCCGGCAAACCATGTTCAAGGGCCGCTATTAGATGTTGATCTGCCGGATATTCCTGCAAGCCCTCGATCTTCCTAACGGCAAGGTCGTTATCAAAACGACGCGCCTGCTCTACAGGATCAGTCAGTTCCTGATAGCCATTTGCCAATTCCATGGTCTGCACAATCAGCTCAAAACGCAGTGCTGTTTCGACGCCTTCTTCATTTAATGCCACTTCAGCAAGTGCTGCCTGTGAAGGCGGATAATGGGTAACAAATGTTGGCCCATGCAACTGAGGTTGTATGCAATGACTGAATAGCAAATCCAGCCAGGTGTCTTTTGAGCTGCTTTCCATGCTGATATCCAGGCTTTGTTTCGCTATTGCCAGCAAATCATCTACCGATGCTGTCATGGGATTAATGTCCAGAAACTGGCTGAACAGTTCAGTATAGGTAATGCGTGTTGCAGGGCCAGTCCCCAGGATATGTTGGACAAGGGATTCCACTTCATCCATCAGATCCGTCATGGAATAACCAGGCCGATACCATTCAAGCATGGTGAATTCGGGATTATGCAGTTTACCAACCTCACCTTTACGGAAGGATTTTGCCAGCTGGTAAATAGGACCACTGCCCGCTGCAAGCAAGCGTTTCATGGCAAATTCGGGTGATGTCTGAAGATAAAACTCGTTGGATGAGTCCGGGTATTCCAGTGCTGCACTGACTGGTTCCAGGGTGGGATCTGTCCCTGCTGCGTTGGAAAGTATGGGGGTATCTGTTTCCAGCACCTGGCGTTCGGCAAAAAAATGCCGCACTTCACGGAGCAAGGCTGCCCTTGCCTGGAGCATGTTCTTGTCTGACGTTGGCTGCCAGGATGTTGCCAAAAGCTGTCTCTGGATGACTTAAATTGTGTAGTTGCGTCCTGCTATTTCTTGACGCGGTTCTGATATTCACCGGTGCGTGTATCGATACGCAATACATCACCAATCTCAACAAACAGGGGAACCTTTACAACAGCACCAGTACTTAATGTTGCCGGCTTGGTGCCACCCTGTGCTGTATCCCCTTTCAGACCAGGATCGGTATCCGTGACTTCCAGCTCTACAAAATTTGGCGGCATGACAGAAATGGGCGCCTCGTTCCAGGCAACCACGATATAGACATCCTGTTCTTTCAACCAGTTGATCGCTTCCTGGACGGCATTTTTATCCGCCGCCACCTGTTCAAAACTGCCATCGGTTTTCATGAAGTGCCAGAATTCACCATCGCTGTAGAGATATTCCATGTCCGTTTCAATGACATCAGCCGCTTCAATGGTTTCACCAGACTTGAAAGTTCGCTCCCAGACACGTCCATTGAGCAAGTTGCGGAATTTCACCCTGTTAAAGGCCTGGCCTTTGCCGGGTTTTACAAATTCATTTTCCAGGATAGTACAGGGATCACCTTCCAGCAGTACTTTCAATCCGGATCTGAATTCATTGGTTGCATACGTTGCCATGGCTTACCTCTTTCTTCTGACTTCAAAAATATCTAATTCTGGCTATTTGCCTGGTTTTCGCGGTCGTACCGGAAAAGTGGGGCATGATACTGGATTAGGGATAAAAGATAAAAGCCGGTTGCCGGGTATTACTGCTTTATCCCGGGCCTGTTATCTTTTATCTTCTTTGCTCCAATTCAGCCGGATGATCCATGCGCATTAAACCTTCCATTGAACATGCAGCCCATATCGATTCGCTACCCTGGCAGGAAATTCTTGCCAATACAGTAAGGGACACTGAATCATTATGCCAACTGCTTGAAATCGACAGGCATTCCCTCCCGGATAATCATCCGCTGCTTCAGCAATTCCCGGTACGTGTGCCATCACCTTACCTTGACAGAATCCGCAAGGGTGACCCCGGTGATCCCCTGCTACTGCAGGTTTTTCCTGATGCAGCCGAGGCCGCTGAAGTGCCTGGGTATGTCGCCGACCCGCTATTGGAATCCGAATCCAATCCAATACCGGGCATATTGCACAAATATGAAGGTCGCGTATTACTGGTGGCCACATCCAGCTGCGCTATTCACTGTCGCTACTGTTTCAGACGGCATTTTCCCTACTCCGACAATCATTCTGGTAAGCAGGGATGGAAAGAAAGTCTTGAGTACATCAGGGCAGACAGCAGCATTCGTGAAATAATTTTCAGTGGCGGCGACCCCCTGACACTGCCTGACAGTTACCTCGCCTGGTTTCTGGATGAACTTGACAGCATCAGACATGTCATACGAATTCGATTTCATACCCGGCTTCCGATCATGATCCCCCAGCGCATTACCACAGCTCTGTGTAAGCTTCTGGCAAATTCCCGTTTCCAGACTATTCTGGTAATACATAGCAACCATGCACAGGAACTGGATGAAGAAGTGGATATGGCCTGCAGAAAACTGAAGTCTTCCGGGGTGACCTTGTTGAATCAGAGTGTCTTGCTCAGAGGAATCAATGACAATGTTCCCGTTCTGGCTGAATTAAGCGAACGGCTTTTTTCGGCCGGCATCCTTCCCTACTACCTGCACCTGATGGATCCAGTTTCCGGCGCTGCCCACTTCAATGTGGATACCACCGAAGCCACGAAACTAATGGGTAAGTTGCAGAGTGTTTTACCGGGTTACCTGGTGCCTAAACTGGTCAGGGAAGAACCTGGTCAACCATCCAAGACATCGATGTTGTAACACCTGGCGTCTATATCAGACCAGTTGAAAAGGAACTTCAACATTGGCAAATACTGAATCTAAAGAGCTGATAAAAGTTCAGCCAAAAACTCTTTCGGATGCCGAACAGGACCTGTTGGCGCGACTGGATAACAGGCATTACTTTTTAAACCGGCTTGATTCAGCCATTACTTGTGCCCTTGATAAAAAGGGAAACAGTCTGCTGCTAGTCGTCCGTATCAATAATTTCAACCAGCTATTGGAGAGACTGGGTAAAGCTGGAACCAATCTAGTCCTGAATGAAATCAGTGAATTTCTAAGCTCCTCTATCAACCATCCATTTACCGCAGCGAGACTGGCAGATAACGAGTTTGGCCTGCTGCTTTTTGATGCAAGTGAAACAGACGGACATGCCCTGACTGAATTCCTGTATACATGTTTGCAGACAAACCTGAACAGGGACAACCATGACTGCATTGTATTGAAGACCAGCATTGGTATGACCTTCATTAACAGCAATGCCACCAATTCATCAGAATGCATCAACAATGCAAAACTCAATTATGAAAGCTACCCTTCGGCAACACCGGATGGCAGCAAGCTTGCTAAAGAGGTTGTCGAACATCACCTGTTTGAATTGCACTACCAGGCACTGATCACGTTTCTGAATAATCCCTGCCTGCACTATGAAGTACTGATGCGTCATACCCCCGAAAATTTTGATCAGCTACTGGATACAGCAACGCTTTTCAGGCTGGCGGGAATACATAATCTTGGCTGCGACCTGGATAAGGCAGTTCTGCAATCCCTGCTAACCAGTCAGTCAGCCTGGCCTTCGCAAAATATCCAGCTGTTCGTTCATGTTTCCGGCAATACTCTGGCAAATTTGGCTTTTCCCACATGGATCAATTCAGCTCTTGAACAAACACGGGCATCGGCACGCTCCCTTGTCTTCCAGGTTAAAGCAGCGGAACTTGAAGAACGCCATGAAACTCCCGTTACATTTGCCAGGAAAATCCAGGCCCTGGGCATTGGCCTGTGTATTACCGGGTTCGGAACCACAACTGACCCCGTGCCTTTGCTGAAAACCTATAGGCCATCGTATGTAAAACTCGACACCATGTTGGTGGAAAACCTCCTCTACAGTAATCAGCAGCAACGGCAAGTCCAAACGCTGGTTCGAGCGATACATGGACAAAATTGCAGGGTCATTGCACCCTGCATAGAAAATCTGGAGCTGTTGCCCATCCTCTGGGAAATGGATGTAGATCTGGTACAAGGCAACTGCCTGCAGGAACCTTCCGCTTCTCTTGCATTTCCCTTCCCGACTGAGCAGGTCATCATGGTTCCCGGTGTCCCCATACACTGACTATTTCAGTTACAATGATTCAGTGTGACTCCTTACTTAAGGTGTCTTCAGGATTTATTTAGAATATGGCAGGCCGAAAACTCGTTAAGAGTTGTTATTGACCAGGGCAATTACCGGGAAACAAACATTGCCAGAGCATAAAACAGACAAGCATCAGAAACTGCACGGTCATTATTCCAATGCTTTCCTGAACCTTCCGTTACGTAACAAACTGGCAATATGTTTTTCGCTACTCCTCATTATTGCATCTACAGCATTCTGGCTTATTTTCCAAAATGAACTGAAACGCTCATTGAGCGATCACCTCAACATACTTGGCTCATCGCTTTCAGGCCAGGCTGCATCTTCATTGAGAGAATTTGTACTCGTGAATGATTTGCTGGCTTTGAATGTTGCGCTGACTCAGCTGGCTCGCGATGACAATATTCTGCACGCCATCGTATACGATGTAGATGGCAACCAGTTAGCCAGCGCAGGTACACAGCCGACTGCCCAGGATGCAGGCGACAATTATTACCAAACAAACATTACTGTGCAGGACTCCATTGCCGGCTCAGTGCAGCTGGCCCTAAATAATGACGCTATTGCCAGTTACCAGACCCGCTTGCGCACACTCTTCCTGGTCATTCTAATTGTTTCCCTGGTGCTGACAGTAACTTCCGCTTACGCCCTTGCAGGCAGAATCAGTTCATCAATTAACGGTTTGACACGCCGCATTGAAGAAAAATTGCTCGATCATGATGCTGATGAAGGTATTTCATCAGCAGATGAAATACAGCGCATGGAACATGCTGCCGAGACCCTCCTCGGCCAGTTCGAGCATATGCAGGAACAATTACAGGAAACAGGTCTGTGGCAGCACGAAGATGATGAAGACACTGATGGAGAACCTGTTCGACAGGCTGCCAGTATTCTTATCATCAAGGTAGTCAATATCAACACGGCCATAGAATTGCTGCATCCCACCACACTGGGCAAGCTGTTGCGGGAATATATTTTCTACCTTAACCAGTCAGTACGCTTGCATGGCGGCGACATTCAGCGACTGAACGGAGATTCAATCCTGATCTGTTTCAACTCAATCAAGTGCAAGGACAGGCATAGCATTAATGCATTGCACTGTGCCGGCCTTTTTCAGACCCTGATGGGTAAGGTTAATGCCAGGCATAAAGAAAAGGGCCAACAAATGCTGGAATTCCGCATGGCATTACACAGTGGAGATGTCTTTCTGGCCCCGAATATCTCAACCATCAATGACGAGGCAGTACTTGGCAAAACGATCGACATTGCCTATTACCTGAGCAAACAGGCTGAACCCAACCAGCTCATTATCAGTGAATCTGCCTGCTCACAGGCCAAGGCTTTTGACAGTTTTGATGCTGCAGGCCAGCGCGAAATCAGTATGCCGGCGGATAACATGTCTTTTATGGCATATATACTGGATCACAGTTTCGTCAAAGGAATGGATACACTGCACAAACAATGTGCGCAGATACTGGGTGAACCCAGCCAATATCAGAACAATAAAGTTGGTTGAAGGCTCTTAATAGAATGCGCTGAAGGCGCTTGATGTGCTGAAGGCTCTTTATGCGCTGAAGGCTCTTTATGCGCTGAAGGCTCTTGATGGACTAAGGCTCAGAGCGCTTGGTGAATAATTAGCGAATACAAATGGAAAAGTAAGCAAACTAAATTATGGAAGAAAGAATACAGGTTGGTCATCCATTTTATTTTCCTACCCAGGTAGTACTGGTTGATGATGATTTGGATTTTCTGGATGGCATCAGCCTGCTGCTCGATGATGATGTGAGCTATCGCCTCTTTCAATCAGCCACAGAGGCCCTGCATCATGTCAACCAGGCACATAAACAGGTCAACTTGCTGCAACGTTGCTACAGCAATTACAAAACCGGCCCCCAGGAATCAGATTCTCTTTCCCATGTCGATGTCGGCAAATTATATGAAGAGATATACAACCCTGCCCGATTCCAGACCTGCTCCACAGTGGTTGTGGACTATTCCATGCCTGAAATGAATGGCCTGGAATTCTTGATGGCACTGGAAAACCCCTTTGTGAAAAAAGTATTGTTGACGGGGCAGGCAGATATGGAACTGGCTATCAAGGCATTTAACAAGCAGCTCATTAATCAGTTCATCGATAAGCATGATCCCAGGCTAAAACAGGAATTAAACTCCTCTATTCATTCTTTCCGGGACCAGTATTTCCGTAGCAGTTTCAAACTCATCACCGATCCTATTGTTGCCAATAATCATGACGCTTTTCTCGCGGACGCTGATTTCCAGGAGTTTTTTGCTTCACTTCGTAACAAGACGGGATGCGTTGAATATTACATGATTGACCATCCACACACCGGATTCCTGATGGTAGATGCCAGGGGTAAGCGACAATGTTTACTGTTATACAGCGATGCCGCCCTGCTGGAGCATGCTGAAAAACTAAAACAGATTGATGCGCCGGCAGCGCTCATAAACGCAGTAGGCAATGGTGAGCGGGTACCCACCTTCAATTTCCAGGATGACGAGCACACTGAAAGCCACCCCTATATCCTGGATTGGGAAAATTTCTATCAACCCGGTGTCCGCACAGGCTCACGAAAAAACTTCAACGCCATAGTGATCGAGGCAGACTTTCTGCCCGAATCCTACCGGTCTGAAATAATCTCCTACGTGAATTTCCTGGAGTCCAATTCGTTGAGCCGGGAAATTGTGCATTAGTGCATTAAGAGATGAGGTTAAATCTGAGGCAATGAAATAACAAACTCGGTATAAGAACCGGGTTCTGAGTGACATTGAATATTGCCGCCAAAACTCTGAATCGTGCGCTTACAATAAGATAAACCAACACCCGTGCCGTCTTCACGGGTTGTAAAGAAACTGTCGAATATTTTTCCCAGTATCGAGGCATCAATTCCACCACCAGTATCACGAAACCTGACCTGATTTTTGGTGGCGCCCTGCTCTACAGCTATAGTGATATCTCCTTTCAACACTGAGTTTATTGAATAGAGGGCATTTTTCAGCAAATTAAAAATGACAAAGACAAACAGGCTGTCTATTCCCTTGAAATAGAAATCCTCTTCCATTTCAAAACGAATTTTCTCTCTTTCACCTCGTTTGAACGGATACCGATCAAGCGCCTGGTTGATGCAATCAGCTGCGGAATAGACGCTAAACTGACGCCTGTCCACCGAATGTTCCCTCAGGTTCATAAGCAGCATGTCGATGACACTGTTAGCCTGATCAATCATCAATGCGATCCTTTCCGGCGTTTGCTCCAAAACATTCAAACGATCTTCCTGGATATGGGGAACCGGTTCACCGCTGCCTAAAGCTTTCTTATACACCTCAAGCAGTTGAGGCAGGTAATGATCCAGTCCCTCCATGCTTGCGCGCACACCCGATAGCGGCGTACGCATTTCATGCGCAATATTGGCGCTTAGCCCCTGCATGACCTTCATTTTTTCTGAATGGTCCATTTCAGTTTTATGCATGATGGCTTCAAAATTACGATCCTCATCAAGAACCAACGAAAGTTGTGCAGCAAAATAATCCAGAATCCTGAATTCATAATCCCGCACCGTATTTTCCAGATCCCCAAGCATCAACAACATGTCATGAACAACAAAGTATTGCTCAGGGATAAAACCAATACCCATGCTCCACTTCAATGCTTCATTATTAACCGGCGTTCGCAAAAAAATATATTTACAGTCCAGTTCAAGAGCACTGGCATATACAGGCGCGCATAACAAAGGCGCCCGAATTTTATCGTAATGCTGTAAGACACCGAGTTCACGGATGGAAACAAGCTTTTCTTTTCCACCCGCCTGGGATATCCATTCCAGTGTTGGCTCAAGATTGGACTTGTTGCTTAACCTGGTTGAAGAAAAATGGGCAGCAAGATTACCTGGTTGATGGGCCGAAAAAACGAAGGCGAGGCAAAGGCCTATGACTTCATTTCCTTTATAGACGAGGCTGACAAGGTTGATTCTATTGTCGGCTGACTGGAAGTACTGCCGCAGCTCTTCCCTGGCTGAATCCTGACTCCAGTTTTCAAACCATTTTTCCCTGGCCAGCCTTGCATAGCAATCAGCCATGGCTGAAAGAGTCCCTTCATCAAGATTGTTTAATGCTTCGCCTTCAAGCATAACAATGCGAAATTCACTGCCCGCAAGATGAGTAATCAGCCGATTGAGGCGGTCAAGATCCAGCGTAGATACGGAACGGGCTGTTTCCGGTCTTACCGAAGTGCTGCCCGCGCTATCGCCTTTGCCAGTGATTGGCCCTGGAATGGTTTTGTCATCTGTATCCGGCATGACCAGGATCCCGCTTCAAGGAAATATTCGCCTGTATTTTGCCAGGCAGGCTGCCTAGGATACTGAAAAGAAGAGGTTGACGCCAAACCCGCCTGAAGTGAAGGGCCTGGCGTACAGATATTATTTGTCCTGGACTTCTACGCGATCCACTTTTCTGAAGCCCTGCGGCAACTTGTTGCCGCGACGGCCACGCTCACCTCGGTAATGTTCAAGGTCACTCATGGTGAGGTTGAAATGGCGTTTCCCGGAATGAATAACCAGTATTTGCCCTTCCTTTATTACAGCAACAGCAACAACAAACTCAACCCGCTCTGCCACCCTGGCCGAAGGGATACTGATAATTTTATTACCCTTGCCCTTGGCCAGCTCAGGAAGATTCGATAAATCAAACATCAACATCCTGCCCTCATTGGTAATAGCAACAACGTTACTGTTTTCAATGTCATCAACAGGAGAAGGCGATAACACCTTGGCCCCTTTTGGCACCGTCAGTGCAGCCTTACCGGATTTGTTCTTGCTGACCAGATTTTCAAGTTTTGTAACAAAACCATAGCCCGCATCTGATGCAAGAAGGCAGGTGCTTGACGACTCACCGGCAAGTACACCCTCAAAGGTTGCACCGGAAGGTGGCTTGGTACGGCCCGACAAAGGTTCACCCATGCCTCGCGCAGAGGGCAGTGAATGTGCCGGTAAAGCATAAGCACGCCCGGTGGAATCCAGAAATACTGCATTCTGGTTACTCTTGCCCTTGGCGCTATGCTTGAATTTATCGCCTGACTTATAAGACAGTGTAGCGGCATCAACTTCGTGCCCCTTGGCAGCACGAATCCATCCACCCTCGGAAAGAATCACGGTCACCGGCTCTGATGAAATTAACTCTTCTTCCTTGAATGCCTGCGCTTCTTCCCTGACTACAAGCTCAGAACGTCTTTCGTCACCATAGATTTTTGCGTCTTCCTTGATCTCATTCTTGATCAATGTTTTCAGACGCGCCTTGGATTTAAGAAGTGTCTCAAGGGTCTTGCGTTCTTCTGAAAGCTCTTTTTGCTCCGCCTTGATTTTGATTTCCTCAAGCTTGGCAAGATTACGCAGCTTTAAATCGAGTATGGCTTCTGCCTGCCTGTCAGACAGCTTGAAGCGTTTCATCAGCTTTTCTTTTGGCTTGTCTTCGGTACGAATAATTTCTATGACTTCGTCTATGTTCAGGAAGGCAATCAGCAATGCATCGAGAATATGGAGGCGGTCCTTAATTTTTTCCAAACGGTAATTAAGGCGACGGGTAACCGTAATCGTTCTGAATTCGAGCCACTCTTTCAGAAGCGACACCAGCCCCTTAACCTGGGGACGACCATTGATACCAATCATGTTGAAATTAATGCGGGCACTTTTTTCCAGGTCCGTGGTGGAAAAGAGATGCGCCATCACGGCATCCACGTCAACGCGATTTGACCTGGGGACGATAACAATGCGTGTGGGGTTTTCATGGTCGGATTCATCACGCAGGTCAACGATCATGGGCAGTTTCTTTTTCTGCATCTGGGCAGCGATCTGCTCTAGTATCTTGGTACCCGATACCTGGTACGGCAAAGCAGAAATCACAATCTCCCCGTTTTCCTTCGCGTATACCGCCCGGCTTTTTATCATCCCCCGACCGGTTTCATACAACTCTTCTATTTCCTGCTTTGGTGTAATGATTTCAGCATAGGTAGGAAAATCAGGCCCCTGGATAAACTTCATCAGATCCTTGATCGTAGCCTTGGGCTTGTCCAGCAGGTGTACACAGGCTTCAGCCACTTCCCTTAAGTTATGCGGCGGAATATCTGTGGCCATCCCGACAGCAATACCACTGCCTCCGTTAAGCAGAACATTTGGCAGGCGCGCTGGCAGTATCACCGGTTCCTTAAGCTCGCCATCAAAATTCAATTTCCAATCAACAGTATCCTGCCCAAGCTCACTCAGGAGCACATCGGCATAGGCACGCATCTTGGATTCGGTATAGCGCATGGCTGCAAAGGACTTGGGATCATCAGGCGAGCCCCAGTTTCCCTGCCCGTCGATAATGGGATAGCGATAGGAAAAGGGTTGCGCCATCAATACCATGGCTTCGTAACAGGCAGAGTCACCATGGGGGTGATATTTACCAATTACATCACCAATGGTTCTGGCAGATTTCTTGTACTTGGCAGAGGATTTCAGACCAAGCTCAGACATGGCATAAACAATACGTCTCTGCACAGGCTTCAGGCCATCGCCAATATGTGGAAGTGCCCGGTCATTGATGACATACATCGAATAATTCAGGTAAGACTGCTCAACAAACTTGCGCAGTGCCATTTGTTCCTGGCCGTCTTCGTTAAGGGTAATTGAATCTGTCATTTTCTATTCTGTGTTCCAGTTAACTCTTCAAATTAAAGTCGCGAGTGGCGAGTAGCGAGAAAATAATCTCAAGTCCTAATCCTTGTATCT